>Ga0194122_10004352_pt1 | contig 13896 bp, 4 predicted proteins | sample TA2MahCa10mmetaG_FD_155487 | JGI IMG/M metagenome (GOLD analysis project Ga0194122, IMG submission 155487) | Freshwater microbial communities from Lake Tanganyika, Tanzania - TA2015021 Mahale Deep Cast 10m | ecosystem: Environmental > Aquatic > Freshwater > Lake | place: Tanzania: Lake... | reverse complement strand
ACCATTGAGCAAGAAGTTTACTTGGGACTAATTCCTTACATGACTCCCAAGGGAACCTTTGTGATCAATGGCTCTGAAAGGGTTATCGTATCACAACTTCATCGTTCCCCCGGCGTTTTCTTTGGCCAGACTTTGCATAGCAACGGTTCCAAATTGTACTCTGCTCGAATTATTCCGTTCAAGGGCTCTTGGATTGAGTTCGCGACCGACGTGAACAATGTTATGTATGCCTACATTGACCGGAAAAAGAAATTTCCAGTCACCACCTTGTTGAGAGCTATAGGCTTCAACGCAGACAAAGATATCTTGAATATTTTTGACTTGGCTGACGAGGTTAAGGTTAGTAAGGCTGCCTTGAAAAAGGCTGTGGGACGGAGATTTGCCGCCAGGGTACTCAAAAGCTGGGTTGAAGATTTTGTGGATGAATCAACCGGTGAAGTATCTAATATCTCCAGAAATGAAATTCTGATTGAGAGGGATGTGGTTATGGAGGATTGGATGATTGATATTATCGTTGATTCGGGAGTTAAGTCTGTGATTTTCCACAAAGAAGATGTAATTGCAGGGGATTACTCCATCATTTTCAATACGTTGAATAAAGACACCTCTAATTCCGAGAAGGAGGCCTTGGATCATATTTATCGACAATTGAGGAACGCAGATCCGCCGGATGATGAGTCAGCCAGGCAGATTATCGAAAAGTTATTCTTTTCGGATAAGCGTTATGATTTGGGTGAGGTTGGTCGTTATCGCATCAATCGTAAATTGGGTATGCAGACCTCGACCGATGTTCGAGTTCTTACTCGGGATGATATTGTGGCGATTGTCAAATACCTCATCCAACTCTCCAATTCCAAAGCGGATGTGGATGATATTGACCACTTGAGCAATCGTCGTGTACGTACTGTAGGAGAGCAGTTGTTTGCACAGTTTGGAGTCGGTTTGGCAAGGATGGCCAGAACGATTCGTGAAAGGATGAATATTCGTGATAACGAAGTTTTTGCGCCAACAGACTTGATCAATGCAAGAACACTGAGTTCAGTGATAAACTCTTTTTTTGGGACCAATCAGTTGAGTCAGTTCATGGACCAAACGAATCCTTTGGCAGAAATTACGCACAAGCGCCGTTTATCAGCCTTGGGGCCCGGTGGTTTGTCGCGTGAGCGTGCCGGGTTTGAAGTGAGGGACGTTCACTATACGCACTACGGACGACTTTGTACCATTGAGACCCCGGAAGGTCCTAATATTGGTTTGATTTCTTCCTTGTGTACCCATGCCAAGATTAATAACATGGGTTTTATTGAGACCCCCTATTGGAAAGTAAACGGTGGTAAGGTCGCTTTGGAAAAGGGAGAAGGTAACTTACCCGGTTCTGGATGGACAGCGACATTCCTTAGCGCAGAAGATGAGGATAATCGCACAATTGCCCAAGCAAGTTCTGATGTGGATTTGAAGGGGAATTTCAAAACCAATCAAGTGAAGGCTCGTTTGATGGGAGACTTCCCGACGGTGGACCCGAAAGCGATTGAATACATGGACGTTGCCCCCAATCAAATTGTGGGTATTGCCGCTTCCCTCATTCCTTTCTTGGAGCACGATGATGCGAACCGCGCCTTGATGGGCTCGAACATGCAGCGCCAAGCAGTACCCCTTCTTCGACCTCAGTCCCCTATTGTGGGAACTGGTTTGGAAGGTAGGGTGGCCAGAGATTCTCGAGCGATGATTAACGCGGAGGGAGAAGGCGTGGTGGAATATGTTGATGCAAATTCAATTGTTGTGCGTTACAAGCGTTCCTCTGAGGAACGTCTGGTTTCCTTCCAATCGGATGTTCGCACCTACAACCTTATCAAATTCCGTAAGACTAACCAATATACTTGCGTTAATCATATTCCGTTGGTGCGTGTGGGCAATAAGGTTTCCAAGGGAGACGTCTTGGTGGAAGGTTATGCGACCCAGCAAGGCGAACTTGCTTTGGGCCGTAACCTTAAAGTTGCCTTCATGCCATGGCAGGGTTATAATTTTGAAGATGCGATTGTTATTTCTGAGCGCGTTGTCCGTGAAGATTGGTTTACGTCGGTTCACATTGAGGAATTTGAATTGCAGGTTCGGGATACCAAGCGTGGAGAAGAAGAACTCACAGCAGATATTCCCAATGTTTCCGAAGAGGCGACCAAAGATCTCGACGAAAACGGATTGATCCGCATTGGTGCTGAAGTACGGGAAGGGGATATTCTTATCGGTAAAATCACTCCAAAAGGAGAAAGCGATCCATCGCCTGAAGAAAAATTGTTACGCGCCATCTTTGGTGACAAGGCCGGTGATGTCAAAGATGCTTCCTTGCGAGTTCCTCCCTCCATGACGGGTGTGGTGATCGATAAAAAATTGTTTGCCCGTGTTCGTCGCGACAAATCCGGTAAGGACCAAGAGAAAATGTTGATTGAAAGAATCGACAAAGAATTTGAACGGGAGTCTTCAGCCCTTAGGACCTTGCTTGTTGACAAGCTCATGGAAGTGGCCGAAGGCAAAGTGTCTCAGGGGGTCCTCAATAAGTTGGGTGAAGAAATTATTCCCAAAGGTGTGAAATTTACGCGCAAAGGATTTAACGAAATTGATTACGACAAGGTCAGCGCAAAAGGTTGGCTGCTTGACAAAGAGAAAAGCGAACTTATTGAGCGTCTCCACAAAAATTACATGCTCAGGCTTTCTGAATTAAGTGGGGAGTCCAAAAGGCGCAAATTCAGTATCCAGGTCGGGGATGAATTGCCATCCGGTATCAACCAATTGGCCAAGGTTTATGTTGCCCAAAAGCGCAAACTCAAGGTTGGTGATAAAATGGCTGGCCGTCACGGTAACAAAGGAATTGTGGCCAGAATCGTTCGTGATGAAGATATGCCCTTCACAGCCGATGGTAAACCAGTGGACATTGTTTTGAATCCCTTGGGTGTACCGTCCAGGATGAATCTTGGCCAGATTTACGAATCTGTATTGGCATGGGCAGGACAAGAATTGGGTGTCAAGTTTGCGACCCCTATTTTTGACGGCGCTAGTTACGACGAAGTAAAGGATTACACCATCAAAGCGGGTATTCCGGAACTTGGAGGAACCCAGTTGTATGATGGGCAAACCGGTATGGCCTTTGACCAGAAGACCACGGTCGGGGTGATCTACATGCTTAAGTTGGGCCACATGGTGGATGACAAAATGCACGCCCGTTCGATTGGGCCATATTCGCTGATTACCCAACAACCTTTGGGTGGTAAAGCGCAGTTTGGTGGTCAGCGTTTCGGGGAGATGGAGGTATGGGCCCTCGAAGCCTTTGGGGCGTCCAATATTCTTCAAGAAATCCTAACCTACAAATCCGATGACATTGTGGGTAGAGCCAAGGCTTATGAGGCTATCGTGAAAGGTGACCCTCTGCCTCCTGCCAACATCCCGGAATCGTTCAATGTGTTATTGCATGAGCTTCGTGGCTTGTGCTTGGATGTCCAACTCGATTAAAACCATACCATGTCGTTTAGAAAAGATTTGAAGGTCAAAAGCAATTTTACCAAGATTCGTATCGGGTTATCCTCACCGGAGGCCATCCTTGAGCGCAGCCAAGGAGAGGTTATCAAACCCGAAACCATCAATTACCGAACCTACAAGCCCGAAATGGGAGGTTTGTTTTGTGAAAGAATCTTTGGGCCTGTAAAGGATTACGAATGCCATTGTGGCAAATACAAGCGTATCCGTTACAAGGGTATCGTCTGTGATCGCTGTGGTGTCGAGGTTACCGAGAAGAAGGTCCGTCGCGATCGTATCGGTCATATCAAATTGGTGGTACCGGTTGCCCATATTTGGTATTTCCGATCCTTGCCCAACAAAATTGGTTATTTGCTGGGTTTGCCCAGCAAGAAATTGGATATGATCATCTACTACGAAAGGTATGTGGTCATTCAAGCTGGGGTCAAAGAGGGTCAGCTCCAAAAGATGGATTTCCTCACCGAGGAAGAATATCTTGACCATTTGGATTCCTTGCCACGGGATAATCACCATTTGGATGACAGGGATCCCCAGAAGTTTATCGCCAAAATGGGGGCCGAAGCCATCAGTGAATTGCTGGAGCGAATTGATCTTGATGAACTGTCAGCGCAACTACGCTATCAGGCGGCGACAGAAACATCGCAGCAGCGTAAAACCGACGCCTTGAAGCGCCTCAAAATCGTGGAGGCTTTTCGTTCATCGAATCAAGGCGGTCACATCAATCGTCCGGAATGGATGGTGGTACGCATGGTCCCCGTTATTCCACCTGAATTGCGTCCTCTAGTGCCCTTGGAGGGTGGCCGTTTTGCGACCTCCGATTTGAATGATTTGTACCGACGTGTTATTATACGGAACAACCGCCTCAAGCGATTGATGGACATCAAAGCGCCGGACGTCATTCTACGGAATGAAAAACGTATGTTGCAAGAGTCGGTAGATTCTTTGTTCGATAACAGCCGTAAAGTCAACGCCGTCAAAGCCGATGGCAACAGGGCCCTTAAATCACTGAGCGATATGCTCAAAGGAAAGCAGGGGCGTTTCCGTCAAAATTTGTTAGGAAAGCGTGTTGACTATTCCGGTCGTTCAGTAATTGTGGTTGGACCTGAGCTTAAATTGCACGAGTGTGGTTTGCCCAAAGACATGGCTGCGGAATTATTCAAGCCCTTTGTCATTCGCAAATTAATCGAAAGAGGGATCGTCAAAACAGTGAAGTCCGCCAAAAAATTGGTGGATCGCAAAGAGGCGGTCGTTTGGGATATTTTGGAGAATGTTTTGAAAGGTCATCCGGTTTTACTAAACCGAGCCCCAACCTTGCACCGATTGGGTATTCAGTCTTTTCAGCCTAAATTAATCGAAGGGAAAGCGATTCAATTGCATCCTTTGGTTTGTACGGCCTTCAACGCTGACTTTGACGGTGACCAAATGGCGGTTCACGTTCCACTTGGCAATGCGGCAATTTTGGAAGCTCAGCTTCTGATGTTGGCATCCCATAACATTTTGAATCCTGCGAATGGGTCGCCGATCACGGTGCCTTCCCAGGATATGGTACTTGGATTGTATTACATCACCAAAGGTCGTAAATCAACTGACACCGAAAAAATCAAAGGTGAAGGACTCGCCTTCTATTCCGAGGAAGAAGCCATCATCGCTCACAACGAGGGCAGAGTTGCTCTGCACGCTTGGGTGAAGGTACGGGTGAATGTTCGCAACGAATCCGGTGAATTGGTTCGCAAAATTGTGGATACCACCATGGGCCGTATTCTTTTCAACGTCGCCATTCCCGAAGCAGTTGGGTATGTGAATGAATTGATGACCAAAAAATCCCTGAGGGATTTGATTGGCATGATTGTTCGCGAGACGGATATTCCTACCACAGCCGCTTTCTTGGATCAAATCAAAGAAATTGGTTTCAAAATGGCCTTCAAAGGTGGGTTGTCCTTCAACTTGAACGATGTGATGGTTCCGGACAACAAGGCGACTTTGATTGACGCGGCTCATAAAGAGGTGGAAGAGGTGACCGGTAACTACAACATGGGCTTCATTACCAACAACGAACGTTACAATCAGGTCATTGATATTTGGACCCGTACCAACTCGAGGATTACCGACACCTTGATGAAGGAAATTGCAGCAGACAAGCAAGGCTTCAATTCGGTTTACATGATGTTGGATAGTGGCGCCCGTGGTTCCAAGGAGCAGATTCGTCAGCTCGGTGGAATGAGAGGCTTGATGGCCAAGCCACAAAAAAGTGGTGGAGCAGGTGAAATTATCGAGAACCCCATCTTATCCAACTTTAAGGAGGGGCTCAACGTATTGGAGTATTTTATCTCCACCCACGGTGCGCGGAAAGGTCTTGCAGACACCGCTCTCAAAACAGCGGATGCCGGTTACTTGACTCGTCGTCTTCACGATGTTGCGCAAGATGTGATCATCAACGAAGAAGACTGTGGTACGCTACGGGGGATTGAGGTAACAGCTCTCAAAGACAACGAGGATGTAGTGGAGTCCTTAAAGGAAAGAATTGTAGGTCGTGTTACAGCCTCGGATGTGGTGAATCCATTGGATAACAAGGTGATCTTGGCTGCCGGAGAAGAAATCACTGAAGCGATTGCTTCGATGATTGAAGCCTCCCCGGTGGAATCGGTTGAAATACGTTCTGTTTTGACTTGCGCTTCGGTCACTGGGGTTTGCGTTAAATGTTACGGACGTAATCTTGCCACGAATCGTACGGTGCAAATCGGTGAATCCGTGGGTGTTATCGCAGCTCAATCCATTGGAGAACCCGGTACGCAGTTAACACTCCGTACATTCCACGTGGGTGGTGTAGCGGGGAACATCGCTACCGAATCTCAATTGGTGGCCAAATTTGACGGATTAGTGGAATTTGACGAAGTACGTACGGTAACGACATCTTCCTTAGAAAATGAAAATCAAGGGGGCACTGTGGAAATTGTGGTTTCACGTTCAGGCGAAATCAAAATCATGGATCCCAAAACAAGGCTCCCATTGATGACCAATGTATTGCCTTACGGCGCAACCCTATTCATCAAGGCCGGTGTCAAAATTAAAAAAGGCGAACTCATTTGTTCATGGGACCCCTACAATGCATTGATCATTTCTGAATTCAAGGGTAAGGCGGACTTTGAACACATCGCAGAGGGCGTTACTTACCGCGAAGAATCGGACGAGCAAACCGGTCACAAAGAGAAGGTGATTATCGATACCAAGGATAAAACCAGAAATCCTGCGGTTTTAATTGTGGATTCCAAGAAAACTTCTTTAAGGACTTACAACCTTCCTGTGGGTGCTCACCTTCAGGTGAACGAAGGCGATGTGATTCTTCCCGGTACTATCCTTGCCAAGATTCCTCGCTCAACGACCAAGACCAGGGATATTACCGGTGGTCTTCCGCGCGTGACTGAACTTTTCGAAGCAAGGAACCCGTCGAATCCAGCGGTTGTTTCTGAAATTGATGGCGTTGTCACCTTCGGAGGCGTCAAAAGAGGAAACCGTGAGATTCAGATTGAATCCAGAGACGGCCAAATCAAGAAATATTTGGTTCCATTGAGCAAACATATCTTAGTACAAGATAAAGATTTTGTGAAAGCAGGGGATCCTCTATCCGATGGCGCTATTACCCCAGCCGCAATTTTGTCGATCAAGGGGCCAGGAGCCGTTCAAGAATATTTGGTTAATAATATTCAAGAAGTTTACCGCCTGCAGGGGGTGAAAATTAATGACAAACACTTTGAAGTCATTGTTCGTCAAATGATGCAAAAGGTCGTTATTGTCGATCCGGGTAACACAACATTCTTGGAACAAGAGGTCGTCAACAAGCAAGATTTCATGCGCGAGAATGATGATATTTTTGATAAGCAAATCATACTTGATGCAGGGGATTCCAATCTGTTTCGACAAGGCCAAATTGTGCCTATGCGTAAGGTTCGCGATGAGAATTCGGCACTCAAGCGCAGGGATATGAAACCTGTTGCCTTTGAGCGGGCTATGCCGGCCACTTCACAACCCCTACTTCAGGGAATCACAAGAGCCTCCTTGGGCACAAAGAGTTTTGTCTCTGCAGCATCCTTCCAAGAAACCACCAAGGTTCTTAACGAAGCCGCAATAGCCGGTAAGGTTGATGAATTATTGGGCCTGAAGGAGAATGTGATTGTGGGTCACCTCATTCCGGCTGGAACGGGAGTGCGCGCTTACGAGAAAATTGTAGTTGGATCCATGGAAGAGTATCAGCGTTTGATGGCCTCCAAAGAAGAATTTGAGACGGAAGAATCTGTAATCCAGGATTAATTGATTTTTCCAATTTTAAATAAAACAAATCATGAGTCAACAAGATTCAAATCCGGAAAATCAAATCAATATTGAATTGGACGAACAAACTGCCGAAGGGGTGTATAGCAATTTGGCCATCATTACCCATTCCAATGCGGAGTTCGTGGTTGATTTTGTCCGAATGATGCCTGGCCTTCCCAAGGCCAAGGTTAAATCACGGATTGTACTGACGCCGCAACATGCAAAGCGTTTGCTCCACGCATTGGCTGATAACATTGATAAGTTTGAGCAGGCGCACGGGGATATCGACCTCGGAGAAGTCATGGGTGGGGGATCCTTGCCTATGACTTTTGGGGGTCCTACAGCTCAGGCCTAAAATTTACACGACCGTCCTTTTGCTAAGGTTGCAAGAGGTAACGTTGCACGGATCTGCCACCCCTTTGGTCTTGAAACTGAAGAAGGTAATAACCTCGGGGCAGGGATAGTTTGTTAGCGGTTCCCAAAAGGACATCCCAATATAAGAGATCTTGTTGGCAGGCTTCAGGGCTCCATTGCTTGGTGTACAGGGTTCGGCCGGTAAGGTCAATGATTTGGGCCTCCAGGCCCAAGGGGAGTTCCAATTCGCGGATATCCAAGGTGAGATAACCATTGCCGGGGTTGGGGTAAACGGTTGGTGCACGCATCATAAATTCTTGAATTCCAACAGGAGGGATGACGACAACTTCCTTGTGCTGAAGGAGTGAATCGACGCATTGGTTTGCTCCGTAAACCCAAAGGCTTATGGGATAAACCCCTGCTTGGTTGTAACGTTTCTGAGGGGCATAGCCAGCAGTGGGCGGAGAACCATCCCCAAAATTCCATACATAATAGGATCCGTATTGACTTTGATTCAACAGGCCTAACAAAGCACCCCGAACAATGGTGTCTCTTGTTAGGGAAAATGCAGCAACAGGAGTGTAGGGAATACTTATGATGCGCGTGATGCTGTCGGTCCCAAAACGGTTGTATGCGATTAGGGTAACCGACACAGAACCCAGCGGAGGGTTTAGGGTAACCTGCGTGGCGGCAGAGGTCAAGCCGCCCGGCAACAGCCAACGAATACTGTCCGCAAAGGTTGCATCCGATCGAACCTGCAATTGAATGGGTCTGCACCCCGAGGTTTCCCAATCAAAGGATGCCAAGGGAGCCATGGAATCCACCAAGACCTGGAAGTCGTCCAAGTAGAGGTTATTACCCTGGCGATTAAAGAACTCCACTCGAAGGATCACCGAAGAGGCAGGCCTCAAATGGGCAAGATTCAAGGTATCTCTTCGCCATTGGTGGGTATAGAAGGGTATGAAGGCCGTGGAATCGGGTGCGGTGGTTCCGAGGCTTGTGCCGCCTTGGGCCCATAGCCTTTGGTAGGTCGTTCCGCAATCGGTGGAAGCCGAAATCAAAAGCGAATCCCAAGCGGTCTGGTTCTGGGTTTGGCTACGGTTGTTGTGCGCGTAGGCCCTTTGAAAACGGAACAAAAATCTACCGCTGTTCGGAATTGGGATTTGCCCGGTTTCGATATAATCTCTTTCGTTTAAATTGTTATAATTAAAGGCATTGATGTACAATGAACGAAATCCTGTGGCCAGGCCGGAACTGGTGGAATAGGACCAAGTGATATCGTTATCAGGATTGAATGTCCGGTAACCTGTGGTGGTCAGGGTTCCCGTTTCGAAGTTTTGGAGCAAGGGCGTGGACCACCTTGCACGCACATTTAAATTATGTTGCAGAAAGTTGTCCGTGCTATCATCTTCAAGCACCTGGTTCGGCCACGCTTGGATATAAACGGTGGTTGCCGAGGGTTGACTACCCCCCGGAGGGGAGAGGAGTAGGGTTCCGGCGGCTACCGTGTCGCTAAGGTTAGGGCCCAAGGGAACGGGCCTTTGGATGAAGGTAAGGTTGTTGGGGTTAAGACCATACTCTAATCGATAAGAGGGCACAATAGAATCTCCCTGGTTCGTGACGATGTAGGTCAATTGAAGACTGTCCGCACAGAGTGGGGAGGGTTGAACCAAGGGCCCGCGGACTGTAAGGTTGTAACGACCACGGTAAGGGGGTGTGGGGGTATGAGTCAACGCCAAGAGTCGGAAGGCTGAATCCACCTGCAGCAATCCGTTACCGTATTGATTATCCTCACCGAGGCTGCCCAAATCCAGGCCGGATTGATACAAACCCCGCAAAAGGGTACTTCCCGGTAAATTAGGGAAAGCTTCTTTGAGAAGAAGGACTGCACCTGAAACATGGGGCGATGCCATGGAAGTTCCCGTAAGGTTTGCGTATCCCGAGACTCCCCCTACGGACCGAACATTGGTACCAGGTGCGACAAGTTCAGGCTTGATAAGCAAGGAGGAATCGGTACTCAGGCAAATTGAGGGACCCCTGCTGGACGAAGATGCGATGTTAATCACATTGGTGGGGCTTACACTCACATTGCCTGTGCAGAACACATTGACATCGTTGATGTTGATGTTCTTGGGGGAGGTGATGGTGGAAGCGCCGGATCCGCTATTTCCTGCCGAAAAAACCACGGCAATACCCGCAGCAGATAAAGCATTGAAAAGGGGAACATAGGTTGGGCTGTTGCATTGGGCAATGTCTTGGGTGGATCCCCCCCAACTGTTGTTGATCACATCGGGCATGTCATGAACTGTGGAGGTCAAGCCGTCGGGATTCAAGGCCCACTGAAAAGCGGCCGTGGTGGAACCTCCGGCACATAGGGCTCCTGCGGCAATCCACTGCGATTGAATGGCCAGGCCTATGGTATCTTGGTTCAATGGGTCCAAACCCACCATGGTCCCCATGACATGGGATCCGTGCGATGTCGTTCCACCGCAATCCGTTGGGACGCTCCCGGACCCGAACCAAGCTTGGGAGGCAGGCACGAAGTTGCCTCTCCATCGGTTGCCCAATGCGGGATGTGTTCCCCAAACCCCGGTATCGATGTTCATGCCAAGACGGCCACGACCTTTGTAGCCGCGTCGCCACATCAGCGGAGCTTGAACAGTTCTCAATCCTATTTCGGTGCCGCCAACACTTTCGGTGCCTGGGGCCGATGCCGGTTCTTGCAGGACAGGATCCGCAACATGCGCCTCGTCCTGGTCCATTTCGATCCACTCAATTTCCGAGGCATAGCGTTCCAGCAAGGCCAGAAGAAACGCGGGACTCGCTTCAAGGACAAAGAGGGAACTGATCCAATACGGCTGAATGAAGGTCAGGTGACCTTGGCCTAAATCTCCGCCAAGGGCCGTGAATCGCTCCAGCCACAGGGGTTGAATGAGGGCGGCTTTGGCATTGAGCAATTGAACCGTGGAACGCGCACGTTCTGAAGAGGGGGTATTCGATGCATCCCAAGCGCTTTCCAGGGAATCCACAGGAATCCTGTCCTTGAGGAGAACCCGGATTTTGAAGTTTGTTGGTCTGAAACCCGAGTTGCTTGGACCGGATTGCCATAAGCGGCACCTTTGCAGCAGTTGCAAGTCTATCGGAAACCAGGAAGGGTCGTTTGAAGACTCAGAAGGGCTGTTTGGAGTCTCGGACGGGCTATTGCCCTCGGATGCGTTTTTGCCCTCGGATGCTTTTCCAGACCCTGTTAGCCAAGAGCCAAGGAGGCACAGGGCCAAGAATAAGCGTCCTCTAAACCTTAGCGATTTGAACGGCATTAAGTTTGCAGACGTTTCAAGGCGAGTCATTTCCGCTTGGAAAACATAGCTTTCCTTATCTCGTATAGGTTCAGGCATGGATTTTTTTCGATTCTTTCAAAATTAAACAATGGCAACGGTTTCGATACGCGATGTGCAGATGGTGAACGAAGGTGAACTACGTTTGGTCAATATTTTGGTCCGCGATGGCAGAATTTGGTCCATCACCCCCACGGATCGCAGGCTGGTTGCGGATCATCACGTGGAGGGGCATGGGGCCTTTCTCTTGCCAGGACTGGTGGATGATCAGGTGCATTTCAGGGAGCCCGGTCTGACTCACAAGGGCTGCATTCGCACCGAAAGCCGAGCTGCATTGCGTGGGGGGGTCACTTCCTTCATGGAAATGCCCAATACCAGTCCACCGACCTGCAATCGGGAGGCCTGGGAATGGAAAATGGGGGTGGGGGCAAGGGATTCTGCGGTGAACTACAGCTTCTATATGGGTGCCAACGGGAGCAATTTAGAAGATTTACTGGAGGCAGATTACCGGCAAATTCCCGGGGTCAAAATCTTCATGGGGTCCTCTACTGGAGAATTATTGGTGGATCAACCGGAGATCTTGCGTGAATTGTATTACAAAATGCATCAACATCATCCTGGAGTTCCCATTGCCTTGCACTGCGAAAACGACAAAGTCATTGCCAAGGCGTCTCACGAATATGCATTGACCATGCCCAAGGAGCAGTGGACTGCTGCAGATCATCCTCGAATTAGAAACCACGAAGGGTGTTATGCATCGAGCCGACTTGCCAGGGAACTTGCAGAGGCCTGCCAAGCGGATATCCATATCCTGCACCTGACCACTGCCCAGGAAGTAGCTGATATTAAGGAATATAAGGGGAGGAATTCGATAGGACTCGGTAAATTCCTTCCCATCACCACAGAGGCTTGTGTTCATCATTTGTGGTTTGATGAAAGCGATTACGAGCGTCTCGGCAATCGCATCAAATGGAACCCAGCCATCAAAAGTGCCGCGGACAGGCAGGCCCTCCTTGAAGCTGTTCGCGATGGATGGATCGACATGGTGGCGACAGACCATGCTCCGCATACTTATGATGAAAAATCAAAGGCGTATCAAGAGGCTCCCAGCGGAGGTCCCTTGTTGCAACACAGTTTGCTTATGATGTGGGAGTTGGCGATGCGCGGTCATTTCACGGTGGAGCGGGTTGTGGAATCCATGTGTCATGCCCCGGCTTTGCGTTTTGGGGTTCACGAAAGAGGCTTTCTGCGTGAAGGGTATGCAGCGGATTTGGTACTCTTGGAGGCGAAGCCTATTCGAGTGGATGCTGGCGATTTGGAATACGCTTGCGGTTGGTCTCCTTTGGAAGGTGAATCGTTCACGCATTCGGTCCGAGGGGTATGGGTCAACGGTCAAACAGGTTATTTGGATCACGAATGGGGTTGCAAAATCGCGGCTAGACCCTTGGTGTTCAATCGATAGGCTCCCACCTTGTTTTTAATCAGGACTTAAAGCCACCTCGGGCTCAAACGGGGAGGTAGGCCTTTATTTTTAAACAAATTTCTTTTATGTTAACCAAAACTCTCAAATCTTGGCTAGGTGTGGCCTTTACGTTCGTTTTCTTGATGCTTTCCAATTCGGCCTGGATTAAGGCCCAGACCCAATTGGTGGTTGACGTGGGAACAGGCACCCTTCAGAACACCCCAATCTCGTATCCAGCTCCTTACGGGAATTATTGGTGGGGGGCCAAGCACCAAATGATGGTTCGTGCCACTGAGCTGAATGCCTTGGGTATTGCAGGGGGAACCATGAATTCGCTGGCCTTCTTTGTGGTCATTCCCGAAGGCACTGCCTTGCAGAATTTCACTATCAAGATAGGGACCACCAACGATACGGCCCTGAGCACCACGACGGGCTTTGTTGGAAACATGACCCAGGTATTTACGGTTCCAGCCTATACCGAAGTTTCGGGATGGAATACCCACACCTTCACCCAGCCTTTTTTCTGGAACGGCAGCAGTAATTTGATCATCGAAACCTGCTTTAATAACAATACCTATACCAATAACGCCGTTATGCGGAACTCGGATGCGGGATTTACAAGCACCCTCTATTTCAGGCAGGATGCCGTGGGGACCTGCACCGGTACACCGGGGACTTTTAATTTTTTCAGCAGCACGGAACGTTCCAATATGCGTTTGGGCTTTCTGCCCTTGTCGGGGACGGATGCTGCCGCTACGGGTTTGATCAACCCGGCACCACCGGTCTTGGGAGGAACCACCGGGCAAGTGATCATGCGCCTATCCAATTACGCCGCCAATACGATTACCGGGGCCACGGTGGGGTACAGCTTGAACAATGGTACCCCTGTTACGGAATCCTGGTCGGGTTCCTTGC
>Ga0194122_10004349_pt1 | contig 13902 bp, 15 predicted proteins | sample TA2MahCa10mmetaG_FD_155487 | JGI IMG/M metagenome (GOLD analysis project Ga0194122, IMG submission 155487) | Freshwater microbial communities from Lake Tanganyika, Tanzania - TA2015021 Mahale Deep Cast 10m | ecosystem: Environmental > Aquatic > Freshwater > Lake | place: Tanzania: Lake... | reverse complement strand
AAGATAGATCAAGGCCTAGCTATATAAATAGAGCAGAAGCGCAACAAAGTTAAAGGTGCTCATCGCCATAAAGAGAAGGGCTAGAGCCTTTAATTGAGAACCTGATTTGATTATTGATGAACTAAGAGCTGAGACAGATTTAAAGGCTTTTAGTGAATCAATTACATAAAGGCTATCTCTAACTGCTGCCACCATAGCTGTTACTGAGAAGACTCCCCCTGAGGCAACAAGACCAACTAGAAAGAGCTTTAGATATTGATCGCTATCGCCAGTAATCGCACCTGTTGCACAGAGAGCTAATACTGCTGAGAGAAGAACTGTGGGAGCTAATTGAGATTTGACTCTAATAGAGCGTTGTTGATTCCAAGAGTTAATTAGATTGTTCTCATCCATAGGCTAGATAATATAAGGGGTAGTTAGAGAATTACGGGTTTTAGGAAAGCGAAGCAAGCTTTTCTTGCACTTGTTTCACTGATGGATTAGTCAGTCATAGCGCTGCCATCTGAGAAAACTAGGGTTGGAACAGTTTGATTTCCCCCGTTTACTTTCTCAACAATCTCAGCTGTTCCAGCAACCTCTTCGATATTGATCTCTTCAAAGCTAATACCAAGCTCTGCTAGTTGCGACTTTAGTCGCTTGCAATAACCACACCAGGAGGTTGAATACATAACAAAGGACATATAACCCGCTTCTTTATCTCTTAAGAAAACTTTATTTGCCAGCAGGTTCCAGCTCTGGAGTTACCACTGGAGAGGCGGGACTGATTGCAGGCTCAAGCTCTCTTTCGCGGCGAACTACGCGATCTGGTTCTCCAATTTCAGCCATAACCACTTCCTTCATTCTCAACTTATAAAAGGTGAGCCTACCAACCTACTGGCTCTGAGCAAGATGAATTTCTTAGGGCGGAGATAGAAGAGGCGAAGTTAGCTAAGTAGGTGTTAACTGCCGATATGGATCTGGCCATACTCATATGGTGATTGGGTTAAAAGCACCCATAGTTACATAAATAATTGGTGGCGCTGCCATGTTCATCCCTCTTTTCGGGCTTTGTCATCGTGCTTTGTAAAGAAAGACCCAAACTTTCGGATTGGTCCCTCTACATACTTTATAGATAGATGAGTCATCACAAGTGAAAGCCCACCCACAATCATCGTTTTGGTCACGAAGTACCGGATCCAGTTAGCATCCCCTTCGCCAAAACCCGGGGAGCTATCCCAGTAATTGAACCACATTAAAAAGACCATATGAAATGCGTATAGACCAAAAGAATACTGACCCACACTTTTACTTATGCGACCAAGCTTTGATGTTTTCGATATTTTTACAAAAGAAAGATGAAGCACAACAACTCCAAACACAATTGAAGTAAAATACAAATTATTAAACCCCACATAGAACCAAGTCGTATTTGCTATCGCAAACAAAACCAAGGCAAGTGTGAGACTGAGTCTCCCCGTAAAGTTTGTGAGACACTTGTAATTCTTTCTAATTAACATGCCAATTGAAAATCCAATAATCGCTCTCCCTAGGGCTTCCCATCCTCGCGTAGCACCAATCATTTCAATCCACTCCTTGTCATTCGCCATCCCATAGAAGAGTGCAAGATATCCAAAGCAGATTAAGAAAAGAATTGGCAAATTGGATTTAAGTGGCCCAAAAAGAGCAGTGATTAGATTAGTAATCCATTCAGCGCTTAAGGACCAGAGAGGAATAACCAAGAAGATTGATGTGGAGAAGACAATCTGTAATAGAAGGATGCCTGAAATAATATCGTCTAATGACTTGTTTGAGTTTTCAAATACAAAAATGTCACTGCGGCCAGTGACTAGTCTTCCAAGCCAATAAGGAAGAAGTGAGAGAAAAATTGCAATCATAGGAATTGGCATTAACCTAAGTCCCCTGAGAAAAACAAATTTCCGATAGTCTTTTAAGAGACCCTTCTTATTTTGGGGAAATTTTGTAAGTAAAACAAATCCACTCAATACAAAAAAGAAATCAACCAAAACATATAAGCCGTCCACAAAGTTATATCCTGAATTAGATTTGTAAATGATGTGAAAAATCAGAACCCCAAAGGCAGCCACACCTCTAAATAAGTCCAGAATGAGGAACCTTTCATTCGTTTCCATGTATTTCTTTTCTGACTTTTAAGCTTTTATGCTTCCCTGAGTAAGTCCTTCAGTGAATTTTCGCTGGAACGATAAAAACAGCGCAAGAACAGGCAAGATTGTAAGGACAGCTATCGCACTAGTTAAGGTCCAGTCATTACCAAATTGTTGTTGAAATGCAAAGAAGGCTGTTGTGACAGGAAACTTTTCTGGATCAGAGATAAAGATGAGTGCCACTTGAAATTCTCCCCAAACAGCTACAGCGACAAGAAGTCCAACGGTTAAAAATCCTGTCCAGGTCAAAGGAAGAATTACACGAGTTATTATTTGAATCCGGCTAGCTCCATCAATTACGGCGGCTTCCTCAACTTCCCGCGGCACCTTTAGAAGAAAACTTCGCAAAAGAAATATCGCGAAAGGTGAATTGAATGCTGTGTAAAGAATTACCAAGCCAAGAAAGGAGTTGATTAAACCAAGAGTCTTCCAGTAGTAAAACAGCGGTACGATATAAAGCCATAAAGGAAGCGTTGAAACTCCAAGCATATATGCCATAACGGCGCCGGTGCCTCGCGGCTGAATTCGGGATAGCGAGTACGCCGCCAGACCTCCTAGGATCAGAACCGGACCCACGGTGAGGCCTGCCAGTATCAAACTGTTTGTCATTGAGTTGAGAAAGTCACTCTGCTCGACAGCACTTGAATAGTTGCCAAAGATCAATCGGTCTGGAAATCCAACAGGATCCTCACCTAGATTCGTTCGAGATTTCAAAGAATTAAAAACAAGTACGAACAAGGGACCGATTGCTAAAATCACCAAAATGGTAAGAAAGAAATGTCTAGGTAATGCCAAAAAGAATTTTCTTGTATTCATTAAATCTCCCATCCTCTTTTTCGGAGGACGAGGAATGCACCAATGACCATCGCGGCAGATAAGGTCATTGTCAACCCGGCTGCTGCCGCTAAACCCGCTGAGAATTCTCTAAAAGCCGCTTTGTACAGATACGTCGCCATGACTTCTGTTGAGCCAGCTGGGCCACCTTGCGACATCACCCATACATACTCAAAAACTAAGAATGACCAGATGCATGTCATCATAAGCATAAATACCAATGTGGGGCGAATACCTGGGATGGTTACATATTTGAACTGTTGCCGAAGATTCGCGCCATCTATTCTGGCCGCCTCATATAAATCCGGCGAGACACTTTGTAAAGCTACCAACAAAATTGTTGCTAAAAATCCCCAGTAATGCCAGTTATCAACAAAGGCTATTGTCAAAAGTGCTGTTGAGGGTTGTCCGAGCAAAGCCTTATCTAAACCAGGGACTCCAAAATTTGAAAGTATTGCAGTTATTCCGGAATCAGGATTCAAGATAAACTTCCACAGACTACCTATTACAACTGATGGTAAGACATAAGGAACAAAGTAGGCAATTCTATAGGCGTACCCACCACGTTTGACCTGGCTTAAAAGGAAAGCGGTAGTGAGCGCAATCGAAAAAGGTACGATCGCGAAAAAAGCTAACCATTTTAAATTGTTTCGCAGTGATTGAAGAAACTCAGCGTCTGTTAAAAGCGCTCTATAATTTTCTAAACCAATAAAAGAGGCAGAGCCGAATCCACTCCAGTCAGTTAAAGAAAAATACAGTCCAACTGTTGCCGGGACAAGAATAGTAGCGACATGTAAAGTAAGTATCGGAAGAATAAACAGCCATGCTCCGCGTTTCGCATAAAACTTTTTTTTTCTTTTTTGCACTCTTACTCCCCACCAGACAAAAACAAAGAGTTCTTAGGGTTAGAACCTAGGCTTGTACCTAAGTTCTAACCCTAATGACATGGGATTACAGACCCTACTATCCTCTAGCAGGGATAGGAGGTACCGCTTTGTCGGCAAGCTCCTTGGCAAATATCTTGTCCATGCCTTGTAGATATTGCTTGGTTGTTACAGACCCAGCCCAAACTTTCTCAATTTCCTCAATTAAGAAATTCTGAGTTTTTGGCGGCCAAAACGCCCAAGTTAGATAACCGAAATTACCCTTGGCAGCAGCCTTTCCAAGTCTGACAATCGCATCAGCATGCCTCTTTTCCTGGCCAGCAAGCATCTTCTTTTCTATCTTGACAGGAGCAGGATTAAATCCGCACTTCGTAACAAGTTGGGCCTGGGTGGCCGGAGTGAATAGCGCATTCAAGAACGCCGCAGCCCCTGCTTTGTTTTTTGAGGCTGCATTCACGCCCCAGCTTGAACCTACACCAATGGAATAGAGTTCGCTCCCGTCTTTTGTTGGGAATGGAGCCCAGCCCCACTTTTGTCCTGTTCTATCGAATTGAGCTCCAATACTCGAAAACCGCCAACTACCCTCCATACTGAAGGCGGCTTTACCTGTTGCATGGTCAGATTGAAACTCTTCAAAGGTTTTGGTGTAGTAGCGATCTAGCCCACCTGACATATAGCCCTTCATCATCCAACCATTTAAAGTATTCGTTGCTTCAACAAAAGGTGCGGAGTCCCACTTCATTTTTCCAGTGAGGGCTTTGTATACATTACTTGGCCCTGCAACGGCATTCCACATCGCACTCAAGAACCACTCATTCACTGGTTTCCATTCAGTGTTTCCGCCCGCAAAAGGAGTTATGCCCGCAGCTGCTACTTTGTCTAAAGCTGCCGAAAATTCCTTCGTAGTTTTTGGAACTTTAATCCCAAGTTTATCTAAGACTGTTTTGTTGTACCAAAGCAACATAGTCTCTTGTTCTGAGCCGAGGCTATACAGCTTATTGTTAACCTTACCAAGCTCTAAATTCCACGGCGAAATGGTTTTGGTCCATCCGAGCTTTTTCGCATAGCCATCTAAGGGTTCTAAAAGTCCCGCCTTGGCAAACTCACTGGTAAACGCCGGTCCAGGTGTGAAGATCACATCTGGGGCACCACCTGCTGCCAACGCTGTCCTCATGGCTTCGGTAAGTTGTGGTTTTGGAGTCATTTCAAACGTCAAGGCAGAATTTTTATTCGCTGCACTCACCGTTTCTGCAAAACATTTTGCTAAATCATTTTCCTCGAGCCAGACTGTTACCTTGCCCGTAGCTGAAGATGCGCCTGGTGCAAACATAATCTGCAATGCGAGCATGCCTGCCATGGCGAGTCCAGCCCCAACTCGGAGAACATTATTTTTTATTCTCATTTTCTTCCAATCACTATAGGGATGTTAAAGTACTTGAGGAAGGGTGAAAGCGGTTTCAGTCTTGCCTACTTTTTCAAACTGCGCAACCAATAATGACAAATTTATCGAATTGTTACCTTTGCCAAGTCCGCTCACGCCCTTACTATGGCGCGGTGAAGGCTCCAGTCAGGGTCAAGATTGCGGACGTGGCGAAACAAGCCCGTGTTTCGGAGGCAACCGTCTCTCGAGCCCTAAATAATCCCGAGATTGTGACTCCCGAGTTATTACACCGTGTAAATGAATCTATCAGGGCTCTGAGATATCGGCCGAACCCTCATGCCAAGAGTCTGGCTGGTCTGGCCTCACCCTCCGTGGGAATTTTGCTTTTTGACGAGGTTGGCGAGGTGTTTCGGAGCCCTTTTTGGGCGCAAGCACTCTCAACTCTATACCCCAGCCTGCTGTCGAGAGATTTCCAATGCAGCCTTATTTTTCAACCTAAAAATCTATTTGGGCAAAATCAAAAGATTAGCAAAACTTCATTCTTAAGATTTGTAAGAACCAGACATGTTGACGCCTTTGTTATCTTGGGTTTTCCGCCTTTAGAGGCCTTAGAAGTTTTTGAAGAGTGTAATATCCCAATACTGATGTGGGGACGACCACTAACTTTGCACAGTAACATTACTTATGTAGAAACTGATAACTTACAGGGGGCTGCAGACGCTGTTAATTATTTGATAGACAAAGAACGAACAAAAATCGCTTTGATTTCATCTCGAAGCGACTCAACTGGGTCAACCGATCGAACCCAAGGGTATCTAATGACTCTGGAGAGGCGCGGCTTGCCTGCAGATGAGCAGTTGATCGTTCATGGTGACTATTCTCTAGAGTCTGGTAGGTCTGCTATGCGTACGCTCCTAAAGCGAAGCGTTGACTTCGATTCAATTTTTGCCATCAATGATTCTATGGCATTTGGAGCGCTGGAAGTCCTAGGTGATTCAAAAATTAAGGTGCCAAAGCAAATAGCTATCGTTGGTTTTGATGGAGTGCAATCTGAAAATCGTTTTTCACAAGACTTAACAACAGTCTGTATTGACATTCAAACCATCTGTAATTTACTTGTGGACAAATTAGGCAAGGCGTTAAATGGCAAGCCCGTAAAGTCTGAGATCGTGCCTGCTCTCTTATTGGCTAAAAAAACAGCCTAGGATTATTCAATATTCTATTTACAAACGCTCACTTATATGAAAAAATGAAAGCGCTTTCATCCTTCTACTAGGTAGCAAAGGATTTCTGAATGGTTGCAGGTAGCGTGGTCGCCGAAAAGGTTCTGGAAGAACCAGCGAAGTCTCTTTGGGATGAACCTAACTCAAGAGGTCGCTGCGCCCGCTCTATTTCAGCAGCACTGATTGCTTATGCAGCTGGCGATTCATTTGGAGTTTCCTACGAATATCATGGAGAGAAAATTCCCGTAGACACATTGCACATCGGCCCAAGAAGAAAGAGGGCTGGTGAAAATGGCCCTCTTGAAATTGATGACAGTTGGCCATTGGGTGGAGTTAGCGATGACACCATGTTAAGCCTCTTAACAATATTTGCTATGAAAAAAGGTGAGGCGAGTAAGTCTGGAGTTGAGTTTCTGAATTCTTTGCGAACAAACCTACCTACATTGCGAGGGCTAGGGCCAACGACAAGGGCTGCTTTGGGATTTGAATTACGAGAAATTGAAAAAGCGATGATCGCTACGGGTAAACTCATTATTGGAAACACTAATGGCGGAATGATGCGAACCGCATTAATTGGACTTGCCTATGATTCTGGTGAAGCAACTGCCCGTCGCGAAATGATTACTGCATTGACTCTTGCCACGCACAAGGATGCAAAGGCTGTAGATTGTGCAGTTCTGGCGTCACGACTTTATAGCGATGCAACATCGAATGGGTCAGAAAACTCCCTAATTTCACTACTTAATGACGAGTTAAGTAAGATGCAATCACCTACACCAGAAGTTTCTGCTGGCGTTAAGAATCTAGACCGCTGGAGCCCACCTGAAGAAGGAATCTCCTTGGATCCCTTAGAAACCCTCTCTGCGGTGTATTGGACTGTTGCCCATGCAGAAAGTGCGCTCGATTCCTACCGAATTGCATGTGAGCTTGGAGGAGATACAGACACGGTTGCAGCCCTTGCCACTGGGCTCTTAGCAGCTAGAGACCCAATTAAATCTGGACTTTTAGAAATATCCTGGCTCGACGAAGTCTTATGGTCAGAGATTCCCACCATTGGTCCTGCTATTTCTCGACTCATTAAGTTCAGAATTGGAGGATAAGTGAAGCTTGATGATGCTTATGCGGAGCAAGTTTATGCTGGAGTTCTAGGGAAAATAATAGGTGTTTATCTTGGTCGGCCTTTTGAAGGCTGGTCAAATAGGAGAATTGAAGAAAGCCTTGGAGAGATCAATTACTACGTTCACGAAAAAGTTAGCAAGTTACTGGAAAAAGATGTGCCTTTGATCGTTACTGATGATGATATTACGGGAACGTTCACATTTATAAGAGCTTTGGAAGATCATGGAAATTTAAAGACCATCACTGCGAGCCAAATTGGAAAGTCGTGGCTGAATTACTTGATAGAAGAAGAGACAATTTTATGGTGGGGAGGTATGGGCAACTCTACCGAGCACACGGCATATCTTCGCTTGAAATCTGGTGTTGAGGCTCCAAAGAGTGGGTCAATGGAATTAAACGGAAAGGTTGTCGCGGAGCAAATCGGAGCTCAGATATTTATTGACGGTTGGGCGATGGTTGTACCCGGTAACCCGTCGCATGCAGCAAGCTTGGCTGAACGTGCTGCAAGTGTTAGTCATGATGGAGAAGCTATCTATGGGGCACAAATTATTGCCGCTTTAGAATCTGCAGCATTTGTTGAAAAGGACGTAAACAAATTACTAGATATCGCAGTTGCCTTAATTCCGAGTGAATCTGTGATTTACAAAATGATTGCCCAGATTAGACAGTGGCACAAAACAATCCCTAATTGGCGTGAAGCCTTTTCACTTTTAGATACGCACTATGGATATGAAATCTATGGTGGCAATTGCCATATGATCCCAAATCATGGATTAATTATTCTCGCATTGCTCTATGGTGATGACGACTTTCAGAAATCCTTAATGATTGTCAACACCGCGGGATGGGACACTGACTGTAATTCAGGAAATCTTGGATGTATCCTTGGCATAAAGCTTGGACTTGCAGGAATCAACGCTGGCCCAGATTGGCGAGGTCCCGTGGCTGATCGGGTTTATCTTCCTTCCGCTGATGGCGGAAGGGCAATTTCAGACGCAGTTATTGAGGCAATTCACTTGGTCAACATGGCTAGAGCTCTTGCGGGAGAGCCTAAAATGGCCCCTAAAGACAGCGCTCGCTTTCACTTTGAGTTTCCTGGCGCAGTTCAAGGCTTTGATAGCGAAAAGTCAATAGAAGCTACTGGTGTTTCAACACTCACTAACGTTTTGGGCTCTAGTCTAAAAGGAAAAAGATCTTTAGAAATCAAATGCCAAGGATTAGCCGTTGGCCGAGTTAGTCGAGTGCAGACCCCCACTTTTATTCCTTCTATTGAGATAGCAGAATACTTTAAAGGACGAGGTTATGCCTTATTGGCATCTCCAACGCTTTATGCTGGCCAGAGGATTAAATCTAGATTGGTCGCCTCAGAACTAAATAAGTTATCTATTAGAGTTTGTTTATATGTAAAACATTACAATCTCACAGATGGATTTGAGATTCTGAAGAGCGAAGAAAGGGAAGTAAAGCCAGGTGCTGAATTAAATTTTGATTGGCAAGTTCCTGAAACAGACTCGCAACCAATTGCTTGGGTTGGAGTGGAAATTTCAAGTACATCTGGGACAGATGCCACGGTAAATTTGGATTATCTGACTTGGTCTGGAGCTCCTACGGTTAATCTAGGACGTCCTACTGGTGGGCCTGACGGTATTGAGCGATTCAAAGGAAATAGCAAAGGCTTGATGTGGAAGCGAGCTTGGGTTAGTGGCTTTGATGGACGGGAGCGGATGACTGAAATAGATTTTTGGCCTGAGACATTTCGTCTCATTCAAAATGTTGGTCGCGGCATAATCACTCAGGGAACAAGGGAGTGGCAAGATTATGCGATTACAGCGCATGTCACCCCGCACATGTGTCAAGAAGGTGGGATTGCTGTCAGAGTGCAAGGCCTTGAGCGTTATTATGCATTAATAATTCAAGAGGAAGAAATAAAACTTGTACGAAGACTTGACGGAGAAGACTTAACTCTTGCCAATTGCCCAGGTGGTTGGACCTTTGGATCTACTTATGAGCTTAAACTAGAAGTGAAGAATAACTCTCTAGTGGGATTTATTGATGGCAAGCCGGTAATTGAAGGATCCGACCCAGATATGCTCTTTTCTGGCGGTGGAGTTGGACTTCTGACCAGTGTTGGCAGAGTCGGAGTTGATGGCGTCTCAGTTAAGCCTGTGAATTAAAACTGGTTAGGTATGAAAATTTGTGAAACAACGCATCCTGCCTTGTATCTTGTCCACGACGCTAATTCAAGTCATCGAGTTACATCGATGGCCTCAGAGTTAGAGATTCGATGAGCGTATTAGTCTTTGGTAGTTTGAATTTAGATCTTGTTGCTTATGCACAGACTTTGCCAGTAACGGGTGAAACCCTAATTGGAAAAAAACTAATGCGCTTTCCTGGCGGTAAAGGTTTAAATCAGGCAATTGCGGCCAAAAGAGCAGGCTCGAATGTAACTATGGTCGGTTGCATCGGCGACGACGGAGAGGGCAATTTCCTCATGCAAGTTTTGAGTCAAGAGCAAATAGAGACAAGTTTTGTATCAAGTAGCCCTACAGCCACAGGCATTGCCTTAATTGAAGTATCTGCTGAAGGGAATAATAGAATTCTAGTAATCCCTGGGGCTAATGCCGAACTTAAATTTCAATCCGAGGTTCTGTCGGGAACACGTAAACCAAAAGTTTGCTTGGCTCAATTGGAAGTCCCTCTATCCGAAGCCACTAAGTTTTTGGGAGCAGCTCAAAGGCAAGGCTGTATAACTATGTTGAATCCTGCGCCAATTCAGAGTCTAGATTCTGAATTAATTGGACAGATAGATTACCTAATTGTCAACGAGACTGAGGCTTCTTTTCTTGCAGGCAGCAAGAGCGAGATACTTACTCAAGATGAGGCGCGCTTGATTGGGACTAAATTAATTTCAAATAGCTGGAAACGAGTAATTATCACCTTGGCCGAACGAGGAAGCCTTTATTTTGACGGTCGGCGCAAGATCTACACGCCAGCGCTCGAAGTTAAAGCAATTGATACAACAGCAGCTGGTGATGCCTTCTGTGGAGCTCTTGCTAGCGCTCTGGCCGAAGAAAAACCAATCGAATATTGCTTAAAGTTTGCTAGCGCAGCAGGTGGACTTTCAGTAACGAGAGCTGGGGCGGTGCCATCTCTGCCTAATCGTCAAGAGATACTCTCTGTGTCTTCAATACCGTGATGGGGTTTGGTGTTAATTATGCTTAAAGGAATTAGTCCAAATGTGAGTGCAGAGTTGTTGTCAACGCTGGCTCAAATGGGCCATGGGGATGAATTGCTAATCTGCGATAGAAATTACCCGGCAATCTCAAAATCTAACCGCGTAATAAACTATCCGAGTAGTCAAGTTTCAGAGGTACTTGAGATAGTTCTAGCGCTCTTACCTATTGATAATTTTGTTGACGAACCCTTAATCAGGATGGAAATAGTTGAAGAGCCAGAGAGGGTCACTGAGGGGCAGAAAGAGGTTCATCAGCTTGCAATCAAAATTGAAGGCAGGCCTTTTGCTATGGGATCATTATCTAGATACGCCTTTTATGAAAGAGCGAAAAGCGCTTTTGCCACGATAGTCACCAGCGATAATCGACCATATCAATGTTTTATCGTTGTTAAAGGAGTGATTTAATTTTCAAAAAGACCAAAAGACCTAAGGATAGGGGTTGTGAAGAGATGACTGCACCGTCAACGACATGGATTGTTGGCTCAATTGCTTGGGACACAATTTTGCATTTTGAGAAGTACCCAGTCAACGGAAAGTTCGCCCTGCCTTATAAAACCTTGGAGCGAGTCGGAGGAAGTCCAGCTAACACCGTAAAGGCTTTAGCTACTACTGGAATAAGTGCTGGTTTTGTTACAGGTATTGGAGAGGATCCACTTGGTAAGGTCTTGCGACAAAGCTTGCTAGATAGCCAAATATCCAAGCTCGATATTATTAAGGGTGTTTCACAAAAATGCCTAGTATTTCTAGATGAAACTGGAGAACGTACAATAATTCCTTATGGTGAAAGAGGCTGGCACCTGATAAATCTGAATAACACTCCGCTGGAGCCAGGCGATACGGTATTTCTTCCTGGGGGAAGCGAGAATGCCCTTAGTGACTTGAAAATTGCCAAAGAGAAGGGCTGTAAAACAATTGTTGGGATTCAAGCACTTCTCAACCCGAATCACCCGGGGGCCGATATTGCCCTTGGTTCAACCTCAGATTTACCTGAAGAGATTAATCCTGAAGACTTTCTTGACCGTTTTCCACGAATTGTTTATACCAGAGGTGTAAAAGGTGTCGATCAATACGAGAGGGGAGGAGTAATTCATCAAGATGCTTTCCCAGCAAAAGTTATTGACACTACTGGAGCTGGGGATGCATTTACTGCGGGTTACTTAGCTGGATTGGCTAAAGGCTACGCAGATGGCAGAAAGGGGCTTGAAGCTGGTGCAAGATGGGCTGCTCTGATGGTCTCACTTGAGGCCTCTGTACCGCCAAATTGGAGCACAGTTCTCGGATCACATAATTTTTTTTAAGCGTGGTTTAAAATTGGGTCTCACTCCGTTGGCAGTGGAAGGTTAAATTCCGTGAAAAGGGAAAGTGTCACTATTGAACAGGTTACAGAGATGGTATCCCACCAATTTCCTGAGTATAGGAAACTAGAGATAAAACCGGTTGAAATTCAAGGTCATGACAACTACTCCTTCCGTCTAGGCAGTGAGTTAATTATAAGAGTCCCTGCTGCACTTGAATACGCATCAAAAGTACCAATTGAGTATAAAAAATTGCCCGAGCTAGCGAAGTACCTCTCTTTTCCAATTCCGATTCCTTTGCACCTAGGAAGAGAGTCAAGAGTTTTTCCATATCCTTTCTTAATCTCAACATGGTTGCCTGGTATAAGTCTAAATTTAATGTCAAAAACAATGAGTGAAGATGTGACTTTTGCTCGCAATCTTGCCCAGTTCTTAAAGCAACTTCAATCCGTTACTCAAGTTGCAGAGATTAATCCTGGGCTCCACAACTGGTACAGAGGCTCGCACATCAGTGTCTACGATCAGCAGATAAGGCAGCAAACAAAGCTTATTGACGACTATATTGATACCACGAGAATCTTGACTCTTTGGGATAGTGCTTGTGCTACTAAGTGGCAAAGAGATTCTGTTTGGGTTCACGGAGACATAGCGCCTGGGAATCTAATCTTCAATAACGGAGATTTTTCTGCTGTGATTGACTTTGGAGGCTTGGCTGTGGGAGATCCAGCTTGTGATCTCGTAATCGCATGGACCTATTTTAAAGGCCGAGCTCGTGACGTATTCATATCTGAAGTGGACTTAGACTTAGAAACCTGGTTAAGGGCAAGAGCCTGGGCTCTCTGGAAATCAACTTATGAACTCTCGCATGGGATTGAAGTTATCGGACAATTCAAAGAGTCCCTAAGGGCAGTAATAGAGCAAGTTCTGGAGGAATAAGAGGCGTAGTTAACTCGATAGGTGTTAACTGCCGATATGAATCTGGCCAGAATCAAACGCCGGCTGATAAAAGCTATCCGCCTCTATCCCATCTTAGCCCTTGCAATCTTGGCACTTGCCTATTTTCTCGGCGCATTTACTGAGCAAGAAGATCCGCTAGTTCCTCAGAGCGCATTAATCACCGGGCTGTATCTCTTTGTTGGTCTAGTGCCACTTCTGTTTATTATTGGTTTTATTATTTTGGGAGGAGCTACTGATAGAGAATTTAAGAGGATGGGCTCAAAGAGAGAGAAGCTTCTTACCTCAGATCCTTTTCTGCTTCCAAAAGAGGAGATGTTTGGCTATAAATTAGCCCTCATTACCGATCGCCCTCCGACTCTTACCGGTCTTACTGGGGATTCGTATCGAGCAGATGATGCAGCTAGTTGTGATTTAGATCCATCTCATATCCCTCCTGTACTCGATTGTGAGTGTGGTTTTTATGCATATAAGGAATTTGATGATGCTAAATTTGAATTGACCCTAAACCCGGGGTGTTTCTTAATTGATGTAGATCTATTTGGGATTGGTTTTATCTATAAGAGAGGGTTTCGAGCTGAGAGCCAGATGGTAAAAAAACTTCACCTGCCCAAGAGATGTATGAGATGCCATATTTTTCCCGCTAAAGTCTTCGTCTCTAAATATAAATTAGGTTATTCCTCAACGTCCTGGTGGCAATGGCAGATCTATTGTCAATTCTGTAGTCGAGGATTTAAAGCAGAGCACAGATTAGAGATTGCTGAGATGATTAAGGCTTTGGCGATTAAGTAATTTATGTTACGAGTTATTGACTA
>Ga0194122_10004346_pt1 | contig 13904 bp, 14 predicted proteins | sample TA2MahCa10mmetaG_FD_155487 | JGI IMG/M metagenome (GOLD analysis project Ga0194122, IMG submission 155487) | Freshwater microbial communities from Lake Tanganyika, Tanzania - TA2015021 Mahale Deep Cast 10m | ecosystem: Environmental > Aquatic > Freshwater > Lake | place: Tanzania: Lake... | reverse complement strand
ACGTGGGCTAGGCACACCGACGGCGGGCCTGCTGCTCGCGTACGTCGCGGTCGTGACCGTCACGAGGAGCGGGCCCTGTCCTGGCTGCGGGGTTCACATCTCCAAGGTGGCTCCCCGCACAAATCCTGCGTCGGCCGTGGTCGTGCCCGAAGCAGATGCCCCTGGAAGTTGAGGTTGCCGTCATGGGGCCACGTGGGCTGTCCTTGAAGGACTTCGCGCGTTCACACACGTTGTAACCTCCGATCGTGTCGAGGGTCTCTCCTGCGCGCGTGTCGCGTCGAACGAGGTGATCCCCTGGGTCATCCTCACCGGCGGTGAATCACGCCGCATGGGGGAGGACAAAGCCTCGTTGGTGGTGGCTGGCATCACTCTGCGAGATCGTGCGATTGCCGCGGTCGACGAGTATCGGATTGTCGGCCCGGAAGTGCGTGGGGGACCCGCCCACGCCCTGGTGTCGGTTGCGCGGCAGACCCACGATGAGGCCTTCGGCGTGCTCGCTGTCGACATGCCCTTCGCAGCGCGCGTGGTTCCCGCCCTTGCTGAGGCATGGTCCACCTGCACCGCTGATGCGCTCATCGCGCGCGATGAACACCCACAGTGGTTGTGCGGGGTCTACCGACGCACAGCGTTACTCGCGGCTGCTGAGCACTTCGTTGAGACCGAGAATCTCCCACTGTGGCGTATCGGGGAGCACCTTCGCATGGAGTACCTGAACGTCACGGATCCGGTAATCCTCTTTGATGTGGACACGCCTGCCGACTTGGAGTGGGCATCTAGTCGCCTCCGAGGGGAGTCGCCGGATACGCGGCCGCGCACGGTATGAGTTTGGACCGTGCCCGCGTGATCATTGGGGAGTTAGCGCGCGTCGATGGGCGAAGTGTCCTGGCGCGGACCAGCACATCCGGGAGAAGTACTCCAATGTGCGACTGACTGGATTGACTTGCCACGGTGAGCTTGCTTCGGACCGCAGGGGACTGAGCTCGGGGCTCGCCACTACCCTGACCGCATGGCTAAGCCGCGCGTCGATGCCGCGGGTGGGTTGGCGGCCATGCGGTACGTCCTGGCCCGTGGTCGCGACGTCGGAACTCTCGCTCTCTACCGGCGCCTGCGCAGCCGCAACGCATGCAAGACGTGTGCTCTGGGTATGGGTGGTCAAGAGGGTGGCATGGTCAACGAGGTGGGCCACTTCCCCGAAGTCTGCAAGAAGTCGGTGCAGGCCCAGGCAGCCGACATGGGCCGAGTCATCACTGAGGTGGATCTTCGATCACTCAGCTTGGAGGATCTCACCCGCTACAGCAGTGCACAGATGGAGGCCTTGGGGCGACTGACGTTCCCGGTCATCGCGGGTCCGCGCGATACCCACTTTCGTCGCGTGACGTGGGAGGAGGGACTGACCGTCGCGACGGGCGCCTTCACGTCCTCGTCGCCCGCGCGAACGTTCTGGTACACAAGTGGGCGATCCAGCAATGAGGCTGGCTTCCTCTTGCAACTGATCGCGAGGGCATTCGGCACGAATAACGTCAATAACTGTTCCTACTACTGCCACCAGGCTTCAGGTGTCGCCCTGACGTCCATTTATGGGAGTGGGACGGCGTCAGTGTCCCTGGAAGACCTCGAGCACACCGAACTCGTCGTCCTCGCCGGTGCAAACCCAGCGAGTAACCACCCTCGTCTTATAACGCAGTTGATTGCGCTTCGCCGCCGCGGAGGCAAGGTGATCGTCATCAACCCTTTGTCAGAGCTCGGACTGCGGCGATTCCGACTACCCTCAGATGCCCGAAGCTTCATCGCCGGATCGGATGTGAGCGATCTCTACCTCCAGCCCCATATCGGAGGAGACATCGCACTGAGTCTTGCCCTCCTCAAGGGGATTATGGAGCGCGATGCGATTGACACCGCATTCGTCGATGCTTGCACGGAGAACTCGGATGAGGTCTGGGCGCATGTCGAGTCGCTGACGTGGTCAGACCTAATCCAGGCAAGTGGTGTCCCGCGTGATCAAATCGATGCGGCCGCGGACATGATTTCGTCCGCCCCGTCCGCGATCTTCATGTGGGCGATGGGTCTGACGCATCACACGTACGGCACCGACAATGTGCGAGCGCTGGGGAACCTTGCCCTAGCCTGCGGGTTCCTCGGCAGGCCCGGATCGGGCCTGATGCCTATCCGCGGACATTCCAATGTCCAGGGCATCGGTTCCATGGGTGTGACCCCGTCCATGAAAGGAGCTTTCGCTCGGGCGATGGCGGAGATCTATGGCGTCGATACCTCGATGCCGCCTGGATTGGACACATTCGCATCTATGACTGCTGCGCATCAGGGGGAGATCGACGTCGCACTGATGCTGGGGGGAAACCTCTGGGCGAGCAACCCGGATTCCCCGTGGGCAAGTGAGGCACTTTCGCGCGTCGGCACGGTGGTCTCGCTGACCACCAAACTCAATCAGGGTCACGTGCGAGGTCGAGGAGCGACGACAGTAATCCTTCCAGTACTGGCACGCGATGAAGAGCAGCAAGCAACCACCCAGGAATCGATGTTCAATTTCGTTCGTTTGTCCAGTGGTGGTGATCCAAACGTCGCGGGCGAAATGCGATCGGAGGTGGCGATTCTGGCTGAGATAGCTCACCGCATCCTGCCCGCGGACCGATTCGACTGGCATGACCTCACGTCGCACGATGCACTCCGCCAGTCCATTGCCCGCACTGTCCCTGGATACACGGCGGCGGCGGATATGACCAAGACGAAGCGGGAGTTCCAGATCGCCGGCAGGGTCTTCCACGAACCCCGATTTGCCACGCCGACGGGGAAAGCCACGTTCCATCTAACGGAATTGCCACCACGTGTTCTCGAGCCGGGTCAGTTCATGCTCATGACCGTGCGTTCTGAGGGACAATTCAACTCCGTCGTCTACGACGAGGAGGATCTCTACCGCGGAAACCTGCGACGTGATGTCGTGATGCTTGCTGCGGAAGATGCCGCTTCCCTGGAGGTTGCCGAGGGCGATGTCCTCATTGTGGAGAGTGCGACCGGGTCAATGCGTGTGCACGCGGCGATCGTGGATATCCGCGCCGGCAATGTCGCCATGTATTACCCCGAGGCAAACGTCCTGGTGGATCGCGCCCAAGACCCGGAATCCCGGACCCCGGCCTTCAAGTCCGTTCCCGTCAGACTCCAGGTCGCCTGAGGTTGCACTACAACTCCACTTCGCGAGCGGGGTGGGAAGAGCCCTGGCTGAGTTCATGGTGATTCGGCTAGGTAGCCTTGGCCGGCTCCGGGAGGAGTAGGCCGCCTTAGCTCAGGGGTAGAGCAACGCACTCGTAATGCGTAGGTCCGGGGTTCAAATCCCCGAGGCGGCTCCGCTGGAAAATGTTGTGTACCAACAACTTTCGTGGATCGATGAAAGAGCGATCGACGGCGTTGGCCCCAGAAATGGCCCCATAGCGTGGGGCCATCGACACGCTGGAGCGGAGCCGATCGGACCGCGGCGGCCCTTGTGGGGCCATTTGTGGCCCCACAAGGCGAGGCTCAGGGCACCCTGGCCCGGACTCGCCGCCTCCGCGTAGCCTTCCGATGGTGTCATCGACGGCGGCCGGCAGAGGCGGTGGCCAGTCGCCGAGTGATTCGCAGTCCTCGAGATTGGCTGCGCGATTGCCCTTCCCACCCTCCTTTGACGCAAGTCGGGTCGGTGGGCGCACCTAACATCGCGCCATGGACGCGACAGCGCGACTGCGCACATCCGCACTCGCCGCCTGGAGTCGAGCAGTGCGCGTATCGCACGACTTCGACATCGACACCTACTACGCCCCGGTCACCGAAACACTCATGTGGATGGCCGCTCTCATCGACGCGCTCGACAGGAAGCGTGACCCCACGTTCCGGGGCCTCGTCTACGCGCGCAACTGCGCTGTCCACGGCTACGCCATCGTTGCCGAAGTGCGCGAAGAGGCCCCGTGGGAAGCGCGTAGGACCAAGGGGGGTCCCCGCGTCGGAGGCGGGTCAGCCCGAGTTCGAGCCTGGGCCTTCACAGAAGACCCCGACCCGCATGACTCGTCGGAAGGTACGAGGGACCGCTACAAGGCGCAGCGGGAGGACTACAACGAGCACGTGGCCCACTTCGAGGTCTTTCACCTGCTCTCTTGGGCCCTCCACGACCTCGGCGTGGACGTCGACTCGATAGACCTGTTCAGTCAGGACTGACCCGCAAGGCCTCGGCGACCACCGGGGTCCGCTCGCGCCGATCATCGACCTCGATCATGCAAGGACCTCGCCTCTGTGCGCTGAGGGCGTCCGACACTTGACCGCCGGCGATTGCCCGGGCCGACGTGAGGACCGGGTGGACACAACTTGTTGTAGGGAGTCCAAGCCGATTGATGGCGTCCCAACGAGAAGGGGCCGACCTAGGCCAGCAGGTCGCGAGTGAGGTCTGGGTAGGCGCCGACCCAGGCATCCCATAGCGCGTCGATTCGCTCGTCGAGGGTGAGGGTGAGGTTGGCCCGGAAGGCGGAGCGGACCTGGTCGTGGCTCTTCTCGGACTGTGCACGGGCGTAGTAGCGGTTGGTCGTTTGGACGTCTGCATGCCGAAGGAGTGCGGCCGCCTCGTACATGGTGCCGCCGGAGTCGACGACGACGCTGGCGGCGTATGCCCGCAGGTCCTTGATCTTGACGGCGCGGCGGCGGGGGTCGAGTTCGGGCAGGAGGGGGTTGCCGGCGAGGCCGGCGGCGGCGCGGGCGGGGTACCACACGCGCTTGGTCCAGTCGCTGTGATGGATCGTCGCGGTGGGTCTGAGTCCGTGGCCCAGGCGAGTCGGCCGAAAGAGCAGATCCCCGAACATGTCGTCCGTGATCGGGCGGCTGTCCGCCAGGGCGCGGAGCGCGGTCCACAACGGGGTGGGCAGGGGAACGACCTCAGCGTTCCCGCCCTTGACGTCCTCGACGACCCACAGGTGCGCAGTTGCGTTCCAGGTGAAAACGCGTCGGACGCTCAGGCGGGGTCGGTCGGTCCACACGTCGGTCACGGACAGTCCGACGGCCTCACTCCAGCGTGGCCCTGCCCAGGCCATCGTGAGGATCAGCAGGCGGTCCTCGCCCCGGGCAGGGTGTGAGGCGAGGAGAGCCAGCTCCCTCCACGAGGGCAGCAGGACGGGGTCGGCGACGGCGCGGCGGCTACGTCCGGTCTTGGTAGTGACGCGCCGGACCTCACGCGCGGGGTTCGCCAGTAGACGCCCTTGGCGCACTTCCCATGCCAGTGACGCGCGGACAAGGGCGAATGCCTTCTTCACGCGGTGCTGGGAGAAGCCCTGGTCGCGCATGCGTCGTACCCAGGTGTCCAACGCGGGCGCGTCGACAAGGCGAACGGCGGCATCGGCGATGTTGGCGCGAGGATGTGAGATGACGTTCTTCAGCAGTTCCTTGTAGTCACGGATCGTGTTGTCGATCTTGGCTGGTGAGATGAGCGTGGCTGAGGCTGCTCGCCGGGAGAAGGTGTCCGAGCAGTCGATTGGCCGATGGAAGTCGGAGTTCTTGGAAGGCGGCAAGGCCGCGCTCGTTGCTGGGAGGACCGGGGCGTGGATCCCCGGCGGTGGCACCAAGACCGAGACGGCCGTGCCACTGATCGAGATTCGTGAATTGGTGGAAGTGCCCCAACCGGAGAATCCCTACGACTAGGTCGTCAACCGGGACTGTGTGTGGCTTATTGACAGTCGTTTTCAATAAGGCTAGAGTCGGATAGTCGGCCCGGGTCGCAGGTTGTCCCCCACGCTGGGGTCATTCCGCCCTCGTCTACCTCGTCTTGCGATGGCGATAGCGAATCGGGCCGGCACCAAGGGCACGAACTCACCGGTCTAGGAGACAGCATGAGCACACGCAAGATTCGTATCACCACCGTTGCGGCCCTGGCGGCTGCCATGAGCCTCACCCTCGTGTCCGCGTGGGGGCCGACTGCCGCTGCCGCCGATCGCTCGGCGTGTCCGGCTGAGCCGGTGCGCGTCGTCGTAAGCGTCAACCAATGGGGGGACATCACCCGCCAACTCGCCGGCTCCTGCGCCAAGGTGGTGCAGATCCTCACCGACCCCAACATCGATCCGCATGACTACGTCCCCAATGCGAAGGCCAAGAAGCGCTTCGCGGGTGCCGACATTGTGGTGGTCAATGGCGTGGGCTACGACGATTGGGCGCAGCAGGCTGCGCAGGAGTACGCACCCAAGGCCACCGTCGTGGTCCTCGGGGAAGGAGCCGGCGTGCAGGTGGGTGCCAATCCCCACCTCTGGTACGGCCCCGACTACGTCTTCCTCTCCACGCGCGTGATCACCGGGGCGCTCCTCGAGGCGCGCCCCAAGGCCAAGGGCTACTTCCTCGAGCGCCTGGCGAGTTATCAGTCCGGGCCCCTCGCGGGCTACCTTGAGGCCGTTCGATCGGTACCGGTTGGCGAGCCCCCGCTGCGTTACGCCGCCACCGAGACGATCTTTAACTACATGGCTGCGACAACCATGCTGGAGGACATGACTCCCTCGGCATGGGAAATCAATTCGCTCGATGACCGCCCTCAGACAAAGGCCAGTGCCCGGGAGTTCGAGGACCTCCTCAAGGCCAAGAAGGTGGATGTGCTCATCTTCAACACCCAGACCTCTGATCCGGTCGCCAAGAAGATGGTGAAGGTCGCCAAGGGCAAAGGCATTCCGGTGGTCAGCGTCACAGAGACGGTCCCGCCAAAGTACGCGACATTCGTTGCCTGGCAGGATGCCATGCTTGCCAATCTCAGCCGAGCGTTGAATCGCTAGCCGGGCAACCAGAACGGCCCCCCACCACGGATGGTGAAGGGCCGTTCGGTTTCCCTGCGCGCGAGGCGAATCGACGCTCAGGAGGCCGGTGGTGCGTTTGTGATATCTAAACTTGTAGCACAGGGCCGCGATTGCCCCTCACAACGCTTCGTCGGTTTTTCGTCGGTTTTTTCGGCAAAACACCTGTCTAGGGCTCTATTACCTCACAAAATCGGGCTCTAAACGCTTAAAGTTTAGATGTCGTAGTACATCTCGAACTCGTGCGGATGCGGGCGGAGACGAATCGGATCCACCTCGTTGCTCCGCTTGTAGTCCACCCAGGTCTCGATGAGATCCGCGGGGAATACGCCACCGGCCTGCAGGTAGTCGTTGTCCTTCTCGAGGGCATCCAGCACCTCTGTGAGGGATCCGGGGACCTGCGGGATATTCGCCAACTCATCCGGGGGCAGCTCGTACAAGTCCTTATCCACGGGCGCCATCGGCTCGATCTTGTTCTTCACGCCATCGATACCGGCCATCATCATCGCCGCGAAAGCGAGATAGGGGTTGCTGGACGGATCGGGGACGCGGAACTCGATGCGCTTGGCCTTCGGCGAGTTACCGGTGACCGGGATGCGGATGCACGCCGAGCGGTTACGGGCCGAGTAGACCAGGTTCACCGGGGCTTCGAAGCCAGGCACCAGGCGGTGGTAGGAGTTCACCGTCGGGTTGGTGAACGCGAGCAGCGACGGTGCGTGGTGGAGCAGTCCACCGATGTACCAGCGGGCGATGTCGGAGAGGCCGCCGTAGCCCATCTCGTCGTAGAACAGCGGCTTTCCGTCCTTCCAGAGCGACTGGTGGCAGTGCATGCCGGAGCCGTTGTCGCCGAAGAGTGGCTTGGGCATGAAGGTGGCGGTCTTGCCATGCGCCCAGGCGACGTTCTTGATGACGTACTTGAACAGCATCACCTGGTCGGCCGCGGCCTGCAGGGAGTTGAACTTGTAGTTGATCTCACCCTGGCCGGCAGTGCCGACTTCATGGTGCGAACGCTCGACTTCCAGGCCGACCTTGAGCAGCGTCGTGACCATGTCGTCGCGAATGTCGGCGAAGTGGTCGACCGGCGGGACCGGGAAGTAGCCACCCTTGTAGCGGGTCTTGTAGCCGCGGTTGCCACCCTCCTCGATGCGACCGGTGTTCCAGGCACCCTCGATGGAGTCGATGAAGTAGTAGCTGGTATGCTGGTTGGTCTCGAAGCGCACATCATCGAAGACGTAGAACTCCGCTTCTGGACCGAAGTACACCGTGTCCGCGATCCCGGTCGAGCGCAGATAGGCCTCGGCCTTGGCGGCGACGTTGCGGGGATCACGGCTGTACGGCTCGTTGGTGAACGGATCCAGGATGGAGAAGTTCATCACCAGCGTCTTCGCAGACCGGAAAGGATCGATGTAGGCGGTTCCCGGATCCGGAACCAACTTCATGTCCGACTCGTGGATCGCCTGGAAGCCGCGGATCGACGATCCGTCGAACATCAGGCCGTCCTCGAATGCCTCGATGCCGAACGACGATGCGGGCACGTTGAAGTGCTGCATCACACCGGGAAGATCGATGAATCGAACGTCGACGAATTCGACGTTCTCGTGCTTGATGTACTTGAGTACATCGTCGGCGTTCTTGAACATGGAACCTCCGTACTCGCCTCGCGCGGTGACTTTCACCAACGACGACGCTAGGCAGGGGCCGTGACGCGGCCGTATCCCGTCTGTTTCACCCGTGTTAACCGCTAGCGTGACGGGATGCGCCAGGACTACGCGGGATTCCCGCCTGCCCGGCTCGGCCGTCGCGTCGTCGCCCTGGCCATCGACTGGCTGGCCTCGCTCCTCGTGGCCCGGCTGGCCTTCAGTCAGTTCGCCTACGGCTCGATGGAGTCCTCCTTCGCCACCCTGGCGATCTTCTTCGTCGAAGTGACCCTGCTCACATGGCTGATCCAAGGGTCCTTCGGTCAGCTGGTGGTCGGTCTGCGTGTCGTATCCATCACCGGGGGCCGGCTGTCCCTCTGGCGGGCTGCATTGCGAACCGCCCTGGTCTGCCTGGTGATCCCGGCCGTGGTCTCTGACGAGGACGGTCGAGGGTTGCAGGATCGGGCGGTGGGCTCGGTCTGCGTGCGGGTGCGTTAGCGGGGCCTGCGCACCTGACGTGGTGATGTGGGGATCGGGCCCTTGGGCACCGGCATCGAGTTCCGGGCATTGCCCAAGGCTTCGAGTCGACGGCGGACCTCGGTGATCTCGCCGCCTCGGAGGCTGCGGGGCAACTTCTGGATCGAGCGCTGGAGTTTCAGCAGGGTGATCTGCCCCTCGTCGTCACCGACCTGGATCTCGTAGATCGGGATTTCCGGCACCCAGCGGGCCGTCTTCTTGCGCTCATTGGCGAGCATGTGCGAAATCCGCGACGCGGGACCCTCACCAACCAGAATCACGCCGGGCTTGCCGACGACGCGACTGATCATGTCCTGGTTCTTGCTCACGGCCACCGCGGGCGTTACCGCCCAGCCACGCATGTTCTCGAGCACGGCGGCTGCGGCACCCGGTTGGCCCTCGATCCGCTTATAGGCGGCGCGCACCGCGCGACGGCTGAACCAGAAGGTCGCCGCGAGGAGTCCGACGGGGATTCCGAGCAGGATGCCCGTGAGCCAGTTGACGAGGAGGCCGACCGGAATGGCCACGGCTGCCCCCACGCCAAGGAGCAGGCCGATCACCTCGAGAGGGAGTGTCGGGTACGCCTGGGACGTCATCTTCCAGTTCTGTCCGATCGCGGACAGGCTCGTGCGAATGCGTCCCTTGGCCATGTCGGGAAGCCTAACTACAGCGGCGGGTGCAGGGTGATGCTGTCCCCGGGGCGGACGACTCCCGGGTGATCAACCCAGCCGGTGAGACCGCGTAAACCCATGGCCGCCTTCGGAAACGACTCGGCCCGAGTGCCGTATGCGTCTTCGACCAGTCCACCCGCGATCACGCACGGAAAGTTTTCCCCGCCCAGGATGACGACTGCGCCGCTGCTGAACTCCATGCGCGTCATGCGGGGAAGGCTCGTGAGGGCGGGAATTCCCGACGTGCAGATGTTGTCCGCGATCACCCCGGCCTCCAGTCGCGGTATTCCCAACCGAGACGCGATGGTCTCCAAGTCACCGGTGTCAACGATCGACGCCTGACGGTGATTGCGGATGGTCGTGCCGCGGGCATACACCTTCGCCTGGCGGGTGTCCGATGCCATCGTCTCGCCGAAGTGGCGATCACCGACAACGCCGGCGAACGTCAACTCCAGGTTGTCGACCGGGATCGGGGTGGGGGAGTCGGCGGGCCAGACGTGCACGGCGACCACGCGGGGGCTGGTCATGTCCGTGCCGCCACGGCCTGGGCATAGAGACGACCCGCGCGGTAACTGGAGCGCACGAGGGGTCCGCTCATGACCCCGAGGAACCCGATTTCCTCAGCGCGTTCGGACCAGCGCACGAACTCATCCGGATGCACCCAACGCTCGACCGGATGGTGACGCTTCGTGGGGCGTAGGTACTGCGTGATCGTGATCAGATCGCACCCGGAGGCGTGCAAGTCTCGCAGTGCGTGATCGATCTCGTCGTCGGTTTCGCCGAGGCCGAGGATGAGATTGCTCTTGGTCACCAGGCCCGCGGTGCGCGCCTGCGTCAGGACATCAAGGCTGCGCTCGTATCGGAACGCGGGACGGATCCGGCTGAAGATGCGCGGGACCGTCTCGAGATTGTGGGCCAGCACGTTCGGCTGCGCGTCGAACACCTGACCGAGGAGTGCGGGATTCCCGGAGAAGTCCGGGATGAGGACCTCGACTCCGATACCCGGGTTGAGGTGGAGGATCTGTCGCACCGTCTCCGCGTACAGCCACGCGCCCTCGTCGGGGAGGTCGTCGCGTGCGACTCCGGTCACCGTGGCGTAGCGAAGGCCCATGGACTGGACGGACTCCGCCACCCGCCGGGGCTCATCGCGGTCCAGGGGTGCGGGCTTGCCCGTATCGATCTGGCAGAAGTCGCAGCGACGGGTGCATTGCTCACCGCCGATGAGGAAGGTCGCCTCCCGGTCCTCCCAGCACTCGTAGATGTTGGGGCAGCCGGCCTCCTGGCAGACCGTGTGCAGCCCCTCGCGCGCGACGAGGTCGCGGATCTGGGTGTACTCGGGTCCGGTCTTCATCGAGGTGCGGATCCAGGTGGGCTTGCGCTCGATCGGGACCGCGGCGTTGCGCGCCTCGATGCGCAGCAGCCTGCGACCCTCGGGATCGACGCCGACACTCACGCGGTCAGCCTAGGTAAGAGCGACAGGTGGGGCAGCAGTATCTCGGTGACCTCGGGCACGCTCACGTCGCGACCGAGTTCCCTGCTGAGCGACGTCACCGACGCATCTCTGATCCCGCACGGCACGATGCGGTCGAACCAGGTGAGGTCGCAGTCGCAGTTCAGAGCGAAGCCGTGCATCGTCACGCCCTCGGCGACGCGGATTCCGATGGCCGCTATCTTCCGGTCCGGGCCCCGGTGATCACTCTGAACCCACACACCGCTGCGGCCCTCGACGCGATCGGTAGAGAGGCCGAAGTCCGCACACACTGCGATGATCATCGACTCGATGCGGCGGACGTGTGCGACGACGTCGATCGGGTCAGGAAGCCGCAGGATCGGGTAGCCGACGAGTTGGCCCGGGCCGTGCCAGGTGATCTTCCCGCCGCGATCGACGTCGATCACCGGCGTTCCATCGAGCGGCCGCTCGAGCATCTCGGTGCGACGACCCGCGGTGTAGACGGGCGGGTGCTCGAGCAGGAGGACGACATCGGGTGCGCCGGCGACCACGTCCGTATGTACGCGGCGCTGCAGCTCCCACGCGGACTGGTACTCCACTGCATCGTCGCCGAAACCGACGATGCGCACGTCGAGCGCTAACGCCTCGGATGTCACTCGATGACCCTAACCCCGAGCGAGCGGAGGGCTGCATCGGCTGCACGGCGTCCGCTCACCATCGCGCCCTGGATGGAGGAGGTGTCCCGATGATCACCCGCGACAAACAGGCCGTTGCCCAGGGACACCGGGCGCCGCACTTCGAAGGGGGGAAGCATGGCCGGGAGTGCATGGGCGATGGGGTACACACCGATCATCTCCCACGTGGTCGTGGGCGTCCCGAGCATGCGCTGAAGGTGCGCGCGCACGCGTTCCAGGTGTTCGGTACCGGTGTCGGTTCCCAGAGTGGATGCGGAGACGAGCACTCGGGAATCGGGGGAGTAGCTCGCCACCGCGTTACTCAGTGCCACCGCGTTGATCACCGGGCCCGACGCATCCCCGTCGAGGACCAGCACGCCGAGGCCGTCGGTGATCGTCGTGCCCGCGGGCGTCACGAAGTACCAGGTCGTGACGGAGTTCCACTGGGGTGCAGCGAGCGCTGGAATCAAGGTCGATGCGTTCGTACCGTCTGCGGCGACGATCACCGCGCGCGCCTCGAGGGAGCCGCCGTCGTATTCGACGATGCCCGGAGCGACCCGCCGAACCGGGCTACCCACTGTCACGGTGCCGTCGGGGAGCGCATCGCGCAGTTGGTAGGGAATCGCGCGCATGCCGCTGGCCGGGAGGGAGGGGCGACCGCGCACGAATGAGCGGAGGGTGAGGTCGAGGAAATGCCGAGACGTGCGCAGATCGGGCTCGAGGAAGACTCCCGTCAGGAAGGGACGCAGGACGCGGTCGAAGAGACGGGCGTCGATACCGGCGGCGCGCAGGGCGACGCTGGCGGGCTTGTCTTCCCGTTCGAGCACCTCGTCGATCCGCTCGCGCGAGCAGGACCACGCGTAGCGGGCGAAGCGCGCTTTGCTGGCTAGGGACCCGGTGCGGGGCGATGCTGCGTCAGCGCTCCAGCCAGGAAGTCTTCGTGGATCACCGAGTCGGGCATGTGATCCGCCCACGGCGACCACCACGCCCGGGGTGAGTGCGGTCAATGCGAGGGCATCGTGGTCGAGGACCCGTGCCGCCTCGGGATACGCGGGGTTGTAGAGCTGGAATCCGCGGTCGAGGAGGAATCCGTCTACGACGTCGGTGCGCACCCGCCCACCGACATCGTCCGCGGCTTCGATCACTCGTACGTCGAGACCATGGATCGCAACCTCGCGTGCGGCGGCGAGTCCGGCGAGTCCGGCGCCGACGACGGCGATGTCGCAGCGGGACATGGCCCTAGGAATCGAGTGCTGCGCGGATGGCGCTGCTGATGGTGGGGTCGTGCCAGGTGAATCCGTGCTGCTCGAGGACCGTCGGAAGCACACGGATGCTGCCGAGGACTTCGGAGGAGAACTCGCCGAGCACGGTCTTCAGTGCGAGCGCAGGCACGGGGAACAGGGTCGGGCGCCCGAGGACGCGCCCCATCGCCGCGGTGATCTCCGCATTGGTCGAGGGTTGCGGTGCGACGAGGTTCACCGCGCCGGTGAGGTCTTCGCGATCGGCCAGGAACTGCAGAGCGCGGACCTCGTCGCGCAGCGAGATCCACGACCAGTACTGACGTCCCGAACCCATCCGGCCACCGAGGCCGAGCCGGAACAGCGGGAACATGCGCGACCAGGCGCCACCCTCCTTGGCCACGACGAGTCCGGTGCGCGCGTGGGTGACGCGGATGCCGGCAGCAGCAGCGGGCTCGGACGCGGCCTCCCATGCGCGCACGACGTCGGCAAGAAATCCGGTTCCCGCGGGGGAGGACTCGTCCACGGCGCGATCGCCGGTGTCTCCGTAGTACCCGATCGCAGAGCCCGCGACGAGTGCCCGCGGACGCGGGTCGAGTTCGAGCATCGCGCGCACGATCGTGTGGGTTCCGTCGACGCGCGAGTCGAGGATCTCGCGCTTGTGGTCGTCGGTCCACCGGTGATCACCGACCCCGGCTCCCGCGAGGTGGACGACGACATCCGTCCCCGCCAGGCCCGCGACATCGACGGTGCCTCGCTTCGGGTCCCAGCGCACCTCGTCGAGGCCCTGCGGATCACGACGGACGAGACGGAGAACCTCGTCACCCTGCGCGAGGAGATGTCGGACGAGGGCTCCACCGATGAGGCCGGAAGCCCCGGTGACCGCGTAGCGCATGGCGACTACAACCCGAGCTCGGCGTCGAA
>Ga0194122_10004329_pt1 | contig 13952 bp, 6 predicted proteins | sample TA2MahCa10mmetaG_FD_155487 | JGI IMG/M metagenome (GOLD analysis project Ga0194122, IMG submission 155487) | Freshwater microbial communities from Lake Tanganyika, Tanzania - TA2015021 Mahale Deep Cast 10m | ecosystem: Environmental > Aquatic > Freshwater > Lake | place: Tanzania: Lake... | reverse complement strand
CGGTGCGCCAACGACGCTGCCTCTGTCCAGATCGTTGTTGAATCGTTCGCACGAGGTTTCGGGTACGAGTACGCAGTGGTGACACGCCCCTTCTTCGCGTAGCTCGCCATCTGCCTTTGCGGAGTTGCAGACCGGGTCCTGAGCACACCACTGCAACGACGCAATCGCATCATCGACCAGTGAGGCGAGTTTTACGCCCTCCGCGTGTTCCACGAGGCCCCCAAGCGTCCCGAACGAGTCACCATCCGCGGTATACACCAGAAATGCAACGCGGCCGTCGACCAGATCGTAGATGCGATCGCGAATACCTGGGAGCGGATAGCCGGAACGATCGGCAATGGTTCGCATCACGGCATGAGCGAGCGTATGTGCAGCGACACCAGCAGGAGACAATGTCTCGGGTTCAGAGTTGGGTAATCTTCTTACCGCCGACCCAGATTTCGCCTCCCAACGGTCGAGCGCCGCGGGGGACAGCATGAACAGGATTCCCTCACCTGTAACGCGAAAGCCTGGGAGCCATCGATCGTTTCTGGGAATTTGTCGCCCACCCCACATCAGGGCGAGGCTCCGTTTTTTGTCCATCGTCGCGGCGGGACGCCAGCGACTAAAGCCGTCCAGCACTCGGGTTTCCGTGAGACGATCAACCGCAACCACATCACTGAATATCCCACCCGATTGACAGTGAGCAGAGAGACTTCGACTCTGAGGGCGATGAAGCCGCAATAGTCGCGAAACTACTGGAGGGCTCGCAGGATCAAGGCTGAGAGTGTCGAGCTCACGAGCTCGAGCAGCGGGTTCATCCCAGAGCTCGCCGTCGTCTTCGTGCATGAGCATGAGTCTCTCGGCATGTGACTTGAGGACGTCAAGAGTCACTTCGTTCCCGAAGCCGTATGCCTTGGCACTTGCCAGAAGTCGGGTAAGGCCGGCCACATCGCTTGGGTCGCCGAGGATGAGCTTTAGATCGAGACCGCTCAGCCACGCGGTGAGCTGCTCATTGTCCACTCTGGCATCAGGAATATAGATCGATGACTTTACGTTTGCAAAGTAGACCGAGACGTTTGTCCGTTCGACCACTCGCATCTTTTCGCTGCACTGTTCGTTTGGCAGTTCAGTCCAAGGGCGTGATCCAGAGCATGTGGCGGAGAAGTCATCAGACGAGTCGTGGGACTGCTTGCAAGTTTCACACGACACATTCGGGTGCTTCACGCTCGAGCCGAATCGCACGCGAACATCAGGAGATGCGCAAACGGGGCCGTTGTTATGGGCGGTTGCAACCCAATCAATTTCAGCAATGTGACCGGCTGGGCACACCAACATTATGGGTACCTGAAGAAATGGACGACGCACCCCAGATTTGTTGCCGTTGCAAGCACAGCCGTTCCGCCCACGAAGCTCCCTCTGGTTGTCTGTGGAGGTTCGTGTGATACGTCCACAGCGCTGATTCGAACAGGCTGCCCATAGTGGGAACCGAATTGCAGGCAGGATCCAATCGTGGCTTGGATTGACATCGTCGGACGGACCAGGTGGTGGTTCGACGAAGAATGGCGCGCCCGTTGCTGCTTCTAACTCCGGATCGCGTACGCGGTGCTTCTGAAGCCGCTTGTTTCTAATCGCGTCCTTGTTGAATCCTTGGGCGTTGTCGGTCGGGATTGACTGATACCAAGCATTCAAGTCAAGTACCAATGCAGTTATTCCGTTGCGCAAACGAATAAGTGAACCCACACCACTGCCCTGAATGAGATGGCTTCGTTTCACTGGCGTAAAGGCGAATCGGCTGACCATCAGAAGTCGTCTCCCTGCTCCTCGTCGCCGTCAGGGTTGTCGGTAGGCGGCAACTCACCGGTAGGCGGCGTCCCATTGGTGGGTGGCGTGTCGTCGGCGGGCGGTGGCTGGGGAGGGGGTGTGGAGGCCTTGAGGTTGATTAGTGAGTCAGCGTCGACATTGCGCATGGAGTTCATAACCCGCCAGTACGGCGTGCTGAGGCGGTCCTGCGGAATCTCGGAGTCTGCTCCAAGCATGAGCGGCTTTTCATTGCCGCAGTACGGGTCCCACTCATAACTGGCAGCATCAGAACTTGCGGCCAATTGAAGTAGGTCGTTCGCGACTGCGCGGAGGTTTGCCCTCTCGGCCGTCATCTGTGGAGGTATGTGTGCGGTGATTCGATTGAGTGCTTCATTCCAGTGGGGCAGCGAGGGAGCGACTGCACAGCCAGTCTTGAGCATTCGGAGCATTGCTGCCATGTATGAAGAAAGACTGCGCTGCAGTGCTTCGCGAGTGAATGGCGTAACGCTCGCACTCTCAACGGACGCATACATACGTTTATGCCAAAGAGTGAATCCTTCGTAGTGAGCCAAATCACGTGGTGTCGTGGTTTTGAAGACGGTCACGACTAGACCGACTGCATCTGCGCTGCGGCCTACTCGCCCGGTTGCCTGAATGTACTGACTCGCGGTCTTCGGTTGGCCAATCACTGTCATCAGGCCAAGTCGAGACACATCGAGGCCGACTTCGATCATCGACGTTGCCATACATAAATCGATGGTCTGTTCATTCGGAAGCGCAATTGACAGCTCATCAAGCACTTGATTGATGTCGTCAGATGATGTCGCGGTCAGCTCGCGATTTCTTCGAAGTAGGCGATCGGCGTTGCCGTCTGGTGGCCCACCGCTGATCTTGCGGCCTGAACGTCTGCCACTGAGCGCTCGGTATTGCTTGATGCGTTGACCGAGACTGGTCGTCGAAGCTGCCGAGAGAAGGCCAAGCGCTTTGCGGCTAGAGAAGAACACGACATTTGACCACCACGGGTCAGTGGTGGCACCAAAGCGCTCGGTTCCCAAGACTGCCGCATGATACGAAAGGGAACCCAGAACAGCCGTCTGTGTGTCGAGACCACTCATGCTGCCTGTCGCACAGACACCCACGTACACCTTTCCGGGTCCTTCAGCATCGCGACGAGCAAAAAATGAGTCGTCGATCGAAAGTCCGGGAGGTGGAACAAGTCGCGCGGGTCGGCGATACAACGCGGCTGCTTGTCCCTCGAAGTTCTTGGTAGTCGCGGTAGCCGCTACATAGACCGGTGGTCGTCCTCCAGATTGTGTGCAGAACTCTTCCAGCAATATCTCGAACACGCCATCGATGGTTCCGAGCGGACCAGAAATCAAATGCAATTCGTCCTGAATGAAGAGTGCAGGTGGTTCTGACTGCCGCTTCTTTGCGTCTGCGCCATTCCTGCGATGATTCAAGCCAAAGAGACTCTGCGCCTCTGGCTTCCACGGAATTCGTGCGGTCTTGTCGATCGTGCCGATTACGAAATCTGGCGGCATGGCGTAGAGATCCTCGTCAACCTCGAGGAAAGGTATGCCCCGATTAACGACATTTCCTCGTGCACTAACTTCCTTGCGAAGATGAAAGTCACAAGTCGAATCAGGGCAGAAAGCAATGACGCGACTCTCGTTTCCCACAGGTTCTGCCTTGTAGCCAACCGGTCGTCCGTCGCTGTCATTCATCGCCGTGCCGCACCACGGACACCGAACGAGAAGGAATCTTGTGCCGCGGTCCCTCCTCGCCCTCGTCGTCAGACTCCGTAACTGACTAACAGCAGCCTTTCTGGAGTTCGGAGTGACACTTCCGCCGAGCCACGCTCCAATTCGGATCTCCTGACCTCCAAACATGTTTGCATTGTTTCTACGGATCAGTTCGAGAGCGCATACGAGAGAAGCTGCTCGAGAGACTTGCTGCACGGTAAGCAGTCGGTAGGTGTAGCGCATAAGCACTTTCATACTCGAGGCTGCTTTGGGGTCTTTCCGATGAATAGCCATACGTTCCCAAAGGATCACGAACGCTGCCAGTCCCAGGTAGGCCTCAGTCTTTCCACCACCGGTCGGCATCCAGATCACGCTCACCCAGTCGGGGCGTGAGTCACCTTCCAACTCTGCGCGGCGTTCAACGAAGCGCGGCAGCATTGCAAGAACGAACGCAATCTGGAATGGACGCCAATGTGCCTGCGGCCCGTCGAGACTGTGCGGACTGACTCCCTCAACGTCGTAACCGCCTTTTGGTTGCTCCACGAGTCGGCGCGGAGGAGCATTGTAAGCGCGACGCTGTTGGTTCATTCCTCGGCTGGCAAAAGAGAGACATGAGCTCACATCGGGGTTTGATTGAACGAGACCCCAGCCACGCCGCATGTCGCTCAAGAAGTCAGCACACGCCTTCAGGTGATCGTTGGCGATTGTCTGAAGGTTTTCTGGAATCGTCGAAAAATCCTTTTGGCGCTGGTTGAGCCACAGGTCGTACTCATCAATGAGCTTGTTGATCCCAGTCTTTGCTGCCGAATTAAGTGCCGCGAGATCATCCATGCCAATGGCGAGGGGGTTGCCGACTGCATCGCGAATGTCAGGTGTAAGCGGCTTCAGTTCCACAATGGGCAATGACTCGGTCCGAACGAAAGTTCGTGAGTCCGACGTTTCGCGAATCGAAACATCGCAGCCGTGGCCAGTAGCGAAAAGTTGTTCAGAGCTGTACAACAAGTCGAGGCTGTCAAGTCTTAGGCTTGCCTTGGTATTGAGTGGCTGAAGCCGACCGACGGTCGCTGAAAGCTCGACTTGAAACACCATCGCACTCGTGAAAGGCTGGCTTGACGCAACAATTGTGTCGTTGCGAATCCACAGAGTGAGCATGTGTGATGAGTCGTGCACGCGAGGTGTTGATCCGACAGTCAGTGTGAGACCGGAACCCACAGGAGAGAAGGGGGTGCTAGGTCCACCAGGCGTGATGGTGGTGGTGTGCTCAAAGTGATGTCGCACCCACCAGCTGTTAGTCACGTTCCAATGACCTCTCGGTTCATACCAAGCTCCAGCTACGTGAACTTCGATTGCTTGCGTTATGTGCTCAGGTCGTAAGGTAATTCCAAGTGATCTGGGCGGTGCAAACTTGTTGAAGTTGACGAAGGGATCCAGTTCGTCAACTTCAGCTGTCTCTCCCGAGTTGTCGTCAGCGATTGGCTCCGGGACTGGATTCGGTTCGCCATCGTCATCGTCGTCGAGTGCCACAGGTTCAAACTGCTTTGGTTCGTTGGAAACGGGATACAGAACGCCGACGGAGTAAATCTTCCGCGGATCCTTGTGGACGACCTCGTTGCCACCGCTGTCGCACCATGGCCCGACGGGGTAATCGCCGAGAACAAGACTTGGATCCTCAACGTTCTTCAATTGTGCGGCCTCGCCCAGCCAGCTGATATCACCATCGGAGGTCGGGCCAACCAGTGATCGCCGAAGACCTCTTACCATTAGTTCTCGTACTTCATCGGGCCTCAACGGCTTGCTAGTCGACATAGTTTCCGTCCTTTTGCACGCGTCCCAATGTTGAGAGTGTGACATTCATCGGAGTAATTTTGACAATCGCAGCGATCAGTATGTTGCCGAGATCTTCGAAGTCATGGAGGCTGAAGCCCTTCTCCCGAGTCTCATCTTCCCAGCTACGGTCAAGCTTGAGTTTGTCCTGAATTCGTTCGCGCGCGTCTGATCCAGCCGTACGGTGCGCGGCACGCATCTTCTTGAAGAGCGTGTATTCGTCAACCGAGTGAGCAATACCCAAAGCAATACAAATTTTTTGGTACTGCTCAAACTTGCCTGGTGCGATGTACTCATTGTCTGCACAAGCGTTGAGATAGTACGAAGCGTTCGCAATTCCGGCCTCACGTAGACGAGCTTCGGACTCGGTGCGGTTTTCGTTCTCCTTTGTGACCACGCGCTGTTTGAAGCCAGAACTCGCCGCTTTGGCCTTCTCGTAGACAGAACGCCCCATCTTTTTGGATGCGCTATTGATCACGAACTCCCGGGCTGTGCGGTCTACCCGCAATAGCAATGTGTCTCCTCGCGCCAATCGATCGGCTGACTCGGATTCAATAGTCACATTGAAGTCGTTCATCTGAATCACGTGTGCTCGCGGACCATACTCCTGCGAGAGCAAAACTCGGAAGTCTCCGGCAAGATCGATGACGAATCCTGGGACGCCGTCAGACGAAGGCGGGGGAGGAGGCGGGGGAGGAGGCGGCTGGATCTCGTCAACGAATACTTTGAGGCGTGTAAGTCCCACACTTCTCCGCAGCGAAAGTGGCGACTCACTCCAAAGAGTGAAGTCTGCGATGTCGAATCCACCTGACCAGAGAATCTGGATGGTCCGACGTGAAGCGGGTGCAGAGTACATCCATGCCACCTTCTTCTTGCGAAGCTCCAATGGCGTGCCGGGGTAACTCGAGTGCTGAGGGCCGAGATAGATCGCAGCATCCCAGACACCGCCGTGCTTTAGCTGTGACTGCGACACCAGTTCGAAACTGATGCCGCTGAGATCGATGCACATACGTAAGGCATCGTGATACTTCTCGGGTGCAACGAGTGCGACACGCCCCTCTATCGACTCGCTATCTGTGAGGTTGGCTCGTAACAATGCCTCAAGTTTCGCTGCGGGATGTTTGCTTCGGAGTAGCTCACTTGCATGGTGTAAGCAATCGGCGCGGAGTGTGTCGATCTCACTCTCAGGCGAACGGGGGTCACCGAGATTGAGAGCGGCGAGACCAACAAGTTCATGATCTGGGTGAATTGGCAAGCGGGAGAGTAGATGTCGCGCCTGGCGGAGTGCTTGCAACTCCGAACGCCGTGCATCGTCGTAGGCAACGCGATCGCAGAGATCGATGTATCGAGATAGAACCGCCTCGAATCGTGAAAACTCGGACCATTCAACCCCAATGCAGTCAATAGCCGAGTGCTCTGCGGCCTCGAATCGGCCCGACGCCGTCTGGAGATTCCGATGACTAGAACTCATCCGGCTGTTCCTCATCATCATCGACATCGGCAACTAGTCCATCGTCTTCAACGACAGGGTATTCAACCAACCTCAGATCGATACCTCGCACACTCATGTCTCTACTACGCACTGAACTGAGATCGTTGTTACAGATCTGGTCAATTGCGTCAGCGCACTTCAGTGAGCTTTCAACGCGGCGATTCACCAGCACTACGGCAGGCACGCCCGCAAAGGTGGCTGGGTGGCGTGATGAAAATGCTGTCCACGAGGTGTAGATGACCAATCGTGGGCGGAGCGATCGCAGCCATGGGACTCGACCACCGACGGTCGGCGAGATCACCGAAAATGGAAAGAGCAGCAGTCGCAAGGGGTCACAAAGTCGTTTCATGTCGAGTGCCAGCGTCGTTCGCGAGGTCGGCCACACCCAGCTGGGGCTCTCTTTCAAAATCTCGGCACGCTGACGCATCAGGAACTCACTGCCGGTACCCACCAGTACTACGGGCGAGAGACACTGTTGGGTCCACCAGTAGTACCAATTGGTACCTCGCGGAAGTAAAGGTGCTATCGCTTCGCGGATCGAACTCCTTTCGTCGGCCGTGAGATTGAGCTGACCCCGTCGCTCCTCGGGCGTGCCCTGTGGGTGGAGAACAACCGCCATTCTGTCTGCTTGGTACCTTGCCACCGCTGGCCTGTAATTGGTTTTCTGGCGTCCACGACGTGGAATCTCATCTGGGAGAACCTGAACTGTAAACAAACCCGATGAACCTGCACTCGACTGGCAGACGAGCACGTTCGCATCGGCAACTTGATCTTCTGCGGCAACCCAAGTTGTGCCTCGATAATCACCTGGCTGGTCCAACATTGGAGTTTTTGGCGGCGCCCCAAGAGCTCCCGCAGCCAGAAACCAAGCTGCATACTGTCCGGTGGGTACCGACAGAAAAACCACAGGAGACACTTCGCCGACACCTTGATTGGGTCGTTCTGCCATCTCACGCCCAACAGACGTAAAGTAGCGAGCCCAATTTGGGGCATCTTGTGGGACGTCGGAGCGACTCCAGACCCCAACATCTCCCATTTTCAGAACGCTAACGGTGACGCTCGCTCGCGATCAACCTTGAGCCAGCAGGGTGCAATAAGAACAAACGTTAGCGGGACAGACAGCTCGATCGTCATCAGGACGTCTCGGAGATTACGGTTGAAAAGTTCGAGGCACTTCTGACAACACGAAATCGGTGGTAACCGTGAGATCTCTGTAGGTACCAGTGAGTCCGCCTCCGACTGTGGTGGGGCAGCCTCTCCCGTTGAGATAGTCCGCCAACGTTTGAGTTGCGGTTGCACGCAGCTCTGCAGCGCTCGTTGACACACTAGTTGAGTCAACTTTGGAGAGCCGAACGTATGACTTTGGGAAGCCACGATCGGTGAGATAGTCGGCTCGTTTCTGGCCCTCGGCAGTCGGTATCGCGTCGAAGTGAAACGTCGGCACGATGGTCGCAATCAGTCGGCCTCCATCAGTTTCGGGCATAACTGCAAGGAGTTTGGTGGCATCCATAACAAAACTCTGCGAGATGAGGTGGTGATAGTCGCGACCGCCGGGTGCGTACTTGGACTTGTCAAGCAGATCGAACCAATACCAAAGCTTGAACTCTGCGCAAAGAACAGGGGACTGCGTGAAGGGGTCGCTCAACGGAACAGCACTCAGGTCGACGATGCCCTTCGAGCGCTTGTCAGATGGCCAGAGCTTCGTCCACCGGTCAAATGCTTCGGGTGGGGTGTCCCACTCCGCGCGTACGAGCCATTCGGGGCGGGTCCTAACGAGTTCATTAAGTGCAATGTCTCGAAACAGGCCCTCGTTCTTGCCGATGATTGAAGCACGGGCAAGTTCTGCCCCAGAGGAGTTTGAGCATCCCCGCTCCACCACGGTAAGAAGCTCGGGTCCTGAGAGCATCCTAGGAGAATAGTGGTCGTGGGGCGGGAAAGTCACAAAGGCGTGAACGCATTATGCCACCGTTGAGGTATCGTCTTCGGTGTGACGCTGGTCGGTCGTTCGTTTCTGCATGCGTCAGACCTGCACTTGGGAGTTCCATCGAAGATTAACGACGGGTCCAGGGGCTTGAGAGATGAGGACACTGCCAAGATTGCGGAAGAGATTTGGAACGCATTCCGCAATCTCATTCAGCTAGCGATCGACGAGAAGGTTTTGTTCGTGGTGCTCGCGGGTGATATCTACAACGACGCGGACAAACAAGACAAATTGCAGGGAAAATTTAGAGCCGCTCTTGAAGAGCTTGGCAATCATGGGATAAAAGTCTTCATCATCCACGGGAATCACGACCCTCTCGGCGACGACACCCGCCTTCGTCGAAGTTTGCCAGACAATGTCACGGTGTTTCGGAAAAATGAGCCAGAGGAGTTTCTCGGTGCCGAAGACGGGGAAGAGAAAATCATGGTGGCAGGTGTAAGTTTTGGTTCCTCGCGGGTACCGGAGAATCTTGCGGTTCAGTTTAAAAAGTTTTCGCAGGGCGACGCCAAGTGGCGCGTCGGTGTGCTGCACACAAGTCTCGAAGGTGCCGAGGGCCACGGTGACTATGCCCCGTGTAACGAAGAGGATCTTCGTAGTGCACCAGTCGGCTATTGGGCTCTGGGGCATGTCCATCTGCGGAATGATCGGAATCAGCTCGGACCCGGGCGCTGGTGGGCATATAGCGGAAACCTTCAAGGAATGCACTTCAAGCCATCCGAGTGTCATCCAAAGGGTGCGCTACTGGTGAAGGTATCAATGCAGGGTTTTGAGGCTCCTGAGTTTCGAGCCTTGGACACTCTGAGGTTCAAGAGTCTGGAAGTTTCTGTTGAAAGTGCCGAGAGCGTTGAAGCCTGTTACCAACTTGTTTCTGAGGCGATCGCTGCTGCGGGAGAATCGTCTGAGGGCAGACGCCTGGTCGCACGAATCGTGCTTACGGGGCGAGTTCAGTTCTACAAGCGACTCTTCGAAGAAGTGGATGCCGGACGTTTTTTGGAGAACATGCGTAGCGACGCCGGTCCTAATTGGGGCAGAGTCATCGTCGCCGAGGTGACGGCAAGTCTCGGGCCGCCAATTGACCCAGCCAAGCTACGTGAGGGAGATGATCTACTAGCCACCGCCTTGAAGAAACTGGACGTCTACTACCAAGACGGCGAATTGATTTCCATGTTTAAAGCTCTTCTCAAGCCCTTACATTACCAGCAGCTGGCGAAGCTTGTGAATAAAGATGGAGACCCCGAAATTGAGAGTGATGTGAGGGTGCATTCCGTGTACGGAGCCCAAATCCGCGACCTAGTGGAGCGATTCCTTATCGAGGCAATTCGCAACGACGACGAGGAAATTGTCACCACATGACGAAACGACTTCGAGTTTCCAAAGTAAGGGGAGAGAAGTTCGGACGCTTTGGGGATCGGAATGTTGACCTTGGTGATCATGACTTCGTAGTGGTTCTCGGGGACAATGAGACAGGAAAGTCAACGCTCGCAGAGATGGTGGCATGGATCCTCGCCGGCCGACGGTCTGATTCGGCTCTTGGTAGGAGACTTGTCAACTTCCTTACGACCAACAATACGCAAGCAGAGATCGGAGGTGTACTCCTCGGTACGCTCGGGAAGGAAAGCTTCGATGTTCGTCGCAACTTCATCATAAGGAAATCGTCAAGCGGTAGGCAAAGAGAAGATCCGCAAGCAATCGTTCGGGTCTCCGACTCCGACATATCCGGGGCTGAATGGCAGAGCCTCACAGCGATCAAAAACGGGGATGATTATTTCTACCGCTTCCGCATCATTGCTGGCGGTCCCGAGACGACAGTTGGACACATGGAACTAATTGAGGCGATATCCGCTGGTGTAAACACCCGCAAGACTCCTCGCGAGATTACAGAAGCTCTGGATGGAAAAGGCAGAAAGTATTGTGCTAAATCCAACGGTCAGACAATATCTACTTCAAAGTACGCGGAGTCGTTGGAGAAGCTTGAAGGTGCCGACAAGCGTAAGCTAGAAATTTACGAAGCAGTGGCAAAAGTCAACACGTCTGAGCACCAGCTGCGTGACAAGGAGGAAGTCATCAGACAGACCAATCATGAGTTGGATCGCTGTCTAGAGCGCAAGTCACAGGTTGAAAGCGCGACGCAGGCGGTAGTTCTGAAGCGCAATGTAGTCCTAGCGCGCGAGCGACTCGCTGAAAAGCCGAAGCCGGAAGACTACAAGTGGCATGTTGAAGCGGCATACAACGAGATCGCAGCCCGTATAGCTGCCCTTAAGAGCGATGAGGAGAGTCGTCTCCTCGCCGAAGGGGATCTCAATAGCTCTGCGTTGAAGGCCGACTTGCGGCCAGAGAGCCTTGACCGCATTCGGATGGGCACCGACGAAAACGAAGAAGTCAAGAGACTCGCGGCCGATCTGAGAAAGGTTGAAGAGAAGCGGGAGACATGCAGTAAACGAAAGAAAGAGCTTGATAAGCAGAGAAGTGAAGCCATTGGCGTGTTATCGAATATGGCGCCAATGTTGAATTCCACCGTGGATCACCTAAAGCAAATCGGCTTGATGACACTCGATGATGCCTCGTTTGGTGACCCGTTGCGTCAGTGGAGCGAACGTGCTGGCGCTCTAGCTACGGCAGAGTCGCGGCTCAGTGAGTTGAATGCAAAGTGTGATTCCGCTGTAAGGGCCCATGAAGACGCCAAGAAGGCGTGGGACAAGCTAGATCAAACAATCACACCGATGGAAGCAGTCGCTAACTCTGGCACCTCGCAAGTCACGCAGGCAAGGGTTGGCATACCAAAACTGGCGTATGCAGCCATCTTTGCAGTAACGGTCGTGGGTTCATTCGTCGATGGCCGCTTGGGGGCACTACTCGGTCTTGCAGGCGTTGTACTGGCAGTTGTGGATGTTGGTCGTGCACAATGGCGTACACGTGATTCGATATCAAGTGCGGGCCGCGGTGTAGTCGCGAACCATATCGCTTCTGCAGCAAAACGGTTCAATGATGCAGATTCGAAACTGGAGCAAGTTAAAGGTCAAGTAGAGACTGCGGTTGGTATGCGAGACAATGCCAAGTCTGAGCTAGAAGTCGCCCGCCAACACGCCGTTGAAGTGCTAAAAAAATTTGGATTTGCGGCGACTACTGACCCCCTGGACGCCGTCCGGATCCGCGCGGAGCGCGAGCAAATTAGAGATGCGGCATCCGAATTGGCGGATGCGGACCGTGGGTTGGTCGATAATGCCGATGAAGACCAGAGACTCGCTGTGTCCGATGCTGATCTCCGCGAAAAACTTCGCGTACTTGCCGAGACGATTGGGCTATCAGAGGGCCCCAGCGAGCTATCCGTGCCACACGCCCAATTGGTGTTGGACGCGAAGAGGGCACACGATCGTTATCGGTCTGCCGAGGAGAGGGCAGATATATCGAGGGCTGAACTTGCACAAGTCGCTGGCTCGTGGGTGCACGAGCTCCCCGTCGAGCGCGTTGAGGCACAATTTCAAGAGATTTGCGATGCAGTGAAAAGATATCGCAGTTTGGAAGATGACGCACGAACAAAGGCGGACGAACTGAAGTTGTTGGCCCCGACGGGCTCAGAGGTGCTAAAGATCATTTCTGAGCCGATGTTTGATGAGGCGTCTGGCGAGCGTGAATTGAAGGCATTACAAGAAAAAATACGAGCAATAAATGTCCGAATCACAGACGAGAATCAGGGGATTGGTCGCATCCAAAAGGAGCTTGAGACTCTGGCTTCGGAAGACGACCTTCCGAAAGTCGCGATGGAAGTCGCAAAACATAGCGAACTAGTTTGCAACGCAGTGCTGTACGGCGGCGCCTACTATCTGGCTGCAAAGATCGTCCAGGACATCAAGAGCGAGGTAGAGCAGAAGTCGCAACCAGAGCTGGTGAAAGAAGCCACGGTGATTGCAAAGAGAGTTACCGCTGGGGACTGGGGGGCGCTACTCATACCCTCTGAGAGTCCCAACGAGATGGTGATTACGCAGGGCTTTGAACGGTTCGGTCAGGATGCGCTGTCAATGGGAGCAATCGACGCCTTGAAACTGTGTATTCGGCTTGCCGCTGCACGGCTGCATGCAAAGAGCACGGGTGTTGCGTTGCCTCTCATTCTCGATGACCCGTCCGGCTCAATTGATGCGAACCGAATGTCGAAAGTTCTCGTAGAACTCCAGACAATTTCAAAGGAGCATCAAGTGATCGTGCTCACCCACAATTCAAAGACGGCAGAGCAGATAGCAAACCTCGGCGGTCATGTCGTAAACATGCCAGATTTCGCTGGCAGTGCTAAAGTTCAACAACAGTGATTCGACGAGTTATTCAATTTGTACAGGTAGGTGTCGCAGTCATCGGTGCATTCATACCGAGTTTTGTGCGGGCGCTACTCGGCAAATCGAAGCACTCTGATGGTTAGTCGTCAATAGAAATCGTCACTGACTCGACGACGATATCAGTAGTCGGACGGTAAGTGCGGACGTCAAGAAGTCGGCTGGTTGGAGCATTTTGAATCCCTTCAATCGTTCGAAGTCCGTGGGTGACTTTTCCGAACAACGTGTACACCGGCGGTATCCCGCAGCCGTCAGGCCCGCTGACGATGAAAAACTGCGACCCGAGGGTACTGCGACGAGTGGCGACCATCGCCACTGAGCCAATCTCGTACGGTGCGCCGGTAGCGCGACCATCGTCGAATGTGTACCCGGGTCCACCAGCTCCGCTGCCGGTGGGATCACCCGTGTAGATCGCTTTATCCTTTACGACACGATGAAAGACTTGTCCATCATAGAAATGGTGCAGCGCAAGAAATATGAAGTTGTTGACGGTTCGGGGTGCGGCGAGTGCGTTTAGGGCAACTTCAATCTTTCCGAACGATGTGCGGATCGTGGCCGAGTAGCGCTTCGTGACATCGATACCCATTGGCGGTGGGTTCGAAAAACTTCGACGCTGCGGAGCGGATCCATCAAACGACGGGAAGTCAGGGCTCTTGGACGACTCAATCGGCTTAGTCGGCTTAGCCTTTTCCGCGAGAATCTGCCACCCGACAAGCGGTGTCGTTCCCTCGTCGTGTGCGTGGCGACGAATCTTGTCGCGCATCCTTTTGCGGATTGTCTCAATGTGCGCTCGCATCCAGCCCTTCGGG
>Ga0194122_10004322_pt1 | contig 13975 bp, 12 predicted proteins | sample TA2MahCa10mmetaG_FD_155487 | JGI IMG/M metagenome (GOLD analysis project Ga0194122, IMG submission 155487) | Freshwater microbial communities from Lake Tanganyika, Tanzania - TA2015021 Mahale Deep Cast 10m | ecosystem: Environmental > Aquatic > Freshwater > Lake | place: Tanzania: Lake... | reverse complement strand
ACATTTTGGCATCCGGGCAGTACTTGGCGATGTGTTCCATGGCGATGGCCGCTCGGCGCACGCGCTCGCGGCTTAGCGCCAATACGGTGTTTTCCAGATGGCTGCCGCTGGGATAGACGTCCGGCGCGTTGCGCAGCCCGAACTTGAGATAGATTGGCGCGGCGACGCGAATCAACTCGGGGATTTCGTAGTAGCGAATGAAACCGCCGATGTTGTCGGGCGCCTCGACGTAGAAGTCGATGGGCGCGGCGATTGCGGCGCGAATCGAGGCAATCTGGGGAATCGTCAGATCGCTGGGAACGTTGATGGTGTTGGCGCCGAGGCGCTCCAGAATTCTGGCGCTGGCCGGATTGGCGGGGGCCATCATGACCGAGGTCTTGATGATAAGGTCCTTGGGAAAGACGCCTTTAGCGCGCGCCTCGCTGACGAGTTCCAGCGAACCGAGATCGCTGACAAGGACGGAGCGAATGCCGAGTTCGACGGCGCGCTCGACATCGGCCAAGCCGTGAACCAGTTGATTAGCGCCGCGCATGGACAGCGCCAGCGCGCGGCCGGCCGGCGACACGGCCTGCGCCCCGATATCAAAGCTCGCGCGCGGCCCAAGAAACAGATTGACCTCGATGCTGTGCTTGGCGCCGATAGCCGACATCTCGCGAATCTCGTCCTCGGTAAGAAGAAGAATGCCGGAACCCTGGCTGATGCGATGTACGGGCACCTGGCGCTTTTCGGCTTCGTCGAGCACGGCGGTCAGCACGCGCGGTCCCTCTGTCGACGGGATCTCGATGCGCCACTCGCCGCCATCCGGGAAACGGAGTTTGGACGAAGGGGCGCTGGGCGCATCCTCACTGGGCAGGCCGCATTGCGACACGAATTGGCGAATCGATTCCATTAGCTCAAAGTCTCCACCGCATATCCGTCCCTGTCAATCGAAGCCAGGAACACTTCACTCGCATGACCGCGGATTTGAAAGATGCGCGCGATCAGGTCACAGACATTCTCGGATCCGCGCTCGTAGAACGCGAGCACCGACGGGCCTGCGCCGGACAGCGCGCAGCCGAGCAGCCCCGGCGCCCGCAGTTTCAAGATTTCGTCGAGTCCCGGCACCAGCGGCGTGCGATACGGCTGGTGCATCCGGTCTTCCAGCGCCGTTGGGAAGGCGGCGACCGTTCCCGTCGCCAGACCCGCGATGAGCAACGCGGCGCGCTGCACGTTAAAGATCGCATCGGCCTTGGAGTACGAGGTTGGGAGCACGGTGCGCGAATCGTGCGTGAGCAGCACGAAATCCGGCACGATCACACCGACAGCGAACTTGGGCGGAAGATCCAGGCGCACCGCGCGTGCGACTCCGTGCCCGTCGATGGCGCTGGCGACGATCGACCCGAGGACGCAGGCCGCCACGTTGTCCGGGTGGCCTTCAATCCGGGCCGCTTCATCGAGGATTCGATGCTTCGACCAGCCGAGATCGAGCAACCTGTCCGCGATCACGACGCCGGCCGTCAGCGCCGCGGCCGACGACCCGAGGCCTTTTCCGATCGGAATCTGGTTATCGACTTCGAGATAGACCGGAGGCAGCACCTGGCCCGCCTGCCTGGCGACATCGCGCGCCGTCTGCCAGATGAGGTTGTTATCCCCTGGCGCCACGAGCGACGCATCCCGGCCGGTGGCATGAATTTCCAGCCGGTCCGCTTTGCGAAAGCGGCAGACCAGATGGATGCCCAACGCTAATCCCAGCGCGTCAAAACCCGGTCCGAGGTTCGCGCTTGAGGCTGGTACTCGTACTTGGTGCAACACCTTGTTAGCCGATCTGCACACGCCGTTCTTCGCGGCAGGACCGGTACACGGAGGTGACGACTTCCAGCGCGTTCAGCCCTTCCTGACCGGAGGTCAGCGGATCGCGGCCAGCCTTGCAGGCTTCGCCGAAGTCGAGGAACTGGCGTTCGAACGGGGTTAACGGAATGGCCATCGGGTCGGAAGCGCCCGACATGACCAACTCCTCCACGGGCGCGGGTTCGCCGGCATCGTCCTGCACGTCCCATTTGGTCAACTTGTCGCCCGTGATGACGGCGGTGCCTTTGGTGCCGTGGATTTCAATCCGCTCCGAGTAGCCAGGCCAGAAGGCCGTGGAGGCCTGGATCACTCCGGTGGCGCCGTTGGCGTATTTGAACATGGCGTTAACGACATCTTCCGATTCGATCTTGTGTAGCGCGCCTAGCTGCCAGTAGCCCGTGACCTCGCGAATGGGCCCGATGAGATGGAGCAGGATGTCGATCTGGTGCACGGCCTGGTTGATCAACGCGCCGCCGCCTTCGGTGGCCCAGCTGCCTTTGATGGCGCGCGAGTAATACTGCGCCGTGCGGTGCCACTTAACATAGGCGTCGGCCTGCAGGATCTTGCCGAGCCGGCCGGCCGCGATGGCGGTGCGGAGAAATCGCGTGGAGTCGTCGAAGCGGTGCTGGCTGACGCAGCCCAATACGATGCCCGCTTCCTTGGCGGTCTGCACCATCTTGCGGGCGGTCTCAACGTTGGTCGAAACCGGCTTCTGCACCTGAATGTGCTTCTTCGTTTCCGCGCACAGCGCGAGCGGTTGGAGCCGGAAATCGGGAAACGTGCAGACGTCGACATAGTCGACCTCCGGGTGGCGGCAGACTTCCTTATACGACGGCACGTACTCGCAGCCGTACTTTTCCGCGAAGGCCTTCCCCGCGTCCACGTTGTGATCGGTGCAGACCACAAGCCGGTATCCGATGTTTTTCAGTGCGCGGGCGTGCATGTGCGAAATCGCGCCCGTACCAATCATTCCTACGCGCAATGGCTTCTCCTCAAACGGTCAAGTATACCAAGTACCATCGAAAGACCCTCATGTTCCGAATCCGAAATGGCGATCCGCTGCGGATTGGTTTGAACTACCGGTTAGCGTACGGCTGGGACTTCGGCGCGGACCGGCTGGGCCTGGCCGATCCGGCGCGTTTGTCGCAGTTTGAAGCGGACTGCCAGCGGTTCCAGGCCTCGGGCATCACGATGCTCCGCTGGTTCGTGGCCAACGACGGCCGGATTCCGATTCACGCGCCCGCCCTGACCAACGCGCTCGATACCGCCGCGCGGCACGGCCTGGGTCTGCTGCTGGTGCTGCTGGACCACCACTACAGCTTCCGCCACGGCGCGCGCGTGAAGGATCCAAACCAATTCGAAAATCTTTTGTTTGAAACGCTCGTACCCATCATTGATTTAGCCGGCCGGCATCCCGCCACGATCGGTTTTGAGTTGATGAACGAGCCGGAGATGGCGATGCGGGCGCGCGACTGGCCGCTGGGCCGGCGGACCGGCGTTGGCTGCCCGGAGTGCGACGCAGCGCACCAATTGACCACACGCGAGATGCGGCAGCGGATTGAGCGAACCCGCGATATTGTCCATCGACGGACGGACAAACAGTTTTCGGTCGGTTCGATGCATGGCCGCTGGGCCGGCCAATGGCTGGACTGTTTGGACCCTTCGCGCGATTTCCTGAATTTCCATTTCTACGGAGACGTCGACCTGGACGAACTTATGCGGCGTTGGATTCAACCGCTCTCGAAGGAGATTCCGACCGGCTTCGGCGAGTTCTATCCGCTTGGGCGCGTCCTGGAGACCGCGCGCCGGTACAATCTTCCTTTCGCGCTGCCCTGGGTTTGGAACCCGGGGCCGGGCGATCCAGGCGCGATTTCGTTGGAGGAAATGAGTATGCTGTCTTCATGACCCTCTGCCGCCGCCGCCGCTTCCTGCAGTCGCTGCCCGCCATGGCCGCGTCGTTCTCGTCAAAGGCCGCCGTGTTGAAAGGCCTTGGAATCCCCGGCCCTTACAAAGGGCGCGTGGTGGCCGTCCACCATCCGCGATCCATCGTTTCCGGCGCTTATCAGGCCGAGCCCGTCCGCGACATGATGCGCCGCGGGATGCGCGAATTGACCGGAGCGGACGATGGCTGGAAGCAGTTTTTCGAGCCAGGCGACGTTGTCGGCATCAAGGTGAATCCCGTGGGCAGTCCCCATGTGATCTCCGCGCCCGAAGTGCTCCGCGAGATCATCGCCGGCGTTGTGTCGACCGGCGTAAAGCCGCAGGACATCGTGGTCTACGACCGGTATCGCAAGCAGTTCCTCGGCGCTGGCTTCGATAAATGGCTGCCGGAAAAAGTACGCTGGTCGGGCGCCGTCGAAGACTACGACGATATTCAACTCGGCATCGCCGGATACGATCCTGAACACTACATGGAGATGCCGCTGACCCAGCCGGGCCAGGACCCAACGCTGCCGCTTCACCGCCGCTCCTACGCTTCGAACTTCATCACCAAGGAGGTGAACAAACTCATCAATCTATGCGTGTTGAAAGATCACCAATCGGCCGGCGTGACGCTGGCGTTGAAGAATCTTTCGCATGGACTGGTGAACAACGTAGCGCGCTCGCACTCCACTAGTTCTCTGAACGCGTGCGGCTCCTTTATTCCCGCCGTTGTTCAGATGCCGGTGATTCGCAATAAGACCGTGCTCCAGATCATGGATGGCATTAAGGGCCTGTACCACGGCGGCCCGGGCGCGCGCCCGCAGTTCGTTTGGGAACACAAGACGCTGTACCTGGCCACCGATCCTGTCGCCATGGATCACGTTGGCTGGCGCGCCATCGACGCCAAGCGCCTCTCCGTTGGGAAGAAGATCCTTGTGGAAGACACGCCCGATTCGTTCAGCCGTTTCACCCATCGTCAACCGGAGCACGTTGAGATCGCAGGCGCTCTCGGACTGGGTGAGTGGAAGTGGGAAAAGATCGATTTGCGTCGAGTGGCGCTATAGCGTTTACGACCGGAGTATCTCCGGGTGGAATGCGTCGCGATGGTGTTCGATGCGGATCGGATCGGACAGAATGACGGTGATTGCGTCGAAGCGGACGTCCATGCCGATGGATGTGGCTTTGCGGACCCAGTCCTTCGCTGCGATGCCGATGTGGCGCTCCTTTTCCCGGTCGACGGCGCGGATCGGATCGCTGACATCGCTGGTGGCACGCGTTTTGATTTCGGCCACCACGAGCGTGTTGCGCTCGACGGCGATCATGTCGAGTTCCTGCCGGCGGTTCTTGGATTCGTAGTTGCGGCCGATGACCTTCCATCCGAGTTTGGACTCCGCGAACCGGTGGGCGACGTCCTCGCCTTTTTTGCCCAAGAGATAGTGTTCCGGGTGGCGGCGGTGCCGGCGGCCAGCGTCGCGAATTTTGTCGAGCAGGAGAAAAAGCGGCCTGAGAACGAGAATTAGGAGGCGCACACTAAGTTAGTGGCGGCTTCAGGGGAAAATTCTCATTGCCCGGCTCCAAAAAGTGTTTTGGTTTGTGGATTGGCTGCGGCTGGCTGGCGGCGGTTTCGACTGCGCGATCCATCATTTCGATGACCGGTTGGGACCCTCCGTCACTTTTTGAATATTTGCGTATGTCGTTGAGGAGTTTGACTAAGCGGGCGATGTCGCGGGTGTGGGCCCGGGCTCGGCGCTCGAGTCTTTCGGCCGCCGCACAGCCTTCGGTCTCGACGCGGATGTAGGCTTCCTCCGGTGTTTGGTCTGTCGGGCAGTTTCTCAGGAACTCCTGCATTTGATTTGCGGTGACCTGCTGGGCGGCGCGGCTGAGACGGCGAGCGGCCCATTGATGGTTGACGATTTCGTCGACGATGCCGTACTCGAAGGCGTTGGCGGGGTGGAACTGGTCGACTATTGTTGCCCAGAGAAGCTCGTAGGCGCTTGGATCTTCGTGCGGAAGCACGGTGGCTTTGGCGGCGTAGGCAGCGTGTTTGAGATTCACCTTGGCACACTTCTCCTTGCCTTCTTCGGTTTTCGGGCCTTTCGACTTGGCGCCGTTGATTCTGGCTTGCTCGGACCTTGTCAGCTTTTGCATTGTATTGCCTCCTTAGAAACTGAAAAGCCCCTGGTTTTTGGCCAGGGGCGTTTGCGTGGGCGCATTGCGCTCCACAAGACCATTGTAGATTAGCGTCAAAAAAGTTTCGGGGGTTTTTGGGGGCGCGAGTGGCTGGAAGCCGTTGGATCGATTGAGGATGAATTTTTTTTCGGAGTTTGGTGAACGGGGTTTGGCAGAGTGTGGATTTGCGCTGGGCGGGCGGGGCGAGTGAGGCCAGGGAGGTTGGGAGATCGCGGTTTACATCGGCGTTTATCGTTCTCTATCCCGCAATCCGTCTGTAATCATCAACATTGGCCAGATCATCATCTTCGCTTCACAGCAGTCAAAGATGGCTCGGCTATATTGACAACTGTCTATATAGATGATAATCTATATACATGAGCCGACTGGACCAAGCCTTTGTTGCTCTTGCCGATCCCACCCGACGCGGAATCGTCGTGCGGTTGGCTCGCAGTGAGGCATCGGTGTCCGATCTGGTGGGCCACTTCTCGCTGACACAACCTACCATCTCGTCGCACTTAAAGGTGCTGGAATCTGCGGGGCTAATTTCGCGTCGCAAGGTAGCGCAGTCGCGGCTCTGCAAGCTGGTGCCGGAGCGACTGAAGTCGGTCACCAACTGGCTGGAACAGGTGCAGGAGATTTGGGAAGGCAACTACAAGCGGCTCGACGCACTGCTGAGTGAACTGAAACAAGTCGAGACAAAGGAGCAAAAGAGATGATGAAACCTGCGGAAGCAAGTCTGCCGTCAGACACCGAAGTACTGGTGAAGCGCAGCTTCGATGCACCCGCCACACTGGTGTGGCGGGCCTACATGGAACCGGATTTGATGCGGCGTTGGTGCGCGGGCCTCCCCGGTTGGTCGATGCCTGTCTGCGAGATGGATATGCGCGTCGGCGGAAGGTATCGCTGGCGCTGGCGCAGCGATGAGAACGGCCAGGAGTTTGGGTTCACTGGGGAGGTTCTGGAGGTAACTCCGCACGCGAAAATCGTGCATACGCAACTCGTCGATGTTGGAGACCAGGCCGATTCCAAGGGGAGTGCGCCAGCGTCATGGGCAGACGCGGGCGGCTCGATCGTCACCGTCACCCTTCATGAGGCCAATGGAATCACACACGTGACAACCACCATCAAGTACGCCTCGAAGGCCGACCGGGATGCGGCGGTCGAAACTGGCATGACCGACGGCATGGAGATGAGCTACACACAGCTCGACCGAGTGCTAGGAGAAATGTGATCGCTGAGAATCGTGAGCGGCATCTTGCGCCGTTGACCTTACAGGAACACAACATGAAGACAATAGCCTTTCTCTTGACGATCCTCATGTCGGCGGTCGTGTCAGCGCAGCGGAAGCCGACTGCGGGCTACGCGCCGGTCAACGGCGTCAAAATGTATTATGAGCTCCACGGTCACGGCGATCCGGTGGTGTTGCTTCACGGCGCGTTCATGACCATCTCCAACAACTGGACCGGATGGATCAGCGAGCTCTCCAAAACACGGAAAGTCATTGCCGTCGAAATGCAAGGTCACGGCCGCACGGCGGATGTCTCACGAGATGTCACCGACGAAAACCTCGCCGACGATGTAGCCGCCCTGCTCAAGCACCTCAGAATCGCTCGCGCCGACCTCATCGGCTACAGCATGGGCGGAGCCGTTGCGATGCAGACTGCAATCCGCCATCCGGACAAAGTGCGCCGGGCAGTCATCATTTCGTCCACGTTCCGCTCCGACGGCATGATCGCCGAAGCCCTCGAATCTATCCCGAAACTGACGGCGGACGATTTCAAGGGCTCGCCCATTGAGGTCGAGTACAAGAAGTTGAGTCCCACCCCGGACGACTTTCCGAACTTCGTCCACCGAATGGTCGCCAGGGCCTCGAAACCGTCCGACTTCGGAGCCGATAAGCTTAAAGCCACAACGACACCCATGTTTTTCATCCACGGCGACGCTGACGGCATTCGGCTCGCGCACGTCGCGGAGATGTTTTACCTCAAGGGTGGCGAGGTCCACGGCGACATGAAGGCGCGCTCCGCGTCGCGGTTGGCCATCTTGCCCAACACCACCCACGTGACACTGATGCAGCGCATGTCCATCATCATCCCAATGGTGAACGACTTTCTCGACGCCAAGCCGTAGCCGCGAACTTCGTTCCGACACTCAACACGCCGTCCCGCTCATCGGAGTTGTACCAACGGTTCTCCTCCGCATCGCCTGACAGCATTGCATTGAAGAACGAAAAGTCGCGATCTCGACCGGAGACTGGAACCGTGCCGCCGGGCGTACTGGCGGCGAACGCCCCGCATTGCGACAGGGCCACGATGGATGAAGAGGTATGCGGTAATGCCCAGGAGTGGCCCGCGTGATGATAAGGTGCATTCATGGACAACGGAATTCGACAGGCGGCCTACGTGTGGAATGACGATTCCGGCGGCGGCCATGCGCTCCACCTCGTTCGCGTGCCGGGTTGCGTGGGCGTGCCGTATCCGTTCGGTGAAGGAGAATCGACTCTGGTTCGACCGATTGAGATACACGACTTCCTCATGGCAATTGTTCCCGTCACCCAGAGCCTTTGGCAACACGTCATGGGGACGAATCCATCCCTCCGTCGCGGCATGGAGCTTCCAGTCGAGAACGTCTCATGGGATGAAATCGTGGCGGACGGCGGTTTCCTCCACCGCATCAACCAGTCGGCTGTTCGCGCGGCAATCGCGGGGCAGTTTGGAGACGACGCCGGAATGCTCCGCTTGCCGTCTGAGTCGGAGTGGGAGTATGCCGCGCGCGGCGGCCCGGATTGGATGGCGCGCTTCCGCTTCAGCGGAAGCAACGATGTTGACGCAGTGGCGTGGTACGACCGCAGGCACGGGGACCACACCCAGCCCGTTGCACGCAAAACGCCGAATCAACTCGGAATCTACGATATGTCGGGCAACGTCTGGGAGTGGTGCCAGGACCCCTACTCACCGCAGATCGATCGCATCCCGGTCGACGGATCCGCGGCCGACGGGCCGGAGGAGGAACGTGTGCTTCGGGGAGGATGTTTCCACAATTGGGCCATCCACTGTACCGTGTCCAAGCGTTACGAGATCGGTCGCCAATACCACGACGGCTGCATCGGCTTCCGACTCGCTTATGAACTCGGTTGATACCGAGCCGCGCAAGCGAGTTGTCGCCGAGCGGCTCTTCGGCTCATCGGGGCAGCCAATCGACCTGTCGCCGCCAGGATGGCCGCTGCCTCCCTTAAAGAGAACGATAAGTCGCGTGCTCAACCGTCAACTGGAACTGTACGCTGCCGCGTACTGGGGCCACTGGCTCCTTGCCGGCCGGCTGGAAGTGACGAGCAGAATCTCCGGCCGTATCACCCGCTACCCGGAAAATGGCGCTGAGGAACGGAGCGGGGCCTGTGGCCCAAGCCGTTGGTGGGCGGGAATCGGGCGAGAACGTTGGTCCCACAACCGTGAAGAGCCCCGGGCCCCGCACTCGTCGCGTTCTCGCCTTTCTTACACTGAGACACCATCGATCCGGGTGCTGGCCGGTCATAGCCGCAGACCGGTCTTCTGGCCGTATTGCGTTATCGTTCCTCATCCGATCGCGACGGCCGTTGGGCCGGATGTCCGAAACACTCTCGCGCGGTCCGGTCCGCGGGAAGATTGCGCCTCTTGGTACATTGCAGAGGGTTTCCGCCAGTTACCAAGCGTAGCTTCGCGAAGTTCCCTGCCGGAGAGACAGCATCCGGCTCAGCGCCGGGCCAGCTGCGGGTTCGTTCCGTCCTCTCTCTACGTACACTTGGAAATCCTGTTTTTTGAAGGAACCGGCTCCGGTGAGGAAGTTCGCATTTGTATCAACGGCTCGGCCTCAGTGTTTCGTAAGACCATGAAAAAGAGCAGGATGCGGGACGGCGAGGAACGCGGTTGGAAATGGAGGCGGTTCAGGCACGCTGAATTCACTTTGAGGTCGTTGTGGCGGCTTGTAGGGTTGTTGGCACCCTTCCAACGAATTTCTCGCTTGATAGATTGCAGGCCGTTGGACTAGGTAACTTTTCTCCTCGATTCGCGGCCTTCTATTCCTCGTTTGACCGCCCGTTTCGACGATAGGTGGAGAAGGACATGAAATCCGCCTCATTATGCTTGCTGGCGTGCGCGCTTGCCGCGCAGACGCCTGCCGATTTGTTCGCCGCAGACAAGGTGAACGACATTCGTCTGACATTTGCCCCTGGCGACTGGGAGAAGTTGCGCGCGACCTACCTGGAAGACACCTACTACAAGGTGCAGTTCGAATGGCAGTCCGTGAAAGTCGCCAATATCGGCGTCCGGTCCCGGGGAAGCGGCAGCCGGAACTCGGCCAAGCCCGGCATGAAGCTGGACTTCAACGAATTTGTCAAGGACCAGACGTTTCTTGGATTCAAGGAGCTGGTGCTCGACAATCTTCTCCAGGACCCCTCCATGATGGCCGAACGCGTCAGCTTCCAACTGTTCCGCCGCATGGGAATTCCGGCGCCTTCGGTGGCTCACGTACGGGTCTTCGTTAACGGCAGCTATCACGGCCTCTATACAGTGGTCGAGCCCGTCGACAAGTTGTTCCTGAAGAAGTACCTGGGCGAAGATGGCGGGCAACTGTTCGATTACGAGTGGCAGTCGCACTACAGTTTTGAAGACCTGGGCGACTCGAACGAAACCTACGCCTTCTTTAAGCCGAAGACGAACGACAAAAAGCCGGACTACGAGACCCTCAAAGCATTCATTCAGACGATAAATTCGGCACCCGACGAGGCATTCGCGGGTGCGCTCGCAGAGTATCTTGATGCGAACCGGTTTCTCGAATACCTCGCCGTTGAGACGTTTCTCGCCGATATCGACGGCGTGCTCGGCGACTGGGGCATGAACAACTTCTATCTGTACCGCCGGGGCGCGAGCAAGCAGTTTGTCTTTATTCCCTGGGACAAGGACGTGACGTTCGGCCCGATGAAACGCTCCGTTTGGAACAACGCTGAGACCAACGTTCTGGTCCGCCGGCTTTTGGCGATACCGGCATACGGCGCACACTTTGAGAGGTCCTTGCAGACGGTCATCGCCGAAGCGGGACCCTCAGGCGGGTGGTTGGACATGGAGATCAATCGAATCAAAGCGCAGATCCATACCTTCGCGGCGCTCGATACGAATAAGCCCTACTCCACCGATCATTTCTACACGTCGATCCGGGACCGCCACGAGTTCACTCGTACCCGGCCCTACGCCATCCGCGCCGAGTTAGGGGTTCGATAGGCGGATGGTGTTGCTGGCCATGCCGCCAGCGACAACGCGCACGGCGTGCTCGCCCGCCGGCAGCGGTTCGAAGGCGATCCGCTGGACGCCTGGCGCGGGTCCCGGTTCCACCCGGCCAGTCCGGGGCTGGCCGTTCACTTCCACCAAGACCGAATCCGAGTAGTCGAGGAGGCCAGTGGCATAGATGGCGCCGCGCTCCATGGGCTGCCGTTCGAAAAGCGCCGGGCCGAATTCCAGTACATCGATTTCGACGGACGCGCTTCCATTCGGCGTTGTCAGCCGCAGCGCGACACGGCCAGTGAGGTCGGCGGGCAAGGAGATGTTGACCTGATTCGCGGCCGCCGCCAAAAGAGGCAGAGTCCTGCCGTTGGCCTCCACTGTGACATCGTTGCGCCCGGCAAGAGCGAGGTGCCATCCGAAGAGGCTAATGGGGCTGCCGCGCCCAATGCGCGCTTCAAACGAGGCGGCGTTCACCGCGCCTCCGTCGCGAATCGAGGGAAGGGGACGAACGGAGGAGGCGTCGAAGGCGCGGCCATCGAGCCCAATGGCCTCCACTTGCAGGCGATAGTCGTTCACGACCGAGCTCAAGTAGTGGAACGCCGACTCGCCGTGGGCCACCTGCGGGCCGTTGCCCACCGGATAGAGCGCCGCGCCACCACCGCCCGAGGTGTAGTAGACGGTTCCCGCCATGGGAGTCGAACGCTGATAGCTGTGCTCGTGACCATTGAAGACCACGGGTACGCGATGCCGGGTCAGGATTGGCACGATGTGCTCGCGGGCCAGGGCCGTGAGCGGGTCATCCTCATTCGGGCCGGAGGCATAGGGCGGATGGTGGAAGTAGACGATTCGCCAGAAACGGCTGGAGCGCGCCAGCGTCCCGTCCAGCCAGTCCAACATGCGGGCCCGGCGGAGCGGGTCCTGCAGCGGGTCGTTCGTGTCGAGCGAGAGGAAGGTCGCATCGCCCCAGTCGAAGCTGTAGTAGCGGCCGCGCTCGGCGTCGTCGACGCCCTCGTGCGGCAGGTCATGGAGGGCGAAGTAGGGCGCGGCGCCGGTCTCGTAATAGTCGTGGTTGCCAGGACAAGGATAGAAGGGCACGCGCGGCATCATCGCGTGGTAGAAGTCCAGATAGCGGCGTTCATAGGCCTCCGTATTCCCCACGGGATAGGCCACGTCACCGGTATGGAGGAGCAGACGGACATCCTCCTGGGCGAGCCGTTGCGCCAGCGCCGACTGCTCCGCCGAGCCTGTCCCGGTGTCGCCGATTACGACAAACGGCAGCCGGCCGGGCCCGGCCGTCCGGAAGGAGTGGACTTGCTCGCCGGCCTGGTATCGATACTCGGTTCCGGGGGTCAACTCGCCGAGCACGGCCTCGAAACGGGGGCCTATCCGCCGGCCCTGTATCTCGCGCACGGCACCATTCGGTTCCCATAGGCGCAGCCGCTCCGTACCCTGCCAGCGCACGGTGGCCCGCGTGCCCGAAACCCGTTGGACAAAGGGGCGCGCGGGCGTTTGTCCCCACCCTTGGGGCATCGAAAGCATCGCGGCTACGAAATGGCGGCGATTCACAGTTCCTGAGATTATCGCCCGGGAACACTTACCTCGGCTAGGTTCAATCCAGTAGTACTTATTTGCCAGAGTCCCGATGGTACCGGTAACCGCTTATACTCTCATGATGGTGCGACTTCCCGGTTGGCTGGCGGCAACACTTCCCCTTTGCGCGCAATTCGATCTTGTGATTCTAGGCGGCCGGGTGCTGGACCCGGAGACGAATTTGGACGGCGTTCGCAACATCGGCGTCACCAACGGCAAGATCGCCGCCGTTACGCCGCGAAGCATTACCGGCAAACGAACCATAGACGCCCGCGGCCTTGCGGTTGCGCCGGGCTTTATCGACCTGCACTCGCACGGCATCGACAACGCTTCCAATGAGTATCAGGCCCACGACGGCGTCACCACCGCGTTGGAGCTGGAACTCGGCGTTTACGACGTCCAGAAGTATCTCGATCAAAGGAAAGGGAAGGCCCTGCTCAACTACGGAACCACGGCCTCCCATCCCGCGACGCGCATGCTGGCTATGAAGGAGCTGGCCGCGAAGACGGCGGTTTGGTCCGGCGAGAACGACTTGCAGCGCGGCGTGAAGGAGCAGGGCAGGGAACTTCCGCTGCGGGACGAGGAAGAGTACAGCAAGATGACGTTCCTGTTGGAACAGGCGCTGAAGCAGGGCGCGCTTGGACTCGGCGTGATGCCGGCCTACACGCCCGGATCGTCGCGAAACGAGATCTTCCGCGTCTACCAGTTGGCGGCGCGATGGAAGGTTCCGATTTTCACACACGTCCGCGGTTGGGCCGAGGAAGGCGTCCAGGAAGCTATCGCGAACGCCGCCGGAACCGGGGCGGCGGTCCATGTGGTGCATCTGAACAGCTCCACGCGCAGCGCCATCCCCAACATGCTGGAGCTGATCGCGGGAGCGCGTGCCAGGGGGATCGACATTACAACGGAAGCGTATCCGTACACGGCGGGTTCGACATTCCTGGAGAGTGCGTTATTTGAGGACGGATGGCAGGAGACGCTCGGCATCGACTACGGCGACCTCCAGTGGCAGGCCACCGGCGAACGGTTGACGAAAGAGTCGTTCCAGAGATATCGCAAGCAGGGCGGCGTGGTGATTCTTCATCTGATGAAGCCGGAGTGGATTCGCACGGCGATGTCGTCGCCGTTCGTGATCATCGCCAGCGACACGATGCCCTACGCAAAGGGCGCCCACCCGCGCGGCGGCGGCACTTTCAGCAAGGTGCTGGCGA
>Ga0194122_10004321_pt1 | contig 13976 bp, 11 predicted proteins | sample TA2MahCa10mmetaG_FD_155487 | JGI IMG/M metagenome (GOLD analysis project Ga0194122, IMG submission 155487) | Freshwater microbial communities from Lake Tanganyika, Tanzania - TA2015021 Mahale Deep Cast 10m | ecosystem: Environmental > Aquatic > Freshwater > Lake | place: Tanzania: Lake... | reverse complement strand
ATGTGATAATCGATGAGAAGAGCTACACCGCAAAGATTAAGGGTCGCTCCCTTGATTTAACTTTTAAAGAATTTGAACTTCTTAAATATCTAGTCCAGCACCCCGGCCGCGTCTTCACACGCGCCCAACTATTACAAGAGATCTGGGGCTATGACTACTTTGGTGGAACTCGTACTGTCGATGTCCATATCCGTCGCCTTCGTTCTAAACTCGGCCCCGAATTCGAAGCCATCATCGGGACTGTTAGAAATGTCGGTTATCGCTTCAACGTCAGTCGAAATGCTGCCCTCCAAGATGAACGCTCTTGATTACTTGCTACTCACGAGCATGATCATGATCCAATTGGTGAGATCTGTATAGTAGGAGTTAACCCGGGGTTCCAAGGACATGGAATTGGTAAAGCAGTCACAATTGCCGGATTAAAGCACCTTCGCGATGAAGGGGATATTTAGCGCCATGCTCTATGTTGATGCTGATAACACTGGTGCGATAAATCTCTACACCTCACTTGGATTTAAGGAGTGGGACCGTGATGTCCTCTACGAGTAACCACTTTGGCATCTTATCGACCCCGATAATACAAATATGTAGCTACTACTCATATTATATGGGTGGTAAGAATGAATTATTTGCTCATAGTTTGTGATTAGATAAAAAAGATAGTGCTTAGGTTTTCGATTACTGAAAATATCAAAGTGCTGAACCTAGACATTTCAGGGATATTACAAGAAACCTTCACCGTCATGGGGAAATATCAAATACGTATACTCGAAGGTGCGATTCTAAGAAGAATTCAAGCGACGTAGATTAACTACTGTGCCAATTCGAGAGTATTTTCGGATTAAAGTTCCCGTGAACATAAGAGTGATATTGTTACGCTGGATGGTAGCATTCTAACATGAATAAATTGCTTACTCCATTTCGTTACGCTAGACGATTCGGGGAATTTCAAGACAAATTTAGTGACAAAAGTTACGATGCAATTCAGCATAAGGATCAGATACTTCAAGAATTTCAAAGAGTATGTGCATCTGATAAAACTCTAGATGAATTGTCAGAAAGTTTTAATGAAGCAACATTGGAGTACTTTGAGTTGATTGAGAAAAAGTCTATGAAATTTCCTCAAATCTGGAATAGTGGAGAGGTCCTTGCGGGTGTTCTGTATACATTAGTTTCTCTATACAAACCCGAAATTGTTTTTGAGACTGGCGTAGCTAATGGAATTAGTACCGAAATGATCTTAAAAAAATTACCAAGTACATCAAAACTTCACTCATTTGACGTAGACCCAGAGTCCATTAATTCGGTTGAGGCGAAAGCTAATTGGAAGTATCACCTTTTAAATAAGAATAGTCCAAAAAAGAGTTTTAAGTTAGAATTAGGTAAAGTGCATAAAGAGGTTGACATATGGGTTCATGATTCAGACCACTCCAGATATTGGCAAACATTTGAATACAAGGAAGCACTAAGTTCCTTAAGACAAGGGGGATTTTTGGTATCTGACGACATAAATTCCTCTAGTGCCTGGGGTAAACTTTTTGACAAAAAGGAAACCTTAGTAATTTTAGATGGGCACAAGAAAGTTGGGATATATCGTAAGTATTGATACACAGAATTTTAACAAACAGTTAATCTGTAGAACGTTTTCAGGTTAATTGCTCTTAAGGAGACATCTCTTCAATACCAAACGAATTTTCTAACTTTTATTGTAAGGCTGCCAGCGATTTGAATTTGGTATTAGGAAAATATCTCTCTAAGTATTTATTAGCGTTGTATTATTTTCTTCTATTCATTTCAGTTTTTACGCCACGCTCAACGATAGGAAAAGAGCATCTACCTCCACCAAATCTTAAATCAAACGTAGTAATTAGTGCCAAAGAGAAGATTTTGTATCTGCGAGGCCTTCCTTCCGATTTTGGAAACCTGTTTCTCTTGGTGCCGCTATCAATTTTACTATTTGTATCTTTCAAAGAGATTAATATCCAAATCAACATGGCTATTTGTCTATGCACGTCTTTGTTCATAGAAATGATTCAAAAATATATCCCCAGCCGCGTATCCGACTTCCAGGACATTTTATTAAATTTACTTGGAGTTGGACTTTTTATTATAGCTATAAAATTATCCAACCGAATTAGACGATAATCGCAAAGCTATTGAGGTCGAATCTCAAATGTAAGAGAATTCTTCTAGCATCACACCTGTATAAAAAAATATTTCTATTTTCCATGTGAACTCAAGAAACATCTATATTCGACATCCGATAGCAAGTCCAATTAGGCTGATAATGTAACCCCTATGAAACTCCTTAAAAATGCATCACTAAAATTTAGCATCTGTAATAGAAAAAAGAAGTTCAGATTTATCGAAAGTTATATAATTGCGAAGGGAGTATCCACTTGCCTTGTTGTAGGCGCTATGCCCCGTAGCGAGAAAGGGTTTTGGAATAATATTATTGAGGAGAGAATTCTAGAGATTCTCGGAGAAAAAGTTACGTTTTCGGGTCTCGAAAGTTCAGGGGATGGTTGGCCTAACTGGGTACAGCTTGATGGACGAAAACTTCCATTTGCAGCAGGTAGTTTCGATTTGGTGATAAGTAATGCCGTAATTGAACATGTTGGTGAAGAAGAAGATCAGTACAATTTTATTGCTGAACATGCTAGAGTCGGAAAGCATTGGATAGCCACAACCCCAAACCGCTTTTTCCCAGTTGAGAGCCATACGCACAAACTTTTTGTACACATGAGAAGGAGCTGGAAAAGTAGTGATGTTACTAGATTGCTATCCAAAAACGATTTAAGGTCTCTGCTCCCCACGGGTTCAAAAATAATAGGGTCCAAATTTGGACCAACTTTTTTGGCGCATAAATAGTCTATCTTTTTAGATTTTAGATTTAATGATTTATACACCTTGTTTGTTGAAGCAAACTTTTCTCCAATCGACAGTTGATAAAGTAGGATTCCTGCTTTACTTTTATGGTTCACAAACGCTAAAAAGCCCTAATTGGAAGATATGATTTAATGGTGAAAAAGAACCAACAAGAGGTGGTATTGATCGGTCCAGACCCCAATTTTTCAGGAGGGATAGAATCTGTAATTAGAGCTCTCGTGGAAATTAAATACCACGATTTACGATTCACTAATTTAATTTCGTGGTCACCAAAGTCATTCTTCGGCATAAGTCATTGGCTAAAGACTTTGTCGAAGCTTTATAAATTACGCAGTCGAAATAGAGAAGTAGTTGTGCACGTCCAAATTGGGAATTACGGTTCGTGGATACGAGAGGGTTCAATAGTTAGATTAGCGTTATTATTAAAATTTAGAACAGTAATCACATTACATGGAAGTTCGTTAGAAAATGCTAGTGTGGTCTTCTTTAACTTCTTATCGTGCATATTGAAGTTTAAAGTTCTCTCTGCAATCGTTACTTTAACTCCCGCAACATTTGCTAAGTTATTGACATACTGCTCAAATGTTCAATTACTCCCCAATCCAATTCAGATATCAAAAAAAATTGAGAAATGGAAAGGCCAGGAATCAAAGCAAGTAGTCTTCGTTGGAACAATTGATACACGCAAAGGTGTCGATACCTTACTCACAGCGTGGGAAGAGATTGTAAAATACAATAGCGATTGGTCTTTAACTCTAATTGGCCCAATGGGAAATCTGAAGCTAACCTTAGAAAAATTTTCTAAAATGGAAAATGTTCACTGGCTGGGTGCTTGTGCACCCTCGGTTGTGACAGCACATTTGGAAAAATGTGCCTTTGTAACTCTGCCATCACTCCACGAGCAATCGCCAATGATCATTTGGGAGGCCATCCATGTAGGGACACCTGTATTAGCCAGCAACTTATCGGGCATTGAATACCAACTGGGAGTGGAATACCCTTGCCTAGTACAGCCCGGAAATAAGGAATCGCTGTTGAAAAGCCTCAATATGATGATGTCCGATAAGGAATTGAGAATTTCCATGTCCGTTCAGAGCAAACTGCGTTCTGAAATGATATCACCCGACAGAGTGTCAATAAAGTATCTTGAGCTCTATCATAAAGTTTTTGGTTCGGAGTACTGAAATGTGTGGCCTAGCAGGAATTTTAGGATCGACAGATGGCAAAACTGAAGTTGACGGCCTTCGACTTCTACAGGATATTGCTCACCGCGGACCAGACAAATCTTCAAGTAAAGTTTTTAACTTCGGAAAGACTTTCATTGGCCATAATAGGCTTGCAATAATTGCACCAGAATCTGGTAATCAACCAATTATTTTTGGAAACGGTAGATTTTGTTTGACTTTCAATGGAGAGATTACAAACTATAAAGAATTACGCAAAAGTGAGAGTATTTCAAGTGATTCAGAAGTGATAGCACAACTTTGGGAAGAGAAAGGAATTGAATGCCTGGAAGAGTTAAAGGGGCAATTTGTAATCTCAATTTATGATATTTCAAACGAAGAATTATACCTATGCACCGATAGCATCGGTATATTACCAATATTTGTTACCCAAAAAAATAATGAATTACTCTACTCATCGAGTTTAACTTCGCTTTCGTACGTATGTAATTTAAACTCAATTAACTTGAATGCATTCCATGAATATTTGTTATACCGATACGTCAATGCTCCACAAACAATTGTTAATGGGATTAATAGAATTCCTCCAAGTTCTGTCTGGACGTACAAAATTAAAAATCAAGAGCTTGAAAAAAATTTCTGGGGAAAGTCGCTAAAGAAATGCAAAGAATCCAAGTTAAAGACTGTTGAAAGATCGCTTGTGCGAAGTTTTGATTACGCATTGGAATCTGACGTGGAATTAGGGGTATTCTTGAGTGGGGGCTTAGATAGTTCTTTCGTCGCGGCGTATGCTGCACAGAACTCAAAAAAGAAAATTAGCGCATACACGGTTTTTTGGGGGGATGGTGAGAAAAGTTCAGAACTTCAAAATGCCAAGCGAATCGCTGATTTTTATAAATTAGAGCATTTTTCAGTTGAAGTAGATGCCGACCGATGGTTCAAGGGTTTCAATGATGCAACTCATTATAGAGATTCGCCCTTTGGGGAAACAGCAGATATCCCGGTTTTTTTGTTGGCGGAAGTTGCCTCTAGGAAAGTGAAAGTTGTTTTGAGTGGGGAGGGTGCTGATGAGTTATTTTTAGGATACCAAAAGTATAAGTTAGAGCTTTTAGCAAGAAGAAAGTTCTTTCGTATTCTTGTGCGTGTATTTTACCCATATCTTGTGAGCTTGCTGCCCACTAAATTTGAAAGGGCGTTGGGCAATATGCAAGTTGACAACCATGCACTGCGGCAGCGAGGATACTTTAAGACACTATGGCCCAAGGGAATTGAATTTCAACTTGTGTCTAAGTTACAAAATCATCACGAAGACTTACTAGATGAGCGTGATCATCTTGGTAAAGTTGATCTTAATGGCTGGTTACCTTACTTGCTTCTCGATAGAGCAGACAGAATGTGTATGGCTTGGGGAATTGAATCACGTCCGCCATATCTTGGACAAGATTTGATAGATTCGATTTCTAAAGTGAGCGATATTCAAAAACTAGCGTCATTTAGAACTAAACCCTTACTACGAAATATCTCAAGAAAATGGTTAAAGAAAGAATTTACAAATACTCCTAAGCGGGGATTCCCAATGCCTATCGCAGAGTGGTTTAGAAAAGATTTGTCGACGGAGCTAGTAGCTATTTTATCTAGGAAAAATGCCTATCTGGATTCAGTCATTTCCATTAATGAGAGACTAGAAATTATGAATACCCATGTTGAGAATAAAAAGGACTATTCAGCGGCAATTTTCACGATGATAAGTTGGATTACCTGGCATGAATTTTGGGTGGACAGAATGTCCGGAGGTAACTCGTAGATGGACAAGTTCACCGTGCACATAATTTGGATCGGTGGTGACGTGCCCTCTAAGGTTCTTCATAACGTAGAAAAATGGAGGGACACGACAAACGGAAATGTTAAACTTTGGACCGACAAAGATTTGCCACAGTTCAATGTAACAAACCAATTCACAGAATCTCAACATCCTGCACAAAAAGCTGATCTGCTGAGATTAGAAATACTCTGGAAGTACGGAGGTTGGTATGTGGATTCTGATTGCATTCCAGGATTTAGTTGCTTTCCAGATTTGGGAGACAAGGCGACATTTGTTACACAAGACCCCTATATCATTACAACTGGCCTGATCTATTCGCCAAAGGGTCACCCTTTTATACGATATTTTCTAGAAACTGCCGTAGAAAATATCAGGAATGCTCCTGACGGTAATATTGCTAGAGTCAGCGGTCCTTATCTTTTAAGTAGTTCGCTCTATTCGTACCTGCAAGAGAAAGGACTATCAAAATTTCAAGAACAGATCACGATTTTACCCCAAAGTAATTTTGTTCATTTTCCATCCAGTGTGAGACCATTTTTTGAAAATAAATTTCGAAAGAAGGCCATAGCCCTGCATTACGCAAGAAATTCCTGGAATTCACAAACCAATGAAAAAAACCTATCAATTTTGAAGAGTCTCCTTTATGTTATAAGAAATTTTGATAAATCAAGAACGACAGAATGTATGCGGAACTTAATACTTGTATTCACATCGGCAAGATTAAATCCATACAATCTATACTTTATGTTGCGGTTACTCGATCAAGATATTGCAAGCATGCAGTCATCTATCAATACAGAAAATTCAATGCCGCAAGTTCATTCGATAAGTGACCTAAAACTTGTTCAGCAAAATCAATATGTAAAACTGATACAAGTTGATTCGCAAGAAGTAGCAAATATCGCTATTGAATGCGGGTGGAGAAGATTAAAACTACACAGACGTGTTTACAAACGAATGAAACTAAGTCAGATTTTTCATCTAAATTATGAGGGGGCAAATTAAAGCAAGCGTTGATAAGCGGCAACTAATTTCAACTCTTGCATTTCCCAACTTAACTCCCTCAGAAATCTTGCTCGTGCACGTTGGGACAGCTCATTTCGCAGTTTAGGATCAGAAACGAGAGTAGAGATTGCTTCAGCAAGCGATCGTGAGTTGTTTTCATGTGCAATTATTGAACAACCTTGCGAGGTTTTTACATTCTCTTCCAGATTAAATTGCACAATAGGCAAACCAATAGCCAGATATTCTGTTATCTTATTCATTGATGATATTTCATTCATGACGTTCGGCAAGTCTGGGCAAACAGCGATGTCTGATCTCGATAGTAGATCGCAAAGTTCTTCCTCATCGAAAACGTATCCAAGGAATTTCGTGTTGAGTGAGGTACCTAGAACTTGTGATCGTTTCTCTAAATTCCTACGTTCAGGACCGTCACCAATCAGATTTAGCTCCACTAAAAGATTTGAATTGTTCAATAATACAATTGAGAAAGCCTCAATTAGTAAATCAATACCGTCTTGCGACCCCATACGACCAAGATAAACAATCCTAAAAGTGGTTTTGTCAGATTTTGCACTTCTAAATGGGTCACTAAGTTGACCGCGCCCAAAGTTTTTTCTTGGAGATGTCTTTACAACCACCGACTTGTCTTTGATTTGAATCCCATTTGAAATCATCCGCCTTTCAAATCCTTCGCTTGCGAATATTACCAAATCGCATTTTTTAACAATATTCTTTTCAAAGTAACATAAAGATTTAAAAAAAATCGATGTTTTCGATTTTCCTTTAGCAAGCCAAAGTTCAGGAACCACATCGTGTTGATCCCAAATAATTTTAGGCTTTCTGAGCACTCTCAAACCTATGGATGCTTGGAAAAGAAAATCAGGAGGGTTACAAAGATGCAAAATGTCTATTCTGAACCGTAGACCAATGAGAAGTTCATAGAAAAAAATTAGGATGGTGCTAAATACATACTCCAAAAATATTCTCCAAGTGCTTTTTCCTTCTATGACTTGGGGATACCTGAAAATTTTTATTCCATCGATATTATCAATAAAATTAGGAAACAATTTGGAATTGGGACACAAAATAATCACTCGGAAACCTTGCTTTTGAAGGCTGGTGGCCTCCAACCACACTCGACGATCTAAAGGTGAAGTCATGTCTTGTGCAACGATCAAAGTCGTACAATTTCGCACGGCAGAAGTGTACTTCCTTCATTCACATTTACTCTTACCCTCGCTTCGAGGTGTAGTTTGATGACTTTAATCCCCAATTAAGACAACTTTAAAGAAAAGTTTAGCTAGTCTAAAATTGGAGGCAGGAGAGACAGGGATAAAATCAGCTCCAGGCTAGAGGGCTACAATTTGAGTGCATAACTTGAGAAGTTGACGTGGGATAGTTAGAAACGTCTCGAGGGGGTTCAATGGAAATCTTGGTAGTTGGTGCCGGCTTATATGGTCTGACATTTGCGAACTTAGCTGCGGAGTTGGGGCACAAAGTTACAGTTATTGATCGAAGGAAACATTTTGGCGGAAACGCACACTCGTATACCGATACGGAAACCGGAATAGAGATTCACCAGTATGGATCGCATCTATTTCATACCTCGAACGAGAGAGTTTGGAATTACATCTCCAAATTCACAAAATTCAATGACTATGTGCATCATGTCTACATTCAACATGCTGGAACCGTGTTTCCAATGCCTATAAATCTTGGAACTATTAATCAATTTTTTAACTCGTCGATGGGGCCAGAAGAAGCTAAAAATAAAATTTCAAAAATGTCTGCACTTGAAGGTAAGCATAAACCTAAAAATCTAGAAGAAAAAGCCATACAACTAATCGGTGAGCAATTGTATGAAGCATTTATTCGAGGTTACACCTCCAAGCAATGGCAAACGGATCCCAAAGATCTCCCTGCTGAAGTAATTACAAGGTTACCACTTCGTTTTAACTACGATAATCGTTATTTTCAAGATAAATGGGAGGGATTGCCACTGGAGGGCTATTCAAAACTCTTTGAGAAAATGTTAGATCATAGAAACATTTCTCTAGAACTTAACTGTGATTTCCTACACGGAAATCATAAGTTTTCAAAATCTGCCTCCCTAGGAAAACTGCCAATCATCTATACTGGGGCTCTAGACGCATACTTTGATTTTGATGGAGGAAATCTTAATTGGCGAACATTGGATTTTAAAGTGGAAACTAAGAACTTATTAGACTTTCAAGGTACTAGCGTGATGAATTATGCAGATATCGAAATACCCTTTACTAGAATTCATGAATTCAAACATCTTCATCCTGAGCGAGAGGATATTTTTAGTCAGCCAAAAACAGTCATCATGACCGAATATTCAAGGATGGCCACAACATCTGACGAACCGTATTATCCGGTAAATTCCACATCAGATCGACTCATCCTTGAGCAATATCGTTCTAGAATTGCAGAAGAAGAAAAGAAGAACATTTTTTTTGGAGGCAGACTCGGAACTTACAAGTATTTGGATATGCATATGGCAATTGCATCTGCAATTAGCTTTATCGAGGGTAATTCATTTTTTAAAAAATGAGATCAGCTCACAAAAAATGAAGTTACATGAAATCTTCCTAAATAAAGTGAACGCACTAAACACTGTAATATTTGCAATACCAAGTGCATTGTTTACGGTAATGAGTTTCCTTGCTATACCAATTCTCATAAACATAGTGAGTTTTAATTTTTGGGCCCAAATTGTAACTTCACAATCCTTGGGACTCTTGGCTGCTTCTATAATAAACTTTGGTCATTCCTACTCACTTCCTGCTGAGTCACAAAAAATTAATAAAGATGAAAGACCAAATTACCTTTTCCACACGTTGATTTTTCGGGTTGTACTTCTCTTTCCCGTAGTTCCACTTTTTCTCATACTCAACTATTTCGTGGTTGGGCTATCTTTTGAGCTCAATTTGGCGCTAATCGGGACTCTTTTGCTGGCTTTGAACTCTAATCAGTTTCTCATCGGAGAGTCCAAGCCTGCTGCGATCATAACTTTAGATACCTTGCCTAGGATTTTTAGCGTAGGACTCGGATTGTCGCTTTCCTTTCATTGGGTATCTGTAGTTCCGTACCTTTGTAGTGTCATCTTTGGCAATCTATTGTCGGTATTCTTAACGATATATTATGAGTGTTTTTCACCAACAAAAGTGGTTTTGATGAAGAAACCCATGAAAAGTACCTTGCAATCGATGTATAAGAACCAACGCCATTTTGCATTGACATCCTTCCTCATTTCGTCACAAGGACAATCAAGTATTCCTATGGCTCAATTGTTAATACCACAGCAATCTTCAACGTACATTTTGTGTTACAAAATTCTTCAAGCTTGGTTTGCGATTTATGTTCCGGTTAGCCATGTAATTCAAAGCAATGTTTACCGGAAACGAGCTGATAGATTTTATTTAAGGAAAGGCATGATGAATACGGTTAAGGTTGGCTTTCTTATGTCCATTATTTTGGTTGTATTCATCTCTCCTATTGTAAAATTTTTAGTTGGGCAGACTGATACACTAACTGGGCCGTTATTGTCTGCCATGGCAGTCTATTTCTTTTTAGTATCATTATCGGTTCATGTTGGCTTAACTGGTTTGCCTGAAATGGGTAGAGGTAAAATCCTTCTACAAAGTGTCATAATTGGACTTGTCATTAATGTTAGCTTGAACATTATTTTGGCTCCCATACTGGGAATTGTGGGTTGCATGTTGGCAATTTGTCTGAGTGAGCTAGCCCTAGTCTCGTGGCAGTTAAAGGCTTACTTGCCACTTATTATGCTTAGCACTGAAACAGGCGCTTGAAGTTCAAAACTTTCCACTTTACCTTTGAACCTACGGTGGTTTGTGGACGTACGATACTACAAGTGTGAAATTATTAAGTTTATGTTTTCATTGTTAATTCACTCTCAACTGAAGAGGAAAAAGGGTTATGACTTCGATTGAAACACAACAGCTATCTCTTACAATTGCCATTCCCACATTCAGAAGATACGACCTTTTAGAAATAGCTTTGGAGTCAGCTATGTTTCAAGAGGGAAACTTTGGCTATGAAGTATTGGTATTGGATGATGATCCAGAGGGTATAACTAGTCCCAGTGTCGACAGATTGTTAAATTTGAGAGATAATAATGTTATAGTTCGATACATACGCAATGAAATAAATTTAGGTATATACAAAAATTGGAATAAATGTATCGATGAATGCAGAACTGACTATCTGACAATCCTAAGTGATGATGATTTACTGCATAAGAATTTTTTGAAAGAAATTAGTCACTATTTACCTAGATTTGACTTGATTGCTGTTGATGCAAATACTATAGGTGGCAAGCGGATCGAATACAACTCAATATTATCTTTTTTGAGGAATTCTTGGCATGCATTTTTGTCAGGAATCAATAGGATTAGATTCCTACAAGCTGTCACAGTAAGGGATGTTCTAAAGGGGCTTCCGTACGAGGGCTCACTCGGAGTGGTGTTTTCGAGGAAAAAAGCAATTGATATCGGCCGGTTTAAACCGGAATTCTATCCCTCATCCGATTATGAGTTTTTCATTAGATTTTGGAAAACTGGTAGGTGCGTAAAGTTGAGGAAGACTCTCGCATCGTACCGATGGCAAGTTAACATCTCTCTAAATCTTGAGACTCTACGTGGATGGTTAATCAAAGATCAGCAAGTCAAATTCGATTTCATATCCGAATGCTTACCCAAGGGTCTACATAAAATCGGCAAGTTCCTGGTGGATTATCAATCAAACGTGAGTGCGTACCGATATAAAGTGCAGGTTCCAGATTTTCAGCCTTTTGAGATTTTGGGGGAGTTAGAGATACCACGTTACAAATTTGCAAGAACAAGACTGGGGCAGAATATTAGTTCTTTGCTATGGAGATTCCTTCTAGTAGACATCTTCCTCCCCAGAAGGATTCGTCGCAGACTTCAAATTCGAGAGTTCATCAAGTCAAATTAGTCTTTCGATTCTCGCTAGCAATAGCCCCAATTAACAATAAAAGAGCAATCTCGAAGCGAGATGTGTGAGTAGGAGGACTAAATAAACTATCCCAAAATACAAAGACAAGTGCATACCCTAAGAGATTTGACTTCATCAATGAATTCCACCACGAATGGAACCAAACTCTAGAGTACTGAGCAAAAAATCTGAACCAAAAAAACATTGTAAGCCAACCACCTGCTATCAGGGTAGACCCAAGCCGAGAATGGAGGTTGTATCCATTTGTCTTAAGATCCGAAGCCAGTAACCACTTTCGAAAGTTGATTTCAGATACGGGGACGAGACCCGATAGATTTTCGAGGGCTTTATCTATTTGGGTCCCCGAAGGGGAACCATAAGAACCAAAACCCAATACTGGAGCTTGCAAAGAAAGAAAGAATATATACGGCAGTTCAGGACGAATAGCAAAAATGAAACGATTTCCAACGTTAGCTGATTCGAATGATATTTGCTGCCTCTGCGCTCGGTCACCGAGATAACCATTCGTCGCTAACACTGGATAAATCGCGAAAAACAAAACAACTAGTAACAAACTTTGACTAACGAGCTTCAATAAATACTTTTTTGTTGACTTTGAATTCTGATCAGACTTGAATCTATATTTAAGCCTAATCGATAGAAAAGCGTAAACAAGTGAGGCAAATAAACCAGCTCGGAAGTCATTCACATAATTGATAAATGACATGAATATACCTAAAAAAAAGTGAAGTACCAAGCTTTTTGAGAAAATATTAGCTAAAACAAAACAAGACATCGTTATTGCAAAACTAAAGTTATACTTCCAAAGATTCGAATAATTCAAAATTCCATAATTGAATTGCAAAATTGAGATGCCCAGACAAGTTGATATTACAATAGTTCCCAAGCCAACGCGCTTTTCTTTGTACAGCCAATAAAGCCCAGCAGTAAGAATTACAATTTGATATCCAAAGAAACCAGTGATGCTAAAAAATTTTGTCCCATTAACCAAATCACTCAGGTTCTGAACTAAGCTAATAAAAATAGCAGCAACCAAAATTGGTCGTAAGAATGGATTTTTAAGGGATAGTGGGATCGAAAGAAAAGCTAAAAGTAAGAAGAATGAATCTAATATCGTTATGCGTCCATTTGCATAAATCGAGACAGCGCTAGTGATAATTAAAAAAATACTCGCCAGCAAAGAAAACCGTCTCACATGAACGATTGGATTTTCAGGAATTCCAGACCTAATTCTTGGTAGCGACTCCATATAAACACCCTTTCGAGCCATCAAGATCCTGATTCCGTACCTCATGCTAGCAGAAAGTTATCGTGTTTGAATTTTCGATAATGAACTCAATGAAACTACCTAGATACTTACCTAACACATCGAAGCCAAATAGTTATTTCTTTGATTATTTTTATACTACTGCAGAGCGTAGTTATAACTAAGTTTGTCGGCATTGCAAGGATCGTATCGTATCAAACAATTTGAGCCTCACAACTACATTATGAGTAGTAGCTACCTACTTCTATTCTCAGGGTCGATGAACATAACTGATTTAACTACTTTCTTCAGAAAAATTGTTTAAACTAACCCATTTCACTTCGCTTGCAAGCATGAGTCACTCTTGCATAATGAGTAATCGGATAACCACATTTGAATCGTTAAAGTGATCCCTTGCCTGAAAGAAGAACGCCGATTGTTCGAAAAATCAATGCAAAATCTGTAGCTAGGCTCCAATCTTGAACATATGCAATATCTCCGGACATCCGCTCTTCCCATGAAGTTAATTTCCTACCAGATGTCTGCCATAACCCTGTTAGCCCTGGCTTAGCTATAAAACGAGATTGATGAGAGCCGAGAACCTGAGGTAGCTCTTGATGGAGAATCGGTCTCGGTCCAACGAGTGACATTGTGCCAATTACTACACACCAGAGCTGGGGTAATTCATCGATAGACCAACGTCGAAGGAATCTTCCAACTGGAGTAATTCTTGGGTCCTTCTTATACCTGTCTGACATTTGAGCATCAGGTCTTCCTAAGACTTCTAAACGAAGATCGGAGGAGCCCA
>Ga0194122_10004313_pt1 | contig 13986 bp, 14 predicted proteins | sample TA2MahCa10mmetaG_FD_155487 | JGI IMG/M metagenome (GOLD analysis project Ga0194122, IMG submission 155487) | Freshwater microbial communities from Lake Tanganyika, Tanzania - TA2015021 Mahale Deep Cast 10m | ecosystem: Environmental > Aquatic > Freshwater > Lake | place: Tanzania: Lake... | reverse complement strand
ATCTCCCAGTGGGGCGCAAGCATCACGGTACGCTACAGCTTCTGAGGCCCGCGCGCGAGCGCCAGGCAGTTGCATACGACGACCCGCCTATTCCGCCTTCGCGCCCGAGTCCCTCACCACCTTGCTCCACTTCACAATCTCGGCAGCCTGATAGCTCGCGAGTTGCTCGGGCGTTGACAGGACCGATTCAAGCCCCAGGGTTTTCATTCGCTCCTGGACCTCGGGCAGACGATAGACCCGCTGCACTTCGGCACCCAGCCGATCCACAACGGACCTGGGCATTCCTGCCGGAGCAAAGATGGCGAACCAGGAACTCGCCTCAAAACCCGGAAGGGTCTCGGCCACCGTGGGGATCTCGGGGGCCGCTGGCGAGCGTTTGGCGGAGGTCACCGCAAGCGCGCGGATCTTGCCTTCGCGCGCCATCGGGATTGCAGAGGGCATGTTGTCGAACATCAGCTGGATACTCCCCCCGACCAGATCCGGGATGGCAAATTGCCGCCCCTTGTAGGGCACATGGGTCATGCTGGTGCCGGTCATCGACTTGAAGAGCTCGCCCGAGACGTGCACCGATGTCCCTACCCCGGGTGAACCAAAGGAGAGCTTGTCGGGGTTGGCCTTCATGTAGGCGATCAACTCGGGCACGGACTTTACTGGCAGATTGTTGTTCACCACAAGCAGGTTGGGGGTGGAGGCCAGAAGCGATACCGGCGTGAAGTCCCTCACCATGTCGTAAGGCATCTTCGCGTAGAGTGCGCCGTTGATTGCATGTGTGCCCACAGTTGCCATGACCAGCGTGTAGCCGTCGGGGGGCGACTTGGCTACCGACTCGGCACCGATGTTGCCACCGGCTCCCGGCTTGTTTTCCACCACGACCGGCTGTCCCAGTTGGGCCTTGTCGCTGAAGATGCGCGCGAGGATGTCCGGGGCCCCTCCAGGCGGGAAGGTCACCACCAGCTTCACGGTCCGGGCAGGCCAGCTCTGCGCCTGAGCCGTTGCGGTGGTGGTGACTGCAGCACCGAAGAGCGCTGCAGGCAGCGCAAGGACAAGGCGTCGGGAAATCGGCGGAAGGTGCTGCACCGGGGCTTGAACCGGATCAGACAGGCTTGCGCGGGCCGCACTTGCGGCGCTCGCGCTGCGGTCGGTTGGCGGCAGCCTGAGCTTGCGCGCGGGCATGAAACGCATTCGGGTCTCCTTGCAGGTTCGTTTTGTGCCGGAATCATGCCATGCGCGAGCCGAGCGGATGTTGGGTTGCCTGTTCGCCGTGGTAATGTTCCAGGCACGGTGACGGCGTCAACGACCAGGGCTGCATAAGCTCAGCCACTTCCCGGGTACTACGATGATGCAGTGCAAACGGCAGCAGACAAGCGCCGGATTTCGCGAACTTCCTGCGATTGTCGCCACAGAAGGGTTCAAGGCACAAATGGAAGGGAACGGTGCGGAGTGCGCGGGGAATACTCCAGAGCAGGTCGCGGCGCTGTTGCGCATCGAGGTGGAGTGCTACAGCAGGGTGGTCAAGGCGCTCGGCCTGCGGCTTGACTGATTCCTCACCATGACTGCCCGGGATGCTGTGCGCAATCGGAGCCTTCATGCGGCGTTTGCAGCGGTGGGCGCGCGGGTGCCAACGCATCCCTTCCTTGCCGAGTCGGCGCTTTCGGGCGGGCGTCAGTGGAGTTTCGAAGAGGTCGGGCGTGTCGTGGATGCGCTCGCAGAGGGTTACGCGGAAGCGGGTTGGGGCCGACAGCACAGGGTTGCACTGGGCGTTGGGAATCATCCGCGCCACTTCATGCATGCTCTTGCGCTCAACCAGGTGGGCGCATCGGTGGTGCCGCTCAACCCCGACCACCTGAGCGGCGAGGTGGCTTATGTGCTGCAGCATGCGAAAGTTGCGCTTGCCGTGTGCAGCAGCTCCCAGGCGCGCGTCGTGCATCAGGCGGTTGCAGCACTCCCGCAACTCACTGATCTCGCGGTCGTGACCGTACACGGATCAGGCGCGCATGCCGCTTGCCTTCCCGAGGCCCGAGGTGGCGTCGAGCGTCAGGCCGATGAACTCGCCATCCTGTACACCTCCGGTACCACCGGCCGGCCGAAGGGTTGTGTACTCGACAACCACTACCTCCTCACCGCCGGGGCCTGGTACCTGGAGCAGGGAGAGTTGTTGCATCTCGAGCCCGGGCAGGAAAGACTGCTCAACCCGCTTCCGGTGTTTCATATGAACTGCGGGATGGTGAGTTTTGCTGCAATGCTGCTGAGCGAAAACTGCCTGATCCTGCCTGAGCGTTTCCACCCTGCGAGCTGGTGGGAGGATTGCGTGCGCTCCGAAGCGAGCGCAATCCACTACCTCGGGATCATGCCACCGGTGCTCGTCAAGCAGGAGCCAGGCCCGTGGGAGCGCCGACACCGGATTCGTTTCGGGCTTGGTGCGGGGTGTGATCCAACGCTCCACCGCACCTTCGAGGATCGCTTCGGTTTTCCGCTGGTGGAGGTCTGGGGTATGACCGAGACCGGTCGCTTCATCGCCAATCACTGCGAACCGCGATACACCGAGACGCGTGCTTTCGGAAAGGAACGGGCGCCGGTTCAAGCGCGGGTGATTGGCGCAAGCGGCGAGGATCTCGCGCCGGGTGAAGCGGGAGAACTGGTGGTGCGGGCTGGCAACGAGGATCCGCGCGGCGGTTTTTTCCGTGGCTACCTCTACGACGAGGAAGCCACTGCGCAAGCCTGGCGCGGTAACTGGTTCCACACGGGGGACGTGGTGAGGCGCGACGCGCAGGGCCTGCTGCATTTTGTTGATCGCAAGAAGGACATGGTGCGCCGCTCCGGGGAAAACATCTCGTCGGCCGAGGTGGAGGCAGTACTTGCCGCGCACCCGCAGGTGCTGCGCGTGGCTGTGGTTGCGGTGCCTGATGCCCTGCGCGACGAGGAGGTGCTGGCGGTGGTGGTTCCGGCCGATCCTCGCGCCGAGCCCAGGGGCCTTGCGCAGATCCTGGTGCGCTACTGTCTGGGGGAACTGGCGTACTACAAGGCCCCCGGGTGGATACTCTTTCGCGAGACGCTGCCGGTCACGCCCACCAACAAGGTGCAGAAGGCAAGACTCTTTGCCGCGGACGGTGGGCTGGAGCGGGAGGCCCGGGAGGCGGCGCTGCGCAGCGCCATCGACTGCCGGGCCATGAAGAGGCGACCGGCTGCAGCGGGCACCCCCGCAGCCTCGACAGGCAACCCCACAACCTCGGCAGGCACCCCCGCAGCCTCGGCAGGCAACCCCACAACCTCGACCGACAACCCTTTGCCGTCTTGAATCACTCGCTCGTGATGGACTGGGCCAGCGGCGCCTGCACGATCGAGTACGCTTGGGCAGGTGCGCCGATCGACGACGCCCCGTTGCTCGTTTTTCTCCACGAGGGCTTGGGATCCCTCGCGATGTGGCGGAACTTTCCGGATCGCCTCTGCACTGCTGCGAGGGTGCGGGGCCTGGTCTATTCGCGACCAGGCTACGGCCGCTCGAGCCTCTACCCGCCAACGCTGGCGTGGGGGCCCGACTTTTTGCACCGGCAGGCTCTCGAAGTGCTTCCGGCTTTTCTCGCCCTCCTTGGTATCGACACACACAGCGATCCCCCGCTTCTTTTCGGACACAGCGACGGCGCTTCGATCGCGCTCCTGCATGCGGCCCATTTTCCCGGTCAGGTGCGCGGTGCGATCCTTCTTGCCCCGCACATTCTCGTGGAGGAGCGATCGCTCGAGGGCATTGCGAAGGCGCGCGAGGCCTTCCTGTCGGGCAATCTGCGCGAACGACTCGCGCGCTACCACGCCGATCCCGACGCCGCTTTCTGGGGCTGGAACCGCGTGTGGCTTGAGCCTCGGTTTCGCGCCTGGTCGATCGAGGCCGAAATCGAGGCGATCCGTTGCCCGCTGCTCGCAGTGCAGGGAATCGACGACGAGTACGGTACGCTGGAGCAGATTCGGGGCATTGCCCGCCGCGTTCGCCGCACCCAACTGCTCGAGTTGCCCAACTGCGGACACGCGCCGCACCGCGATCAGACCGCGCAGGTGATCGAGGCGAGTCTTGCCTTCCTCCGCGGGTGTACTGCGCCGCAGCAGCCATGAATCATCCAGCGAAGGAACCCAAGGTACTCGACCGCCACGGCTATCTCGCACCCGTGATCCCGAGGCCGGGCGCCAGGCTCGAGCCGCCAGGGCTGCTGGCCTGGTGCAACGAGCGTCTGGGCAGACACCAGCGGCTGTCGGCGATCGAAGTACGCGCGGACTTTCCGCGGAATGCGCTGGGCAAGGTCCTCAAGCGATTGTTGCGCGAGCCATACCGGAGGAACGCGCAAGCCGATGGACCAGAGGGCGGGTAGCTGCGGTTGGGTGGTTGCCCAAGACCGCGTTGACCGGCTCAGGCGGTCCTGATTTCGCTCAACCCCAGTTCCTCCATCATCTTCTGGCGCATGATGAACTTTTGCGCCTTTCCGGTCACCGTCATCGGAAGTTCGGCCACGAAGCGGATGTGCTTCGGGATCTTGTAGTGCGAGATCTGGTCCTCGCAAAAGCTGCGGATGTCCTCAGCGCTTGCTTCTGTGCCGGGCTTGAGCACGATCCAGGCAGCAACCTCCTCGCCGTAGCGTGCATCGGGGATCCCGAAGACCTGCACCTGGGCAATCTTCGGATGAGCGAACAGGAACTCCTCCACCTCACGCGGGTAGACATTCTCGCCGCCGCGGATCAGCATGTCCTTCACGCGGCCCACGATGTTGCAAAAGCCATCCTCATCGATCGTGGCAAGGTCGCCGGTGTGCATCCAGCCGTCCACGAGCGCATCGGCGGTGCGCTCGGGATCATCCCAGTAGCCGCGCATCACGCTGTAGCCCTTGGTACACAGCTCGCCCTTGTCGCCAACCGCTGCGGTGTTTCCCTCCGCGTCCACGATCTTCACCTCCAGATGCGGCATCACCCGCCCTACCGTGCTCACCCGCCTTTCGATCGGATCGTCGGTGCCGCTCTGAAACGAAACCGGGCTGGTCTCGGTCATGCCGTAGGCGATCGTGACCTCCTCCATGTGCATGCGCGTGTTTACCCGCTTCATTACCTCGATCGGACAAGGACTTCCCGCCATGATGCCGCCGCGCAGACTTGAGAGGTCGAACGCGTCGAAATGTGGGTGATCGAGTTGGGCGATGAACATGGTGGGCACCCCGTGCAGGTGGGTGCAGCGCTCAGCATGTACTGCCTTGAGGGTAGCGAGGGGGTCAAAACCTTCCCCCGGATACACCATCGTCCCGCCGGTGACTGTGGATGCCAGACTGCTCATCACCATGCCGAAGCAGTGGTACAGCGGCACCGGAATGCACAGGCGGTCGCCTGCTCCGTAGCGCATCGTTCGCGCCACGTCGATTGCGTTGTTCACCACACTGTGATGGGTGAGCGTGGCCCCCTTCGGATGCCCTGTGGTGCCGCTGGTGAACTGGATGTTGATTGGATCGTGACAGGATAGTGTGCCGCTGATGTGCTGCACTTGCGCGAGCCGGTCCGGATCCTGCTGCTGCAGCAGTGCGTTGAAGTTGTACATCCCAGAAGAGTGATCCTCGCCAAGCTTGATCACCGTGCTCAGGTGGGGCAGGTTCCGGCTCTGCAGATGGCCCGGTGGGCAGCGCGCAAGCTCGGGCGCAAGCGCAACAAGCATCTCGAGATAGGCGCTGGTCCGGAAGCGGTCGGCGCTCACGATGCCCTTGCAGGACACCTTGTTGAGCGCGTACTCCAGCTCGGCAACCCGGTAGGCTGGATTGATGTTGACGAGGATCACGCCGATGTGCGCAGTGGCGTATTGCACCAGGACCCACTCGGGCCGGTTTGGAGACCAGATCCCCAGGCGATCGCCCTTTTCGAAGCCGAGTGCAAGCAAAGCAGCGGCCAAGCGCTGGCTGAGGCTGTGGAGCTCGCTCCAGTTCCACCGGAGCCCGAGTTCTGGAAACACCACCGCCTCCTGCTTCGGGAAAGTGGTGCTCGTTGCGGCGAGCCACTCGCCAACGGTGCGCTCCGAAAGCGGATGCAACTGCTGTCCGCGCACATGCGCGCGGCCCTCGAGGGGGATGCGTGGGTCGTGTGAGGTCATGCTTTGCTCTCCTCGGTTTCGCCACAGGGTTGTCAGTTGCTGCTGGCGCATTCGTGACAACGCTTTGCGATGGATTCCTTGCAGCGCTTTCCGGTGGACTGCGCCCTGCCCAGCGACGGCGTTGCGATCGTCCCTGGCCAACGTGGTCGTATCCGGAGAATACTCGCCAGAGGGCCTCGCTACAATCGGGCCTGTCGTCGCGAAGCCGCCCACCCGAGGCAGCCCACGCAAAGCAGCCGTCAGAGAGGTTCACATGTCTGAGACCAAGACTTCGGAGCGAAAAAAGAGAAGCATCACCGAGATCAGGGATTCAAAGAAGACCGGCGAAAAGATGGTCTACACCTCGGTTCCTGATTACACCTCGGCCAAATGGGCTGAGGCCGCCGGGGTGGACGTTGCCGTGGTTGGCGACAGTCTCGCGATGGTGGCTCACGGACACCCGAGCACCATTCCCGCCACGATGGACATGATGCTGATGCATGCACAGGCGGTTCGGCGCGGCGCGCCGAACACTTTCGTGCTCGGTTGCATGCCTTACCAGAGCTACAACACGATCGAGCGTGCACTGGTGAATGCCTCCAGGTTCATGCAGGAGGCCGCAAGTGACGCGGTCAAGCCCCAAGGAGGGAAGTCGCAAGCCCGGATTCTCAAGGCGCTCGTCGATGCCGGGATTCCCACAGCCTCACACATCGGCCTCACCCCCCACACGATCGCGGTGTTTGGAGGCTTCAAGATTCAGGGTCGCACTGCGGATGCCGCGATGAAGATCCTTGAGGATGCCCTGGCGATCCAGGATGCGGGCTGTTTCATGCTCGAGTTCGAAGCAGTGCCCGCGCCCGTTGCACGGGTGATTTCGGAGCAGCTCGAGATTCCCACAATCGGGATTGGTGCCGGTGCGGGCACCGATGGCCAGATCCTGCTGTCCTACGATCTGCTTGGCGTCTTCACCGACTTCAAGCCGAAGTTCACCAAACGCTACGCCAACCTCAGCGAGGTGGCGGTGGCCGGGCTCAAGGCCTATGTGGCCGAGGTCAAGGCTGGGAACTTCCCGGATGACGATCACAGTTATGGTGTGGATCCGAAGGAATACGAAAAGTTCCTTTCACTGGTGGAGCGGCGTCGGCAACTCTGACCCATCGCGAGGGTTGCGGTGAACAGCCCCGGCCACTTTCCCGGCTGCCGCAACCGGGCCGCACACCTGGGTCGGCGGCGGCTCGGGAACAAGCCGGAATGGGCCGGGCCTGCCGGATCCACGACAGAGTGCGCCCGTGCGATTCCTGAGGAGTGGATCGTGCGCCTGGAGCCCTGCCCACGGAGCGCAGTCTCCGGGTCGAGACTGTCGGCATGGATCGGAACCGGGCGCACGCCGTCCTGGAGGCTTCGCAGAGGCTTTCCCTCGAGAGAGTCGGATCCTGGGGCTGTCGCCGAACTGCATGCGGCCGTTGCCGCAGCGATCGCCGCAGCGACTTCCGCAGCGATTGCCGCAGCGATTTTCGCAGCGATTGCGGAAAGCCACGCATGCCCCATGCTGCAACCCCCGGCCTCTCACGCGCCTCAAAAGGGCTCTCGACACGCGAATCCGGGCAGGCTAAGATGCGTTGGCAGGTTTGAGATCGCAGCGAAGTGCGCGGCAAATCCGCGTACACGTCGCGAGCAGTGGTCAGCAACCTGGTGCAATAACGACCGGTCTGTATTCCTTGCGAAGGAGTTTCCGCATGGCAGCGCTCATCGAACGCCATAACCCCTCGGAGCGACAGCAACGCTTCCGCGAGGACTATCGATCCAGCATTCACCCCGCCTACAACGGCATTGTTCACATTGGGGTGATCTACCTGATCGGCGCATTGGTGATCAGCCTGTGTATCAGCCGTCTCGAGGCCGCTTCCTGGGAGTGGTTACTTGTCCTCCCGGTCTTTCTGGTCTCCAACCTCTTCGAGTGGTGGATCCACAAGAATGTTATGCACCGTCTCAACGACGTCTGGGCGCTCAGGGCCATCTACGACCGGCATACCCGCCAGCATCATCAGTACTTTACCGACAACGAGATGACGGTTGACTCCACCCGCGAGTGGCGAATCGTGTTCTTTCCCTGGCGTGCCCTGTTCAGTTTCATGGGTATGGGTCTGCCGTTTGCGTGGTTACTTGCCCAGGTCCTCAATCCGAACGCAGGCTATATCCTGATGGTGACCATCGTGGGACAGTACCTGATCTACGAGACCTTTCATTATTGTTGTCATGTGAAGGATAACTGGTTTGTTCGGAACATGCCTTTCGTAAATACTATAAGAAGACATCATACAGCTCATCATAACTACGGGATCATGATGAGCCACAACATGAACCTCACCTTTCCAATCGCCGACTGGCTGATGGGCACAAGCGATCTCGACCGTGGGCTTGCTGGTACTGTCTTCAACGGGTACAACGAGGATCATGTCAAGGCCGAATTGTTGCCCCTCATCGAGAGGTTTCGCAGGCCCGATGCGCCGGTGGGACTCGACGGCCCGCAGGACGGGAGGGGCGCGCTCACGGTGTGAGGTGGCGGCGATGGCGACGGCGACTGCGTGTCCCACACACTGCAGGTTCGTCGCTCTTTCGGAGGTCCCCGCACCGGCTGGTTCGAGGGCTTCGCAGTGCATGGTTTGTGAAGGGTTCCCGGCGAATCGAGATTAACAAGGTCTGGCGGCCCGCGTCGACCATTCGTTCAAATCAATCAGGAGACATCGATGGAAAAGCGTGATTTCATCAAGGCCGGGGCGGTAGGCACTCTCGCGCTTCCCGTGCTGGCACAGGCGCAGGCAGGACCGAACTACACATGGAAGATGGCCACCGGATGGCCCGGTGGACCATTGATGGACATCGGATCGAAGGCATTCGCGGACCGTATTGGTCAGCTTTCCGGCGGGCGCTTCAAGATTCAAACCTTTCCAGGTGGCGCGCTGGGTAACGCTCTCCGGGTGCCCGAGACCGTCAAGAACGGGGTGGCTGAGTGTGGGCACACCTGGATGGGTTGGGACTGGGGAAAGGATCCCGCCACGGTTCTTTTCGGGGGCTACGCCGGTTCAATGGACAGTGAACGAATGCTGCACTGGCTCTACGCGGGGGGCGGAGAGGCGATGCAGAAGCTTCACCGGGACGAAAAGGAAGGTGTGGTCTCGATACCGCTTTTCATCCGTACCGCAGAAGCATTCCTGCACTCGCGCAAGGCCGTGCGGTCGCTGGCAGACCTCAAGGGACTGAAGTTGCGAACCGCAGGCGCGTGGCTTGAGATGGCCAAGGACCTTGGCGCCGCCCCGGTCACGACCGCCGGGGGTGACGTCTATCCCATGCTGGAGCGTGGTGCGATTGATGCAACCGAATGGGGAACCCTGTGGGAAAACATTTCGATGGGTTTCCACAAGATTGCCAAATATGTGATTATCCCTGGGGTACACCAGCCTTGCGCGCCCTTCGAACTGGTGATCAACAAGGAGATCTGGTCGAAGATGCCCCCTGCCGACCAGCAACTGGTTCAACTGGTTGCACGCCTCGTGACCTATGACTCCTGGATCCGGGTGGGCGCAGAAGACGCCAAGGCGCTTGATTTCTTCAAGAAGGCCGGTAACGAGATCATTGAACTCGACGTCGAAGTGCAAAAGCAGGCGCGCAAGATCGGTCTTGATTGGGCTCAGAAGACCGCCCAGAAAGACCCGGGTTTCGCCAAGATCCTGAAGAGTCAGATCGATTTCGAGAAGGAATGGGAGGGCGCAGAACGCTGGCGCACCATTCGCGGTTGAGCCCGCGTGGGCCAGCCCCGAGAGGAGCTGTTGCGGTCAGGTCTGCTGGTGCGGGGCATCGAGCAACTGAGCCAGGCGGTGGGAATCGCTGGCGCGATGCTTCTTGTCCCACTCGTTCTGGTAACCTGCTACGAAGTTGTTGCGAGGTATGCCTTCGGTGCCCCAACGATCTGGGCCTACGAGATCGGTTACATGCTCACAGGAGCCCATTTCCTGCTGGGCATGGCATTTACCCTCCGTGCGGGGGAACACATCCGCATTGATGTATTCAGCGGGAGGTTCTCATCGAAGACGCGCGCCTGCATTGATCTGTTGGGTTATGCAGTCGTTTTGCCGCTCACGATCTGGGTCGCACTGCACCTCTTGCGATACTTCACCAACGGCCTCTCGTCGGGAGAACGCAGCGGCGCATCGGCCTTCAACATGCAGGTCTGGCCGTTCAGGCTGATTTTTTTCACCGCGTTTGCGCTTCTCGCACTTCAGGTGATTGCAGAGGTGCTCAAACTCCTGGGTTGCCTGCGTGCTGCGCACACGCGATGATCGATTCGCTTCCCTTTTTCATGTTGCCGGTGGCTTTTCTGCTCATGTTCATGGGGTTCCCGGTGGCTTTCTGCATGATGATCACCGCCGTGGTTTTCGGCCTCATGGTGTTCGGCGACCGGGTTGTGTTCCAGTTCATCGAGAAGATCGATGATCTGTCATCCAATTTTGTGCTGGCGGCGGTACCACTCTTTGTCTTCATGGGATCGATGCTTGAGCGTTCGGGCATCGCAGAGCGACTTTTCGAGGCTATTCATATCTGGACGCGTCGCCTGCCGGGGGGACTTGCCCTTGCCACAGTGATCATGTGTATCCTCTTTGCCGCATCGTCGGGGGTGATCGGTGCCACGGAGTCGGTTGTCGGCCTCTTGACCATCCCTGTGATGCTCCGCTACGGCTACGATCGCGGAATGATTGCGGGCACCATCTGCGCTGGCGGGTCACTCGGCACGATCATCCCGCCCTCTGTTGTGGCAGTGGTCCTGGGCCCGCTCGCCGATCTTTCGGTGGGCGACATTCTCTACGGCATGGCTTTCCCTGGACTGGTGATGGCGGGCCTTTATCTCGTCTACATTTTTTTCAGGTGCCTCGTGAGTCCCGAATTCGGTCCCGCGATTCCGCCCTCGCCGAACGACCCAGGGTTCGCAGACAAGTTGCTGATCACTGCGCGCAATCTGCTGCCCCCGGTTGTACTGATTTTTTCAGTGCTGGGATCCATCCTTCTGGGGTGGGCCTCGCCCACGGAAGCCGCGGCGATTGGCGCATTAGCCTCCGTGGCACTCACGATGCTTTATCGGACCTTTTCCGTAAGTGCCTTGTTCGAGGCGCTGATCAAGACGTTGAAGGTTACCTCGATGATCATGACCGTATTGCTCGCCGGAACGCTTTTCACGGGGGTCTTCATCGGTGCGGGCGGAATCAATGCGGCCAGCCAGTTGATTGGACATTTGCAGTTGACACCCTGGACCCTGCTTGCGCTCATGATGGCCATCGTGTTCCTTGCGGGGTTCTTCCTGGATTGGATCTCGATCGTTCTGATTTTTGTGCCTCTTTTCACGCCGCTGGCGAAACTTGCCGGGTTTGATCCGGTCTGGTTTTGCGTCCTGTTTCTGATCATGATCCAGACCAGTTATCTCACTCCACCGATGGCGCCGGCGATCTTCTATTTGCGCGCGGTAGCGCCTCCCGAAATCACGATTCAGCACATGTATCGGGGCGTTGTCCCATTCATTGTCCTGCAACTCCTCACGCTGGTGATCACGATGGCATTTCCGGTGCTCGTAACCTGGTTGCCTTCCCAGATGCTTCAATTTCGCTAATTGTGCAAAGGAGTAAATTCACATGACCCCCGAGCAGATCCTTGCGTTGCCGCCTCGAGTCCTCAGTCAGGCTCAGCGCGAGGCTTACTTCGCCGAGGGCTATCTCCTTCTCGAATCAGTGATCGGGGAGGAATGGCTGTCTGTTTTGCGTGCTGCCACCGAGGAAATGGTGGAGCGATCCCGCAGTGTTTCAACTTCGGATTCGATTTTCGATCTTGAGCCGGGCCACCGACCCGAGGCTCCGAGGCTAAGGCGTGTGTCAAACCCGGTCGAACACCATCCTGCCTACTGGAGTTACCTGAATGAATCGATCGTACCGGAGATCGTTGCAGACCTCGTCGGACCCGATGTGAAGTTCCACCATTCAAAGCTCAACTTCAAATGGGCCGGAGGCGGCGAGGAAGTGAAGTGGCACTACGACATCAGTTTCTGGCCGCATACCAACTACTCTCCGCTCACGGTTGGTACCTACATTCATGATTGCGGCCTCGACAACGGTCCATTGATGGTGCTGCCACGAAGTCATCAGGAAATCGAGCCCTTGCTCAGCCAGTTCGACGCTCAAGGGCGGTGGACCGGTTGCCTCAGCGATGAGGATGTGTCTGGGCTACCGATGCACAAGGCTGTAGTGCTTCCCGGAGCTGCGGGTTCGCTCACCCTGCATAACTGCCGCACCTTGCACGCATCGCCAAAGAACCTCTCGGATACTGGCCGCCCGCTGCTGCTCTACACACTTACATCAGCGGATGCGTTTCCCTACACCGTAAACCCGATCAGGCCGAAGCACGATCAATTCATGATCCGCGGTCGGCGTGCTGCCTGGGCCCACCACGATCCAAGGCCCTGCCTCATTCCACCGGATTGGTCGGGCGGCTACACCTCGATCTTTGCACTGCAGCAAAACCAGGAGGTGGCGCATGCGGCGCAATGATGGCCAGCTGCGTGGTTGAAAGCGCCCTCGCGAAACGTTGAAGAGCGGGCGTACGGTTTTTCCTTGCCCATACCCTATCAGGCTGATGCCCATGAACCCAGGTTTTGTTGAGCGCCAGCAGGCACTTGCCGGCCTCTTTCGTGCGCTGCATCACGGTCCGGAAACGCTCGTGCTCGGAAGTGTCTGGGATGTTGCAAGTGCGGTCGTGTTCCAGCGCGCAGGCTTTGCCGCATTGGGTACCTCGAGCGCCGGGGTTGCCTTCAGTGAGGGATACCCCGACGGTGAGCAGATAAGCCGTGACACGATGCTGATGGCTGTCCAGCGGATCGTCCGTTGTGTACAGATTCCCGTGAGCGCAGACATGGAGGCGGGCTTTGGCGCAACTCCTGAGGCGGTGGCCGAAACCTGTCTGTTACTGCTCGAGACTGGGGCGGTGGGGGTGAATCTTGAAGATTCAAACGCCGACTCGATCCGGAAAGGCACCCTCACGGACTTTGCTCTTCAGGTGGAGAAGATCAGGGTTGTCCGGGCGAAGGCTCAACGCTTCGGGGTGGAGCTCTTCATCAACGCCCGTACCGATGCGCATCTGCTGAATCTCTGGGATGAGGAAACGCGAACCGCAGAATCCATTCGCCGCGGGCAGGCGTATCTTCACGCCGGAGCAGACGGGGTTTTTGTTCCCGGGGTTTGCGATCCGAACCTGATCGGCGCGCTTGTTGGTGCCTTCCAGGGTCCGCTCAATGTTCTTGCAACCCCAGGCTGTCCGCCGGTCAGCGTACTCAGGCGACTCGGCGTTCGAAGGGTATCGCAGGGATCAGGGCCCTCCCGTGCCTGCCTTGCGCTCACGATGCGGATCGCATCGGAACTGCGGGAGTTGGGCACCTACGCGGCCTTCCAGCAGGAATCCGTTTCCTACCCGAAGGCCAATGCCCTTTTCGCAGCGTTGGGGCCCAGTCGACCATAACGTTACGGACAGGTCGCGCGAAACCGCGACCTGATCCGTTTGGTGCGCCCGGCACGGGCGCACTCTTGGAGGTGCAAGTCCTCCCGTAAGTTGATCACAGCGAACGAAGCGAAGCGCAACTGCATGAGGGTGACCGAGTGTGGGGAGGAAGCGTGGAGCGAAACTGCGAGCCGATGAACAAGAACCGCATAGAAGGCGTTGCCAAGCAGGGCGAGCGGGCCAAATACCGCAAAGCTCTCGTGATCAAGGCGAGGTGGCGTAGATGCGGCGGTTGTGCAGTGAAGGAGTGCGTTCTTACCCGGGGAGATCTCGCCTCGTGCCTGAAAGGGCGACGGCCATGCCGGAGCGAG
>Ga0194122_10004311_pt1 | contig 13990 bp, 11 predicted proteins | sample TA2MahCa10mmetaG_FD_155487 | JGI IMG/M metagenome (GOLD analysis project Ga0194122, IMG submission 155487) | Freshwater microbial communities from Lake Tanganyika, Tanzania - TA2015021 Mahale Deep Cast 10m | ecosystem: Environmental > Aquatic > Freshwater > Lake | place: Tanzania: Lake... | reverse complement strand
TGATCGTGCCGGCTGCCTTGGTGGCTTCGCCCACGGTCATCACGCGCAGGCCGGCCGCTTCGGCTTTAGCCCAGCTCTTGGACCCCGGATAGAGTCCGACGATGACATCGGCTCCCGAGTCGCGCAGATTCAGCGCGTGCGCGTGGCCCTGGCTGCCGTAGCCCACCACGGCGAACACGCGATTCTTGAGTAGCGACGGGTTCCCGTCATTTTCGTAAAAACGCTTCAACATGAATTAAATGACTCCGTTCTTTTCTTCCATCCGCGCTTCCTCGCCGCCACGGGGAACCGGGGGCGAAAGGCGTAGTTTCTTCGCTTCCAACGATACGGCCACGGCGCCGCTGCGAGTCACTTCGATCTCGCCGTAGCTCCGCATGATGTCGATGAACTCATCGAGTTTTTCAATGTCGCCGGTCGCCTCCAGGGCGAATCCTTCGATGGTCGAGTCGACCACGCGGGCGCCAAAGATTTCGGCTTCCTTCAAGATCGCCGTACGGCTTTCCTGCGCCGAACGGACGCGCATCAGAACCATCTCGCGCGTTACCGACGGCGAGTCGGTCAGGTCGGTGGCCTGCAGGACGTTGATGAGCTTGTTCATATGCTTAATCAACTGGCGGCGCTGATGGGGCTCCACGCCGACGGCGATGGTCATGCGCGAGAGTTCCGGGTCCAGCGTCCGCGCGACGGTTAGGCTGTCGATGTTATAGCCGCGCGCCGTCAGCAGGCCTGTGACGCGCATCAGCGCGCCGGTCTTGTTTTCCATTAACAAACTGATGATCTGTAGCATTCCAATACTCCTAGCGGGTCAGGGCCGCCGGCTGCGGCGGACCCATGACCATTTCGTTGATCGCTCCGCCGGCGGGCACCATCGGGAACACGTTCTCCGTTGGCGTCACACGCACGTTCAAAAGATACGGCCCGGGTGTTTCAAACGCTGTCTTCAAGGCTTCCGCCAGGTCGCGAGGATTCTCGACCGTGCGGCCGGCAAAGCCGTAGGCGGCAGCCAGTTTCTCCACATCCGGGAACGAATCGAGCGTGACCTGGGAGAGGCGGTTGGCGTAGAACAGCTCTTGCCACTGGCGAACCATGCCCAGGTAGCCGTTGTTCATGATTATGACCTTCACGTTCAGGCCGTAGTTCTGCAGTGTGGCCAATTCCGGCAGCGACATCTGGAATCCGCCGTCGCCGCAAATTGCGACAACGAGTTTGTCCGGATTCGCATACTGCGCGCCGAGGGCCGCCGGCAACCCGAAGCCCATCGAGCCCAGACCGCCGGAGTTGATCCAAAGACGCGGCTTGTTGAACCGGATCAACTGCGCGGACCACATCTGGTGCTGGCCGACGTCGGAGGTCACAATGGCCTCGCCGTTGGTCAGCCGGTCGATCTCCGCCATCAGGTGCTGCGGCTTAATCTCGTCGGCCGAAACCACCGGCTTGCGCAGCGGGTGCTCTTCCATCCACTCGCGGATCTGCTTCCACCACGCGCGCAGCCCGGGCCGTTCAAGATACTCCGGTTTCAGCTCGCGCAACACGGCGGAGAGCTTGGGCATGACGCGCTTCAAGTCGCCGACGATCGGCAGATCTGCGTTGCGGTTCTTGCCGATCTCGGCCGGGTCGATGTCGACATGAATGATTCGCGCATGGGGAGCAAATGCGTTCAGCCGGCCTGTGACGCGATCGTCGAAACGGACGCCGAGCGCGATGATCAGGTCCGTATTGTACATTCCCAGGTTGGCGGCGTAGCTGCCGTGCATGCCGGGCATGGAGATGAAGTTCGGGTGCTCGGCCGATAAGGCGCCCAGTCCCATCACGGTCAGAACGGTGGGCGCGTCCACTAGTTCGACCAATTCGCGAAGTTCGTCGCTGGAGTTGGAAAGCACCACGCCGCCGCCGGCGTAGATCATGGGCCGCTCGGCTTCGAGCATCATTTGAGCGGCGCGACGGATCTGGCCCGTGTGGCCTTCCGTGTAAACCTTGTAGCCGGGCAGATGAATCGACGTGACCGGCGAGTAGTGCGCGTTACCCTGGAAGACGTCCTTCGTAATGTCCACCAGCACTGGGCCCGGACGGCCGCTGTTGGCGATATAAAACGCCTCGTGAATCACCTGCGGCAGTTCGTTAATGTTCTTTACGAGATAGTTGTGCTTGGTCGCCGAACGGGTGATGCCGAACGTATCGGCTTCCTGGAATGCGTCGGACCCTATCAGCTTGGTCGGCACCTGGCCGGTGAGCGCGACGATCGGGATCGAATCCATCATGGCGTCGACCAAACCGGTCACCAGGTTCGTGGCGCCCGGACCGGAGGTGGCGCAGCAGACGCCCACTTTGCCCGTTGAGCGCACATAGCCCTGGGCGGCGAAGGCCGCATTCTGTTCATGCCGAACCAGGACATGCTGAATCGGTGAATCGAGCATGGCGTCGTAGAAGGGAATCGTGACGCCGCCCGGATAGCCGAAGATCGTGTCGACGCCTTCGCGCGCCAGACACTCCAGCAGGATCTTGGAGCCGCTCATCAGTTGCGATTGGGACATTGGGTTTGGAAACTCCTCGAGTATTGCCTACAAACGAAAAAAGCCACCGGCTGGGTTTTTGTCCCGCCGGTGGCTTGGATGCCGTTTATTCCGGTGCCACTTAGGCGGGACCTGTTACGGTTACCCCAATAATTCCTACTACTACGAGAGGAATAATGCCGGATACAACGAGAGCGCGCACGACGCCGGGGCCGAAGGCCGCCGGCAGAATGAGAGTGCGTCCGCTGCTCATAACAACCAGGGTAAGCTAGAAGCGGACCAAATGCAACAGTAGCGTGCTATTAATTCGGCAAATGCCTCAATTAGAGGACGGCGATCAACCTTACCCCAACCGCCGGCCTTTCCGCAGCTTCTTCCAGATCGGCACGGGATAGCCGATCAGGCAGAATTGGTCCAGCGCGAACAGCACTATGGACTCCAGATTTTGCGCGCGGGCAAATCCGGCCTCCTTCTCCCAGCGCGTTGTGGAGTCGCCCGGTCCCACCAGGAAGCTCCGCTTGTTTCGCGGAAACCCTTTGGTGGCGCCGAAGCCGACCGTATATTTGGACTTCTTTAAATCGCGCCAAAACGTAAAGCTGAAACTTTCCGTCTTCAGGTTGTCCAGCTTTGCCGGTGTCCAGGCCGCGTTCGGATAGTTCACCAGCCGCCCCCACGGGGTATCGTTCACGTCGGTCGGGTACAACACCTCAAACCGGCAGTTTGGATGAGCCGTCTTCACGTGCGCTCGAATGGCATCGGTGAATTCGCCGATCAACTCTGGCAAAAAGGCCACCTCCTCCGGGAACGACGCCGGATTTGCCTTCCCGTTGCCAATGAACCGGATGGGAAAGCCGTGCCGCGTCTGGAACTGATCCCTCGTGTACTGATCGTAGTAGGGCATGCTGATCTCCGGCATTCCTGGCAGCATGTTTGGAAAGTACCACCACTGCACTTCGCCGAATTGGAGATAGGGCACATAGCCGGCCGCAACCAGAATGTCCGCCATCTCCATATGGACCTTCTCCCAATACGCACGGCTCGCCGGAGAAAAATTCGTCTGCAGCGCCGGCGTGTTCAACTGGCAGGGTTCGCCGTTCCAATACCGTTGCGCGATGCCGGCGGCCGGCGAAGGGTCGCCGTGCTGCAACTCCAACGAGAAGGCTGCGGTCATGTCGAGCCCGTAGGCCTTACAGGCCTCATAGAACCGGAGGCTCCAATCCCGGCAGGCGCGGTTAATGCGAGGATTCGCCGTCAGGTCCGTTCGCCACTCTCCCTCCACGCCGCCGCTGAGGGTCCCGCCGGAGAAGCTCAATGAGAAGCCGCCGCTCGCCGGTGAGCCGCCGATCGTGACCAGATTCCCATCGAGCCCCATCCGGCGCGAGTAGATCGTGAGGCGCGTGCCCGACGCTGTCGCCCGAATGCCCGTGTAGCCGCGATTGAACTCGAGCTCGAAGGCTTTGGCGATCGTCTCCGCCGTGTCGCCGAACAGGTTCAGATGCGAGATCGTGATCGTCGCCTCCGGAACTCCTACACGTCCGATTTGGATCTGTGTGATGCCGCTTGGCGCCGGCGTGCCGTTGAAGTCCACCGTGCCGCTTGCGTATTGGTGCCCCTGCTTGTACATGTCGTAAAAAATCAGTGCACCCACGTAGTGATTCACGCGGCCGCGAAAGCCGAGCGAGTGGATCATCCACGCCGTCCGCTCGGCGGGTACCGCCAGTGAGTGGTCTGTGTCCCAGTCTGTCGCCGCGGTCAGTGTTGGCTCCACAGGCTGATTTTCGACGAATGCCGACGGAATCGCGACCTCGAGAAAATCGAAGTAGAATGCATTGCCCGTAGGGCCGTTGTGCGAAATCAGCACCGTGTGCTCGCCCGGACCATACGATCCGAGCGGAACGCGCATGAGAGTATCTTCGCCGCTTGCGCGCAGACTCAGCACTCGCGGCGTTTCGCTGTCTACGCGCAGTGCAATGTCGGCGCCGCCGTTCAGCAAGCGCGTCCCCAGATAGAGCTCGTGTGTTTGCGCCGACCGGTACGGAATGGTCACGCTGTCTCCGTACATGCCGGTCCAGCGGATGGTTCCGCCGGAGAAATTGCCCTTCGTCCAGTTCCAATACGAGCCGAAGTAGCTCACCTTCTTCGAGCTATCCTCAATCCGGCGCGAGCCGGGCCCGGCCACACGATAGCCGCGATTGGCTCCCGTGACCGCCCAGTTCGACACCACGGCTGCGAATTCGGTACGTTCATACGCGCCGGTCTGAAACTCCGCCGAGTAGGTCCATCGCATTTTGCGAACCTTCTGCGTCGGGACGGTTACGTTGTTTTTGTCGACCAGCGCGTTAAACGGCAGCACCACACGCCACTTCGCCGGTGACTGGCCACCGCTGAACGTGCGATGCCAGACGTCCCAGTACTCGGTCCGTGCGCCGCCTACATGCCCGTACGCCCCTAACCGGTTACCATTGGCCCCCAGCAGGGAAGTCGTAGTTAATGTGATCACCGCTCCAGCCGCCACGGCTGTCATGGTGGTGGAAAACGCATTCACGTAGCCGGCAATCGCCCCGGCGACGGAAGCCAGCGTATCGCCGGCAGTGCACTCGTGGGTGTAGTGCTCTTGCAGCCAGGTCAGCCCGGCATAGTCGCCCGCCGTAATCGAACCTTTCAACTCAAATTGCGCGGTGGCCTGAACGTAGGCCCCTTCAATCGGTGTGGCATAGTCGATCAGCGGGACCTGGTGAAACGTTTCAACACCGGCCGTGTCCACCCACAGGCGCAGGTTCGGCCAGTCGACGGTCGGGAACAGATCCGAGTCCATCGGAATGCAGTTCTCCCGCGTCTCCTCGTAGCTGAGCGTCAGCCCGCTCAGGTCGCCGTCCGGCAGGTTCCGGAACAGCGGATGTTCAATCACGTTGTCGCGGTTCCACTCCACCACGCACCAATCGAACTGCTGGCGCCACGTGCCGCTGGCGGTGAAGCCAGTGGGCGAGGCGCCACTCATGGCAGCGATGGCCGAAGGCCGTTCGAAGTAGATTTGCAGATCGCGGTCTGGCCGCAGTTTGTCCAATGTTTCCGGCATGGCAGTTTAGAGTCGAATCGTTACGGTCAAGTCGGCGCCTGGGCTGGACGTGGCGGTTTGACCCACCGAGCGAATGTCCAGGTGCAATAGCGAATTGGCCCGGAGCGGCGGCAATCCGAAGCCTTCCACGACGTTCGACGCGGTGGCGTTGATAGGTATTGTCAGCGTGCAGATCTCGTCGGTGTCCTGCCGCAGCCGGATCTCAACTGGAAACTCCGTTGGAGGATCGGCCACGACGGCGAAGATGTCCTGCATTGCCATGAAGTTTTCAATCACGACGGGCGGCACCGCGTCGTCTTCGATCGACAGGAACCCTTCGAGTTGCAGATTGATCTGGCCTCCGTTCATCGTTCGAAGGCCCAGGCCGGTCGCCGCTGTGAAGTTCCGTTCGTCCACTGGGCTATCGCCGCGCAGATTGGTGACAAAAAGGTCCGCCGTCGCTACGCGGGCATTCGGCAGGTACACCGTGTAGTTGAAACTGCCGCTGGCCGGCGAGCCGAAGAAGTTGCGCGCGAAAGGCACAATTTCGGTCCGGTCTTCGAGAAGATACGCCTTTGCGCCGGCCGCATGCGCCACCGCAGCGGTGCCGTGCGAGCCGCGCGCGATGTTCAACACCACGCCGCCCGCCGCGACCGCCAGCACGCGCATCACCTCCTCGTCGATCTGGAGGTAGCTGCCGGCCACCACGCCGGACGCCGAGACCGTCAGCGCCGTTTGGGTGCCGTCGATTGCATTCACTAACACGCGATTCGAAGGGCTCTGCAGCTCATCCCAATAGCGGACTACCAGCGTCCCCGACGTTACGCTCCTCGTGTTGTCGAACGAAGGAAAGCTCACGCCGAGCAGGTCGATCGTGCCATCGCCCTTCGTCTGCATGCTGAAGGTAGGCTGCGGAGGAACTCCGGAGTCCAGCGCCAATCCGGCCGCACCAAGCAGTTGCCACGCCGTCAACGGGCACAACTCGAAGGGGCACTCCCTGTCGTTTGCGTTTGCCGACCGCCCCGAGATCTGGACCGTCTGGCCTTCGCGATTCGGCACGACAAAGGTCACCGGCGAAGTTGCCGTCGCCGCACCGAAGTTCCAGCTCGGCTCGGCGATGGCGAACTTTGAAGTAGTGTCCGGAACCACGGCCCAATCCCGCTCTAGCGCCAGTGACGTGGCGGAGTTCGAGGCGATTCGCCGCTCCTGCCCCGCGCCTTTGCCTGAGACGATCCGCACGATCTGCCCTCGATACTCATTGCTCAGCATCGTCAGCGTTGTGTTGCCCACCGAGCCGGCCGTGGCGATGTTCGCCACGCGCGGCCCCTGCAACTCCCAGCGCCAATGGAAGTTGGCGTGCGAGTAATTTTCGTCCGGAGGTGCGATCAGGCCTTCGGTGGCGCCGGTGTCGACAAAACTGTTGGCCACTGTGACGTCCGATGCGATGCGATGCAGCTCCTGCGGGCTCGGCCCGCGATAGACGTGGAACGCCTGCGTTCCGGCGCCGAAGCTCAGGGACTGCAGTGTCACCGTGTTCGTGTTCGTTCCTGCCGGCACCACCGCGCGCACGATGAACGAAAGGGCACTTTCGGCTCCGTCGCCGTCCACGCCAGTCACACCGTAGTAGAGCGCCTGATCGCCGGCCAGCGTTCCGCCCGTACCTTGCGCCAAAGCATTGAAGCCAAGCAGCGGAATACCCGCGCGGCTCGACGCCGGTTTCGACGGTGGAGTGAATTCCACCGTCAAGCGGATCTGCGCCGAGCCATCGGTGCCTTCCTCAAACGTTTCCGTCACGCCGAACTGCGGAACCCCGTCCGTGTCGACCAGCGATCCGCCCAACGGCCGCGGAAGCCCCAGTTCGAACTTGGGCTGGCGGCCGTTGGACGCCGCGCCATTGCCCGCCGTCTGCACGTACCACCCGTCGTCGTGGATCTGCGCGGTAATAGTGGTCGTCCGGTAGTTCAACCCGGGAGCTAGCCGCAGTACGCGGAACGGTTGGCGTAACAGTCCTTCTTTCGCATAAGTCAGCGTGATCAGGTCCCCGGGCCGCAGTCCGAAGCCTCGCACACTGGTCTCGAACTCCACGTAGAAGTTCCCCTTCACGGATTTCAACAACGCCAGCTTTAACATACGCGACGCCTGATCGAAGTTGGCGAGGCCCAACGCCGGCAAACTCGCGCTGGTCTCCTGGCCGACCGCTTTCACGTCGTCGACATCCACAACCGAAAGACTGTCCTGTTGGAATTCGTTGAACGCATCCTGAAATTCAACGCTGTACCGGTTTGGGGCGTCGGCGGAGCCGCGCGTGTAAAAGCGCACGCGCGGCTCGCCCCCGCTGCCTCGCAGCAGGCCCTTGGCCGGAGTTGAGCCGTCGCCAAACTCGTAGGCCGGCCAGCCGTTCAGCAATTGCGCAGTGGCGTTGCTGGAAGCCACCGCCACCGGATGCTGCACCGCCATCGTGGATTCGACGCGGCACTGCAATTTACCTCCGTTTCCGAAGCTCAGCAGCAGTCCGGCCGCCGTTCGGATGCCGCGAAGTACTTCCGCAGCCGAGCGCCGTTTGCGCAATGCCAGGTTGCACTGGAAGCGCGGCGTGGTGATTGGGTTTCCATGCAAATCCAGCGTCTGAACCGGATCGTCGCAGTAGAGCGCCGCCTCGGCGAAGCTCTTCAGGTCGACCTCGCTATCCGCCCAGCCGCTGCGGCGCAGAATGTCGAGCAGCACCCAGGCCGGATTGTTCGTGAATTGCAGGCCGAGGAAATTTTCGTCCTCGTCATAACGAGGCAGCTTCAGGCCCTGCACCAGAACTTTCACCCGGGGCAGGGAACGGCCTTCGTGAACGCGATTCGGCACAACCACGGAGAGAAACGCCATGCTGCCGTACGGATCGCCCACTGGGTTGCCATTGCTATCGGCAAAGTCGAGATTGAATCCACCGGTCCGGTTGCCGGGACTCACGGAGTTGTACCAGCCAGTGGCGGTCATGTCGCGGCGGTTCTCGCCGAGCGGGATCTCCACGTCGTTCACCACGACCTTCATCACGCCTTCGATCTCGCCCATGCCCAGCAGTACTTCCATGCGCGTCAGGTTCCCGTCGTTGCGCGCCAGCGTAACGGGCGGTTGTACCCAGGCGGTTCCGTAGATCAGCGGCACGACATCGTTGTACTTTGCCTCGTTGTCGATAGGTCCGCTCAGTTGGGAACCTTTCTCACCGAAGCCGCGCACCAGGATCGTCGAAGGCACGAACTCCACGCCACCGAAGCGGCGGGTGATCTGATTTGCGGAGTCCTTCGAAAACATTCCGCGTTGCTCGCAGGAGGCACGCGTATAGTCACACGATGTGAACGGCTGTGTTCCGTTCCGGTTGCCCACGCCGCCGTCTTCGCCCGCTGAATAGCCGCAGCGGAAGAACGGCGAGTACTGTCCCCGGACTCCGCCCGCGATCCCTTCCACCCGCTGTGCGCCGGTCGATGGAAACAGCCACGGGCAGCGCTTCTGAATTCGAACTTCCGGCAAAACGACTCGTTGAAAATTTAGCCGGTTGTTGAACGAAAGCCGGATTTTCGACTCCAGGATTGACTCCGGCGCATTCGCCACGCCTCGGAACAGCACCTCAGCCTCGGTGGCCGCTGTTCCGGCCTTCACATCAAAGAAGACGAAACGCAGCGTCAGCTTCGCGCCTTTGAACCCTGTGGTCCGCTCGATCTGTGAGTAGCGGGAATCCGTGTTCGCCAGGGAGACGGAAATTCTAGCTGCCGCGTCTATGCCGTCCTCCGACTGCGCGCGGACGTCGAACTGGCTGTGCTCCATCAGCGTGGGCAGGTACACGTTTCCCGCGAAGGTCACTTCATGCGTGGCCCAATATTCGTGCTGGCCACTGCGCAATTCGCAGTCGAACAGGAGAATGGGAGTTTCCAGGATCTCCTGTTCCTTGATTTCGAAGATCGTCGGCATTTGCGTTTCGCTCTCTCGTTTCGTTGCGTTAGTTCGTGCGGCTTACGATGCGAATCGTGGCCGCGTTGTTGTTCATCGCCTGCATGGTCCAAGCCATTTCGTCTCCGGCAAACCGTGCGTTTGGATAGACGCCTGAGCGCGATGTGGTTTTTCGGTACCCGCCTGGCGCCGGCTGCGCTTCGGCTTGCAACGCGGTCACCTTCGCGCTGCCACCGGCAGGCACCCGCACGCTGAAGGTCACCAGCTCGGCGCCGGAGCCCGGATTGGCGCTGACGAAGATCCGCCGCCACTCCGATCCCGTTGCGAACGCCTGTTCGCGGATTACCCCGCCGGAATCGATCCGGAGCCATCCGGTTCCATTGACGTACCCGCTGAACGCATACTGCAGGCTGCCCGGCGCGACGATGCTTTGTGAAAGCGCCTGCGACGCTGCGCCGCTGTTTGTCAGTTGGGCCGCCCGCGTGGTGCCCCACGGATCGACCGCCCCGCCGGCCGCACTCAGAGCCGGCCCCCGCACCCATGCCGGCTGCGAGTAGTCCTCACTCCACTTCAGAAGGTTGGCCGCCGGATCGAGGAACAGGAACTGTCCCAATCGCCCTTCGCATTCCGCGAACAGCGCGTCGACGGCGTCGCGTTCAGCGCCGTTCAACGAAGTGTAGTTCAACTCCCATTCCACTTCGGCGGCGGGCGCATCGTACAGCGAGTGGCGCTTGCCGTCTAATGCGTCCAGATGGACCACTCGCTCTCTGCGCGTTCGCCGCAGCGGGTACTGCCCCGCCGTGTTGGTTGCCAGTTGTGGAAAGTGTCGCATGATCTACCTGTTCTGCCGCACTACAAGTCGGGCGCGGCCGTCGTGAATCTCAAGGAAGTCGAAGAACGCCTCCGGGTTCTCCAACGAGCAGCCCGTGTAGTCCGTGGCGTCCCAGGGATCGGTGAATGTGAACGTGCCGTAGCCCCCCTGTTCGGCGAGGAAGAAGGTCTCCAAGCTGTCCATCTCCTCGTCGTCGAGCTCCGCCAACTGCACCGTCCAGCGCCGCAGCGGTCTGCCGAACTCGCGATAGCGCTGTTCGCTGCCGTCGACGAATCCGAACACCTGCGTAAGGAACCGTACGGCGCGCCGCATTGGGTACTGAGCCACGGCGCCTGTTTTCAAAACCGGAAATTCGTTCATGGCCGCGCTCCTACAACTCGCTCACGACGTCGTTAACGCTATGCGAGTGCAGCATCGCGTCGCGCACCGCGCGTGCGATATCCTCGCGGCGGTCCATGAACGATTGGCTGTCCATCGCATTCACGTTCACCGTGATTTGCGCGCCCGCCGCCGGCGCGGGATTGGAGCCCAACGCCGCCGCCGGAACAGGGTCCGCCACGCGCCGGATTCTATCGCCGGCGCCACGGTCGACAACGAAAGCGTCGCCGTTTTGGCTCAAGCCAAGCTCCGTTCGAATCGGTGCGGGCGAGGTGAATCGCTCCAGCCTCGGCAGCTCCTTCTCCTCGCTCCGGCCCCCAAAAAGGCTAAACAGACCTTTCACCAGCGGAGCTAGCGTCAGCCCGCCGGCAATGCTTCGAAGTACCGAGCCGCTCGCCTTGACCGGGTTCGCGTTGTTGGTTCCAACACGGCCGATGGGCAGACGCCCCGGCCGCTGCAGACTTTCGAGCAACGAAAATATTTCATCGATTGCCATGACTTTTCTCCTGCGCTATCTGACTTTCCAGCACCGTGAATGCCTCCACGGTCTTTGCCGAATGGGTGCGCAAATCCACGCGGCCCCCCATGCGCCACACGTGATGCTCCTCCAGCAGCGTTTCCGATTCGGCCGTGATGAACGAAACCGGACACTCCGCCGTCACCACACCCGCGCGGGCCCACACCGGCTTCTCCGGCCCGCGTTTGCCCGCCGGCAGAAAGCCGCAGCGGCGCTGCGTCTCCAGACCCCTTTCCCGGCATTCGTCGCACTTCCACGCGGCCTGGTTGGCGAATTGAAACTGGAAGGCGACGATTAGTTTTTTCTTTCGTCCTCGCTGAGAAACAGCTCGCCGTGGACGGCGTCTGCCATTTCCCGTGCTAGCCCGTCTGGACCGGCGGCGATGAAGGACTCAACCGTCGCCGGTTCGCCGTCGATAGAGAGACCTTCAATCCCGGCGATACCCCAGCGCAGGTAGATCGCGTCCACCGTTGCCCGGATGCTCGCCGCCTCCACCTGGTCCGCGAGGCCCGCGCCCGCCGCGTGGAACTCCAGTTGCGCTCCGGCCGAACGGATCTCTCGAACCAGTTCCATTCTCCGCGCCAGGCTCAGCCGCCTCACTTGGAATCGCACGCCAGGACAGACGCGCGATTCCTTGCATACCGTGCTTTGATACTCCATGGCGTTAGGCGAATGCGATCCGGATTTCGTCGTCGATCGAGCCCTGCGCCTGGCTGAGCGAGAAGCTCCATTCCAGCCTGGGCTGCCGGTCGTCGAACTCAGGCACTTCCGGCACCACCGCGGGCAGGTAGATACCGCAAAGTTGTCCCGCCGACTGACCCAGTTGAATCATCACGCTGACCGGTTCGCGGTTCTTCGCCGCCTGGTACAGGCCCAAAGTCGCGGCGTCGTCCTTTTCGTAAAGCCGGAACCTCACGCCTACTTCTCGCTCGCCGGCGGCCACGCAAGTCGGTCCGCTAAAGCCGAACTCGCGCTTTCGCATATCGATGTTGTTCTTCAACTCGATCTCCGCTTCGGTCAGCGTCAGGAACTGAGCCGGCGCTACGCCCATCCAAACCTGCCCGATGTGGCCCGGGATGATGTCGTATTCGAGCGGGCCCACCGGGGGCTCCGCCGGATACGCCGTGAGGCCGCCCAATCCGGAGGCGAACGTCGCGCTGTCAATCAGGTCCTTCGCTTCGCCGTCAAATGAAAACTCGTGGTAATCCGAGTTCACCCGGATCCGCATCCGGTCCACGGCTGCTCCGGCCAGCAGGCGCTGCACCGCTGTGGACGGGGTCCAGTAGTCGAATACATTGACGCTCGGCAACTGCGTTGCCACGGAGTAGGTGATGGCCGGGTTCAGCGGAGACCCGGCCGAAGGCACGATCGTGAATGCCGCGTTCAACTCCACAACGGTTGGACTCACCACCCATTGCACAAAGCGGATTTCGCCGCCAAAGCTCACGGCTTGTCCGATGTTCAGGCCGTGCGCCGCCGCGAAGGTCAACTGCGCCCCGGTTGCGCTCGCCACGGTGCCGCCGTTGGCGATCACGGGCGCGGCGCCCATTGCACCGCGAATCAGGGGACCGTAGGCAGGTTCCTCCGCGATGTTCGGCCAGTTGGTCATGTAGGTCTCCAATTGATACCTTGTGCGCGTGCGCGCTCCGGCCGGGATGCCGCCGCGGGTCCGGCTGCCGGTCTTATCGCGGCGGGGCCCTTGGACCGTCTCATGCTGAATCGCCAGCCGGATCGCCGGAATTCGATTGGCGGCCGTTACCGCGGCCACCGTTCCGAACGAGGGCTCCAGCGCCGCGTAGAAACGGTTTTGATTCGAAGAAATATAACAAGCCATTTCCTTGCCTTTCTAAACGCTCACCTGAACCTCGAAGTTCACCTTCGCGGTCTGGAGAAAATTCTTGCCGCCGTGCTTGACGGGTTGAAATGTCACTGTGTAGCCGCCGGTATAAAACATCCCTTGGCCCCAATCGCCGCGGTTGGAATCCAGCACATCGGTCAACGCGTCCACGTAGACCTGCACCTTTTCGTCCAGCCCCTCCAAACGGTCGTGCGTGACGCGCACGTCCACCGCCATCAAGGCTGTTCCGGAGAACTGCCGGAACTTTTCTCGCAGCGTGTTCTGCAACTTCTCGCAATAGATGTGGTAGGCCGGGTACTTCGTCCCGGCCGTCTTTTCGACCAGTTCCGCCGGGACTGCTCGGGCCAGAATCTGTGTCGCATCCATCGGTGGAATCTGAATGCCGCCGGACTGCGCCAGCGCCGCCAGTCCGGCCGGCAGCCCGGCCGGCGCCCGCAGGATTCCAGCCGCCTTGGAGACCGCTTGTGTTCCGATGCGCGCCATGGCGTTATCCCCTCAGCAGCACGGGAATGTGCTGCAGAAATTGTTCCGCCACTTGTCCGCCGCCGGGCGCGGCGCCGCTCACCAATCCTTGCGACGGTAACGTCCAAGTGGAACCCAATGGCAGCGGCGTATTGTTCTGTTTCGTGATCCGGTCGTCGAGCAGCCCCGCGTACACGTTCCATCCCGCGGCCACCGCAGGAGCGCCCAATGGACGTACCGTCAACGCCGTGCCCTCCGCCGTTGTCAATGCGATGGTTTCGCTGGCCGAACCCTCGGTTCCATTGGCGTCCACCCAGGCCACGCGAACGTAGTACGTCTTCGCCGTCTGGTTGCCGGCAACTTGGTTCAGCAGCGGCGTCGCCGCTTTGGGTATGGGCCGCGGAACGACGCCGACGCCGGTCTCGAACAGAAGTTGGCCGGAGTA
>Ga0194122_10004305_pt1 | contig 14000 bp, 10 predicted proteins | sample TA2MahCa10mmetaG_FD_155487 | JGI IMG/M metagenome (GOLD analysis project Ga0194122, IMG submission 155487) | Freshwater microbial communities from Lake Tanganyika, Tanzania - TA2015021 Mahale Deep Cast 10m | ecosystem: Environmental > Aquatic > Freshwater > Lake | place: Tanzania: Lake... | reverse complement strand
GCATCGTAGCCGAAGTTCATACGCGACGTCTCGACGCCGGACCCGTCACGCCCCACTACCAGCGTGAGCCGGTTGCGGAAATCGTATGAATACTGCACGATGGAGCCGTCCGAACGCCGCCGCTTCTGAGTGACGTTGCCTTCCGCGTCGTAGCTGTGATCCGTCTGGTCGTCGCTGAGAAGAGTGTTGGCCCCGCCCGTGTACGTGTAGCTGGAACTCAAGTGGCTGGTCAAGCGGTTCCCCGCGCCGTCGTAGCTGTAGTTCTCGTTCGGTTGCGCCGCTGGATTGGGATGGATGGCCCCGATTTAGCGTCTGGCCGGATCGTATTGATATAGGTGCAGGCCTTCACTGTCGGTGGACTCCACCACGTCTCCCAGGCTGTTGCGCGTAAACGTGAGCATCTAAAGCGCCACGGTGTCGGAAGCATTGGTGTGCCGCAGGGCCCGCAGGCGGTCCGCGCAGCCGCCGCAGTCGTACTCAATCGCGGTGTTGGCGACGGGATTCAGCGTGCTCACACTCGCGAAGCGGCGCAGTTGGGTCATCAAACCGGCCGCGTCGTAGGAGAACTTAACCCGCTTGGGACTGACCCCGGGTCTGGCGTGAGTGATCGCGGTGAGCTGATCAAGACCGTCGAAACTGTACTGCATCGCGGTCCGCAACGAGTCTGTCACCGACGCGCGGTTGCCGGCCGCATCGTAGGTGTAATCGATCGTGAAGCCCGGGCTTGCTTCCTGCATGCGCCGCCCCAAGGCATCCAGGGAACGGGTGACCGTATGTGCGCTTTCGGTCGTCGAAATGAGCTGGCCGGCGGAGTTGTAACCGTAAGAAATCACATGCCTGCCGCTCCAGGTTTCTCTTAAGCGGCGATGTGAGGCGTCAAACTACTGATCCACGCGCCGGCCGTTCCGGTCAACCGCTGACAACAGGTCGCCCACGGTGAACCAAGTGTATGCGGTGAGGCTGCCGCGAGCATCCCGCACCGTGCTCACGTAACCTTGCGGCGTGCAGGTCCATTGGATGGTGGCGCCGCGCGGATCGATCAGGTGCGTAACCTGACCCTGTGAGTCATAGCGGTACTCAGTGGTGTTGCCCGCGCGGTCGCGGACGAACCGCAGGCGGCAGTTGGCGTCATAGGTATTGGCGATGACTCCGCCCGCCGGATTGGTTTCCGTCGCCACGGAGTTGCATCCGGGCTGGTAGGTGAACGTGGTGGCGCGGCTGCCTGGCAGCGTACGCGAGAGCACGTTGTTCGCGGCTTTGTAAGTGAACGCGGTGACGTTCCCGCCGGGGTCGCGCTGCGTGAGAACATTGCCGGCTGCGTTGTAAGTGCGGATGGTGTCGCGGAAGTTTGTTGTGTCCAAGTAGCGGCGTTCGGTAAGCAGGTTACCGCGGTCGTCGTAGAAGAAGTCGCGCCGGAGGCCGCGCACGTTGGTTTGCGTTTCCATCAGCGTGTTGGCGTCGAATTCATAACGCACGCAGCCCGTGAGCGTGGTGGTGTTGCCGTCCAACGGGCACGAAGCCGCCAAACGCCCGGAAGCGTCGTATACGTTGCGGATGGGGGCGCGGCCGAGTGGATCTTCACTACGCGTGAGATGGTTCGGAAACTGGGGGTTCTCGCAGTATTAGCGTGCTGTCTGGCCCAATTGATCCGTGGCGGTGATGAGGTTGCCAGCAGCATCGTAGCCGTAGGTGAGTTGCGCCCCGCCGGGTTCGCGCACGCGTGTGATGCGGCCTGCCGAATCGCGCTCCAGAGTGAGGGCCTCGCCCGTGGAGCTTACGATGCCCGCGGCGGAAAACGTGAGCGTGTTGCCGTTCATGTCACGGATGGATTGCAGGCCCGCGATTTCATCCAGTTCGTAGCGCACCGTGGTGGGCGCGGTGTAGGTGTAGCGAGACGGATTCCACGGCGTGTTGAAGTCTTGGTACGCCACGCCGTCGAACAGAAACACGCTCGGCTCGGCCACGGTGAGCGTGCCCGTGGCGCCCGCATCCGGTGTGAAGCGCGGCGTCACCACGTAGGGGAACAGGGCGGATGGGGCCACCGGGTCGAAACGGAAGCTGATGCGCTTGCCGTCCGGCGTAGTGACATAGACTTTCGATCCGGGCTTCATGCCTTGCAGCGGCGACTCGGCAGGCAAGTCCTGCACACCGCCCGGATAGGCCAGCCGCCAGCCCGCGCCAAAGTCGCCCTGGCGCGTGTCGAGGCTGTCGTAGAGGCGCGTGACGGACAGTGGAATGCCGGTGATGGGAATTTGCAGATCGGTCACCGAGGCGGTGAGGCGCCCGGGCTTGAGCGTGCCGGAGACGGTGTAGGGAATCTCGCGGCTGATCCCGTCGGTTCCCTTGAAAATCTCCACGCGCACCGTGTAGTTGTCGTTCGGTAGCGTAGTGGGGTCGAGCGCGGCGATGGACCCGGCACTCACTGTACCAGTCCCGGTGGCCAGTGTACGGTCCGCGGCGCCAGGCCGCTTCAACGTTACGTTCCACGTGAGCGCCGGGCCGCCGGCGTTGCGATCGGTGATCGTGGCCACCACATTCACCGGCCGCGACAGATCCGCGCCAAGCGTGGGCGAGATCAGTTCGAACGTGGCGGGCGGCGTGGTCACCACGGTGACGGTGAACGCCTGAATGGCCGCCTGGCCGAGCGGGTCAGCCGCGCGCACTACAAAATCGTGCACGCCCACTTGCGTGGCCAGCGGAGTCCAGGCGATGAGTCCCGACGCCGGATTGATCGCCGCGCCGGAGGGAGCCGTGGTCAAGCTGTAAGTGACGGTCTGGTTTTCTACGTCGATCGCGTTCACGTCGTAGCTGTAGGGAATCCCCATGCGGGCCGACGTAACGGGCTCGGTGGCAATCACTGGCGGCGCGTTGGTGCTGCTGCCGTTGGCCACGGCGATGGTCCACGATTGCAGTGCGGTCGCGCCCAGCAGATCGCGCACTTCGAGCGTCACCGGGTGGCTGCCCGATTGCGACGCAGCTGGAGTCCAGAAGACTAGGCCGGTGGAGGCGTTCACGCCCATGCCGATCGGCGCGGTCACCAGCCGCCAAGAAAGCGTGTCGCCCGCATCCGGATACGTGGCCGCCGATGCGTACGCGTAGCTGCTGTTCACCGCACCCGTGGTGGGTGGCGCCGATGTGAACTGCGGTCCCCGATTCAGATTCTGCACCGAAATGGTGAACGCCTGCCGCGCTTCCGCCCCCGCCAGATCGCGCACGCGCAGCACCACCGGGAAGCTCCCCGATGCCGCCGGTGTCCACTGCAGCAGTCCGGTTGAGGAGTTGAGCGTCATGCCCGCCGGGCCGCTGTCGAGCAGATAGGTCAGCACGTCACCCGCATCCGCATCCGTGCCGCGCACGCTGTAGGAATAGGCGCGGCCCGCCGATCCGCTGGTGATGGCGGTTGACAGAATCATCGGCGGCGTGTTGACAAGTTGCGTCTCGATAAACAACGTGAACGCCTGCGTGGCGGTGCGGCCGCGCGAGTCGTGCACCGATAGCAACAGCCGGTACGGCCCGCCTTGCCCGGCCGTCGGCAGCCAGTCCAGCCGGCCGATGGTTGCGTTCTGCGTCATACCCGTTGGCGCACCCGTGATCTGCCAGGCGAGCACTTCACCCGCATCGGGGTCCGCCACGTTGGGCGCATAGCTGAACGCCGCCTGGGTGCGTCCGCGCGTGGGCGGCGCGCTTAGGATGCTGGGCAACGTGTCGCCGTGTTGCGTGCGCTGAATGGGCGTGACGGAAGACTCAGTACCTTCGCGCGACTCGGTTCCCTGCGCGTTCAGCCACCGCACCTCTTACCAATACGTGGTGTTGTTCGTCAGGGGCTTATCGGAGAACGCGCCGGTGGTGGTGACATACGCGGCGCGGAGTAACGATGCCCCGCCGCTCACGCCGTTACGGAATTCCGCGCGCACAACCGGCAAGCCCGCCGCGCCGCCGTTGCCGAGCCGCGCAATCAGCGCCGTTGAAGCCGGGAGGCCCGCATCCAGCCGCCGCAACAACGAAACCGTGGCATCGGGCGCCGAATTGGGTTGCACCGACGAATCGGGGATGAATCCGTTGGCGCGAAAGTTGTTCAAGCCGGGCACCAGCCAGTTGGGTCTCGGCGACAGGGGCACGGTAAGGTCGTCGTTGATGTTGGTAATGGTGTAGGCATCATGGTTCCACACCGCCCGCGTATTCGCCCAGTTCAGATTCGCGCCCGAGTACATGCGGATGCCCCGGCCTTCCGGCAGGCCCGCGATGTCGCCGGCAATCAGGATGTCGGCGTGTCCGTCGCGATCCACATCGGCCACCGATGGGCCTTCGCCGGCGGTGCTGGAGTACCGGTTGAACTGGTTCAGAATCGTACCGTCGGCGCCGCGGAAGATGAACAGTTTCAACTGGTCGGCGTAAACGATCTCGGCGCGGCCGTCGTTGTTGAGGTCGAAGAACACCGACGCGCCCTGCCCCGAGGTCTGCTCAGTGATCGCGCGGCTCCAGCGTATCGTTCCGTCGGCGCGGCACAGGTTGTAGTTGTTGCGGCTCACTACGCCGATTTCGGGAATGCCGTCGCCGTCCACGTCGCCCACGGATGGCTGCCCGCCCCAGTTCTCATGGATCGCGGGATTCACGGCCCACTTCACCGTGCCGTCGTGCTCCAGCATTTAGAGGTAGAACGCGTTGTGAGGGCGAATCACGATTTCCGGGTACGGATCCGTATCGAAGTTCGCCACCGCCACGGGCCCGTCCAGCAGCGTCGGCGTCGAGTTGAGCCGGTTCCACAGAATGCTGCCGTCGGCGCGATACGCCGTTGGCCCGGCGATCACTTCGAGCGTGCCGTCGAGGTCAAGGTCAGCCACCGTGGACGCGAGCAACCCTCCGCCTCGCTCGGCCGCGCCGGCTCCCACCCACAGGCGCGTGCCCGTGGACGAGAAGACTTGATTGCCGGCGATCAGTTCCACCGAGCCGTTGCGGTCCAGGTCCGCGGCGAGGACCCCGGACCATGTAGCCGACACGATCTGCGTAGTCCGCCATTTAAAGGTTCCGTCGTGTTCAAACGCGATGATACGGCTGGAGCGGTCGATGCCGATCAGTTCCGGGCGGCCGTCCGCGTCGATGTCGGCAAGAGTAATCGAGACGCTGTAGTTCAGCTCGTAGTCCGGGTTGGTAACTGAAAACAACACCGCGCCGGTGGCGCCGGAAACAGCCCGAAGGTAGGCGCGCGTGCCAACCTAATACGTGCTGAACACAACGTCAGGCGTGCCGTCAGCGTTGATGTCGCCCACGGTAGGGGTCACCAGGGAAGAGCGCGCGTTCGGCGAATCCGTGAAGGTGTCGGCCGCCCACTTGAGCGCCAGATTCAACGCCGTGTCGGTTGGGCCGGTGAACACGCTGTTGCGCCCGGTGAAGTTCAGGTTGTTCGTCTCGTTGGTCTCGACGATCACATTGTTCGAATCGGCCGCGAAGTGAATGATGTTGCCGCGAAAAAGCACCGTGCCGCTCACGCTCACCGGAATGGCCGCCGAACCGTTGGCCGCGATGCCCGCTGTTTGGCTGGCCGTGCCCAGCGGCAGATCGGTACCGACTTCGTAGGTGCGGTTGTTGTTGCGGTCCTCGAAGGCCAGCAGTTGGAACGCGCCGCTGGTGGCGCCCGCGCCCAGGTTGCGCACCGTCGCGGTGACGGTGCCGCTCATCACGAGCGTCTGCGGATCGGTGGTGATCGCCGCGGGGACTGTTTCAATGGCGAGGTCCGCGCCCGATTGCGATGTGAGCCAGACCACGGGCACCAGCGCCAGCAACGGCGTCAAGGCAAAGCGGCGGCTCATGCGCGGCCTCCGCGGCGCACCGCGAGCAGCATGGCGGCGGCCGTCAACGCCAGCGCCAGTGACGACGGTTCCGGGACCTCTGTGCCGCCGCCGCCCCCGCCGGGCGCCGCATCGAGCGTGGCGTACCCGTTGACATCGAGCGAGGCATCCGAGTCGGGATCGAAGTGGCCGAGCCCGGCCGCATCGGTCAGGCCCAGAGTGCCAAACACATTCACCGTTTGCGCCCGGCGGAGCAACGGAATGCGGAACAGCAACGCGTGCGAGACGTCATCCGGCGCGCTGGCCGGCACGCCGGCGCTGTTGTCAAGCACGCCGAGATTGGCATTCGTGTAAATGTTGCCGAAAACATACTCGGGCTCATCGATATCCCATTGTTCGAAGCCGATGGCCCCGGACGGCGCCAGCGCCGGCAGGAGCGGAGAGATGAACTCACCGTACTCGTTGAAGAAGGTGTTGTCGTCGCGGTCGAGATCGAGGTCGACAAAGAGCGTGAAGGTCAGGTCGGTAATCGCCGACCCGGTGGTGTTGGTCCACGAGAACCGGAACGAGATGAGACTCGCCGCGTTGAGTGACGACACGAATCGAGGCGAAGCGGAGTTAAAAGAGGCTTGCGGCGCTGGGCTCCCTCCAAAGTGGATGAATCCCTCGACGCTCACCAACTGAATCGTGGTGGCCGGGACAGTAACGGCGAGCAGCAGGCCAAGCAGGCCCGCGTTGCGGGTGGACGCTGCCAGTAGCATGGATCAGGTTCCTCACCTGCAAGCCCGCAAAATGCGCGCGGGAAGGTTCAGGCGCCGCGCAGAAAGGCCAAGGGCGCTTAAAGGCATCGCCAGCTTTGATAGCATCAACGACGAAAGGAAGTTCATGAGAGCACCTGTCGTGGTCGCCATGCTGGCGGCTGCCGGCATCTCGTTAAACGGCCAAGGCACCAGCGGCCAGATCACCGGATCCGTCACGGACGCTTCCGGCGCCGTGATCCCCGGAGCAATCGTGGCGGCCGTCAATGACGGCACAGGATTGAAGCGCGAAACCGGCACGAACGATCAAGGCAACTACCTGCTGTCGCCCCTGCCTCCGGGCGTTTATCGCGTGAGCGTAACAAAGACGGGCTTCCGCCCCATGGCACGCACGGATCTGACGCTAGCCGTGGATCAAACCGTTCGCATGGACTTCGCGCTGGAACTCGGAACGGTCAGCGAGTCCGTGGAGGTCAGCGCAACCGCCGTGCAGATCGATCAGGACACTTCAGCGCTCGGTCAGGTGATCGACGGATCGAAGGTGCTCAACATGCCGCTCAACGGGAGGAGTCCCCTCCGGCTGACGCAGTTGACGCCGAACGTGGCCGTGGCGCCCACGGGTAACGGGCAGTTTCAGGATATTCCGGTGAACATGATGGACGACTCGATGATTTCCATCAATGGCGGGCGCGCTCGTTCAAACGAAGTGCTGGTAGATGGAATCCCGACGACCACGGGATTTGTGAATGTCATGACCACGGTTCCCAACGTCGACAGCACCCAGGAGTTCAAGGTGCAGAGCAACAACCTCTCCGCCGAGTGGGGCCGATTCGGCGGCGGCGTCATCAACGTTTCCACGCGCAGCGGCACCAACCAAATGCACGGTTCGCTCTTCGAGTTTCTTCGCAACGACGCTTTTGACGCGAACGAGTTCTTCAACCGGGGAGCGGGACGCGACATTCCTCCATTCCGGATGAACCAGTTTGGCTACGCCGTGGGCGGACCCGTTTTCTTGCCGAAGATCTACGACGGCCGGAACAAATCATTTTTCTTCACCGATTATCAGGGCAGCCGCTGGCGCCGGGGCCAGGTGTTTCGCAGCACCGTGCCCACCGCCCTGCAATCTCGCGGGGACTTCACGGGCACGCTTGCGCAGAACGGTCAGCCGATTCTGGTGTACGACCCATTCACCACCCGGGCCAACCCGGCGCAAGCGGGACGCTTCCTGCGCGATGCTTTTCCGGGCAACGTCATTCCCGCCAACCGCTTCGACCCGGTGGCCGGGGCCATGAACGTGTATCACCCCGCGCCCAACACCGCCGGAGATCCTTTCACACAGAACAACAACTACATCAGCAACGCGCCGGTTCGAATCGACCAAGCGAACGTGGGTAACCGCCTGGACCACTACTTCAGCCAGGCGTGGCGCATGTTCGGACGGGTTTCGCTGCACCGTTCCACGATTGGCCAACCCGATACGTTCGGCAACATCGGCACACCTGGCGGCCTGAAAGGCGTGGCGCTCAACAACGCTTCGGCGGGAATGGATCACACGGTGACGCTGAACGCGGCGTCGGTATTCAATGTGCGGGTAGGATTCGCCAGGTTCTTCTGGACGCGCCAACTGTTCAGTGAAGGTTTTGACGCCACGCAACTGGGGCTTCCGGCGAGCCTCGTGCGCGCGTTTACGAATCCACTCTTACCAGAGGCGAACATCGAGGGCATGTCGGGTTTGAGTGGAAACGGCATGCTGCGCTCCGGCCAGAACAGCTACTCGCTGCTCACGTCGTATTCGCGCCTGGCGGGCCGGCACAGTTGGAAAACGGGATTCGAAGGCCGCGCGCAACGGCTGAATGTGTTCAACCTCTCGGCAGGATCCGGGACCTTTGGATTCACGCGGGCGATGACGCGGGGTCCAGACCCGAATGTCGTGGTTCAGAACGCGGGCATCGGTTTTGCCAGCTTCCTGCTGGGCGCGGCCAACACGGGCCAGGTCAATATCGCGAGCGGCCACACGCTTCGGAACTTCTACTACGCCGGGTATGTTCAAGACGACATCCGTGTGAACCGGCGCCTGACGCTGAATCTAGGTTTTCGCTACGAGACCGAAACGCCATTCACCGAGAAGCGAAATCAGTTCCATCGTTTTGACCCGGCGCTGCCGAGCCCGGTGCGCAACCCGGCGTTTCCGAATCTAACCGGCGGATTGGTTTACGCGGGAAAGGACAATCGCCAGGCCTACCGCCGTGATGGCAACAACTTCGCCCCGCGCTTTGGATTCGCCTTCACGCCTTTCGACCGGACTGTGATTCGCGGCGGCGGAGGGCTCTTCTTTGCACCGTTCGGTACCGGGGGCGACGGAACCAACGGCGCCGTGCCCGACGCCGGCTTCAGTTCTGTTTCGCCCATGGTGGCGTCCCTCGATGGCCTGACGCCGTTCCGCTACTTGCGCGATCCGTTTCCGGATGGTCTGACCCTTCCGGCGCGCGATCGCCTGGGCGCCAGCACATACCTGGGTCAAGCCGTGAATCAGTGGGATCCGGTGGCTGTCACGCCTTACACCGTGCAATGGAATCTCGACATCCAACGGGCGTTTGGCAAGGACTTCCTTCTGGATACGGCCTACTCTGCGAATCGCGGCGTGAAGTTGAATCAGGTCCGGCAGCTTAACGCGCTCTCGCCGGATCTGCTGAGCCTCGGGACTGGATTGCAGGCGCTGGTGACGAATCCGTTCTTCCCGAATATCACAGCCGGCGCGCTCAGCCGTCCGACCGTAGCGCGGCAGCAATTGCTGCTCTCCTATCCGCAATACAGCGGGGTTTCCACGTTCAACTCGAGCTCGGGTAACTCGATCTATCATTCGCTGGCGGTGAAATTCGAAAAGCGCGCGTCGAGAGGCGTCGGCTTCCTGCTGGCCTATACGCTTTCGAAGTCGATTGCCGACGTCCGCAATTCGGTCGGCGCCAACGGGAACGCGCAGAATGTGGGATTGAACACCACGGTGCAGAACTGGTACGACTTGCGGGCGGAACGCGCCATCTCCGAGATCGACGCGACACACGCGTTCGCCGCCAGCGTGGTGGCCGAACTCCCCTTCGGCGCCAACAAGCGATTCTTCTCCGGCTCACGCGGAGTGGCCGGAAAGCTGATCGGCGGCTGGCAGCTGTCGGGCGTTTCGCGGAGCCGCAGCGGCTATCCTCTTGCCATGTTGGCGACCATCCCGAACGGCGGTAATCGTCCGAACTCCACGGGCCGGATCGCCGAGTTGCCGGGAGGGCGGCCGCGGAACGAACAGGTGGCCAAGTGGTTCGATACCTCCGCTTTCACGCAGCCCGCACCCTTCACGTTCGGCAATGTCTCCCGCACGCTGCCGGATACGCGCGGGCCGGGGAACTGGCTGGTGGATCTCTCGCTGGTGAAGGAGACCACGATTCGGGAACAATGGAAGCTGCAGTTCCGGGCGGAGTCGTTCAATGTCATGAATCGCGCAAATTTCTGGCTGCCCAACACGCTCGTGAACAGTACACTGTTCGGTCAACTGGTGACGACGACGGGGCTTCCCAGGGTGAATCAATTGGCGCTCAAAATCCTCTTTTGATATGGCAAGAACTGCGCTGCTCTTCCTAACGGCCTTGCCGCTGTGCGCGGCCGATGTTGCGTTCTTCGAGAAGAAGATCCGCCCGGTACTGGCGGAGAAGTGTTGGAGCTGCCACTCGAATAACGCGAAGATCGCCTTTGCGGGATTGAGGCTGGATACAAAAGCCAACGTTGCGAAGGGCTCCGATGCAGGACCGGTGATCGCCGCTGGTGACCCCACGGCCAGCCGAATCTATCAGGTCCTGCTGTACACCGGGCAGGCCAAGATGCCGCCTTCGGGCAAACTCCCTGACGCAGTGCTCGCGGACTTCCGGGAGTGGATCTCAGGTGGCGCACCTTGGCCGGACGATGCGGGTGCGAGCGCGGCGGCGAGTCAAGACAGCGGCGCAGGCAAGGCCAAGCAACATTGGGCCTGGCAGCCGGTGGCGAAGCCAGCCGTGCCCGTGGTGCGTAATCAAGCGTGGCCCGTGAATGACATCGACCGGTTTGTGCTGGCCGCGCTCGAAGCCAAGCGGCTTGCACCGGGCGCCGACGCCGCACCGGCGGCGTGGCTCCGCCGGGTGACGCTGGACTTGACCGGCCTGCCGCCCACCCTCGCCGAACACGAGGAGTTCGCCCGGACTGCGTCGCATGAAAAGGTGGTCGATCGGCTGCTCGCCTCGAAAGCATTCGGAGAGCGCTGGGGGCGGCACTGGCTCGACCAGACGTACTATGCCGACAACATCGAGATCGGCCGCCGCGTACCCGCCCGCCACGCGTGGCGTTATCGCGACTATGTAATTGACGCCTTGAATCGCGACGTTCCCTACGATCGCTTTCTTACCGAGCAACTCGCGGGCGATCATCTCGAATGGACTTCGCCCGTCGAACGGCGCAACAATATCGTCGCCACCGGGATGCTGGCGCTGGGGCCATGGCCGCTGGTCAACGCCGGCAAAGAACAGCTCCGTATGGATGTGGTCGACCTGCAGATGGACATGGTGGGCCGGACGATGCTTGGGTTGACGCTCGGCTGCGCACGCTGCCACGATCACAAGTTCGATCCCATCACGCTGGACGACTACTACGGCATGGCTGGCATCTTCGCCAGCACGCGCACGATCTCCGGGCGCTTGAACCTCGGCGTCTTCAGCAACGTCAACACCGTGGCGCTGCCCGAGCAGCCGGACGAGCTGACGGCGCGCGCGGCGGAGACCCGTGAGTATTGGGAGAAGCTGACAGCCGCGCGCGAGAAGCTTGAGCGATTGCGCGCCGAACGCAAGCCGCTCGCCAAGGATAGCGAGGACGCCAAGCGCCTCGACAAGGAGATTCAGGAGGCGACTCAAACCGTGAAGCTCCACGAGTACCTTCCGGTGGTTCCTCCCATCGCACACGCCGTGCAGGATGTAGACGCGCCGGCCGATTGCCGGGTGAACATCCGCGGCAGCGCCCACCAATTGGGAAAACAAGCGCCGCGTTCGGCCATTGCGATTGCGCGCGAGCACAAGCTGGACATCCCGGATTTCACCAGCGGACGCTTGCAGTTGGCCGAGTGGATCACGCGAAAAGAGAATCCGCTGACGGCGCGCGTGGCGGCGAACCGCTTCTGGCATCACTTATTCGGCGCGGGGCTGGTGACGTCGATCGACAATTTCGGCGTGCGCGGCGCGAAGCCGAGCCACGCGGAGTTGCTGGATCACCTGGCCGCATCCCTAGTAGCCGGGGGCTGGTCAGTGAAGAAGTCGATCCGCAGCATCGTTCTCAGCCGGACCTACCGGCAGGCATCGGCGCCACGCACTGAAGGGCTGGAGACGGATCCTGAGAATCGGCTGCTATGGCGGATGAGTCCGCGGCGACTGGAGGGCGAGACGATTCGCGATGCCATGCTGGCCGTCAGCGGCCAACTCGATCCGGCGAGCGGCGGGCCCGCGTTGCCGTTTTGGGTGCCTGGCAATATGAACCTCGGCAAGCCGGAGTTCCTCTCCGACAACGCGAAGCTCGATCCTGCCACCAACCGGCGCCGGTCGATTTACCAGCCAGCGTTGCGCAAGGGTCAAGTGGAAGAGATGGACGTCCTGAACCTGTTCGACTTCCCCGACACGAACCAGATCACCGGCGCTCGATCGTCAACCACGCTGCCCACGCAGGCCCTGTATCTGATGAATGCACCGTTCGTGAAGGAGCAGGCCGCGGCGCTGGCGAAGCTGACTCTGCATGGCGAACGAACCGACGGGGATCGTGTGCGAGAGCTGATCCGCCGGGTGTATGCCCGCGTGCCTGAACCCGGCGAAGTGGACCGGCTGCTGAGCTACGCGGCCGCGCTACCCGGACGCGCGGAGGCTTGGGAACGTCTCTGCCACACGTTGCTGATCTCGAATGAATTTCTCTATCGTAGGTAACAGGCCAGTATGACAAGGCAAGAGTTTCTCCGGCGTTCCGCTTGCGGCTTCGGCATCGCCGCGCTGCAATCGTTGATGGCAGGCACGCACCACACGGCCCGCGCCACACGCGTGATCTTCCTGTTCATGCAGGGCGGCCCTTCGCAGATGGATTTGTTCGACTACAAGCCGGAGCTCGAACAGCGCCACAGCCAGCCGTTTTCGCTCGCGTTGCCGAAGAACTACGAAGCGCCGGGGATTCGCGGTACCCGGTTTTTCGGGCCGATCAGCAAGTTTGTGCGGCGAGGTCAGCGCGGCATGCTGGTGACTGAGATGCTGCCCCATTTGGGCGGCGTGGTGGATGATGTCTGCTTCCTGCACGGCATGCACGCCGACAGTGAGGCGCACGCGCCCGCCATCCGGCAGCTTCACACGGGGCACAGCGTCCAGGTGCGCCCGTCGATGGGATCTTGGGTGCTTTACGGGCTCGGTTCGGAGAATCGCAACCTGCCTGGCTTTATTACGATCTGCCCCGCCCTGGGCGGCGACGGCGGCACACCGCAGCTTTACGGGAGCGGCTTTCTGCCCGCCTCCTACCAGGGGACGCCGCTCGGGCGCGCGGGCGATACGACGAACGCGCGCTTCGGCTACCTCGGCGATGCGGCCGCGACCGGCGGCGAGCAGCGGCGGCAACTCGATTTTCTGGCGGCGTTGAATCGCCGCGATGCGGAGCGCGTGGGCGCCGAAGCCGAACTCGACGCCCGCGTGGCCTCGTTCGAACTCGCCTTCCGGATGCAGATGGAAGCGCCCACGGTGCTGGATCTCGATCGCGAAACGGAGGCGACGAAGAGTCTCTATGGCGTCGGCGAGAAAGAGACGGACAACTTCGGCCGGCAGTGCCTGATGGCGCGGCGATTGGTCGAGGCCGGCGTGCGTTTCGTGCAGATTACCGACGGCGGCTGGGACCACCATGGGAAACTGCGCGAGGCGCTGCCGGTCCGTTGCAAGGCGGTGGACAAGCCGATCGCGGGCTTGATTGCCGACTTGAAGGGCCGCGGCCTGCTTGACGACACGCTCCTGATTTGGGGCGGCGAGTTTGGCCGCACGCCGTTCGATCAGGATCTTTCGCAGGGCAAGGCTCCGGCGAACGACCGCGGGCGTGAGCACAATCCGCGCGGCTTCACCATGTTTCTGGCGGGCGGCGGCGTCAAGCCTGGCATCGCGCACGGCGCCACCGACGATTTCGGTTGGGACGCCGTTCAAGGCAAGGTGCACATCCACGACCTGCACGCGACAATGCTTCACTTGCTGGGCCTGGACCACGAGCGGCTCACCTACCGGTACACCGGCCGCGACTACCGCCTGACCGACGTGTTCGGCCGCGTCGTCAAGGAGGTCTTGCTCTAGCAGCGCGTGGTAAAAGTCCAGCACAGGTGACCCCGGAGATGTTTCCGACGTCTATGCGGATATGGCGATGGGAAGACGCTGGAAGCAGGCCAAGC
>Ga0194122_10004302_pt1 | contig 14006 bp, 8 predicted proteins | sample TA2MahCa10mmetaG_FD_155487 | JGI IMG/M metagenome (GOLD analysis project Ga0194122, IMG submission 155487) | Freshwater microbial communities from Lake Tanganyika, Tanzania - TA2015021 Mahale Deep Cast 10m | ecosystem: Environmental > Aquatic > Freshwater > Lake | place: Tanzania: Lake... | reverse complement strand
AGCTCAAAAGAGCCGAAGCACTGCGCGATGCCAAGGGTCGATCCGGGAAGACGCCGGGGTGACCGGAGCGCCAACGGGCAACCGTTGGTTCTGGCGCACGGCGAGGTGATGGAACCTGAACGTCGGCGCCCCAACGCGCGCGGCAGGGCCTTCGGGTAGCAACCGCGGAAGGCACACACCCGAGGATCAGCGCTCGATCACGCGGTAGAAGCGCCTGGATGGGCTGGCGTTCGCCTCTTCGCGCAGGATCAGGCGGCCACCCTCGAGGCTCGGCCGGTTGGTGAGGCGGGTCCATCCGCCGGCGTCCGACAGGTCGCCGCTGGCTTGGATTTCGAATCCATCGAGATCCCCCTCGCCGAGTGAGCCGCCATCCTGGTCTCCGAATCGCAGCCGCAGCCCGCCGCCGGCCAGCCACTCGGGAGCCAACAGGCGCTGCGGCACAAGCACCCGCAATCGGGCAGGGCTGCTAGTGACGCTTCCAGCGGCGTCGGAGACCACGACGGAATACTCGCCCGACAGGGCTCGCCGGGTGGCCATGAGGCGAAGGGTGGCGTTGGTGACGCCGAGGTCCGATCCATTGAATTGCCACCGATATCCCAGGGGTCCGGTGCCGGTGGCCGTCACGCTCAAGAGGACCTCGGTTCCCACGCCGATGGTCTGGCTCTGCGGTGGTTTCGTCACCTTCGGCAGGTTGCCCGGCGCGCTGACGGCAAGTTGGGCCGCGGCGCTGGTGATGGCCCCGAACCGGTTGGATACGACGACATGGTAGGGCCCCGCCTGGTCGAGCCGAAGACCCGAAAGGACCAGGGTGGCGTTCGTCTCGCCCTCCAATGGTTGGCCCAGCCCCCACCATTGGTAGTGCAAGGGGCCGGATCCGAAAGCTGCCACGAAGAAGCTCGCCGAGTTGCCGACGTGGCCGGGCTGGTCCGCAGGGGGCTTGATGATGAGTGGCATCGCCGGTGGCTCAATCTCACCGAGCACCGCAAGGTTGTGGAGGAACCCGGCGGCCACGTCGGTGACAAGGATCGACGGGTCGAACAGTTCTGGGGGCAGTGCGAACTCGGTACCAAAGCTGCCATTGGTCTGACCCCAGACGACCACCGTGTTCTTCTGCGGTGAGGTGGCGACCAGGCCGATGCTGTGGAAGTTGCCCGCCGAGAACTTCAGCACGTTGGTCAGGTTGGCCGGGAATCCGAGTTTGTTGCTTTCACCCCACCCGACGAGCGAGCGGTCTGGCAGCATGGCGAGTCGGTGGTAGATCCCTGCGCTGATCGCGACGGCATTGGTCAGGCTGGCCGGGATGGTCGAGTTGGTGGCCGATCCCCATTGCCTCACGATGCCGTCGGCCTGCAAGGCCAGGCTGTCGTAGCTCCTGGCCGAGATCGCCACCACGGGGCCGAGGTTGGCCGGGACATCCGTCTGGCCAAAATCGTTCCGCCCCCAGGCCACCACGGTGCCGTCGGCCCGCAGCGCGAGGCTGTGCTGGCTGCCCGCGGCAACCGCCACCAAGTTGGTCGCACTCTTCGGAATCGAGGTCTCCCCGAAGGCGCTGTTGCCCCAGGCCACGGCCGTGCCGTCGGCCCGCAGCGCCAGGTAGTGGAGGAAGCCCGCCGAGATGGTGGTGACATTGGTCAATCCGTCCGGCGGTTGGGCATGGTCTCCCCATTGTCTCACGGTGCCGTCGTTGAGCAGGGCTAGGCTGCTGAAGGCCCCGCCGGCGACCGAGACGACATTGGACAAGCCGGGCGGTGGCTGGTTCCAAGGTCCCCATTCCACCACCCGCCCACGATGGCGGATCCGGAGGGTAACCGTCCGGCTTCCGGTCCCATGCACGTTGGTTGCCAGCAGGGTGGCTTGATAGGTTCCGCCATAGACGGGCGCCCCGGTGATCTGTCCGTTGGTCGGGTCGACGGTGAGCCCCGGTGGCAAGCCCGAGGCGAAGAAACCGGTGGGATCTCCAATGGCCGTGATCTTGTGGGCCAACGGGATCCCAGCCACGCCCTGGATCCCGTCGGGTCCGGTGATGACGGGCGGTCCGAGGACGGTGAGGCGTGCCGGTGGCGCGCTGGTGACCGAGCCGGCACCGCGAACCACCACCTCGTACCATCCGGCATCTCCGGGTCCCACGCCGATCAGCGTGAGGTTCGAGGAGGTCTGGCCGGCGACGGGCACGCCATCCCGGTGCCACTCGAACGAGAGGGGCGGCGTGCCGGTGGCGATCACCACCATGGTGGCGGTGCTCCCGGCGAGGTTCGTGGTGCCGGCGGGAGGGACCACGATCTGCGGCGGGACCGGGGCCGGGAACTCGTCCACCCGGAGGGCGAGGTTACCGCGCTCGTACGACGAGATGGCCACGACGTTGCTCAGGCCATCGGGGACCATGAGCACCTCCGGTTGCGCCGATCCGCCCCACGTCACCACCCGGCCGTCGTTCCGCAAGGCCACGACATGTTGGTCTCCCACGTCCACCGCGACCACGCCGGCCAGCCCGGCCGGCGCCGAGCCGATCGGCGTCACGACATCTAAATTTATCACGGTCCCGTCCTTCCGGAGCGCCACGGAGTAAAATTGGCCGCTGATGGTCCCAACGGCCGGGAGGTTCGTGGAAATGTACCCGCCGCTGCTCACCAGGGTGCCGTTGTTTTGGAGGGCTAACCATCCGAAGCTGGTGGCCGCGATCTTCACCACCCCCGTGAGGTTGGTCAGCACCAGGCATTGTCCGGTGGAGTTGCCCCCCCAGACGACGACGGTGCCGTCAGCGCGCAGCGCCACGCTGTGCGCGAAGCCCCCGGATACGGCAACCGCGTTGGTCAGGCACGGGGGAACGTCGCATTGGCCGCTATCATTTTTTCCCCAGGCGACGACGGTTCCGTCGGCCTTGAGGGCCAACGCGTGGTTCCGGCCGGCGGCAACCGCCACCACGTTGCTGAGGCCAGCAGGCACGTTCCCCTCGCCGTCCGTCCCGATGCTCCAGGCGACGACGGTGCTGTCGGTCTTCAAGGCCAAGCCGAAGGTGCGGCCCTGGGCGATGCCCACCACGCCATCGAGGCCCTCGGGTGGCGTTCCGTGATCACCCTGTCCCCAGAACACCACGGTGCCGCCGGTCGGTAGGTTGGGAGGCGTGGCGATGGCCTGGGCCGTTTTCAGGGAATCGATCCGGAACACCGTGCCCGCTTCGTCGGGTCCACCGCTGCCGGTCGTGCCGTAAAGCGTGGAGCCCACGATCAGGGGCGCCCCGAGAAAAAGATTGAACCCTTCGGTGGTCGCGGAGAGGTTCCGGATCACCGAGTAACCGGTGCCGTTGGGATCGATGCTGAAGATCGAATTGCCCCCTTGCGTGGTCCCGAAAAGCGTTCCCCCGGCGAAGGCCAAGCCGGCCCCGGGACCGAAGCCATCGTCACCACCAGCGAAGTACTTCAGGGTCTGGAAGGAGGTTCCATCGGCCCGCAGAGAGAAGACGGTGCCTGAATCGGAGACACCTCCATAGCGGGTGGTCCCGTACAGGGTGTCCCCCACTAACACCAGTCCCCCGAGGGGAGTGGATCCATCCGTCCCGGTGAAACTCTTGAGCACCTGGTATCCCGATCCATCCGTCTGCAATCGATAGACCGCTCCCTTGTCCTCGACGCCTCCAAACCCGGTGGTTCCGAACAGCATGCCGCCGTCGGCGATGAGGCTGGTGTTGTGGGGGGATCTGGCATCCCCGTTCGCCCCGAAGTCATGGAGCACCTGGTACCCGGCGCCATCCGTGCCGATCTTGAAGACGGTGCCGCGATTCAAAAGCCCTCCGCTCCAGGTCGTGCCGTACAGGGTGGAGCCGACCAACGCCATCGTCCCGTTTGGACCATAGCCATCCGTGGCCGATTGTTTGAAAATACGGAGCACCTGGAACCCGCTTCCATCGGTGCCAATCCGGAAAACGGTCCCCGCGGTGGCACCCGAGGCGGCGTCGCCGCCCGACGAGGTGGTGCCGTAGAGGACCTTGCCGGCGAGCACGAGTCCACCCATCGGATACTCTCCCTCGTTCGACGGCAGGCCGGCGAAACTTTTGAGCACCTTGAATTCGGAGCCATCGGCGCGAACACGGAAAACGGTGCCACCATTGTGGGCGCCCCCGAGCCGGGCGGTGCCGTAGAGGTAGGCTCCGGCGGAAACCAGCGTGCCTTTACTGGCCAGCCCGAGGTCCTTCGTGAATGCCCCGACGATCGTGAAAAGGTTGGTCTGAGCGGCTTGGATTCCCGGCATCCATCCGGGGGGGCAGCATGACAGACCCAGCACGAGGTGAAAAACCTGAAGCTTCATGAAAGTGCCTTTTAATTAGTCAACGTCGGAATCTTGTTGGCAAGCTCATAGTGGGCCCTGCCGTCTGCCTCCCTCAAGGCTCGGATTTTCTCCTCTGTCGTGTGTCGCTTTCCTTTCATGGTCTGGTCCCTTTCTTGGTCGCCCAGACTCTCACTCCCTCTGGATCCGTTTTGCGAGGTCACGTCACCAGCGGCCCGGCGACACAGCCTCGGGAAAAAGGCCGCCACCCGGCTCTCGAAGGAATCCGGGCGCCCTGCCGCTCCGGTGGTCATCGAAGGCCGGGCCATCGCGAAGAGCTTCTGGGGATGCGCCTGGTGAGACCATCTCGAGGCCTTCAGCGACTACGCAAACCGGTTGCCACGGGGTCGCACCTACGCCCGCAACGGCTCGGTCATCGATCTGCACATCCAGCCCGGGCAGGTGAGCGCCCTCGTGCAGGAGCTCGCCAACGGGCTTGTCGGTGGACTGCGCCTCCTGGTAGATCTGGAATCTCTTCTCGGCACAGAGGAAGCGACGTTTCCTCGGGCCCGATTTGGGCGTGTCGGATGGATGGTCGTTGGTCATGTCGTGGGTGGGTGTTGTGACCGCCTCAGGCGGGGGGATGGTTCCGGTCGCCCTCCGGGCTCCCTTCACTATGCCCCCGCCTGCCACCTCGCAGCGTATTGGATCTCTCTTGTCAGGTCACGGACTCAGCAACGGCGCGACCCCTTCCGGAAGACGGTGGGTTTTCGGCTTCCAGCCTCCACTTTGTTCCGCTTGTTGCTCTTGGGCATTGCGGAAGCTGGTGGAAATTTGGTGGAAAAGTCAACCGATCTTCAAAAACCTCAGCAAAAGCTGGCGGAGAGGGGGGGATTCGAACCCCCGTTACGGCTTTTGACCGTAAACCGGTTTAGCAAACCAGCGCCTTCAGCCACTCGGCCACCTCTCCGCTGGTGCCGAAGGAAACCATGCGCGCATTCCCAGGGTCAAGATGGGACTCCAAAAGACCGTGTGGGCGGTGGGCATCAGGGCCGGGAACTCCCGTAGGTGTCCCCCGGGGAAGGTTTTGGGTGATGGCCACGGCGGGGAGGCCGGCAGAGCCGCTGAAGTGGGCTGCAACCGACCGAGCCAACGCCGTCCATCGGAAAAGCCCCCTCGTCCGGAGGGCTTTCCGGCAAGGGGGCCCGCTGGCTTCCCGGCTCGTCGGTCCCAGCCCGCTGCGGGTGTGATCCCGCCTCGCGCCTCGCCGTCCAACGGTCTCCCCGAAAACAGGAAAGTGCTCCTACCGTCTCGGGCTTTCAGAGCTCCATGGTGGCGGCCCGCCGCAGCGCCAGTTGCAGGGGAATCCCGCCGGTGAGCAACGAGGCGAGGACGAAACCGAGGCCGCTGGCCACGGCGCGCCCTGCCAGGGCCTCCTCGCCATGCCACCCCCACGGGCTGCCCAGGGCCAGGAGCAGCACCGAGCCCAGGATGTATACGAAGCTCAACACGAGGCAGAAGGTCCCGCCGAAGCCGCTGACGATCTTGCCCGGGTTGGTCTCGGCGAAATTGGGATAGAGGGTGCCGAGACCCACCGAGAGGGCGTTGAGCACCAGGGTCATGCCCACGATGGCCGCGGCGAAGAAGGCCGTGCGGCCCGCCTCCAGGTGGAGCATCCGGCAGCTCAGGAGCGTGAGGCCGAGCGTCAGAAACCCGGTGAGCACCGAGGCCGTCACGAACTTCCACCAGACGACGCGGGCCAGCCCGAGCGGCGCCAGACCCATGAGCCAGACCCGCCGTCCCTCGAGCGAGAATTGTGGGAAGACAAAGCGTGTGGTGATGGTGGCGAGGTTGAGCGAACAGGCGCCGAGGTTGAGGAAACCCGTCAGAGACACCCAGAAGGCGGAGTCCGACTGCCGCGTGAAGTGGCGCAGGTTTAGCAGGTAAACCGTGAGCAGGCCGAAGAGCATGAGGGTCTGCCCCCATTGGGTGGTGTCCCTCCAGAAGACGCGGATGTCCTTCACTAGGATCGCGCCGATGTCGCCGGGAAGCCCCGGAACCAGCCCCACCCAGCGCTCCAGCAGGCTGCTGGAGGCCACGGACCCCCGGGGCCCGGGACGCGCTCCGAGGCGCTGGCGCAGCCGGCTCCAGCCGCCCAGAAGCGAACCCCGGCCGCGCACGCAACTGGTCGCCTCGTACAGCACCGAGCCGAAGCGCGTCACCGCGATCAACCCGAAGAACAGCGTGTGGCTCAGCAGCACGGCGCCGTAGAAAATCGCCCCGCGGAAGGCACCCTCCACCCAGTGCTGGACCGCCGAACTCAGCCAATAGCTCGGGAGCAGGGGGAACTGCACGACACGGGTGTTGTCGAGGAGGCGGTCGATGACCACCAGCACCCGGTTCTCCAGGAGCATCTCCTCGGTGACCTCCGTGGGGCGCGTCCTCCAGACGACGAACCCGACCAGCAGCGCGATGCCCCCGACCAGCACGATCTGGAAGAGGCGCCGGTCGAGATGGCGCGCCAGCAGCAGCGCGAACCAGGAGCCGGCCACCGCAGGCAGGAGGATGAACAGCACCACAAGGCCCCCGACCATCGGATAGAATTGCCAGTCCACCCGCTGCACATGACCGTAGGCCAGGAGGAGCGGCGCGATCAGGAAGAGGAACGCCCAGGAGGCCAAGACGACCGACTCGAGGAATTTCCAGCGGAAGATGGTCCCCGGGGAAACGGGCAGGGGCAGCAGGAAATCCGATTCCCGATTCCGGAAGAAATTCGAGTAGCTGATCACCAGATTGCTCAGGAGGAGCAGGGCGAAGAGGCAGGCGAAGAGCAGGAAAAGCATCCGCTCGACCAATAGCCCGCCCAGGCCCGGGAAGCGGGACAGGAACCGCAGGCCCTGGAAGAAGAGCCCATAGGCCATGACGGCATATCCGACCAGGAAGATGCCGATGACGGTCACCCAGAGGCGGGATTTTTCGCGAAGCGACAGCGCCTTTCGCGCCATCGACCGCGCATTGACCTGCAGGAGCAGCAGGAACGGGGCGGCCGACCCCGGGGCCGGTGCCCCGACTCGGTTGCCGTCCGGGATCATGGGGTGGATCCTGACCGAATCAGGGGAGGGTCACCACCCGGAAGTAGGCCCCGCCCTCGGTGGTGGACCCCGGCCCTTCCGGCTCGCTCATCACGAGGCTGGTCCCCTCCCCGAGGGCCGTCGCCACGCGCGTCCAGACCGCCGCGGATCCGGCCAGCGTCCGCGTGCGTTCGAGGGCGTAGCGGATGCCGGCCTGTCCGGCCAAGCGCACCTCGAGGCGGCCGGTGGTCGACCAGGCGGGCGTCAGGGCGAATGGCTGGGGGATCGGCTTCGGAGATTCCTGCGACCAGGCCAGCCGGATGTTGCCCTCGTCCTGGATCACCGGGGGGCCCGCATCGAAGAATCCGTCCACGGCGATGCGATAGACCTGGCCGCGGACCGCCTGGAACTCGACCCGGCTCTGCCAGACGTCCCCGGAGACGATGTCGTCGTTGTCGACAACCCGCCTGAGGGCGCCGACCAAATCGCCCAGGAAGACCGCCAGCAGGGTGTCGAAGGCCGATCCGGTGGTCTCGAATCGCACGAGACCGTCGGCGGGGGCCGTCCATCGCCACCAGGCGGACCGTTCTCCCCGGACACCCGCATGGACGGGCTCTCCCGCCTCGCGCGAGAAGCCGAGGTTGTTGGCCGTCACCGCGCCGACCGCCCCCCAAAGTTCCGTCGCGGCCGAGAAGCGGTCGTTCCCGCCCGGTTGCCCACCCTTCTGGGAGATGTCCAGGCGGATGGGGCCCTCCTCCTGCTGGACCCCGTTGCCGAATCCGTCGACGGCAATGTGGTAGGTGACCCCGGCCTTCGCCTCGAACCGCACCTCGCTCTGGATGCTGTCGAAGGGCCCGACGATGTCGTCGTTCTCGGCGATACGGGTGAGGTTCGTGACCGAGGTACCCGTGTACACCGCTAGGAGCGTGTCGAAGGTGCTGTCCAACGTTTTGATGACGGTCGGGGCCGAGAGGGGCGCGGTCCAGCGCCACCATGCCGACCGCTGCCCGGTGCCTCCGGCGTGGGACGGCTCGAGCGGTTCCCGGCTGAATCCGCGGTTGTTGCCCCGGTAGACACCCCCGAAACCGACGGTGGGGGCGGCATGGACGAACAGATCGTTCGGCGGCGGTGTGGCGATTCCGCCGGGCCTCCAAGAAAGACGGGCGACCCCACGGGCTCCGTCCCGGCCGTCGACGGCGATCCGGTACACCGATCCGGCAGACGCCTCGAAACCCACCCGGCTTGCGGGCGTGCCGGGCTCGAGATCGTCGTTGGCCGCGATCCGCACCAGTTGGGTCAGCGAGGCGCCCTGATAGATGGCGAGGGTGGTGTCGAACTCGCTGCCCAGGGTCTCGAAGGTGACGATGCCATTTGACGGCGCCTTCCAGAGGTACCACACGGAATTGCGCCCGCCGCCCTGGGCGTGGTCGGGCTCACCGGCCTCCCGGGAGGCATTCAGCGTGTTGCTGGTCACCGTCCCCCGCTCGCCGACGAGGCCTTCGGCACCCGAGAACGGATCGTTCACGGGCACGCCGGCCGTCTCGTTCAGCAACCATCTCCGCACGAGCGGGAAGGTGACGTTGAAGCGGCCATACTGGTCGAGCTGCAGGAGCGGATCGGAGATGGAGCATTCGGATTCGCCGCCCCAGAGCTGTCCGATGACCTGCTGGCGGGCATTGAACAGGGGGGACCCGGAGCTCCCTTCCTCGGTGACCCCGCGGGTCCAGCGGACCGTGCGGTAGTCGGAGTCCTCGGACTGGAGGAGTCCAAGGCTGATGCGCTTGAAGGCTGCCTTCGGGTGGTGGATGCCCGCAAGCACCTCGCCGACGCCGGGCGGGTCGGAATTCCAGCCGGCATAGGTGACGCCTGCGGGCACCGGGTTGCGCAACCGGACGAAGCAGTGGTCGTTTCCGGTCGAGCGGTTCCTCGCTGACAGGATGGTGGCACCACCGACCGTCCTCGGAACCGAGGCGGCTCCCGGGGCGGTGCCGTTGCAGGCGGGGGTCTGGAACTTCCAGTAGAACTCGGCGGAGTCGGCCTCGGACTGGTTGAAGAGACAGTGGTCGGCCGTGAGCAGATAGTCGGTCTTAGGGGACTCGTCGAGGTCGTTGAGTAGGCATCCGGTGCAGAAGATCTCCCCGACCACGCCGACCGAACCGATGCCGGCGACGGACAACGCGGTGGTCGCCCAGGCGGGCTCGCAACTCACGTCGACATGGCAGGAGGTGGCCGCTTTCGCCGCCGCGGTGGCGGCTCGGGCGGGGTCATCGTCGCCGAGGGGCAGGTACCGGTGGGTCACCTCGGTGATGCGGAAGGAAGGCAGCGTGGCACCCGGGGGCACGCGGCACTCCAGGACCACCGCCGGGCCGACGACACTGGGCGTCCAGAGCTCGGTGCGGTCCTCTTGGCCTGCCGCGCCGAAGGGCCCCAGCAGGTCCGCGGGATCGTCGGCCGGGTAGACCCGCAGCTCGGCCCCTCCGGACAGATCGACCGCCTCGAGATGGACCCTCAGGGCGAGCGCGTCCACCGATTCGAGGTGCGCGCTCCACACGCGGGTCCCGTCGGTGCCGAGGGCCCAGGCGCCCCCGGCGACCGGGGCACCGACCGACTCCGGCAGGCGTCGTCGGAGGCCCACGCGGGCCCGCCCCTTCGGCCGCAACTGGCGTGCGGTGGCGTCCTCGGCGCGGATGACCGACAGATCCGGAGCTTCGAGACGCAGCCGGACCTGCGGCGGCGGTGAGGGCGGCCTCTGGGGGAGGGATTTGGTTCGCGGCGCCATCGGCCCGGTGCTGACGCGCGCGGGCAATTCCACCGCCCGGAGCGCGGAAGTTGCCCCCAGCACCATCAGGACGAGGGCAATGCATCGGGCGGCCCCGGAAATCCCTCCCGGCGCCTGGGTTCGGTGGGTGGGCCAGCCGGCCTGCCATGTGTCTACCCGGCCGCAAGGGAGGCGCCGGCCGGTGATCGGAAGTCCTTGGGGAGGCATGGCTGGAAGCAGGTCGAGACCGCTGGGAACACGTGCGCGCGGACCGGCAACCGGTCAGCCCGGCATCCGGGTTTCGTGATCGGGGCAGCAGAACCGCTCGATGTCGTCCCGGCGGGAGGGATGGGTGGCCATCAACGCGGCCCGGGTGCCCCCTTCGAAGATGTCGGGCGTGTAGCCCGGGGCGAGGGTGCAGCCGTACAGCGCGTACAACCCGCCGGCAATCAGGTGGGCCGCCTGCCAGACACCGGCCGGAACGACCACCTGGCTGTGGTGGCCTTTCAGGGGATCCGGCCCGAGCACCACGTCGCCGGAGGTGCCGTCCGGATGCAGCAGGATGAGCCGGAACGGATCCCCGGCGTGGAAATGCCAGACCTCGTCGAGCGTGAGCCGGTGGAAGAGCGACTGGCTCAGGGGTTCCTCGCAATAGAGCCCGATCATCGCCGTGCCAGCCGGTCGCCCCGGCTCCGTCTCACGGGAGGTCCGGTAGGTCTGGACGAAGAGGGTGCCCTCGACCGGCAGGGGCTCGAGACCGTAGCGATCGATGAGGGTCTGGATCGTGGGGTGCATGATCGGTTGGCGGAACCTGGACCCGCCTGGTCGGGAGCCTAGCAGCCAACTCCAACCGACGCCACGAGGGCGTCGACGAGTTCCTGGGTGCGCAGGCTGCGGCGGATGCTGGCCCCGACCTCCGGGCCCCCGGGATCGCGGGCCAGCCGTGCCAAGGCCTCGAGCATCCGGGTGGCCTGACGCGTCGGCGACGGGGTTTCCGTCCGCACCCAGGTGGCCGGGTTGGCCATGCCGAAGCGATGGGTGAAGCCGACCGGTCGGGTGGCATCCGACGTGGCGAAGCCGCCCTCCCAGTCGAGCACGAAGTCGTCGAGCGAGACGACCCCGAGATGTCCCATGAGGTCGAGGTCCATCAGGCAGGCGCCCACCGAATAGCCCACATCCCAGGTCGCCGTGAATCCGTCATCCAGCCGGAGGAATCCCGCGCCGCGGAACCACCCGCCCGTCACCGGATCCCGCTCGGCCCAACTCCGGCATTCGGCCACCGGCGCATCGCTGCCGGAGTACTCGACGACCGCCCGCATCGGGTACCAGGCCATGTCGCCGATCACCCCGGTGGGCTCCTGGTCCGGCCGCAGCCGGATGTTCGACCGGTCAAGCGCCGGGAAGAAGAATGAAGTCCGCAGGCCCGAGAGCGCACCGGTCAGGCGGGGCAGGGCTTCGCGGATCGTCGCGGTGCGCGGGTGGTGCGTGAAGTGGGTGCCATCGAGGAAGGCGACCCCGGAGCGTCGGCAGGCATCCGTGATGCGCCCAAGCGAGGCCAGATCCCGGAACGGCTTGTCGGCGAGCACCGCGAGCCCCCGCGCGGCGGCGGCGATGCAGATGGGCTCGCGGACGGCGGTGGGGGTCGCGACGTACACCGCGCCGACGGTCCCGGAGGCGATCAGCGCCTCCCAGGTCGCGTGAACCGGCACCGAGCCGTGCCGCGCGGCGAAGTCGGCGGCCTTGTCCGCCCGGCGGCTGGCCACCCCGGCGAGCACGACCTCCGGGGTTCCTTCGAGAGCCCGGGCGATGACGTCCGCGATGAATCCGGTGCCGACGATGCCAAGGCGGAGGGGGCGGAAAGAGGAGTTCATGGACGAGACGAGCGAAGCCTTCCTCCGCCCGCCCGGCGAGGGTCCAATCGGTCCCCGTAGGTGGCAAGCACGTTGAGGCAATGGCTGCGTCCGTCCCGGCAACCCGGATCCCGGCAGATCCCGACCTGAGCCGCCAGCGCGTATGCGTGAAGTCGGTTGGAAGGCCTAGCGATGGGGTTTGAGCCGATTTGGCGGCACATCGTCCCAAAAACTTTTCAAGGTCCCGCGCGTGAAGTGCATCGTCTCCCGCTAAAAAAAGCCCGCATCTCCCGTTCCCCAGTCTCCCTCGATGCCATCCGCGTCGTGCAACTCGTGGAGACACCCGACCATCGCCGACTCCAATCCCTGCTCCGCACGCACCACTACCTCGGTGGCCTTAAACCCGTCGGCGAACGCATGTTCCACGCCGCCCTCGATGCCGACGACCGATGGCTGGCCGTGTTGGTTTTCTGCGCTGCCGCCAAACATCTCAAGGCCCGCGACCAGTGGATTGGTGGACCCGGGCCCAACGTGACCGCCGTCTGTGCCTCGTCGCCAACAACAGCCGCTTTCCCATCCTCCCGGAGGCCCACCAGCCCAACCTGGGCTCACGGGTGCTGCGCCTGACGCTCGATCGCCTCGCCGCCGACTGGATGGCCCGCTACGGGCATCCGGTGCTGGTCGTCGAGACCTTCGTGGATCCCGAGCAATTCCAGGGAACCGTCTATATCGCCCAAGGGTGGCTGGAGCTCGGTTTGACCGATGGCTGTGGTCGTCACCGTCGCGACTATCACGTGGAGCACGACAAACCCAAGAGCCTCTTCGTGCGGGAGTTGGCGCGCAACGCCTGTCGCAGCCTGCAGGCAGAGCACCTCAAGCCGGCGTTGGCCGCAGTGGAAAAGCGGGCGGGCGCCCGCTGCTATCTGAAGGGCGCGGCGTTGCGCGCCCTGACCGGGCACTTCCGGGATTTGCCCGAGTACCGGGGCCGCACCGAGTCGTACCCCGTCTGGTCGCTGGTGAGCCTGATGCTGGTGGCGATGCTGTGCGATGCCCCGCGCGGGCAGAAGGACCTGGCCAAGTTGGCCCGGCGACTCACCCAGCACCAACGCGCGGCTCTGGGAATCCGACCCGATGCCAAGGGCTACTTTCCCGCCCCCAGCCAATCGACCTTCTCCCGTCTGCTTGCCGGCCTTGATACCGAGGCCCTCAACCGGTTGTTGCTGCAAATCCAGGCCAAGGTGCGTGGAGAACCTCCACCCGGGGAATTGATCGTGGTCGACGGCAAGGAACCCCGCCACGGCCCGGGCGATGCGATCTTGGCGGCCGTCACTGTGCCCGGCCAATTCTACCTGGGCAGCGCGCTGGTCGACACCAAGACCAACGAGATCCCGGTGGCGCGCAAACTCTTCGGCTCACTGGATCTGGCAGGAAGGACGGTGTCGATGGACGCGCTCCACACCCAGGATCGGACGGCCCGTGAACTGGTCCTCGAACACGGCGCTGACTACCTGCTGACCGTCAAAGACAACCAGCCCACCCTGCGCAAGAACATCGACACCGCCGTGCCATTGCCGCCGGCGGGTTTTTCCCCCTCGGCCGACCACGCCCACCGAGGTCCGGACACTGGAGACCAACAAGGGAGTGCGTGAGAGCCGCACCTTGGTCACCCGGTCGGTGAACGCCGAGGACATCGGATTTCCGTTCGTCGCGCAGTGCGGTCGACTGACCCGACAACGCCGCGGTCGGAAGGACGAGACCGTCGGGCTGATCACCGATTTGAGTCCGAAGGAACTCAACGCCTCACAGTGGCTGCGAGCCAACCGCGAGGGCTGGGGAATGGAAAACGGCAGCCATCAACGACTGGATGTCTCACTCAACGACGATCGCTGCCGGGTCCGCAGCACCAACGGCCTGCTGATCCTGGGCATGATGCGTCGGATCGTGGTCAGCTTCTTCATGCACTGGCGAAACCGGCAGCGTAAGCCGCGGCAGAAATCGCTCACCGACTTTCAGGCGGCCATGGGCGAGAACAATCTCGCGAGGGCGATTGCCTTCGTTACCCACAGC
>Ga0194122_10004295_pt1 | contig 14021 bp, 19 predicted proteins | sample TA2MahCa10mmetaG_FD_155487 | JGI IMG/M metagenome (GOLD analysis project Ga0194122, IMG submission 155487) | Freshwater microbial communities from Lake Tanganyika, Tanzania - TA2015021 Mahale Deep Cast 10m | ecosystem: Environmental > Aquatic > Freshwater > Lake | place: Tanzania: Lake... | reverse complement strand
GGAAAAGACCCCATGGGTATTGCTGCAGCAGCACTATATCTTGCATGTATTAGCAGCGGTGAGGCAAAATCTCAAAAAGAGATATCTGTCGCAGCTGGGGTGACTGAGGTAACTATACGAAATAGATGCGCAGGCCTTAGAGAAATGCTAAAAAAAGAAAAAATTTAACATCTTTAGATGTCTTGGTCTGAGTGGCTAGAATTTAATAAAGAAAACATAGCCAAAGTGCCGCAAACATCTGGTGTTTTTCGAATGCATACTGCAATGAAAATGATGTATATTGGAAACGCCCAAAATCTTCAAAAAAGACTAGATGAGACACTGGCTGCTCCATGTACATCTGATGCCAAAAGATTTTGTTATATGGAAACCAACGAGCATGAAAAAATCAAAAATGAGTTGTTAAACGATTACCGCCAAAAACATGATGGAAAACTTCCAAAATGCATGGAATCCTAATCAAAATAATACTAAATTAATTATATGAGATCTATTTGGTTTCTGAAACTGGAATTTGTTGACGGACCAAAAATTGCATCAGTGCTTCTTTTGAGTATTCTATCCCATGCTCATCTGCAGTATGTTTTCCAAATTCTTCGATTGCCTTTGTACCATGACCTTCTGCAACAAATGGACATTCAAAACCATAATCTCTACAGCGTAGTTTTGTCATCTAAAATCGCTTTTCTATAGATATTATTTAAATCATTACCAAAACTTTCAGAGACGAAATCAAAAATAGCTTAGATCATGACAAGCCATGCTCAAATCTATCCCAAGGGTATACAATGTATTCATCTCCTTTTGTTAGTTGCGCATATACAACTTGTGGTGGGATCTTTTTGCCTTTTCTTGCAAACAAAGTTGCATAAACTAGATGAGTAGAATCTTTTACCTTTGGCAAAATTTTTGTAAATGTTTTCCCAGTATCGTAAATGTCATCTACAAACAATGAATCTTGTGGGATCTGGTCTTTATCGACTAGAATTACTTTGATGTCAAGCCTATCGGCTAAAAGCCTTGCCGGCACCAACCCACCTCGGCTTATAGTAGAAATACTGTTAAATTTAAGATGAAGTGATTTTATCTTGCTAGCAAGTACATCAGCTAGCGATTCAATTGTATTCCAATCGATAAATTCCTTTTGACTCATATTTTTAGAATTTTATAACACCAATATATCAAAATCGCAAGTTAAGATCTTGAAACCAAGTAGACTGTGTATATTTGATTTGTTCCAGTTGGATTGACATTCATATTTTTAAAATTATACTTTGTAGTTTTTACATTTTCATGCACATCACTGCCAATTACCAATGTGTTTGGAAGCGCAAATCGGTTAATCTTGGCACACCTATTTACAGTAGAACCAAAAATGTCCTTGACAGAAGATGTACTAACCTGTGCTAGGCTGACTGTACCATAAGTCATGCTAACTCTATATGTAATGGCAGGCAAACTTTCCTTTTGTAGGTTTGCACTTATTTTTTCATTTGAATTACATATTGTCAAACAACAATCTATTGCGTTTAGAAATGATTTTGAATCTGATGGTTTAATTCCTGTAAAGTAAAACAAGACTGCATCGCCTATGTTTTTGACAACAATTCCGTTAAAGCTTTTTACAATTTCTGCGATAGAGTTTATGAAAATACTGTAAAACTTCCTCGTTTTTTCTCCATCTAACTCAGATGCAAGCATTGTGGACTGGATGATATCAATCATGCATACACAACAGTCTTCATTATGTTTTGAAAATTGCAAAAGCATGTCTTCTTGCTCTTTGATTATTTCTTCTCTAAGGTTAATTGCCATAGCAGCCTCTTGCAATCTTTTTGCCATTGAATCAAATGACGTTGATAGTTGTCCTATCTCATCACTTGTTTTTATGTTGGTTCTAACATCAAAGTTTCCTTTTTCAATTTCTTGTGCTGCCTTTTGCAGTTTAACTAATGGATATGAAATTGATTTTGACAGGAAAAAAGTAATCACGCCCATCACTATTGTAATTACTAGTCCTGTCAGAAAGATCCTATCCTGCAAAATTAGTATAGGTTCTATGGTCTCTGACTCGTCAATTTCTGCAAGCAATACAAATCCCAAATCTTTTGCACAGTATGATGAGCCGAAAATCTTGACACCTCGATAGTCTTGATAAAAATCAAGCAACTCTTTTTCTTCTTCAAAGCATTTTCTTACAGGAGGTATGTCAACTTTTTGATTGAATTCTGTGTTTTTTAGGAATCTGGATTCTGAGATCAGAATATAATCGCTGTTTACAACATAAACTTCGCCTGACTTTCCAAGGCCACTGCGATTAAGCAAAATATCATCCATTGTTTTTGTACGCATTTTAGCAATTACAACACCAATTGGTTCTAAATGGTGATTATCATCTTTTGCAAAAATTGGAGTCACGACAATCATTCGTTTTTGGCCTTCTGCAACAGGTTCAAAGTCTATAAAAGAATTTTTCAATCCTGAAACAAAGTATGGATCTTGTGAAAAATCCTCACTTGGGAGTTTTGCAAGCGAAAAGTATGCCTGACCATTTTTCCCAAGAATCTTTACATCCTCAAAACCAATAGAGTACCCAACTAGCTCTTGAAATGCCTGAATTTCGATCAAAAAATCTCTTCTGCTTTCATCGATTCTAGTCTGGTATTCATCTTCTGAGGTGTTTAGCTTTTCTACTAGAACCTGAACCATTGGGTCTGTTGCAATGATTTGGATTTGTTTTATCCTAGCATCAAAAAGATTTCTAAGTGAGTTGCCTCTTGTTGTTGATTCACCAAGTAACTGGTCACCTGTTTTTTGCTTTAAAACCTCAACTCCATATGTAAAGCTAAGATATGCGCTAATTCCTACTGCTACAAGCGATACAGACATTACCAAAAAAACAAGCTTTTTGCTTAGTCCAATTCTAATTTTTGGGCTCAATTTACCTCATTTTATAATATGTCATAATTAATTTGTAAATCAAATACAGGCAATGCGCGATTCATGTTTTATCGCAATTATAAATCGCTTTAATAGGCTATATTGATTCTCGGCTTTGATATTCAGTGATGGAAATTCACTTGTGTATTATTAATTACAAAAAATAATCCAAAAACATGGTTAAGCAATCTGTTTTGATTGGCATTGTAATAGGTGCTTTTGTCGCAGGCATTGGCATAGGGTATGGAATAGCTCAGCCAAATCAGCCTAACTTTATGCCTATGACCACTCAACAAATGCAGCAAATGATGAATAACCCAGATACAATGGCTAACTGGATGAATTCCATGATGAATGATCCTCAGCTACGCCAACAAATGTATGATATGATGCTACAAAATTCGCAATTTATGCAAGGCATGATGAATAACCAACAGTTTCAACAACAATGGATGATGCCAATGATGGAACAGATCCCTTAAAGCAGAAAATCATTTTTTGAGATATATGTAGGTGCACTGCATTGCAATGAAGTCCTACTCATTATATCAAAACCAATCCAATACTAGACAATGCAAACATTACTTGAAGGAAGAAAAATAGAGGAAGATGATCGAAAAGAAGCAATTCTTGAGATGATCTCTGACAAGTATTGCCGCGAAATTCTAGAGGCAACAATGGACAAGCCAAAATCTGCAATGGAGATAAGCTCTGAAAGAAAGATACCCATAAGCACAGTGTATCGAAGATTGCAAAATCTTCATGACAACAAGCTACTTGGAATATCTGGAACCATCAGCGCAGATGGAAAAAAGTACTTTTTGTACAAGAGCAAGGCAAAAGCCATTTCGACTTCATTTAACTCCGGTACAATCGAAATCCAAATTGTGCCTAACACTTTGGTAGAAAGTTAGGCGCATGTTTTTCTTTAAAATCAAATTTGAGAATAGTGAGGGTGTTTAAAATGACTTTGGCAAGTAGAGAACTAGTGGAAATTTCAAAATTCAGGTCTCCAGTTATGACTGTCAGCACTAGTGCGTCAATTCATGATACACTTGTAAAAATGCAGATTAATTTTATAAAACGAATTGTGATTGCCGAGAATAGCAGACCTGTTGGTATTGTGACAGAGCGAGACATTAGTAGATTTTTAGAAAACGACAAAACCGCTAGAGCATTAAATGAAATTCCAATCAGCCATGTTATGCGAAAAAATCCAATTAGCATAACAGATGGATTTGAAGATCACTTTGAGCAATGCACTACAAGAATGGACACATTCAACATAGGCTCAATTGTAATGGTTGATTCTGACGGAAAACTGGTTGGAATTGTAACAAAAACAGACATTACAAAAGCATTTTCTGTGATTTATGGCGGAAAATGCAAAGTTAGAGACTATATGAGTGAAAAAGTAATCACCTGTAGAGAGTCTGATACGCTAAGATATGCACTAAACATGATAAACACAAACAACATTTCAAGACTAGTAGTTACAGACAATAATGGAAAGCCTACTGGAATCATTACTACAAACACATTTCTAACTCATAGCAGATATTTTGCAAACGGAAAAACACGTACACGGGACTATTTACTTCCAACAAAAAATGAAGCCGAGTTACGCGTTGGTGATTTGGTACAAAAAGAGATTGTTACTATTGGTCCAGAAGATGATCTTGCCACCGCTGCACATCTTATGATAAAAAATGAGATAAGTGGAATTCCAGTTGTTAATAATGAAAAGCTTGTTGGCGTTATTACAAAGTTTGATGTTGTTAAAGCGTTTGCGGATGCTGGCATCAATGAAAGACTTAAGGTAAAATACAAAAACACCTACTAAACTCATATTGTTTTCAAATAGAACTGATGCAGGAAAACAGCTAGCCAAAAAACTAGAGTTTGTAAGAAAAGAAAATCCAATCATTCTTGCCATCCCAAGAGGTGGGGTCATGGTTGCAGATGCAATAGCCTCTTTTCTTGGCTGCAAACTAGACATTATAGTATCACGCAAAATTGGAGCACCTGATAATTCAGAGCTTGCAATAGGTGCAGTATTACATGATGGGAGCTATTTTCCAAACAGTGATGTGCTAAAAATTCTACAAGTTTCTCAAAGATACATTGATTTAGAAAAAGCAGCACAGATGAAAGAGGTTCAAAGACGCCTTATCAGCTATCGTGGGTCCATACAGTATGAGTTGAGTGGGAAAACTATAGTCCTAGTAGATGATGGCTTGGCAACAGGCGCAACTATGACAGTCGTAGCTCTATGGGTGAAAAAACAAAATCCAAAAAAAATAATCATTGCAGTGCCTGTAGGCGCTAGAGAAACAATACAAAAACTAGCAAAAATAGTAGATTTGGTTGTTGTGTTGGCTATACCAGACTTTTTTAATGCAGTAGGGCAATTTTATGAAAACTTTGATCAAGTAGAAGATATTGAAGTACAAAAAATTATGAAAAAATACGGCTATAATATCTAGTACTTTAGATTTAGCGCCTTTCTCATAGCAGCTATTCTACATCTTATTGTAACGCTGCTAATCCCAGATGTCTCAGAAAACCTTCGCTGGCTGAGCTTTTCATTGTTGATAAGGCATGAAAGATAAAGACATGCTGCTGCCTGGGCTACTGGATTTTTGCCATCGGCGAGTCTTTTTTCCTGTGATTTTTCTAGTATTTCAAATGCATCTCTTTTTGTTTTTTCTCTTATTCCTAGATCATTTGATAGGCGAGTAATGAAGCTTGTATTATCATACTGCTTTAGATGTAAGTCAAGTTCTATGATGATTGTTCGGAGATCACGTGAGAGCAGTTTTTTTTCTACATTTGCTGCATTGGCTATAGTGGACTTGAGTGCACATGGTGTAACTTTGGCAATAGGAAATCTATTTGCAATACCACACATTACTTTGGATCTGATAGTTCTTGTCTACATGTGGATGCCAAACGTTGTTTCATACTTTCAAAGACAATAATAGAGATAAGAAAAAATAATTTTATTCAACGCGTTTGTAGACGCTTTTGAATTCTTGTGCAATAGTATATGCAAGATTTTGTATGTGCGATACCTCATTCATTGTTTTTTTGCCTCTTGCAATCTGCCTCATAAGTGTCATGCACTTGTGTATCTGGTTGTGATCTGCAGTGTCTGGATCATAGGGGCTTGTTATCTCAGTTAATGATTTGAAGCACTCATCAAAGTCAAGACAGAACTTTAAGATGACTTCTTCCCACGCTTTGGTTGTTTTTGGAAAGCCTGTAGCATCTGCTAGCTCACGAAACTCGTTGTGTCTGTCTCGTAAAAGCAACTCTAGTGCTCTTCTTGCGCGGTTTTCCTCAAAGTCGCCAATTGATTTTAAGAGACTCATAGACAAAGTATCTATGTACTAGTATTAAATAAAATCATAATTATCAAGTATGATAATTTAAGTTTGCAGTTTAGATAAATGTAATTTTCTTGATTGAGCTTCAAAAGTGATAATTCGCCAAGTGTTTATTCTATGAAATGACATGTTCTAGTCAGAATCAAATGACTGAGCTAAAACGCCACATGGGACTTTTTCACTTAGTAATGTATGGTGTTGGGCTTATAGTTGGGGCGGGCATCTATGTGCTAATAGGCGAGGCAGCAGGACTGGCAGGCAATGCTGTTTGGGTTTCTTTTGTGTTAAGTGGGATGGTAGCGGCATTTGCAGGTCTAAGCTATGCTGAGCTTACATCAATGTTTCCGCGAGCCGCAGCAGAGTATGTTTTTGTAAAAAATGCATTAAGGAGCAATTTTATCGGGTTTATTGTTGGTTGGCTTACCTCAATTACCTCGATGATAACTGCTGCAACTGTAGCACTTGGCTTTGGCGGATACTTTGCGCAGTTTTTGAGCTTGCCAATAACAATCTCTGCTGTTTTGCTATTGATTGGTTTATCAGTCATCAACTTTTTTGGCATAAGAGAGTCTGCTTGGGCAAATACCATATTTACAATAATTACAATATCAGGTCTTGCCATAGTCATTTATCTTGGGTTTACTTTTACTGACGTAAAACAGATAGATTATTTTGAGGCACCATTTGGATTTTCTGGAATAATTCTTGCCTTTGTTTTGATATTTTTTGCATTTATTGGCTTTGAGGACATGGCAAATGTAGCCGAAGAGGTAAGAAATCCAAAAAGAACACTGCCACGCGGAATTATTTTAGCAATAATATTTACATCGCTAATCTACATTCTTGTTTCTTTAGCATCAATTCGCATTCTAGGCTGGCAGGATCTTGGCGAGTCATCTGCACCTTTGGCAGATGTTGCAGGAAGAGTGCTTGGAGATAGTGGACAAAAATTTCTTTCCGGAATAGCACTTTTTGCAACAGCAAGTACTGTTCTTATCACACTAATTGCAGGTGCACGAATGCTTTATGGAATGTCACGAGATGGCTCTCTGCCCCACTTACTTGGAAGAATTCATTTTAAAACAAACACGCCGTGGATTGCAGTAGTTGTAATAATGGTAGCATCAATTGGCTTTGCCTTTATTGGCGACATTGTCTTGGTTGCAAACATTGTAGTGTTTGCTGTAGTAATTACGTTTGCGATGATAAACCTGTCAGTTATCGTTCTGCGATATACAGAGCCTGACATGGAAAGACCATTCAAGGCGCCACTTAACATAGGTCGCTTTCCTGTACTTGCACTTTTTGGCCTTATAGCATCAATTTACATGGGCTTGCAGTTTGAGATTCCAGTTATTGGAGTCGGAGTTGGAATTATTGGTGCAGGAGTTGTGTTTTACTTTGCTTATCACAGATACATCAAAAAGCTGTAAATTACACAGTTTTTAAAGAAATCATTATGTTTTGGTACCTGTTAAATAATCTAGATTAAATGAAACAAAAACCACATACTTCAGAAAAAGAAACTACACGTAGCATAACTTACAGACTTCCAGCCTATGTTGTAGATGAGCTTGAAACAGAAGCCATGCAAAAAAACGTCTCACAAAATGTACTGGTAAAGCAGATCCTTGAGAAATTTGTAAACTGGGATAGATTTGCAGATAAAATAGGAATCATTCCCATTCCAAAAGAGATTTTAAATTCACTTGGTAAAAACATGGAAGGCGAACACATCAATCAGATAATTGATGCACTAGTTCCAACAATCAAAGATTCTGTAATGTTTATCAAAGGAAAGTATGATCTGAAAAGATGCATTGAGACTTTAGAAGACTATATGCGAGTATCAGGGATGCTATCGGATCATAGAACTGAAGGAGACATTCATCATTTTATTATACAACATGAGCTTGGAATGAAGTGGTCATTATTTACAGAGCAGCTATTAAAGGAGATTTTTCATTCGTTCCTGCCAGAAAAGGCGCTAAAGTGCCAGACAACTGACAGTACGGTTATTGCATCAATTGCACTTGGCTCTGACTTTTCTGAGCACGATTATTAAAAATCACATTTGAGAATATAGTTTAATTTTATAAAATGATACAATAAACAAAAGTAATGGCAATACCAAATGAAATCCAACAGTATGTTGAAAATCACATCGAGTTATTAATCCAGCAAACAAAGTCCTATCTTCCTTTCATAAAAATTGCATACAGGTCGTCTTTTTTGTAAATCCGAATTGGCCCATAGAGATCACCATTTTCTACAAATAGTGTTGGCAAGATGTCAGGATGGTCTACTCGCCAATCTGCGTCATTTTTAGCTGCGAGATAAGATATGATATTGTAAAGATGCCAACTAGTCCTCCGCCTGGAAAGCCAAGCAGTAGTGTGTTATTTTCTGATTGTGTCTGTGATTTTTTTGTCATATTGGAGATACTGGAAGTTCGGCTTTTCTTATGGTTGGCTTGAAGCGTTGTTTTGCGCGCCGAGAAAGTTTTCTTAGGAATCTCTTGTTTAGATAATCAAAGACTTGACTTAGGTCCCATCCGCTTTCGCTGTGCATGAATGTTTTGTATGGGGTTGTTATGCGAATTGATACCTCGTGAAGCTGCCTGCCCCCTTTGATGTGTTGCCTTTTGATTGTAGCGCGTGCTTCGATTACATCACCATATACTTTTTGAATTCGCTTTAGTGTGCTTGTAAACTTGGATATTATGATATCAGCGTTTGGTGAATCCTCAGGTAGTCCTACTATGTAAAATGGAATTTGGCTTTCTATTTTGGCAGCAAGGAGGCTAAGAATGTCTCGATATGCGATTATGCCATGTAGTGTTCCCCAGACAGATACAAGACTACATGTAGTATTTGATTTTAGCATGCCATCTATTATGGAGTTTAGATCGTCTTTTGGATTGCATTGCGGTATTCTAGTGCTTCCAATGTTTCCAATCGATGATTCTTGTCTGCGAATTTTATTGACGCCGATTAGTTTTTTGCCTAATCGCTCTCGTGGAATTATTGTTTGCAATACATGAAATGATGTTAGAACCTGTTTTACTGAGCCTTTGTTTAGAATTGGAATATGATCAATCCTTTTTGTTGTCATTATTCTTCGTGCGGAGCCAAGCGAGTCAGTTGAGTTGAGTGTTATTGGATTTTGGGTAAAGATCATGTTTGCCTTTATCCATTTGTTGTCTTTTGACAAAAGCATCTCAAGAATGTCTTTTGCACTGACTTGACCGATTATTTGATTGTCTTGTACTATAGGTGCTGATCTTATGCGATGATGTGCCATTATGTTTGATGCCTTGTTTACTGTATCAGTTGGTTTTAGGAAAGGAACTGCGTAAAGATATGGTCTAATTATAGCATCTAAGATATTTGATGCTGAAAGAAGTGCTCTTACGTTTGTAGAATAAACAGAATTTCCCTCTAGACAAAAAACGTCATACACATCAGAGTTTGAAATTTGCTTTATTACATTAGATACTGTACTTGATGGGTTTACAACTACTGCCTTTTGTGGCAAAGGCAGTTTTGAATGATAAATGTCCTTAAAATGCTCATAGATTGTATCTGCTAACATATTTTTTCTCCAAACTAAAGACCAATTTGACAGTTTTGAATTAAAATAAACCCTAGATTTTCAAGGGTGATATTCAATTATGGTATTCTTATCACACTTATTTAGTGTCCAAGTGGCAGATGATTCATGATTATAAAAAAACCCGATATTAATCAAGTAATGATAAAAAGATCAGTTACCGTAAAGCCTTCAACCACACTTCTTGAGGCAAGAGATATTTTATTTAGACATAAGATAAGACGACTCGTAGTTTTAAACGAAAAAGAAAAACCTGTTGGTATAATTACAGAAAAAGACATTGCGAGGTCGATTTACAATCTTGGGACAAGATCAATAAAATCAGTCAAAGTTGGCGATTTTATGTCAAAAAATCTGATTACTGTTACAAAGGATAGCACCATCTATGACTGTGCAAAGCTGATGCGGCGCCACAGGATTAGCTCTGTTATTGTTATAAACAAGGATGGAACGCTAGCAGGGCTTGTAACAAAGACAGACCTTGTTTCGGTTTTTCTTACCCAGTCTTCAGTTCCACTAAAGGTTTCCTCGGTAATGACAAAAAATGTAATTACTGCAGCTCCTGGAGACTCGCTTCTTTTAATTGAAAGTCTTTTGATAAATCACAGAATATCCAGAGTAGTAATTCAAAGAAACAGAAGACCAGTTGGCGTAATAACATATAGAGACTTTATGCCTGCCAAGATACCTCACTGGATTGCCGAATTTGCAGACAAAAAAGAGCTCGAAGAATATCGTCGTAGATCAGTTCCAGAAATTACCGCAAATCAGCTAAACTATCTTTTGCCGTTTAAGGCAGTCGATATAATGGCGTCAAACCCGATAACTGTAGATGCAGAAGATGATGTTGGCCTAGCAGCAATGCTTATGATTAGAAATAACATTAGTGGCCTTCCTGTTGTAAGAAAAGGGTTGCTTGTTGGAATAATTACAAAATCAGATATTGTAAAAGCAATTGCAGAAAAATAGCTAGGCTTTCAAACTTTTTGGCTCAAGACCAAATGATTTTTTTGCATTTACGCCACCTGCCAGGCTACCAATCCTCACATCAGAATCAAGCACAAGCGGAATATCGGAAAGCTCGTTTGGTTTTAGCGGATAAACTATCTTTGTTTTAAACTCAATTATGCTTGGCGATTCTTTTCCAATTTGTTTTAGAATTCTTTCTTTGTGGAGCCTTGTAAGACGATCAATTATTTGTGATTTGATTTTCTCAAACTTTTTCTTTTCTTTGATTATGCTAATAGTACCTTTAAGCTGAAAGCCAGATAGTTTTTCTTTATCAATTACAGCGATGCTGACCCACTTGTTTTTTGAAAAGTTGTGAAATGTCTTGTGCTTGAATAGCTCAAGCCAGTAGAGGTTATTGCCTTCCAAGCAAAAGCTTGTGCGTGGTGAGATGTTGCACAGTCCTGATTCATCCGTGGTTCCAACTATTACCATTTGTTGCGCAAGTATCATTTTTTTAACATCGTCTGGAAGAGTTACCATGTTTTGTTCGTGTTTTCTTTTAATAAAAATAGAAATGGTGATTCCTATAGTTGATAATAAAATGACGGGAACGTATTATACGGCGTACCAAAGTACACAGCACTGGGTTATTACCCTGCGTTCCCGTCCACAGGTACAAGAACTTGCGCTCAAGTACCAACTTAGTTATATTACTTAATCCAAATAAAGAAGGAACAAATTATCAGCTTTGATAATTAGCTACCGATGATGTAATTATTACAACAAGTAAAAGGAATAATGATTATTAAGCAAGAGAAATTTTGATAGTTTTGTGAAACTTGAAGAAATTAAGAAAATCCTAGTTCCAATGGATGGCTCTAAAAATTCACTTCGTGGCCTTGATACTGCAATATATCTTGCAAGACAGTGCCATGCCACTATTACAGGCCTTTATGTAATGCCAATTTATCCAAAGTCCTTGCTCTTAAAACCAATACCATATGAAGCCGAGCTTGTAAAGATTGCAAAAGAATTTCTAGAAAAGGCAAAGACGCGTTCTGCACAAAATGGAATTGTCTTTAATGATAAAATAGTCAAAGGACATGCGGCCGAAGTAATCTTAGATTTTGCAAAAGATAAAAAATTTGATCTTATTGTAATGGGTGCAAGGGGGATGGGTTCTGTAAAAGAAATCTTTCTTGGCAGTGTATCAAATGCTGTTGTTCATAAATCAAAAATTCGAGTTTTAATAGTAAAATAATCTGCCAACATGGGTAATTGTAGCCTAAAATGAAGGCAGAACAAACTGCAATCCTATACCTATAGCGTATAAGATTCCAAGCAGTATGCCGCTATGCAAATTAAGTTTGTTTCTAAATATTGGAATAAGTGCGATTATTGTAATTATTGTGACTAGTATCATCTGATATTCTAAAAGCGGGGTGTTTGGAATCTTTTCAAAAAATCCGCGATATGCCATGGCACCAAAAACTGCCACTGCAAGCAGCAGTGTGTTGTTAAGTATTTTTGAGCCCAATACGTTTGCTACCGCAATTGAAGCACCCTTTGCGCCTTTTCTAGCTAAGATCATCATCGATATTTTTTCAGGCATCTCGCCTGCAAGTGGCGCAATTATTATTGCAAGTACCACAACAGAAACACCGCTTTCTATTGACATGTCTTTTAGTGAGTGCACAAAAGGCTCTGCGCCGATAAAAATGCCTATGGTTCCTGCCACAAAAATTACTAGTGCTTTTGTAAAGTGTTTTTGTGATATTTTGGTAGCATGATTATGAACCTCGTTTTCAAGTATTGCTTCTTTTTCCTGTCTTATTTCACGAAATGCCAGATACAGATATGCTGCAAAGAATGCTGAAAAGATTATCCCATCTATGTAATCAAATCCATCAATAAACATGATAGCTCCTGCGATGGCAGTTATCACCAAAAGTACGGTATCAAGTTTGAATTGCTTTACATCGATAAATTTCTCAGGAGCCTTTGAAAGCCTAGTTGTTGCAATTATTAACATTATTGATAGCCCAAGTGTCATCATCAAAAGATTGCTTCCAAGTGCAGCACTGATTGCTGTTTCATAAAATCCATCTTTTGCAGCATAAGCTACTATTGCGATCTCTGGCAGTGTTGTTGCAACGCTTAAAAGTGTACGCCCTACAAATTTTGCCCCCCATCTTTCTGCTAAATGTTCTGCGCCATATGACAAAAGCCAGCTTGCAAATATTAGCTCCCCAAGCCAACCTAGCAATAATGGTAAACTTGACAATTCTATTTTCTCCCCTATGAGACCCATTATAAGATATTATTTTGCTAAAATTGACCTATTGCTTTCACACTAAATAATTAATAATTGATTTTTATATTTGATAATCATCTCTTTGTTTTTTAAACTGCGTTGATGCCTGTCTTTTATGGCACACACGTTTGTCAAAGATATCATGCGGAAGAATGCCATTTCAATTAGTCAAGAGATGACAATCAAAGATGCTGCAGAAAGTGATGTCATGAATAATTTCATGTTCATAATCTAGAGCATTTAATTCCTGTCATAATTACTGGGATTGATATTATCATTAAAACACCGAACCTACATGTTTCGTAAATCTTACGAAAGCCAATAATGGCGATCTATTTATTGAGAATCCCTGTATGACTAGAGTTATGAAAACAGAGTTCAACGACCCCTTATCCTATTACAAGCATCTGACTCTGTTTTGGACAGATTTGATGTATCTTATGGCAAACAAGCCAGCCTCGCTCTTATCAGCAGGTCCCATGCGAAATTTTGCAACAAATATCAAAAAAATCTCTTCTGAGATAATCGAGGCAAACGAGGACCTAGTCGAGTTTAACACCAGATTTTTAGATTATTACAAGCAGCTAGCAGATACTTGGAATGAAGCACAAAAAAAGGTTAATGAGAAAATGCCTTCCATTCCAAATGATACAGAGCAGCTAGAAGCTTACAAGCGAGTATGGATTGATATTTTTGAAACAGACTTTACTGAACTATTTGATTCTGGAAAATTTGGTGAAAACTATGGAAAACTAGTAACAAGCGAACTTGAACTAACAAAGCATTGGAATAACATAATGAATGTGTTGCTTCAA
>Ga0194122_10004290_pt1 | contig 14030 bp, 13 predicted proteins | sample TA2MahCa10mmetaG_FD_155487 | JGI IMG/M metagenome (GOLD analysis project Ga0194122, IMG submission 155487) | Freshwater microbial communities from Lake Tanganyika, Tanzania - TA2015021 Mahale Deep Cast 10m | ecosystem: Environmental > Aquatic > Freshwater > Lake | place: Tanzania: Lake... | reverse complement strand
TGTACCCACGTCCTTTGGCGCTGTTGCACTCGATGCATACACCGTCGGGCTAACCCCGGCGTACGTGTAACTGAACCCACTTACCCCGCTCGCACTGGCCGTATAGCTTTTTAATGACCCGTTATAGACAAGGCTACTGGGAGCTGTGAGCGTAATTAACGAAGAACCCAGAGTAGCCCGAGAAACAGATAGAGTCTGGGAAACACTCGAAGCAGCATCATAATTACTATTGCCATCCTGTATTGCGGTAATCGTTGAAGTTCCTGCAGCTACAATCGCAACAGTATTACCAGATACAGTTGCAACAGATGGATTCGAACTCGAGTAGGATACAGATAGGCCGGAAGTACTGCTCCCGGTTAGGGTAAAAGAAGAATCACCATAAGTCTTGGCCGGCAGGGTTATGAATGAAATTGTCTGGCTCGCTTTGTTCACCGTAAGAGCCTGTGAGACAATCGTTGCGGCGTTATAACTGCTATTACCAGCTTGGCTTGCTGTAATTGTCGTAGAGCCAGCCCCGACAATCGTAACGACCGATCCAGAAACTGTGGCAACACTTGTGTTGGATGACGAATAGGATACGGCTAGCCCAGAACTTGCAGATCCAGTGAGGGTAAATGAATTGTCTCCATATGTTTTTGATATCAGCGCGCCAAAGGTAATCGTCTGGTTTATCTTCGAGTTTGCGTCCGAGAGATCTGGAATCCCGTCGCCGTCGGTATCATTACTATCAAGAATTTCTACATGGCAATATCGGAAGTCGACATAGGAAGTGCTCGGATCACCGTCAGAGAGTTCCACCGGATAGGCTCTGTAGTAGTTGTTAGTTCGTTTTAATGTGAAGGCTTTGACTGTCCGAGAATATGCATCGGTTGTGGTAAAGTTAAATTGTGCGACCGACACCTCGTTGTCGTTGATTCGGGTGAATGTCGAAGTCCCAGCACCAGATGTTCCGAAAGAAAAGCTGTTCCCTGCGAACGTGATGGCCCTCGTGGTTGGGTTGTAGGTTGTACCCCCAGCGCCACCCTCAACATTATAACTGCCAGAAAATGTTGAGGATGTTCCTGTCGCTGGATCAAACCCCGATCCGGTGAGACTACCAAACGAATTTCCTTCCGACCTAGAAAACGTGAAGCTATACGTACGAAATCCATAAAAATACCAAGTATATCCCCCGTCATCCGAGTTGTATTCAGTACTGCTGACGGATCCAGTATTGCTAAAGCTTTTATTTACCTGTAAGGCATCAGGGCAACCGTTCCCGTCCGCGTCTGTTTTTGGTATAGTTACAGTCATGGCTCCTCGCTTATAATAAGCGTTGTAAGCTGGAGCAAAGATAACGAAATCTGTGTAGTAAGTACTCTCTCCTGGACTAGAAGGCATTAATTCATAACTCAATGAACTCGGGAACCCCCATGGATAAGCATTCGTATTTCCATCATAGGTTGAGAAATAAACCTCAAAACCGTAACCTCCAGTGTTCCAACCACCCATCATGCTTAGCGAAACGCTATAAGACGTAACCGTTCCTGAGGCAGACTTGTCCTGAGCTATCAGGATATTACTAAAAACTAAAAGAGTCGCTATTCCGCTACCCAAGAGTAATCTAATGCCCCACATTCACACAATTAAGCACCCTGCTTTTGAGAATGCAATGGCCCTTATGGGCAAAAATGAATCGTTAAGCCCTAAAACCCTGTCACGAAGCAAATTTTTTCTTCATAAATCATTGTTTAACAATACGGACGGGGTGGGATTTGGCCCCCAAACACCCGACCCTGGCCCAATCACATTTCGCCTCCGGCTTGATTGACTTTACCCCGTCCTCGAAGACTCGGACGGGGTGGGATTTGAACCCACGGTAGGGTTGCCCCTACTCCTGATTTCGAGTCAGGTACATTAAACCGCTCTGCCACCCGTCCGTGTTTCAATATAGGGATGCCGCCACCCTGCTCAAGTCGCCCATAGATTGACGTCAAGACGGCCTGCCTCTTGAATAAAATTATGGTCTGGTCCTTGGCCGCGATCCTGCTGGTCCCCAGCTTCTCCCTTGGCCAATTCCTCACCCAGGATGATCCGCGTACGACCAGCAGTCCGCGGCTTTCCGGAACGGCTCTTTACGACTGGGCCCTCCCGAAAAACTCCGTCTTCTGGAAAGCGGACAGCGACGGGAACGAGTGGCGGAAAGATTCCTACGGCACGATCTGGAAAAAAGAAGCCGGTCAGAGTCCCTTTCAAAAGGAATCCTGGACCATTGACGGTTATGACTACCGCCAGGCCCGCCGTATCAGCGCAGACACGATCATGCAGTTTCAATTAAACCTCGACGGAACCATCAAGCCCGAGACCGTCCGGCAGATGACCCTGATCTATCCATCCGACCCCTCCCCCTCCACCCTCCCCGCCCATTTTCGGAAAGCCGAATACCAGGGGCCCAACAAAGGCTCGGCCCAATTCCAGCGCCAGATCCCGCAGGCTCGCGTCCCGCTCGCCCCCCCCAAATAGTCCTGCTGAAGTCCAGCTTCCTGCCGGGCAGCCACTCCCATGTTTGACCTGCTTGGGTTTCAGATTCTACTATGCCCTGATGTCGGACCCCCTTGCCCATGCGCTGTTACCTGCTTCAGGCATCACTGAACATTTCAGCGAAGAGGCCCGGGCCGCCCTGGCCGGATACGGGGAGTTTGTGGCAGTTGAACCCACCACAAACGTGGTGGACGAGGGAAGCGAACTCAACCGCCTCTACATTCTCGCCTCCGGTGAACTCTCCGTCCGAAGACAGGGCCAACATCAAGAGTTGGAGTTGGCCCGCCTGAAACCGGGAGACACTTTCGGGGAGATTTCGGTTTTCGATCCCGGCCCCACCTCTGCCGCTATCCGGCCCACCGAACCCTCCGTCGTCTGGGGAATCTCTTGGCCCCAGTTAGAATTCCTGATGAACAATAATCACCAGTTGGGCGGCATGTTCCTGGTTGGTCTGGCCACCATCTTAAGCAAGCGAATCCGGGAGATGAACCGAAAGTACGTTGACGCGGCCCGGGTCTAAGAAGAGCCCCCAGGGTTGCTCCCCCCGGTTGACCACCCCACAATTTCAAAAATGGACCAGCTGGAAGTCAAGCGGGACGGACTGGGAACCCTCCTGAGCTTTTCCGGACGGCTCGACACCGTGGCCGCCCAGACCTTGCGCTCCCCCATCCGGGCCGAAGTGGAGCGAAATCCCGCCAGCCTAACCTGCAATTTTCGCGACGTGAATTATATCGGATCCGCGGTGCTCCGTCTGATCTTTGAAGCTGCCCGGGAACTCCACCGGCGGAATGCCCAGTTGCGTATCCTGGACTGTCCCCCGGAAATCCGCCGGGTCTTCGCCCTGACCGGTATGGACCACCTGGTGGAAGGGGGTCCGGGTCCCAATTTTTCCCATGAAATCAACAACGGGGCCCTCCGGATCTTTCTGAATGGTCGGATGGATGCGGTTCGCATCGGAGAAATCCGCGATGCGGTTCGAAAGCTGGTGCAGGCCCACCGGGGGGCAGTCCGCTTTGACGCCTCCGCCGTTCCTTATGCCGCCTCTGCCTTCCTCCACCTTTGCATCGACGCATCCAAGGCGGCCAAGGCCAACGGGGGAGAGTTTGGACTAGAAAAAGTACACCCGGAAGTCGCCCAGGTCTTCCGGATCGCTGGCCTGCAGGGCCTCCTCCTTTCCTCCCAATGAAGGCCAAGGAAGTCCGCGTCACCGTCAAAAACCGCATCGAAGACCTGTTACGGGTCAATGCGGTCTTTGAGAGTTTTGCCACCCAGCACGAAATCGGCGGGAGGCTCCGCTATCACCTGCTGGTTTCCATCGAGGAAATTCTCACCAACATCATCAAGTACGGTTTCGATGAGGAGGGCATCCATCCCATTCACATCACCTTCCGGAAGGTGGAAGAACATATTGAGATGGAGTTCGAGGACCGGGGACGTGAATTCAACCCACTGGAGGTGGAGGGACCCGACCTGGAAACGCCGATTGAAAGCCGCCAGCTGGGCGGCCTCGGCATTCACCTGGTTAAAAAAATGGTCGATACCGCCACCTACCGCCGGGAGGGTGATAAAAACATCCTGCTGCTGCGCAAGGCGCACAGCCCGGCGGCGGCGGCCTGACCCGGCTTTACTTGATCGCGTCGGCCTTGGAGCCGTGAATGACAAAAAGAGCGGAAAAGCCGCTGATATCGAACACCTCTTTGACGTGGGGCTGGAGAGCGGCGAGGGCGATGGCCCCGCCGGCCGCCTTCATCTTTTTCACCGCCAAGAGCAGGGAACGTAGTCCGGCACTGCTGATAAAATCGAGCCCCGCACAGTCCACCACCAACCGCTTCTCCCCCGCGTCAATCACTCCAACCAGAGCCTGCTCAACGGAGGGCGCACTGGTGGCATCCACCTTTCCCTGAAGTTGTACCACGGTCGCCTTGCCTTCTTTTGCGGTGTGGATTTGCACGCTCACATCATCATAATTCCGCAAGCCCCTGGCCATGTCGAGCCAACTGTTGGCCGGCGGCAGAGATTTCTTTCCCGCAGACCTCCTCCTCCCGATAGTCTCCGCATGTCCGGCGATCCGCTGTTAGCCCATATCCGCAACGTTCCCGATTATCCAAAAAAAGGCATCCTGTTTCGTGATATCACGCCGTTGCTCGGCCATGCGGCGAGCCTGCGGGAAGCCTGCCGCCGGATGGCCTCCCCATTCGAGGCCCATCCACCCGATCTGGTGGCCGGCATTGAGGCCCGTGGTTTTATTCTGGGCGGCATGATCGCCCATTTTCTGAACACCGGTTTCATCCCTGTCCGGAAACCCGGCAAATTGCCCGCGCGATCCGTGCAACGGGAATACGCCCTTGAATACGGATCGGGAAAACTCGAGCTCCACCAAGACTGCGTTCAAAAAGGCCAGCGTGTTCTCCTGGTGGATGATCTGGTGGCGACGGGGGGCTCGGCCGAGGCGGCGGTTTGGCTGCTCCGTTCCCTGGGGGCGGTGGTCGAGGCCGGGTCTTTCCTCATCGATCTGCCGGCTTTGGGCGGGAAAAAGAAATTGGAGGATCTTGGACTGAAATTTCACGCGCTACTTTCCTTCCCCGGCCAGTGATTCCCACCCGGCGCTTCGGGAGGACCGGCCTGGCCATGCCGGTGCTGACCTGCGGCGGCATGCGCTTCCAGCACCGCTGGGAAGAGGATCCTGCCCGGCCGATTCCTCCGGAAAGCCAGGCCAACCTGGAGCAAATCGTCGCCCGGGCCATGGCCCTGGGGATTCGCCATTTTGAAACCGCCCGGGGCTACGGAACGTCCGAGGCTCAGCTGGGCCCGATTCTCCAAAAACTCCCTCGGGAATCGCTGATTGTACAAACCAAGGTGGCCCCCCAATCCAGCCCAGAGGAATTCGCCCGGATCTTTCATCTTTCTCTCGCCAGGCTGGGCCTACCCTGGGTGGACCTGCTTTCCCTGCACGGGATCAATGACCGGGAAACAGCCGGCTGGTCGGTTCGCCCGGGCGGCTGTCTGGAACGTGCCCGCAAACTGCAACGAGAGGGCCTCTGCCGTTGGGTCGGGTTCTCCACCCACGGCCCCCCCGACTTGGTGGAGGAGTTGGTGGCCGGGGGTCGCTTCGACTACGTCAATTTGCACTGGTACTATATCTTCCAGGAACACACCCGCTCCCTTCAGGCTGCCCAAAACAACGATATGGGTGTGTTTATCATCAGCCCCAACGACAAGGGTGGCATGCTCTACCAACCGCCCGACCTTTTGCGGAGCCTGACCGCGCCCTTGAGCCCGATGGGTTTCAACACCCTGTTTTGTTTGCAACGGCCCGAGGTGCACACCCTTTCCATTGGGGCCGCCCGCCCTTCCGACTTTGACGAACATGTTTCTGCCATCGAAAAGATGGGCGATGCCGAAAAGCTGCTCCGCCCGATTGAGGCGCGTCTGGAGGCTCGTTGGCAGGAAGCGCTCCCGGAAAGCTGGAGAAACGAATGGCAGGTGGGCCTGCCTCTTTGGGCCGAGTCACCCGGCCAGGCCAACCTCCGCGAAATTCTTCGACTCCACAACCTAGCCTTGGCCTACGGTTTGGTGGAATACGGCAGGATGCGTTACAACCTGCTGGGCCAAGGGGGCCACTGGTTTCCCGGTCAATCCATGAAAAACCTCACCGCCGACGAACTCCACCCTGCCCTTTGCCGCTGCCGGGCTCCCGCAGAGGCTCTTCGTCGCCTGCTTGCCGCCCGGGATTTATTTCAGGGGGATAAAGTCCGGAGACTATCGTCCGCTTGATTTACCCCTTCCGGATCCAGGCTTTTCGCAAGACCGCCCGTCCTTCCTGTTGGAATTTTTCCTCAAACTCTGAGGATGGCTCATCCTCACCCATCCAGCAGGGATCCGGCATCCAGTCAGGGCAAGTCGCCACCTCCCGGCAAGCCCACGCGAAATACTCCCGATCGTCGGTGGTCAATTGCAGTCGTCCGCCTTTTTTACAGGTGCGTAGGGCATCCGCGGCGAAGTCGCTGTTGAGGATTCGGTTGCCATGGTGCCGTCGTTTGGGCCAGGGATCGGGGTAGCGGAGGGTGATTACCTCCACGGATCCTGGGGGACAGAGGTTTTTCAGAAAATAGGCCGATTCCAAACGCAGGATTCTAAGATTACGCAGTCCGCCCCGTTGGGCCTTTTTGGCGATCTTGGTTGCCCGACCCAGTAACCGCTCCACCGCCACAAAATCGCGGTCGGGCTCCCGGCGAGCCCGGGCTTCGATATAAATTCCATCCCCGGCCCCCAGGTCCAGCTCCACAGGCGCGGTGCGTCCAAAGACCTCCGGCCACACGTAGGGTGGGAAAAGTCGCTGACTGGAAAGCCACGGGTCAAAGCCCGGGCTGGGAGCGGCCTTAGCGGCGCTTTTTGCCACCAAGGCGAACCACCGACTTGCCCGAAGAGCGGGCCCGCACCTTGGCAACCAGGCCATTCCGCTTGGACTTGGAGTGACCATTGCCAGACCGCTTCGGCTTGGGGGCACCTTCGTCGGCACCGGCGGGAGACTTCACCTTGAAAAGGCGGACGTCCCGCAGTCGGGCGATCGCCACCTTGGTCTTCTTTTTGGCCTTGTGCCAGTAAACCATCGCGTAGCCCTCTCCCACCTCGACGACCTCGCCCCCATCACTCCGACGAGAATCAAGACGGTGGATGGTGGAACCGCAAACCGGATACGGCCCGAGCGGAGGAGGCATCCGGCGGGCGGCTAGCTGATCGTGACCGTTCTTGCCGTTGAGACCACCGATTTCCTTGGTGGGAGCCCCTTCTCGGACCGGGATCGCCCGGCGCTCCACAAACATCTGGATGGCCTTCTGCACCTCAGGTAGGGAAAGGTGATATTTGCGGGCGGTATCCACCATATTGAAGTTCTCCTCGAGGATATCCCGGTCGATCTGGCCGCCCGGCCCATTCGGAGAGAGCACAAACGTCAGGTACTTCAGGGACGTGGAATCATCCCCCAAGGCACTCTTGAAAATGGACACAAGAGCCGGCGGGAGGGTGTGATCCGAAGCCAGTACATTCAGGTTTTTCCAAAACTTATTCATATAATAATCACTACAGTATACAAAAAAAGTGCCCTAAGTGGCAAGGAATTTATTAAAAAATAAACATAAACAACTACCAGACAGCTATTTATATATTTACTTACTTAAACATAAATATTGGATAAGGAAGTACTGTTCAAACTTCCTTGTTCGTTTCTCGACCCCTAGAACCTTCATTCTCCCTTTATGGAAATTTTTCATATTTTTGTCCTCGGATCCCTGAGCCTGCTCCTTTGCAACTACCTTTTGAATCTAGCCGTGTTTCGATTCCCCCTCCTCGGGAGCCCGGCCACCCCCCTGCCGAAAATCTCGGTGTTGATCCCGGCAAGGAATGAGGAACCCAGAATCAGACCCTGTCTGGGAACCCTCGCGGACAGCCACTATCCCGATCTGGAAATCCTGGTTCTCGACGACCACTCCTCAGACGGCACGGCCGATTTAGTCCTCCACCGCTCCAAAGGAGATGCCCGGATTCGCCTGCTCAGAGGAAAGGATCTCCCCCCGAATTGGACGGGGAAGGCCTGGGCCTGTCACCAGTTGGCTCAAGCCGCGCAAGGGGATTATCTGGTGTTTGTCGATGCCGACACCCGTTTTTCCGATATCACCCTCCGCCACGCCGTGACGCTGGCCATACAAAACCAGGCCGACCTCCTCTCTCTCTGGCCTTACCTCGAGGCCAAAAGCTGGAGCGAGCATCTGGTGATTCCTTTTGTCCACCTCTTCCTGCTATTATTTCTCCCCCATTGGATGGGCGGGCCCTCCTCCTTCTTGGGCGCAGCCAATGGCCAGTTCCTCCTTTTTCGGCGGGAAGTTTACGAAAAGATCGGCGGCCACAGGGCGGTGGCTGGCCACCTCGTCGAGGACATCGCGCTGGCACGCCTTGTGCGGGCCTCAGGATTTCGGGTCCTAAACCGTGACGGCACCAACCCCGGTCATGCCATCGCCTTCATCCGGTGCCGGATGTATGACAACTTCCGCGATCTTTGGCAGGGATTCACCAAAAACCTTTACCCCGCCTTCGACGGCCACTGGCCCGCTTTTGTTTTTTTTCAGCTCTTTCAGGCCGTGGTTTTCTTGGGCCCCTTCCTTTTGCTGCCCTTCTTTCCTCAAGATCCGATTCTTTGGATTGAGATTGCCGTCCTACTTTCGTTGCGGCTCGCCATGGCCCATCGTTTTCGCCAAAGCTGGCGCGGCGCCCTGCTTCACCCCCTCGGCCAAGGCCTGGTTCTCGCCATTGCCGTCAACTCCTGCCTCCAGACCCTCCGCCGCCGCCTCCCGTGGCGGGGACGCTTTTACGCCCACCACTCCTGATTTTTTTGTTTTTTTCCTACCCCCCGGCACCAAGGTTGCAAGGTGCCCTCCAAAACAACCCTGGCCGACCAACTCAAATCGGCACGCGATCAGGTGGAGGTAAAGGAATTCGCCGGTGGCCTCCCCCAGGAAATGGCTACCCTCCCCCAAGTTCGGATCGGCCATGCCTGGCTGACCACCCCGCAAATTCTCAAAGGGCTGCTTCCGGCGGCGCTCCTGGCCGGGATCGGCTCCGTGTTCCTCGCCCGCTGGCTGCGCACCCTGCCCTGGATTCAGGAATTTATCCTGAAATTTCCCGGAACGGGGGACTTCGCCATTCCGGTCACCGAGGGGTTCCCCCTGTGGCTTCGCTCCGCCCACTGGCTGAACGCCTTTGTCATGATTTTCATCATCCGTTCCGGCCTCCAGATCCTCGCCGATCATCCCCGCCTGTACCTGGATCCGGGTTGCACGCCCGGACGGGAATGGTTCCGCCTCCGCGGCCCCGTCCCTACCGACCGGGAATGGACGGCCAAGGAGGACAGTGTCTCCCTGCCGGGATGGCTGGGCCTGCCGGGCATCCGCCATTCCGTTGGCCTGGCCCGCTGGTGGCATTTCAGCCTCGATCTCATCTGGCTGGTCAACGGCCTCGTTTTTTTTGCCCTGCTCTTCAGCACCGCCCAATGGCAGCGCATCGTACCGGTCTCCTGGACCGTGTTTCCCCACGCCCTCTCCACCGCCATCCAGTACCTCTCCTTGGATTTCCCCGAACCTTCCGGTTGGCTGCAGTACAACGGCCTCCAAATGCTGGCCTACTTCACGGCCGTTTTTGTGGCCTCCCCCCTGGCCGCCATCACCGGAATCCTCCAGGCACCCTCCATCGCCGCCCGCCTGCACCTGGCCACAGGTTGGTTCAACCGGCAGGTCGCCCGATCCCTTCACTTCCTGGTGCTTGTCTTTTTTCTGGCCTTCGTGAGCGGTCACGTCCTGATGGTGTTTGCCACCGATCCCCTGACCAATCTCAACCACATGATCCGGGGAGTTGACGACGACTCTTGGTCCGGCGCGCTCGGCTTTGCCCTTCTCTTTCTGGGTGCCTCCCTCGCCTGGCTCGCGGCATCCCCCTTGACCCTTCGCTACCCGCGAAAAATCCAGCACCTCGGTCGCGTCGTGGTGGGCTGGGCCTACGATGCCATGGAAAAATTGCGCCCGGTGGCCGTGTATCGGGAGAAGGACATTTCCCCGTACTTCTGGGTCAACGGAACCCATCCGCAAACCCCGGAGTTCCTGCGCCTGCTTAAGGAAAGTTTTCAGGACTACCGGCTCGTGGTCTCCGGCGAAGTGGAAACACCTCGGGAATTTTCCTTGGAGGAACTCCGCTCCTTCCCCCGCCAGGAACAGATCACGCAAAACTACTGCATCCAAGGTTGGTCCGGCATCGCCAAATGGGGCGGGGTCCGTTGCAGCGACATCCTCAAGGTTGTTCGCCCCAAGCCCGGCGCAAACTATGCCGTCTTCTACTCCTTCGGGATGGGGTCAGGGCCGGACGCGGGCCCGTATTACGACTGCCACAAAATCGAACACCTTCACCACCCCCAGACGATCCTCGCCTACGACATGAACGGCCAACCGCTCCGCGAACCCCACGGCGCCCCGCTCCGTCTCCGCAACGAGCTGGAACTTGGCTACAAACAGGTCAAATGGGTCCGGGCCATCGAGTTCGTGACGGATTTCCGTCATTTGGGCGCCGGCGAGGGTGGCTTCAACGAGGATCAGGAGTATTACGGGTTCCGCGCCCCGATTTGATACCTCTCGCCATCCCCCTCCGCACCACCCTTGGGCTGTTTGCTATTCCGGCTTATGGGGCATAAGGTCAGGGCATGGCCATCGCAGCCCCTGCTCGGCCGGCAACCTCTTCGAAAGCTCCCCAGCTTCCGCCGTACGACCACCAGCCCCGCCCCTACCAGGGTCCGAGCGCCGAAGAGGTCCTGAAACTTCGCAAAGAACACCTCACCCCGTCCCTTTTCCACTACTATCGCAAACCCCTCATGATTGTGGAGGGGTCGATGCAGTACCTCTACGACGAAAAGGGTCGCCGCTATCTCGACGCCTTTGGCGGCATCGTCACCGTCTCTGTCGGTCACTGCCACCCGGAGGTCCTCGCCGCCGTCGATGAGCAGAACCACCGGCTTCAGCACGTCTCCACCATTTATCTCCACCCCGGCATCGCCCAGTACGGCAAGGAGTTGGCCGATTGCATGCCCGGCGACCTCAAGGTCTGCTACTTCGTCAACTCTGGTTCGGAGGCCAACGAACTCGCCCTCATGCTCGCCCGCGCCTACACGGGCAACTACGACATCATCGCCCTACGCAACTCCTATCACGGCGGCACCTCCAACACGATGGGCATCACCTCCCACCACACCTGGAAGTACAACATCCCCCACTCGTTTGGGGTCCAGTTTGCCCGTGCTCCCTACCCCTACCGTGGTCCCTGGCCCGCTACCGATCCGCAGGCCGGAAAAAATTATGCCGCCGACGTCGAGGAGCTGATTCGCTTCGCCAGTCCCGGAAAAATTGCCGGCTTCATCGCCGAATCCATCCAAGGCGTGGGCGGGGCCGTCGTGCTTCCGGATGGCTACCTACAGGAAGTTTACCAACACGTCCGCGCCGCCGGGGGTCTCTGCATCGCCGACGAGGTGCAAGCCGGGTTTGGCCGCACCGGCAAGGCCTTCTGGGGCTTTCAGACCCAGGGCGTCCAGCCCGATATCGTCGTCATGGCCAAAAGCATCGGCAACGGCGCCCCGCTGGCGGCCGTTGTCACCACCCCGAAAATTGCCGCCACCTTCACCCAGCGTATCCACTTCAATACCTATGGGGGAAACCCTGTTTCGATCGCCCAAGGCCGGGCCACCCTCAGGATCATGCGCCGGGACAATCTCCAGCAGCGCTGCGCGGTGATGGGCGGCCGCCTCCTCACGGGCCTTCGCAAGCTCCAGGAAAAGCACGAGGCCATCGGGGAGGTCCGCGGCATGGGACTGATGATCGGCGTGGAAGCCGTCAAAGACCGCAAGACCAAGGAACCGGACCGGGAATGTATCGCTGAGGTGCTCGAACAGGCCCGGGACCGGGGCCTCGTCATTGGGAAAGGCGGCCTTTTCGGAAACGTGCTTCGGATCAAACCCCCGATGTGCATCACCGAAGCCGACGTCGACTTCCTGCTCGGCGTCCTCGACGAATCCTTCGCCGCCGCCGCAAAGAAATAGTCTCCAGGCTTGGTAGGGGCGGTTGTCCCTAACCGCCCGCGGTCCGTTGGGACAACGGACCCTACCTGGCATAAACCCGCAAACTTGGTAGGGCCCGACATCCTGACGGGCCGCGCTCGAATTCTATCGTCTCTAAGGTTGGTTCTTATCCAATCTTCAAATGCCCGCCCTTGGTCTTCCGCAAAACCTGCAAAATCTCCGCCAGCACACTGACCGCAATCTCGGCTGGTGAGTCCGACCCGATATCCATTCCGATCGGCGCATAGACCCTCGCCAACGCCTCCGGCCTCACCCCTTTTGCCTTTAACTCATCGTACACCTGCAGAACCTTTTTCCGGCTGCCGATCATTCCAATGTAACCCACCTCCGCCACCTGCACCGCCTCCTCGAGGGCATCCCGGTCGATCATGAAGTTCCGGCTGACCAACACAATCGCATCCTCCCCACTCCACTTCTGTCCGCGAATCACCGCCTGCGGCGTCTGTTCCACCACTCTCCGGTGCACCCCCGGACAACTCTCCGTCCACTCTTTCCGGTCATCCACCACCGTGACGTGAAAACCGCACTCGGATGCCAACCGGGTAATCGCCTGGGCGCAATGCCCCGCCCCCACCAGCAATAACTCCGGCGCCTTCTTGTGGGGCTCGAACCAAATCGTCACCTCGCCCCCGCAGATCGCCCCGAAGGAATCGGTCTCCCCTTCCCGCAGCGGATACTTCTTCAGCAGGTTCTGCCCATCCTTGAGTCGCTCCTGCGCCTCCGCCATCACCAGAGATTCAAACTTTCCCCCACCCACCGTGCCCCGAATCGATCCGTCAGGAAATACCACCATTTTGGCTCCGGGATGGCGTGGCACCGAGCCCTGCGTCTGCACCACCGTCACCACCACAAACGGCTGTCCGGTGGCCCGGGCCTCCTGCAGTTCGGTAAAAAAATCGGAGGCCATTGGCCTTAGTTCCGGCGGATCACCGCTTCAATCTGCCCGTGCGGCTCATCGGTCGCCGTGAAGATCACATTCGGATTCTCCATCCCGAACGGCTTCAGGTTGAAAAGCAGGCAGTGCTTGTTGGGCATGGCCAGCGACACCTCGGAAATCTCCGCACAGGCCTTCAGGGCCTCCTCCCCCATCTCATACATGGTCGTCTGCACGGAAGGGCTAAACTTGTTCATAAAAGGGCCCTGCATCGCCTCCAGGATCCTTCGGTTTGCCGTCAGGTAATCCTTCGGCTCCTGAGCCCACTTCCAACCCACCGTCACCGCCGTCGCAAAAATTCGGTCGTTCGTCTCCGGCAGGGTCGTCAGCTCGCACTTGGGATAATTCTCAAAGCCGGACTGGGCCGATTTCAGGATCAACCATTCCTTCACGCCCGACTCCACCGCCGCCTCCTTCGCCCCCTTGGCGTGCTCTGCCTTGACCCACGGGGTCGGCGAGCCCGGGGCGGTAAAACAGTGGTCGTGGTTCTCCATTCGCTCCCACGTGCGTTGGCGGATCTCCACGACGGCCTTCTGCACTTGCGGATACTTGGAGGTGAAGTGCCTGGCGAGATGCACGGCAAACCGCTCCACCTCCGGGGTTAGATGGTCCTTGGCCAGCACATGCACGGTGTTTTTGACCGTATCCGTGGCTACCACCTTGGAGTTATCCCCCGTGGTGTAGGAACTTTCGAAATCGCCCTCGAGCAGAACCTGGGCGTTGATTTCCACCACCGTGTGCCGCGGGCCGTCCCGGAGGATCTTCACCACGCGGACGCGCGATTTGCCGTAACGATGGCCGGATAGTTTGGCTCCCATAGGAAGGACGAAAGAGTATTCTATCCCTTGATGAGTCGTGCAGGCAACGCCTCCGCCCACGCCCGCTTTATGCGACGCGCCATCGAACTGG
>Ga0194122_10004288_pt1 | contig 14033 bp, 12 predicted proteins | sample TA2MahCa10mmetaG_FD_155487 | JGI IMG/M metagenome (GOLD analysis project Ga0194122, IMG submission 155487) | Freshwater microbial communities from Lake Tanganyika, Tanzania - TA2015021 Mahale Deep Cast 10m | ecosystem: Environmental > Aquatic > Freshwater > Lake | place: Tanzania: Lake... | reverse complement strand
CGAAGATACCAGATTGGACCAGTTGAAACTGGACTACTGATGCGCCACCTTTGAGGTGGTGCTAAACCACGGGGCCGCGCCAGCGACCCCAACCAGCCGCTTTGAGCGGCTCACGAACGAAGGCCCCCGGCTCTGCCGGGGGATCGTTACTTCCCACGCCATTGAGCTTGTACCAGGGACGCCCAGTGTCCTCTTTTAGGATCGTGCACAGGGCGGGAATGGCCGCTTCACCGCGGTCTGCCAATCGCGCGATCAGAGGGTAAGCATGCTCGCGCAGTTCCTGGCTGCGCAGGATCGTCTCCTCGCCGGCCAATAGCGTCTGGAAAGTGCCGGGGGGCATTCGTGCCAGCAGCTTCGCGAGATCGGTTCTGCTAGCGGAAGTTGTTTCGGGATTCAAGATTCGGGTAGCCAGCGGGCCGCGCAGTTCGCGCGCGACCATCGAGGTCGCGCCGGCGGGGTAGGAGAACAACTCCTTCGGCAATGGGATCCGGCCATCGGCGATGACGGCGCCCAAGGCGGTTAATTGGCTGGCGGAAAGCGGCTTTGACCAATCGATAGTAGGAATCCAGGCCTCGGCCAGCGCTAAATCGGCGTTGTCAGTGCCGTGTGCGGGGTTCTCTGCCGCGCTTCGCAGCCGCTCGAGCGCCATACCAACGGCCTCGGGATCCAGCTTTGGCCGCGCCAGCGAGCTGTGGAGAAACAACTCCGTTATCGGTCGAAGTTCCGGATATTCAGGACCACTCGAGACGCGCTCGCGCGAAAGATGCACGCGAAAATTATCCAAACCACCGGAACCCGTGTAGCGGAGCGGAGCAGCGAGAGGGTTGCCAGCGACAAACGAGCGCCTCAGCAGAGCCTTCCCCCGCCGATCCAGGACTTCTACCCGCGAGACTCGAAGGGCGCTGCCGCCTTTGTGGTGCTCATCCGTGATGCGGACCACCATGTCCGGACTCTCTTCGGCCTGTTCCCGAATCAGCTTCTGACGTGCCGCCAGCCGGAGGCCCCAACCGATGGCAACTAATTGACGATCCCGCTGACGCTTCGCTTCTCGCGCTTGATGTTCTCGCACTTGATCGTCGATACTGCCAGCTTCGCTTGGCATGGCAGGCATTTGGTCCAGAATCTCTTCCGGTTTGCTCAGGGATGCCCCGCGGGAGAGGCCGGTATTCCGTGGCAGTAGCCGAAAGGAAACCGGATTGGGGCGGGCCTTGGTGCCGTGATCGCCTTCATGATACGCAATCGTCACGCTTCGGACACCCGGTGTGTCGAGCACGGCCGCGCACAGTGCATGGCATTTGTCTGGATCGATCTTTGGGTAGCTCCGCCAAGGCAAGTCCAGCCGGATATCGCCGGCCAGCAGCACGGGCGAGGCAGGAAGCACATCAGGCAGATTGGCGCTGCGAAACTCCTGCAGTTCGGAACGACGCCATGGCTGGGGTGCCGCCCATCCCAGCAAGAGCGCTGACCCAATGGCCATACACTCCTTTGCCGGGCTTCCTCGCAGCCTGAAACAGTACCGGACAGCAGCGAACGCCGCCGAGTAACCAAAGATTGTGGGAGCCGCCAACAGAATCAAGCCCGGGACAATGAAAAAGACGCCGACAGCAACCAGCCCAGGGGCCAAGACGGCGGTAAAGCCGAGAATTCCCCAGACGATCAGCCACCACCTGAGAATCTTGTCGATCAAATGCGCGCCACCCCGGCTTGAGTTCTCTCGCTGGTCCCCGATACGCCAGCACGCACAAGGGTGAAGTGCTTGCCTGTCACACCTACTCCAGCCTTCGATCTCCCGAAGAATCGCCCAAGGCAGACGAAGAGAGTTATGGCGGGTGTGGTGAAGAAAAGGGTAGAGATCATGGGCCAACTCACGATCGCGCGCCAACGGGCGCGCAGTAGCAACCAGCCGATCGTGGCAGGGATCGCTAGAGAGGCGAAAAGCACGCCCATCGCGCCTGCAGGATCACTCATCGGCGTGCTCCAACCTCATTCCCGTAGCGGGCTTGGTGAAGGCTAGCGCCTCACGCAGAAAGTCCCGGTAGGCGAAGTTGACCCACAGCGTTTCGTCCGAGAGCCGAATCACATATTTCAGCAAAACGCGATTCGAAAGAGTCAGAGTGCTCAACGGAAAACTCCGGAGCAGACGGCGGGGTTCGCACACGCGCCAAGGGGAAGAGGTGAAAAGGTGGACACGCTTGTCGGTCACAATGACAACGCGAGGCCAAGGAAGCAGAAGGATGCTCGCAACTTTCAGCAGCGGTTCCTCGGCCTGAAAGGAGACCACGAAGGTTTCGCCGGGAGGAACATGCGGCGCAGCCCGTTCGTGGATCTTGTCACGTAAACTCATGATTCAAATAGGCTGGGCGAGCGAAGGGTCACCATTCGTTTCGAACACAACATCCTTTCCCTTTGCGGCTATTAAGGTATCGGCCGGACCCTTGCAGAACCTTACACTCCCGCCAGTTTGTTCCCCGTCCTGCAGAGTAGGCCAGAGCGCCGGTGGTTCTGGCCTAAACGGGTATTCCGCTGCTTAGTTCCCGATAAACGCCAATGTCACTCGCGATCCCGCCAGCCGGAATCGAAGGATGCGCGGCGGCTGAACGCCTCGAGCAACGAACCCGCGCCCATGCAGCCGCGCCCGCCTGGTCGAGCTCCTGAACGACATACCCAAATACTCAAAGAGTGACGGAGGGTCCCAGCCGGTCATCGAGAGGATGGAGCGAACGGCCGCTCAATCAGCGGCCCGGCCCCCGGTCGTCGAACAGGAACTCGGTTGCCTCGTCTTGGAGAACCCAGACCGTATAAGCCCCCACGGCCGTGCCGATGGGGAAGTTCAGCATATTGACAGCCGCCGCCAGCAATGAGTACGTCCGCGCCCACGGCCTGCGGAGTTCGATTCCCCGGCCCGCGATCGCCAAGGGCGCGGCCATCACGATGCAGTAGGTGATGTAGATCGACGCCAATACCCGGTCCAGCGGAATCGATGCCAAATCCTTCCGCTTGTAGAACGGATTGTCGGTCATGTAAAGACCGCTGTAGCCGCCCGCGCCGATCAGCACGACGATCGCCACCACGGCCATCGCGATCACGCTCCAAAACAGCAGCTTACCCGCTAATCTAACGTGGGTTTCCACCCCGCAGGTTCCTCCATCTCAGACTGATTGAATCTCTTAGTTGTAGCACTTGTAGCGCCAGGACTGGAAGGTACACCGCCCATCGCGAAGGCGACACTCCCTCCCAGACGTGCTCGGCGCGCCATCGGATCAGTACCGCGTAGAGGATCGGGGTCAGCGCCGCCCACAACGCAAGCGGCCAACTCGGCGTCAAGGCGGCCAGCGGCAGCAGCCACGTCAGATACCACGGCTGCACGCTTGCGGATACCAGAAGAATGGTGAGTCCGATCGTTGCCAGCGCGGCCGCGCCCGTTCGTGCCCAGCCGGCGGCGGCTAACGACGAGGCGGCGATCGCCAGCATCCCTGCGTACTTCGCCGGCTCGTAGTCTCCCGCGATCCATAGGATCGCTCCGAACAGAATGTCGTTGTTCCGCCATCCTCCGATGTAGCCGCCCATGTACCGCAGGTTTTCCGACACGTCGGTGTGCCAGGGCCACCAGCACAATCCAAGAACCAACAAGGCCAGCGGCGCAACCGCCGGCCGCCGCCGCGCGAACCACGGGAGCAGCAAGAGCGGCCAGTATTTCGTCGCCGCCGCCAGACCCAACAGGGTCATCGCCCGGACAAACCGCTGCCCCTCCCAGGCGAACAAGGCACCGAACACGAACAACACCGTCCACGCGTCGTGATGGCCCATGCCCCAGAACTCGACCACCGGCAACGGGCACCAACCCCACAACGCCCATCGCCAGCCCGTCAGCCGCCGCCACAGCAACCAGGCCAGTATCGCCTCCGCCAGGCAGGCACCTACCTTCATGCCGCGCAACGATCCGCCGCCGACCCGGTAGGCCGCCACCTGAACGGTCTCGAGCAGCGGGCCATACACCGGTTTGAAGTCCTTCCCATCCAGCTTTTCCCAATACTCGTCCCGCAAGTGGGCCACGCGCGCATCGTACCCGTTCACCGAATACGGATTGACACCTGCCAACGCCGTCCGCGCCTCCCATCGGTACCGGTAAAGATCGTCGGTGAAATGAGGCGGCATCCAGAACGCTGTCAGCCGGAACAGTATGGCCGCTCCGATCAGGATCGCCGGCCGGATCGTGCCGCCCAGGTGCGCCATCGCCGTCAAACCGGCGAGATATACTAAAGAGACCCCCAGGAACAGCCAGATCGCCGAAACGGTCGATACGTGTTCCGAGTCTAAGGCAAGGAGCCCGGCCCCGATGGCCCCGGCCGTAAGACAGGCGGATTTTTCTCCGGAGTTCATGCCCCTACTTTTCGCCCTTCTCGTGACTGGAGACAACTCGTTCCTCGACGAGTTCAAGCGCAACTTCTTCGACGACACCTTTGCGGGAATTCATCAACTGGCCCCGTTCGATTATGCGCTGTTGGTGCCGTATTTCGCCATTCTCGTCGTGCTTTCGTTCTTCGGCATGCACCGCTACGAGATGATCCGCGGGTACTTCAAGAACCGGAAGAACCTGCCCAAGACACCTCCCGCCCAGTTCGATGAACTGCCGCCGGTTACCATCCAACTGCCGCTTTACAACGAGCGGTTCGTGGTGGAACGCCTCGTCGAGCAGATCGTCAAGATGGACTACCCGAAGCACCTGCTGCAGATACAGGTGCTCGACGATTCCACCGACGAAACCCACCCCTTCACCGAACGCCTCGTCGCCGAGTACCGCGCGCAGGGCCACCCGATCGAGTACATTCACCGCACGAACCGGCACGGCTATAAGGCCGGCGCTCTGCAGGAGGGGCTGCGAACCGCGACCGGCGAGTTCGTCGCCGTCTTCGACGCGGACTTCGTCGTGCCCGCCGATTTCCTGCGCAAGACCATTCACTACTTCGCCGACCCAAAGGTCGGCGTGGTGCAGACCCGCTGGACCTATCTGAATCAGCACTACAATGTGCTGACCGAAGTGCAGACCATGTTGCTCGACGGCCACTTCGTGCTGGAGCACGTGGCCCGGGCGGGATCGGGGCTATTTTTCAACTTCAACGGCACCGCCGGAATCCTCCGCAAAGAGATGATCCAGGACGCGGGCGGCTGGCAGCATGACACGCTTACCGAGGATTCTGACCTCTCCTACCGCGCGCAGCTCAAGGGCTGGCGGTTTGTCTACGCTTCTGATGTCGAGTGCCCGTCCGAACTCCCGTTCGACATGCACGGCTTCCAGGTGCAGCAGACCCGCTGGTCGAAGGGTCTGACGCAATGCGCCAAGAAGCTGCTGCCCATGATCCTGAAATCGGATCAGCCCTGGCGCGTGAAACTCGAAGCGGTCTGCCATCTCACGCCGAACATCGCCTATCCGCTGATGCTGATCATGAGCGCGCTCATGCTGCCCGTCATGATCGTCCGGTTCTACATGGGCTGGATGCAGATGGTGTTCGTCGATCTGCCGTTGATGGCCGCGTCTTTCTGGTCGATCAGCGCGTTTTATCTGGTCGCGCAGCGCGAGCTTCGCCCGGGCACTTGGCGCCGCACCATCAAGTACCTGCCCGCACTGATGGCGGCGGGCGTCGCGCTGACGCTCAGCAACGCCAAGGCGGTGATGGAGGCGCTGGTGGGTTATCAGACCGCGTTCGCACGCACGCCGAAGTACGCTGTTGGCGACAAGAAAGTGAAACTTGGCAACGAGCGCTACAAGAGCCGCATCGGCGTTCTGCCGTTCGTCGAGATCGCCGCAGGCACCTGGTTCCTTTCCATGATGTGGTACGCCATCGACAGCTACAACTTCCTCGCTTTGCCCTTCCTTTCGCTCTTTGTGGGCGGTTACTACTGGGCGGCGTTTTCGAAGTTGTGGTTTGAGTATCAGGCCAGGCTGGCATGGGAGAAGCGGCACAAACTCGCGCTCGAAGCCGCACGCTAGCCTATGGTGCATATCACCAACGGCGACTCCGTGGCGGGTATGATTCGCCAGTGGACCGGTGAACCGCGTCTGATTGTCTGGCGCGACATTCTTCACGAAGGTCCTGTCCGCGCAGGCCGGACCCTGGAGGCGCTCAGCGCGGAGCGAGCCGCCTTCCTGGGCGGCGGAGAGCCGGAGTTCGAGGAACGCGATCGCGCCATGCGCCGCTTGGTGCAGTGGGACGCCGTCTGGTTATGGTTCGAGGACGATCTCTACGATCAGTTGCAGCTATTGCAAATCCTTGACTTTTTCTACAACGAAGGTTTGAGCCGGAACTGGGTCTTCTTCGTCGACATCCCACGCCGTCTGGAGCTCGACCAAATGGCCGGTTTCGCCGCCGCCAAGCGGCCGGTCCCGCCGGCCGCCTTTGAACTTGGAGCCCGGGCGTGGCAGCACTTTACCAGCGGAACCATCGACGATTTGCTGCCGGACGATCTGACTCCGCTGCCCGCGCTCCGTCCGGCGATTGAACGCCTGCTTGAGCACTATCCGGATGCGAACGGATTCAACCGGGTCGAACGGACGATCCTTTCGCTCCTCGCAGCCGGCCCGCAGTCTGCACCGGCGCTCTTCGGGGCCTACCAGCAAACGGAAGAGCGGCCCTTCCTCGGCGATCTGACATTCTATGACTATCTTGATCAACTCGACCCGCTGGCGGCCCGCAACGCGGCGGGTTTGTACGAACTGCATCCGGGTTCGGCAAGAGTGCCTCGCGAGCGATGGGTGGGCGGACGGCTGTTTCCCGGCCGCTGATTATAATTCCAGCCGGTAGAGGTTCCGATCGCCGCGCACATAGAGCGCTTTTCCGAAGACCGATATCGACGCCAGCGTTCGCTCGCCGATCGAGTTGCGGGCCAACTCTTTGTAGGCGGCGCCGGGCGCAATCACGGCGGACTCGCCTTCCTCGCTCAGGAAATAGATTCGCCCGTCGGCGGCCAGCGGCGAAGCGGAGTGGTTGCCACCGATGCGCTGCTGCCAGTTCTGTTTTCCGCTGCGCGCATCGAGGCATGTGCCGATTCCGTTGTCGCTGACCATGTACAGCTCATTTCCTGCCACGACCGGCGACGGCGTCAACGGCACCGCGCGCGGATGGGACCATGCCACGTGGGTCTTGGTCACGTTGCCCTTGCCGTCCGGCCGCACGGCGAACAGAACCGGCTGGAAGAAGCCGGAACAGATATAGACGAGGCCGTGCGCGTACACCGGCCGCGGCACGTTCGAAAAGCCGTCGCCGTATTCGATGTACCAAAGCTCCTTGCCTGTCCTCGGATCGTAGGAGTACGCGTGGTGTGCGCCCGGGCTCACCACCTGCGGCTTGTCGCCGGCATCGATCAGCAGCGGTGTCGTGTAGGCCTGGTTTCCCTTGCCGCGCGGCGTCTTCCACCGCACCTTTCCCGTCGCCGCATCCAGCGCCACGACGTACTGCGCGTCGAAGCCATCGCAACTAATAATGAGCAGATCCTCAAACAGCGCCGGCGAGCCACCTGGCCCGTGCTGCGGTTCGTACTTCAACGTCTGCCGCCACAGTACATCGCCTTTCGTGCTCACGCACGCGGTGCCGTAAAACCCGAAGTGGACGAACACGCGGCCGCCCTGCAGAATCGCGGTCGGCGAGGCGAAGCTGTTCTTACCGTGAATGCCGGGGCCCTTGTCGCGAATGCGAAAGACCTCGACGTCCAAATCCACTTTGCCCGTCTCCGCCACCAGGCTGAGCAGGCGCAGCGACGCGCCGCGATCGGTGGCAGTGGTCAGCCAGATCCGGTCCCCTGCGATGGCCGGGCTGGACCAGCCGGCGCCGGGCACTGCGGCCTTCCAACGGACGTTTTTCGAATCGCTCCACTCGAGCGGCAATCCGCGCTCTTCCGACACGCCCTGGCCTGAGGGACCGCGAAATTGCGGCCACTCCCCGGCGAAGGCTCCGATGGCGGACATTGCGAAGAGATCACGACGGCGCATGTAGAACATTGGAGCACAGCAATGGGATAATTCCACAATGCTTGCCGGCCAGTTTCGAATGCTCGGCCTCTTTTACGTGAACCCGCGCCGCGCCGCGTCCGAGACTCTCGACCAGGGCCGCTTCTGGTTCGCAGCCGCAATCGCGTTCGCCGCATCCTTGATCATTACGACCTATTACGGGCGACTCGAGATCCAAGAAATTTACAGTTCACGCGCGTCGATCGTTGGCGAGCAGGCGCCGAGCGAGGAGCAGGTACAGGCGGTTATGGAACGCGCCGAGGCGATCCGGAGCCGGCCCTTCTCGTCAGGAGTGATGGGGCTGCTTGGCATGGGCGGGCTCTTCGTGCCGTTCTCGCTGATCTTCCTCGCGCTTGCGGCGCATCTGGGCAGTGTGACCACGGTACTGTTCCGCGATTACATGCCAGCGCTTTCGGGCCTTCTGTTCGCCTGGGGCGCGGCGCACCTTCCGATTAGCGTCCTTTGGATCGCCGGCATCGTACCGATGCAACCCGGCGCGCCTATGGTCTCCATCTCGCAGTGGATCGGCCTCGGGCTGTTCGCCGCGTTCGCCATTCCTGTCCTGTCGACGGTTACCAGCGCCGCGCTGCCGCAGTGTGCCATGGGCGCGGTTGTCGCAGGCACGAGCGCGATCGTCGTGTCGAAGCTCTTAGGCTCCTCGAATCTCCACTACATGCTCGTTTCGCCCTGGATCCTCTTCCTGCTGTACCAGCGCTTCGCCGGCGACATGGGGATGCTGGGCGGCGGATTGGCGGCGCGGCAGAATTTCAAACGGCAGCTTGAGCTGGCCACGATCAACCCGCTCGACGCCGACGCGCATTATCAACTTGGCCTCCTTTACCTGCAGCGCCACGCCCTTACCGAGGCCGAGGCCAGCCTCCGCCGGGCTGTGGAGATCGATCCGAACGAACCCGATGCGCTCTTCCATCTCGGCCGGCTGTTGCGGCAAAGGCCGGAGACCGCTGTCGAGGCGCGCCAACTGTTGGAGCGCGCCGCGCATCTCAATCCGAAGCTGTCGAACTACGAGGTGTGGCGCGAACTTGGCGGTGCCGCGCTGGCCTCCAATGACGTGGAGGAGGCGCTGGCCCATTTGGAGCCGTACACAAAAGCCCGCGAGTTCGACCCAGAGGGCATGGTGCTGTACGGCCAAGCTTTGCGCGCGGCGAGTCGCGAGAACGAAGCCAGACTTGCGTTTGAAAAGGCGATCGAAGCGGCCCGCACCGCGCCCGACTTCCGTCGGCACGAACTAAAACGCTGGGAAGCGGCGGCGCGGAAAGAGCTGGGGGTATAGCCGCTCTGTTCCGGAAGGTGGTACGCCCGAGAGGATTCGAACCTCTGACCTTTTGCTCCGGAGGCAAACGCTCTATCCAGGCTGAGCTACGGGCGCGCGCCGGTCAACACTCTTGATTGTACAACGCCGCCAGTGCCGCGGCGCCAACGATTCCCGATCCGTCCCCACAGGCCGGCGCCACCACGGGTACCGATCGCTTCAGAAACGGTCCGATGCGCGCGTCTACCTCCGCCTGAATGGGCTTGTAGAGGGCGGGGCCGGCCTTCGAGATCTGCCCGCCCAGGATTACGATCTCCGAATCGAAGGCGAACAGCAGGCCGGCGATGGCCGCGCCGAGGCGCGGGAAGAAGTCCCCCAGCAGGGAGGTCGACAGCGCGTCGCCCTCCGCCGCGCGGGCGAAGATCGACTCGCAGGTTACCGCGCCGTCGCTCAGCGCCGACGGAACGCCGCAGTGCAGGGCGGCCAGCGCCTTTCCTTCCAGCGCTCGCGCCGAGACATAGGTCTCCAGGCAACCCCTGGCGCCGCAAACGCATAGCGGGCCGTGCGGATCGACGTTGATGTGGCCCAGGTGTCCGCCGGCGCCGGTGGCGCCGCGAAGCAGCCGGCCGTCCACCACCACACCGCCGCCCACACCGGTGCCGATCGTCAGCATCAGAGCGTTTGGTTTGCCTTGGGCCGCGCCCCAAACCACTTCCCCGGCAAGCGCCGCACGCGCGTCGTTATCGGCCGAAACCGCGAGCCCAGCCGGCACGAACTCCGACAGATAGTGGCCGTCTAGGTAACGAAGCGCCCCCGGCGAGATGACGACGCGTGACGTCGACGTGTCGATGATGCCGCGGCACCCGAAGCCGGCTCCGGCCGCGTCCCCCAACTCCTGCAATAGTCCGAGAATGGTCTCTCGAAAACTCGGTAGGGAATCGGGAGCGGCGACCTCCACGCGGGCGACGACCTTCCCGCCGCCGTCCACACGGCCCGCCTTGATCGACGTTCCGCCGATGTCCACTCCGATCCAGGATCGCTGCACCCAGCCATCATAAATCCGAAACGGGGGCATGGCCACACTTTGCCGGTTTCGAAAAGTGTGATGCCGTTCCCGTTTCGAACCGTCTCGTAAGGCGTTTCCCCTAGACGTTGCGGGTTGGGCCATCAAGATCCCTCTGCTGGCCAGAACTTTCTCCTTTTTTGTCATCGGTTAACGCCCGCTGGATGGCGGCTGGCCGAAAGGTCAGGCGCAATCTCTATTTGACGGCCCGCCAACCTGCCGATAGACTGGAAAGTTGGCACTCCAGCGCCGGGCGTTACCTTGCGCCGGCACCGCTTACCCAAAACTAAAACACTAAGGAGCAATTCGTGGCAGAAGGAATGTGTCACATTTTCACGTCGGAGTCGGTCACAGAGGGCCATCCCGATAAGATGGCGGATCAAATATCGGATGCGGTGCTGGACGCCGTTCTGAAGGACGATCCCACCGGCCGCGTCGCCTGCGAGGTTCTGGTTACGACGGGTCTCGCCGTTGTTGCGGGCGAAATCACGACCAAATCGATTTTCAACGTGCCGGATCTGGTTCGCGAAGTGATCGCCGACATCGGTTTCACCGACGCCGCGATGGGATATGACGCAAAGACCTGCGGCATCCTCAACGCGATTCAAACCCAGTCGCCCCATATCGCGATGGGCGTGGACACCGGCGGCGCCGGCGACCAGGGCCTGATGTTCGGCTACGCCTGCAACGAGACTCCCGAACTGATGCCGCTGCCGATCATGATGGCGCACAAGCTGGTGGAGCAGCTCTCGGTGGTCCGCCGCCGCGGCGAACTGAAATGGCTCCGTCCGGACGGAAAGAGCCAGGTTTCGGTGGAGTACGTGAACGGCGCTCCGAAGCGGATCGACGCGGTGGTGATCTCCACGCAGCACGATCCCGGCGTGAGCACCGAAGAACTGCGCGCCGAGGTGAAGAAGCGGATTATCGATCCGATCGTACCGGCGGGCATGGTGGACAGCGGCACGAAGTATCACATCAACCCGACCGGTCTGTTCGTCATCGGCGGACCGCACGGCGATACTGGTCTGACTGGCCGCAAGATCATCGTCGACACCTACGGCGGCATGGGCCGTCACGGCGGCGGCGCCTTCTCTGGCAAGGACCCGACGAAGGTCGACCGCTCAGCCTGCTACATGGCCCGCTACATCGCCAAGAACATCGTGGCGGCCGGCCTAGCCACCCGCTGCGAAGTGCAGTTGGCCTATGCCATCGGCGTCGCCGAGCCGGTGAGCGTGATGGTCGACACGTTCGGGACGGGCGTGGCCGACGGAGCGCGCCTGACGGAACTGGTTCGCTCCAACTTCCAGTTGACTCCGCGGGCGATCATCGACACGCTCCAACTGCGCCGTCCGATCTACCGCAAGACCGCCGCTTTTGGTCATTTCGGCCGGACCGGCGAATCGTTTACCTGGGAAGCCACCGATAAGGCCGAGGCGCTTCGCGCCGGGGCCGGTGTCGCCGTCGGCGCCCGCGGCTAACGCCGTTCATCGCAACTCTAACCCGAGGCGCGGAGCCACCCTCCGCGCCTTCCGTTTGATAAGAATCGAAAAGGGCTCTTTCCCATGGCACTTGTTGAAGGCTGCAAGCACGAAATCGAACTAGTGATTCCTGTCGAGGAACTCGCTAAGGAGACGGACCTCGTCGTTGAGGATATTCGAAAGAAAGCGCAACTGCCCGGTTTCCGGCCCGGCAAGGTGCCGGCTTCGCTCATCCGGTCGCGGTTCGCCGATTCGGTCCGCCAGGAAGTGGTGGAACGGGCGATTCCCAAAGCGTTCAACAAGTACGCGAACGGCGAGAAGCTGCAGGTGGTGGGAACTCCGAACGTCACCGACATGCGGTTTCAAGCCGGCGAGCCTCTGACGTTCAAAGCGGAGTTCGAGGTTGCGCCCGAATTTGAGTTGAAGGACGACTATCGCGGACTGAACGCGCCCTACGCCGAGCCGGCTGTAACAGACGGCGATGTCGACGAGCGGATGAAGTCGCTGCAGGAGCGCAAGGCCGAGTACATCAACGAAGACCCGCGCCCGGCGACCGCGTCCGATCATGTGGTGATTAAGCTTGTGAGCCTTTCCGAGCTGGAGGGCGGAGCGATCGATCAGGACGAAGTGGCGCTGGACCTGGGATCGGAAGAGACGCTGCCCGGATTCCGCACGAACATCGAAGGTATGTCGCCCGGCGACACGCGCGAGTTCGCCGTTGAGTATCCGGCGGAGTACGGTGTGGAACGGTTGGCGGGGAAGAACATCGCGTTCTCGTGCACGCTCAAAACCATCCGCCGCAAGGAACTGCCGGAGATGGACGACGCCTTTGCCCAGGACCTTGGGGACTATAAAGATATCGGCGAGCTAAAGGAAGCGATCCGGCGCGCCATCTACGGCGAGCGAGACGGCGCCGCCCGCCAGTCGGCCTACGACGGAATTCTGGACCATCTCATCTCGCTCTACGATTTCCCGATTCCGAAGGCATTTGTGGAGCAGCAGGCCGACGCGATTCTGGAAAGCCGATTGCGGTCCATCGCCGGTCAGGGCATTGACCCGCGCGCATTAAATCTCGACTGGGCGAAACTGCGCGAATCGCAAATGGAGCGGGCCGCCAAGGATGTCCGTGCGTCGCTGCTGCTGGAAAAAGTGGCGAACAAAGAGGCGATTCACGCCACCCAGGACGAGGTGGACGCCGAGGTGCAGCGCATCGCACGCCAGGAGCGGGAGGCCGTAGCCTCCGTTCGCCGGCGGCTGGATCAGGATGGGACGTTGAACCGCATCGCCGGAAACATCCGCACGCAGAAGACCTTGAACTTCCTATTCGAGCAGGCGAACAAGGTGACTCCACCGGCTCCCGAAGCCGCCACGGAAGCCGATTAACACGCTATCGTGAAAGGGTCGATGCAGAACGTCGATCCGGAAGTTACTAGACTTGTTGACATTGCTCGCGCGGAGGAGATTCATAGGCGCGCCAAGTATGGCGCCTTCAGTTATAGCCTGCTGACGGTGTTGCTGGGCTTGGGAACCCGGTTCGGCCCGGATCATCCCGGCGTTTTGACGCTGCTGATTGTGTATTTCGCGGTTCTGGGTTGGGTCCGGCATAGCAAATTCCACAAGCTCCCGCCGCCAAAAACCGCGAGCGGGGCCAAAGGCTGGCTGGAGGCCTACGCCGCGCATATGATCTTCGCCGCGCTGAGCTGGGGCCTGTTTAGTTTGTATCTGCAGGTTTACTATCGCGGCGACTTCGTGCAATTAGCCGTCCTTGTGATCGTGGCGGGCATTTCCGCGGTCCTGTTGGGGACCGCGGCCGGAGATCCGCGGATCACGCGCGGCTACCTATTGGCGCTCTCTGTGCCGACGTTGTCTGGGCTGTTGTGGGACCGGGCGGAAGAGTCGATTTTTCTGAGTATCCTGACAGTGCTGTTTCTGGTGACCGTGCAGGCGCAGGTAGGGGCGATCGATTCTTGGTTTATCCGGTCGACGCTGGAAAGCGCGAAACGGGACCGGGCCCGGACGGAAGCCGAGGCCGCTGCCCGGGTGAAGAGCGAATTCCTGGCCAATATGAGCCACGAGATCCGGACGCCGATGAATGGCGTGATGGGTGTGACGGAGTTGTTGTCCCACATTTCCGTTTTGAGCCGCGCGTGCGAATCTCCCGGATGCTCGTCCGCATCAATATCCATAGGGGTTTGAAGGCAGCGAAGACCCCTGCGGAGG
>Ga0194122_10004281_pt1 | contig 14047 bp, 14 predicted proteins | sample TA2MahCa10mmetaG_FD_155487 | JGI IMG/M metagenome (GOLD analysis project Ga0194122, IMG submission 155487) | Freshwater microbial communities from Lake Tanganyika, Tanzania - TA2015021 Mahale Deep Cast 10m | ecosystem: Environmental > Aquatic > Freshwater > Lake | place: Tanzania: Lake... | reverse complement strand
GAGACCCCGACGCCATCTAAATGGAAAGCCAACGGCCAAGACATCCTCCGAAAGATCACCAGGGTCCGGGAATCCCTGGCTGCCGTTATTGCAGGCTAATTCCATTACAGGACACTGGCGTGCTGCTCTACGGGCTCGGCGCGTATGAAGCGATTGCCTGCCAAGCCGTGGCGCAACGGTTGCGCCGGTGGCCGGCCCTCAGTGAGCGGCTCCAACTCGCCGTCAGCTTCGTACTCCGCGCCGCCATGGCCACGATGTACCGCCGCATTCCCGGCGCCATTCAGCAGGCTGGCTGGTATGTGGACGGGTTGTGCGTGCCGGGCATGATGCGCATCCTTCCCGGCGGCCAGGGCGTGCTGACGCTGTCGGGCCGCGTGCCGCCTACGGCATGGCTCAGCGGTCAGCGGCTGGAGGTGTCGGTGAACGGCGCAATACTGCTGTCGGGCTCCGTGCAGGGCGAGTTCCACCTGCGCCTTCCCGTGTCAGTGAGGCGGCAGGATTTGTTGACACTGTACGTCTCCGCCTCACAGTCCATCGTCCCCATCTACGACGCGCCGCACCCTGAAGGCGGTGCGCGCCGCATCGCCTTTGCGCTTGACCGCATTGAGTGGCTGGGCAACGCCTATCTGCCGGATGGCCACCATGTGCCGGTGGTACAATCCTGAGGAATGAGGTGTTTCCTCGACCTGACAGCCCTCGCGTTGGCCGCGCTGCCAGCCGCCTGGGGCGAAACAAAACTCCTGGAAAATTTCACTCTGATTGACGGCACCGGCAAGGCCACCGTGCCCAACGCGGCGCTCCTGGTGGTGGACGGCCGCATCCAATATGCCGGCCCCAAAAGCGGCGCGCCCAAAGCGCCGGCTGGCGCCGAGCGTGTGGACCTCGCCGGCAAGTTCGTTATGCCCGGCATCATGAACATGCACAGCCATCTCGGCAACGTGGTGGGCTTGACGGCGGACCCCAAGAACTTCACCGTCAACAATTTGAACAAGCAACTGAAGACCTATGCACAGTACGGCGTAACCACCGTCATCAGCATGGGGTCAGACCAGGAACTGATCTTCGACGTCCGCGCCGCCCAGCGCGCCGGCCGCGATCCGCGCACGCGCATCTTCACCGCCTACCGCGGGTTCACCGGCGTGAAGGGCTACCCCACGGCTGCCCCCGGCATGAAGGGCGTGCCGTATGAAGTGGGCACACCCGCAGAGATCGACGCCGCGATGAAGACGCTGGTGGCCAAGAAAGTGGACCTCGTCAAGATTTGGGTGGACGATCACCTCGGCAAGGAACAGAAAATCTCCATCGACCTTTGCCAGGCCATCATCGTCGGCGCGCGCAAGCACGGCCTCAAAGTAGCCGCGCACATCTTCTATCTCGACGACGCCAAGAAGTTGGTGGACGCCGGGCTCTACGGCCTCGCCCACTCGGTGCGCGACAAGCCGGTGGACGGCGAACTGATCCAGCTCATGAAGAAGCGCGGCGCCTGGCAGATGGCGGCCACCTTCACGCGCGAGGCGTCCATGTTTGTCTACGCCAACCCCGACGCCATGCTCAGCGATCCGTTCTTCACCCGCTCGCTCGACGCCACGACACTCGAAACCATCCGCGGCGACGCGTTCCAGAAGAAGCAGGCCAACGATAAGGAAACGCACCTGTGGCCCGGGTTCCTCAGGACCGCCCAGGCAAACCTGAAGAAGCTGGCCGACGCCGGCGTGCCGTTTGCCTTCGGTACCGACACCGGCCCGCCGGCCCGTTTCAGCGGCTTCTTCGAACATTGGGAAATGGAGCTCATGGCGCAGGCCGGCCTGACGCCGATGCAGATCATCCAGTCGTTTTCGAAAAACGCCGCCGAGTTCCTTGGCAAGCAGAACGATCTTGGCACGCTCACCAAAGGCCACTGGGCCGATCTCGTTGTGCTCACCAAGAACCCGCTTGACGATATCCGCAACGCGCGCGCCATCGACACCGTGTGGATCGCGGGCCTGAAGGCCAACTAGGAGGCACCCATGCGGCGGCGTGATCTGATGGCTTCAGCGGCAGCGGCGGCCACCGCTCTATCCGCCGCCAAAGCGTCGTACCGCGTGGGCATCACGTCCAACACGCGCGGCGGATGGGAGGACGATGTGTTCCTCTCCTTCCGCGAGTCGCGCGCCGTAGGTTACCGGTGGGTGGAATCGTTCATCCACTACTTCACGGCGTATTGGGACAAGCCTGCCGAACTGCAGAAACGCATCAGCGACATCGGCGTGAAGTTCGTCACTATCTGCAACGGCGGGCCGCTGGAGATGCATTTTGAAGACCCCGCGCGGCACGCCAAGCTCATCGAAGATCATCTGAAGCTCGGCCGCTTCATCCGCCATTTCGGCTGCACGCATCTGAAGATCAACCTCGGCCCGCGCCGCCCGGAAGGCACTACCGAGGCGGACCTCGTGCAGATCTCCGCCTTGCTGCAGAAGCTGGGCGCCGCGCTCCGCGCCGAAGGCATCCGCCTCGCCGTACACGCGCACATGTGGGCGCAGTTTGAAAACCAGCGCGAAGTGGACTACGTGATGAGCCACACCAATGCCAAGGACCTAGCCTTCGTGCTCGACACCGGGCACATCACCATGGCCGGCATGGACCCGGTGGCGCTCACCAAAAAGCTGGGCCATCGCATCGTGGAGTTCCACCTCAAAGACACCAAGCCCGAGTGGAAAGGCGGCGCGCCCAAAAGGCTAGACCGGCCCGACATGATGAAAGACCCGCCGTTCTTTCCGCTCGGCCACGGCGGCGTGGACTTTGCCGCCATCAAGTCGCACCTCGACGCCATCGGCTGGCAGGGCTTTCTCACCGTCGAACTCGACAGCTCTCCGTTCCGCCCGCCGCGCGAGAGCGCCCGCATCAGCCTTCGCTACTTCGAGGACAAGCTCGGTATACGATAGCGGAGTGCTGCGCCTTGTCCCCATCCTCTTGCTCACCATGACAGCGATAGCTTCTGCTGAAGACCTCTACGTCGCCACCCCGCTGACGCCTCCGCATTCGTTCACGCCGGAGATCGAAGGCCCGGCAGTGGACCGCGAAGGCAACGTCTACGCCGTCAGCTACCAGACCAAGCCCACCATCGGCCGCGTAACGCCCGCGGGCCTCGCCGAGGTATGGCTCAAGATGCCGGAGGGAAGCCTCGGCAACGGTATCCGGTTTGACCGCCGGGGCCGCATGTTCGTGGCTGACTACACGGGCCACAACGTCCTGCTGGTGGACCCGCGTACCCGCGCCGCGAAAGTTTTTGCGCATGAAGCGCGCATGAATCAACCGAACGACCTTGCCATCACAGCCCGCGGCGTACTGTACGCAAGCGACCCCAACTGGCAGGCCGGTACCGGGCAGATCTGGCGGGTGGATACCAGGGCGAGAGTACGGCTAGTCGCCGAGGGCATGGGCACCACCAACGGCATTGAAGTGAGCCCCGACGGCAAGACCCTCTACGTGAACGAGAGCGTGCAGCGCAACGTGTGGGCCTTCACCATCGGGCGCGATGGAGGGCTCTCCGGGAAGCGCCTGCTGCGTCAGTTTCCCGACCACGGTTTTGACGGAATGCGTTGCGACAGCAAGGGAAACCTCTACATCACCCGCTATGGCAAAGGCACGGTAGTGGTGGTGGCGCCCGACGGCACGATTCTGCGCGAGGTGGATGTATTGGGCAAGCGTCCCAGTAACCTTTGCTTCGGCGGACCGGACGGCCGGACGTGCTATGTGACCGAAGTGGAACACGGACGGTTAGTTCAGTTCCGGACGGAGCACCCTGGCCTCGAATGGGCACGCTGGCCGGGCCGCAATCGCAGGAAGTAGCCCCCGCGCTGGGTATAAACACCGAGCGGCCATTGACATTTCTTCGATTTATGCGGTACCATTGGGCAAAAGCGAGAATTCAAGCGGACGTACTGGGCTTGGGCAAGCCCTAATTCCTCCGATGTATGTCCGCCTCTCGCATCCCTTCCACTTTTGACCATCCCGTCCATGTGATCTTGAATCTATGAGTGCGACTCCCACTTTGCGCGCGCTGCCTTCGGTGCACGAACTGCTGGACCGCCTTGCCGACCTCGCGCCCCGTTTCCCTCACACTCTGCTGGCGGCGGAAACTCGCGCGGCCATCGAGAGCGCGCGCGGAGCCGTTCGCGCGAAACCGGGTGCCGCCGCGCCGGACGCCGCCGAAATCGAAGCGGACGCACGCCGTGCGCTGGAGGCGTGGGAAGCGCCTTCTTTGCGCCGCGTTATCAACGCCACCGGCGTGATCCTCCATACCAACCTCGGACGCGCGCCGCTCGCGCCAATGAGCGCTCTGGCGGAAGGATATTCAAACCTGGAGTACGATCTGGCGGCCGGCGCGCGCGGCAAACGCGACGTGCATGTGGGCAGGCTCCTGGAGCGGATTCTCGGCGCGCCCGCCGTTGCCTTGAACAACAATGCCGCGGCCACCTACCTTGCGCTCAACGAACTGGCCGCGGGGGGAGAGGCCATCGTCTCGCGCGGCGAACTGATTGAGATCGGCGACGGATTTCGCATCCCCGACATCATGACGCGTAGCGGCGCGGTGCTGCGCGAAGTAGGCGCCACCAATCGCACTCGCCTCGAAGACTACCGCGCGGCGCTGAACGAGCGCACGCGGCTGATCATGATCGTGCACCCGTCCAACTTCCGCATCGAAGGCTTCACGGGCAAGCCGGCCCGCGCGGATCTGGCCAAACTGGCGCGCGAAGCCGGTGTGCCGCTCTATGAAGACCTGGGCAGCGGGTGCCTCGCGGACCTGACGCCATACGGCGTGCGAGAGCCGCGCGTACAGGAGTCGCTGGCCGATGGCGTATCGCTTGTGTCGTTCTCGGGCGACAAATTGCTGGGCGGCCCGCAGGCAGGCATTCTCGCGGGCGACGCGGCACTGGTGGCGCGGCTCCGGCGCAACCCGATGTTCCGCGCGCTGCGGCTGGACAAACTGATTCTAGCCATGCTTGAGTCGACGCTTCGCGACACACTGCTGGAACGGTGGGACCGCATCCCCGCCCTGCGCATGATCGCGCTGCCGGCGCACCGTATCGGCGAGCGGGCCCGCGCCTTTGCCGCCGCGTTGGGAGCGCTGCCAGGGTTCAGCATAGAAGTCATCCCGGGCCAATCCCTGCTGGGCGGCGGGTCTACGCCGGAACAGACCTTGCCCACCTGGAACGTGGCGCTGCAGGGCCCGGGGCTGGCCGCGTTCGAGCGGCGTCTGCGCGCGCAAACACCGCCCGTGGTCGCCCGCCTGGAAGATGAGCGGTTGCTGCTGGATCTGCGCACGATAGAACCAGCTGAAGAACTGAGTCTGCTGACCGCCTGCCGCGCGGCCTCGGCAACGTCGTAATGGAGGACTGAAGACCGTGAGAGTTCGATTCCCGTTCGGCGCTCCCTTGCTGATGCTGACGCTTTCTCTCTCTGCCGGCGCGCAAACGCCCGCGTGGACGCGCCTCGCCCCGGGCCGCGGTGACGATCTGATGGAAGCCGCCACGGTGCGCACGAAGGATGGCGTGCTGCACGTATTCTGGCGGACCGCCGGTCCCAAGCGCAGCCTGATGCATCTGAGCCTTGCCGCAGCCGATGGCAAGCCTGCGGGAGCGCCTAACGCCATCGCGGCGAACTGGGATGGCTTCTCTCTGCCCAAGGCCGTGCTGCTGGCAGGCGGCACGCTCCAGGTATTCTTTAGCGGCCAGCGCGGGTCTTCCGAGCGGAACGGTCCTTACAACGCCGGAAACCTCTACACGGCTACGTCAACGGACAGCGGCGCCACCTGGACGCTCGCGCCCGGTGCGCAGTCGCCGGGCGCGAAGGTGTCCTACCTGGCGGCTGTGCCGGGCAAAGAGAACAAGCCCGTGGCCGCGTATGTGGACAACGGCAGCAAGGTGCTGCTGCAAGACGCCTTCGGGCCCAAGGCAGCGGTAGAGACCACTTGGGACAACGAGTGCTGTGCCTCCAACGTGCAACTGGCGCAGGACGGTGACTCGGGCGAAGTGTGGGCCGCGTGGTTCCACAACGGCCGCAGAGCTCCGGGACTTTACGTGCGCGCCGTCAAACCCGCGCCGGGTGAGCCGCAACTGGCGCCGGGCTCGGGTCCGGATCCAAATCAGCAAACCGCGCTCGCGCCGCGCGTAGGCGCGCCGGGGTTGTACCTGGCGTACTTCAACGGACCTGACGTCAAGCTCTGGAACGTGCGCGGCGGCGAGGCGTTGAACGTAACGAAAGCCGAAGGCATCCGCCGCATCTGGCTCGCCGCGGGCCCGGAAGGGCGCTACTGGCTGCTGTGGGTGAACGGCAACCAAACGGCGTCGGCGATGCGCAGCAACAAGGCGCTGTCGCGCTTCAGCAAGGCCTACACAGTGGGCGCGCCGGTTGTGGGGGCCAACTTAGCCTCGCTCGTCGGCGAGGGCTCCAGCGGACCATTGGACGCCGTGGCGCACGTATCGATGGTTGGCCCGGACAAAGCCGCCACGTTCCATACGCGCGTTTGTCCGCTGCTGGAAGTTTCAGGCAGCGCCGCCGGCATCACCGTTACCGACGTAGGCGACCCGGTGGAAGGCGTCAATGTCACCATCGCGGGCAAGACGGTGCAGACCGACGCAAAAGGCTTCGCCGCCCATCCGCTCACACCCGGCGTTCCCACGCCCGTGCAGGCAGTCATGAAGGGTTACGAAAACGCAGCGGTGACGATCACGCTGCCCAAGCCGCCGGCGGCGAAGAAGAAGTAACGGTTCACTCGCCCATGGCCTTGCAAACGAAGTTCGCGGCGTCGTAGATGCTGCCCGATCCGCTGTGCACCGCGCGCTGCGGATAGGGACAAAGCGGCCTCGTCATATCCACGCGGCCGCGCTCTTTCAATCGAACCGCCGTGATCGATTGCGGCGGCTCGTTTTGCTCCCGCCAGCGCTCCAGCGCCGCCAGCGCATGGAACTGGTTCGGCCCCGTGCCGCCCCCGCAATGCGCCACGCCAGGCAGCATGAACAACCGGAGCCAGTCGCCCTGGTTCGGCCCCATCGCCTTCAGGATCGACTCGTAGTAGTTGACGGTATTCAAAGCCGAAATCGCGCCGCTCGTGCCGCCGTCGCTCCACCCGTGATAGATCAGCAGTTTCCCGCCGCGCGCCTTGAACTTTGTCAGATCCGGCTGGACGGCATGGATCGCCTTACCGTGGACAAGCGCGCGGGCCACGTCCTTTTCGAGGTCGAAGTTGCGCCAGTCCCACGCGGCGTTCTGATTGGCGATGTAGCGGAACATGTCGATATCCATCGCGCCCGGTTCGGCGGCGCCAGCGGGCAGCCGCCAGCCGAGTTCTCCGCCAAATGGCAGCCCCGGGTAAATCAACTCTCCCGTCGCCGCCACCCGCGCGTCGCTGTAGGCGGCTTGGACGGTTTCGATCTGCTCCGGAGACAGGCAGTCGGTTTCAGCGCCTTTGCAGGCGAGGCTGCTCACGTCAAAACGGCAGTCGCGCGGGTCTTCCAGGAGCCCGTCGCGCACTCCATCGTTGGCGTCGCACTGGGACAGCACGGCGGCGTTCAGCAGTTTCAGCTTCTCGGGCGGCAGTACATGGCGGGGCGACTTCAGCGAGGTCATCAGCAGCCTCATCCGCCAGGCGCAGACAAAGATCTGGTTGTTGGCTGGCGCGCCTGCGATGATGCCGTCGAAGTCTTCCGGGTACCGTTCGGCGGACATCAGCCCCTGACGCCCGCCCGTGGAGCAGCCTTCCCAATACGAAAGGCGCGGCGCGCGGCCGTAGTACGCCGCGATGAGCGCCTTGGCCCGCACCGCGGTTTCATGCACCGCGCGATAGGCGAAGTCGGCCACCTTCTCCGGATGCCCCATCGCGAAGCTGCCGCTGCCGCCCGTGTGCCCTGTGTCGGTGGACGCAGTCGCATATCCCTCGCGCAAGGCGTTCAACATGCCGCCGGTGTTGATGCTGCCCACAAAACCACCGCCGCCTTCCATGAGCAACTTGCCGTTCCAGCGGGAAGGAGACGGAAGCCACAATGCGGATTGGATCTCGGAGTCAGCCGACGGCCGCAAGGTGATCGCGACCGCGCAGTGAGTGGCGGTCTGCATGGCAGCGGTGACATCCGCGAGCCGGGCCATGTCGGCGCACGGCGTCAGCGCGAACGTGGGGATCGCAAGCGCAAAAAACAGTGGGCATCTCATGTCCACGGGGTACTGCGAACCGATCGGCCCTATGCTAAGTTCGGGACATGGCGCACGCAATCCCGGCAAACATTCCCGACGAATCGCAACTGCGGCGGGAATTCGAACAGAAGAAAAAGGGCCGCCCTGGCGTTTGCCATCGGCGTTGACCTGATTGGCATGGACAGCTATCTGCTGCCGTTCTTCGGCGAAGGGTTCGACGTCATCTGGGCGCCGATTGCCATGTTCGCCAACTTCGCCACCAACGGCGGCATCATTGGATTCGGTGGCGGATTGGCTACGCTCGCCGAAGAGTTAGCGCCGTTCACCGACGTGATCCCCAGCGTCACCTTGACGTGGATTGTGCGCTCCGTGCTAAGCGGCGAGTCCGCTTGCCGGAAGTTTGTGAAGAAGAAGCTCGGTTAGCAGCCGCCAGGCGCTTTACGAACGCCGCGTACTCCGGCGACGAGAGTCCTTTTTCGGCAGCGGCGAGGAGTTTGCCTTTCCACAACGCGGCCGGATCGAGCCACGGCCCCGGGAACGCGCGTGAACGCAGTATGCCGTCTTCGTCCGGCGCCAGATCGCGATATCACCCGCGCACCAGTTGCCGCCACGTTATGTTGCGCGCCGGCAACTCCACGGTCAGATACTCGCGCACGCCCACGGAGCGGTACAACTCTTTCTTCGCGCCCAAGTCGCGCGAGAGGCTTGATCCCGTCAATTCCACGATCAACTCCGGCGTTCCTGCGCCATATCTGCCGCCATCGGTCTCGCCGGACTGACCGCCGTACTCGGGTAAAATGCGCAGGAAAATGTCGGGCTGGGGCACGGCTTTCAATCCCACCACCCAGGTGGTGTCTGACCCGGCTTGGCAGCCGGCCGTGCGGCTGCGGTAAACACCCAGCCACGTGTCAATTTCGTGATGTGTGGTCCCGTGGTCGAGACTGAGCGGAGATCCTAAGAAGACAACCCCATCAATGAGTTCGGCGTACTTCAAATCGGGTAGCGCTTCCCAGCGGCGCAGGAACTCCGCAGCGTCGAGGTGATCGCCCTCAAACAACGGGGGCGGCAGAGCGGCGGCGGTGGCTGCGCTGGGCATGGGAAAAACTCAGCCTCAGAGTAGCATCACAACAACCCCAGTACCGCGCGCACCGGCTCGTCGTAGCCCCGCTCGCCCGAGACCGCGATATCCGCCCACTGCCGCGAAGGCCACACGAACTGCTCCGCCATCGGGCGCACGGTCTGCTCATACTGCGCTTCCACCGACTCCGCCGTCCGGCCCCGCTCGGCAATGTCGCGCCGCAGCCGGCGCGTGAGGCACTGCGGGTCTTGCGTATCGATGTAGACCTTGCGGTGCATGAGCGTGCGCAGGGCCGGGTCGTGCAGCGCGAGAATCCCCTCGATCAGCACATACGGCGCGGGCTCCACCCGCCGCGTGCGGGCATCGCGCGTGTGGAGGTCAAAGCGGTAGATGGGTTCGTCGATCGCTTCGCCGCGCAGCAACGCCGCCAGGTGCCGGGCAATCAGCGCCCAGTCGAGCGAATCTGGATGATCGAAGTTGCGCAGCGAGCGCTCGCCGGGCGTCAGGTGATCGAGCGGGAAGTAGTAGGAGTCAAGCGTGAGGATCTCCGCCCGCGCCGGCGCGAGTGCATTGCGCAGATGCGCGGCCAGCGTGGACTTGCCCGAGCCCGACGGGCCGCCGATACCAATGATGGTCGTCGCCATACACAAGAAGAGCCGCGAAGCACAGGCGGCTTCGCGGCTCTTGTTTCCTTTCTGCTAAAGCGGACGCTTACGCCTTGGGAGGCTTCGGCACCACTTTCCAGTTCTTTTCGTCAAAGTACAACACGCGGCCTTCGCGATAGCTCTGCACGGCCATGGTGATTAGCACCTGCGCGCGCGCGCCCGTCTCCACGTCAAGCGTCGGCTTCTGGCGCGTCCGCATGCAGCTCAAGAAGTTCCCCACGTGCGTCTGCATCGTGTTGATCTCCTTCACCGACACTTTGATTTCGGTCTCGCCCTTGAACTTGGCTTCCAGTTCCGGCACCACATAGCTGCCGTTGCGGCCGCGTTCGGCCTTCAGCGTGATGTGCGGCGCAAAACCTTCAAACCGGCCATGCTCCACCATGGTGAGCGTGCCGCCGTGTCCGCGGATCAGGCCCGGAATGTGCTGCGAGTTCGCCATTGAGCTCGACAACACCAGCGAGTGGCCCTTGGCGTACTCGCCAATCAGGTGGAACGTGTCGGGCACTTCGCGGTCCTTGAACTGATAGATGCCGCCGCCCGCCATCACCTTGTGCGGGAACTGCGCTTCGCCCCAGGAGACGTTCATCGGCGCTACGACGTGATAGAACAGGTCGGTCGCGATGCCGCCCGAATAATCCCAATACTTGCGGAAGCGGAAGAAGCGGTCAGCGTCGTAAGGGCGCTTGGTGGCGTTGCCGAGCCACATCTTCCAGTCGATGTAGTTTTCGCCCTTGCCGTCCGGACCGGCTTCCTTCTCGATGTTGTAGTTCCACTCGCCTTCCACCGAATTGCGGTGATAGGAGCCCTGGCTAAGCAGCATGTTGCCCAGCATGCCTTCGGCGATAACGCGCTTGGCCTGATGCCACTGGTCGCCCGACGTGGTTTGCGAGCCCACCTGCAATACGCGCTTGGTCTCTTTCACCGTCGCGGCCAGTTGCCGTGCTTCTTCCACGGTGTGGCACATGGGTTTTTCAAGGTAAACGTCCTTGCCGCGGTCCATGGCAGCCAGCGCGATGGGCGCGTGCCAGTGGTCCGGCGTAGCGACGATCACGGCGTCGATGTCGGAGCGGTTCAAGATCTCGCGATAGTCCAGATAGCCGTCGCACTTGCCGTATTCCTTGGTGAAAAACTCTTTGTTGCGATTGACGCGCTTCTGGTAGACGTCGCAAACGGCAACAATCTGCGCGTTGGCTTCGCCCTTGCCCACGTTCATGAACTCGCGCGCCACGTAGCTGCCGCGGCCGCCCGTGCCGATGACTCCGACGCTGATGCGGTCGTTGGCGCCCAGCACGCGGCCGGCGCTCTTGGCAGCCGGACGGGCTGCGGCAAAGGCCGCGGCCTGGGTGGCAAGCGTACCTGCCAAAAATTCTCGACGCTTGAGTGAATCCACGTTGATTCTCCTGTCGGGACCGCGCAGCCCAACCGTTTGCGCGCGTGCCCACTCTCTTTTGATCTCCCCAAATTTTACTACGCGGCGGACAGGCGTGGGGTTTGCCGCCGCACAGTGATATCCTTGCGAGGATCATCATGCCTGCCGCCACCCGCGCCGTCTCATGCACACGCTACAGAGTTCTCGCTCTGTGCCTGATGCTGGCCGCCATCACGTATCTCGACCGCATCTGCATCTCCATCACGCGCCCGGCCATGCAACAGGACCTGGGCTTGAGCGACACGCAGATGGGCTGGGTCTTTGCCGCGTTTCAACTCGCCTACGGTGTATTTGAAATCCCCACCGGACACTGGGGCGACACGCTCGGCACGCGCCGCGTACTGACGCGCATCGTGGCCTGGTGGAGCGCCTTCACGGTGATTACGGCGGGTGCGTTTAACTATGCATCGCTGCTGGTGGTCCGCTTTCTGTTCGGGATCGGTGAGGCCGGCGCGTGGCCCAACGTGGCGCGGACGTTTTCCCGGTGGTTTCCAATCCACGAGCGCGCCACGGTGCAGGGCATTTTCTTCATGGGAGCGCACCTGGCCGGCGGACTCACGCCGCTACTCGTCACCTGGCTGCTGACTTTTCTGCCCTGGCGCGCGATCTTTGTGCTGTTCGGATGTATCGGCATGGTGTGGGCGCTTTGGTGGTACCGCTGGTTTCGCGATGAACCGTCCGAACACGGTGAAGTCTCCGCCGAAGAGCGTGCGCTGATCGAGCAAGGCCGCGTGGTGGGCGCTCGTCACGAGTTGAATTGGGCGCGCTGGAAGGAACTCCTGGGCAATGCCAGCGTGCTGGGACTGTGCGGCATGTACTTCACGCAGTCGTATGGGTTCGCGTTCAACGTTTACTGGTTGCCGAAGTACTTGAAGGAGTCGCGAGGCATAACCGACCCGTGGCTTTTCGGCATTCTCGCCGGTTTGCCGCTGACGTTCGCCGTGGCCGCGGATCTGTTCGGCGGCCTGACGGCGGACCGCCTGTCACGCCGCTACGGCGTGCGCGCCGGACGGGTGATCGTCGGATTCGCTTCGCTCCTGCTTGCCGGGCTCTTTCTGATCGCCGGCGTATGGGTGAGCGGGGCGTATGCCTCGGCGGTGCTCATCGGCCTCAGCGGCGCTATGGGGGCGTTCCTGCTGGGCGCGGCCTGGAGCACTTGCCTCGACATCGGCGGCAACCATGCCGGCGTGGTGAGCGCCGCCATGAACACGGCAGGCCAGGCGGGAGCGTTTCTGTGCCCGTTGGTGATTCCCTACTCCACCCAAATGCTGGGCAGCATGACCGCCGGCGTGTACCTGGTTGGCGTGTTCTATCTGCTAGGCGCTTTGTGCTGGCTGGTGGTGGACCCCACCAAGCCCATCTGGGGCGCACTCCCCAACGACGGCGCCGGCCGGATCGCCGAATGAAGCGGGCTCGGATGGCGGCAGATCTTTGATCGCAAAGTACCAGGCAATCACCGCCATGACGCCGGCAAGGCCCACCACATAGGAACCGAGAAACCCGGCGAAGAGCCCGCCACCCGACACTAACCGCACGGAATGGCCTAACGACTTGCCGGTGGTGAGCAGGCCAAGACCGGAGGCCATCAGAAATACGGAGCGCGAACGGCAATCGCTGCCAATCAGCAACCCCTAGATGTAGAAGTTCATCAGCGCCACGCCAAAGCTCAGGTTGCGCGTGAAGCCAGTCATCCATTTGTTGCTGAGCGCCGGAGTACCGTCGGTCAGCAGGGCAGCAACTGCCACCAGGAGCGCCGACGCCAGGCTCAGTCGGATTAGCGCCCCCGGCCGCCGGCCGTTGAGGGCCATCCGCATTGTGGCGACCATGAGCACCATGGCAAAGTATTGCTCAAGGATTTCGTTAATCCAGTAGAGGCGGTGCGCTTCGGGAACGGGGAGGAAGTGGAGAAGGCTGTCGGCGAGGGAAATCGTGGCCAGCGTGCCGGTGAGAACGCAGAATAGAAAAAGCAGCAGCATCCGGCGGATATGACCCGCTGCCGCAAGACGGTGCAGAATCAACACAAAGGCGATCTGGTGCGCAAGGGCCAGTGCAAAGTAAGCGTAGTGATGAAATAACAAAAACAGCCCCCATGCCGCGATGGCAAGGGGGCTGTTTCAGTGTTGTTCGAATTTCTTAGAACGCGCAGTTTACTGTGCCGTCCGGACACAGCGGGGGTGCCCCGTTCCTCGCCGACGAAACATTGCTGATGGCGCCCAATGCTAACAAGCCAAGCATAGCATAAGCTATTGATAAAAAAGAGACTATTTTTGATTACAATCCTCTGAGAGAGCTCCGAAATTTGCCCTAGTTTTGGCTAGGTGTTTCAACCTAGCGCCTCCTTGATACTTGGTAGGTTAACCTAGGAAATAACCCTAGACGGAATAGAATTAATCTGAGGAGAAGGGAGGGGAGGGGGAGGAGTACCGGATGGTACCAGTAGACGACAGGGCCTAGGCCGAAGGCAGAAAACCACCCGAAACAGAATGACGCAGCCTCGTGCGGGCTCGGTCGAGGCTGTGAATTTCTTGCTTCCAGCCTAAGGCGCCATCCAACAATTAGTTCACAATCTGTTTCGGATACAAGGTGTAGTTCCATCTGCCGAGAGTGTCGTGGAGTACGAGGTTGAGCCGTCACATTTCGGCATCCGTGACTTTGGTCCCTTTGGGATAGTGGTCGGCGATCAACTGGGCAGTGACGACAAGGCCT
>Ga0194122_10004276_pt1 | contig 14055 bp, 10 predicted proteins | sample TA2MahCa10mmetaG_FD_155487 | JGI IMG/M metagenome (GOLD analysis project Ga0194122, IMG submission 155487) | Freshwater microbial communities from Lake Tanganyika, Tanzania - TA2015021 Mahale Deep Cast 10m | ecosystem: Environmental > Aquatic > Freshwater > Lake | place: Tanzania: Lake... | reverse complement strand
TCTCGTCTAGATTCTTGCCTTTAGCGAGTTCGGTGCCCACGCGCCGGTTGCGGCTCAACTCCCCTGTGCAGGTCAGAATCAGGTCGCCCAAGCCGGCCAGCCCCGCCATCGTTGCCGGCTGTGCCCCCAGCGAGACCGCCAGCCGCGTAATTTCGGCCAGTCCCCGGGTAATCAGCGCCGCCATCGCATTGGACCCCAGGCCCATTCCATGGCAAATCCCCGCCGCGATCGCGATTACGTTCTTCAGCGCCGCGCCGATCTCCACGCCCGTCGGGTCCGCGCTCAGATAGAGCCGGAACGTCGGACCCGTGAAAGCAGCCTGAATCTCCCTGCACAATTCCATCTGTTCCGACGCCACAACTACCAACGTCGGCTCGCCGCGCGCCACCTCTCTCGCGAATGACGGACCGCTGAGCACTGCCACCCTTTCCCGTCCCGTCACCTCACGGATGATCTCCGACATCCGGCGTTGCGTACCGCGCTCGATTCCCTTAGTCGCGCTTACGATCGGCGCCTGAGCGGGAAGGTACGGCAGGGCGTCCGTGTACACCTTTCGCAGCACCGTCGAAGGCATCACTCCCAGCACAATGCTGGCGTCTCGCAGGCCCTCTTCAAGTGACGATGTGACGTCAATGTTCGGTGGCAGCCGGAACCCGGGCAGGAATACCCTGTTTTCCCGCACGGCCGCCATTTCGCGTGCCAGTTCGTCCTCATAGGTCCAAAGCGTCACCCGGTCGAACCTCGGCGCAAAAATCATCGCCAGCGCCGTGCCCCAGCTGCCGCCGCCCAACACCGAAAGCCGCGTCACGCTGTCCTCTTCTTCCCGAATGTGAAGAGATTCTCCGTACCGCCTCGCAATCGTTCGATGTTGCCCCGGTGCCGCCAAATTATGAAGAGTCCGCCCAATAGCGCGGCGCCCACCAGCCAATTGTCCGGATGGTCGATCATCCAAACCGCCAGCGGGAACAGGCCTGCGCCGATGATCGAGCCCAGGGAAATGTATCGCGTAACCGCCACCACCGCCACAAAAATGATCGTAATCGCAGCCAGCGGCACGGGAGCCAAATACGCGAACGCGCCCACGAAACTCGCCACCGCCTTTCCGCCTTGAAACTTCAGGACGACGGGAAAGGCGTGGCCCAGAATGACGGCCAATCCAGCCAGCGACGTCCACATAGGCGAGTCGCTGCCGTAGCGCGCCATCAGCCAAACCGCCGTCCAACCCTTCAAAATGTCCAACAGCAACGTGGCGATGCCAAGCGCCTTGCCCTCCGTCCGCAGCACGTTCGTCGCCCCGATATTTCCGCTTCCCTTCGCGCGCACGTCCTCTCCGGACTTCCAGCGCACCAGTAGGTAGCCAAACGGGATTCCCCCGATAAAATAGGCGGCAATCAGCAGCAATCCGTTCACTCGAGCGCAAACTCCTTCAGCTTCGTGTAGTTCGATCCGCCGGGTCCCATCTTACTCGCAAACAGTGCGAAAGAACGCGCCTGGAAACCCCCGAACTCCGCCCGCTCCCGGACGGCGATCGCCCTCCGCAACTCCGCCAGGCCGTCCTCCGCCGAAACCCTGGCGAGTGTCACATGCGGGTGATAGCGTTTTTTCTCCAGTTCAATCCCCACCGCCGCGCAGGCGTCGCCGGTCGCTCGTGCCAGTTCCGGCAGAGCCTCCGGCGCCCGAACCCCCGCGAATAACGCCCGCGGATGGTGCGGATTCGGAAACCAGCCAAACCCCTCGATTTGCACCGGGAACGGCGCGCCCTGGACCCGCTTAAGCACGGTCTCCAACTCGGCCAGCCGGTTTTCCGGCCATTCGCCGATGAACTTCGTCGTGACGTGCAGGTTCTCCGGCCGGCTCCACCGGAGCCGCGCCACCGGCCGGAACTCTTCCAGCAGTTCCGTAAGCCGGCCCCGGACGTCGGCCGGAATGTCTACGGCGGTGAACAGTCGCATCGGCGTGATAACTTTCTAGTCTACAAGTTGATACTCCCTGAGTCTTTCTACCGTCGCGATACTGTCACTGTTGCCCGGGACCTTCTGGGCAAATTCCTCGTAGCCAACGGCGAAGCACTCCCCATCGTGGAGGTCGAAGCCTACCTGGGGCTTGAGGATAAGGCGGCCCACGCTTCGCGCGGCGTCACTCCCCGGACTCAGGTAATTTACGGTCCGCCGGGCCGGGCTTACGTCTATCTGATCTACGGTATGCACTACTGCCTGAACCTCATCGCCGAGCCGGACGGAACTCCCGGCTGCGTCCTCATCCGGGGTGTTCAAGGCGTTTCCGGACCCGGCCGGTGCACCAAACATTTCAAAATCGGCGCCCGCCACAATAAACTTCCGGTATTCCATCGCGACGGTCTGGTTCAAGTCCACGACCGTGGCGTGCGGCCAACCACAATCGATGTGACCCCGCGCATTGGAATTACCAAATCGGCTGGCCTGCCGCTTCGCTTCGTCGCTGCCGGACTGCGATACTAGACTCTACCCATGACGACCCAGGAACTTGCCGCGAAGATGAGGGACGATTGGGACGCTCGCGCCCAATCGAACGCCAAGTTCTACGTCGCCGACTCCCGCCAGGACTGGACGGACGAAGAATTCTACGCGATCGGCCGGCAAACCGTCGCCGACGACATTCAGACCGACATGTACAACGTCTGCCAGGGTTCGGATCCAAAAGAGATGCGCGTCTTGGAAATCGGTTGCGGAGCCGGCCGCGTTACCCGGGCCTTGGCGGAAGTATTCGGCGCCGTCGATGCCGTCGACATCAGCCCCGCCATGGTCGCTCTGGCCCGGCAGGCATGCACCGGTCAACCGAATGCGTCGATCTGGAACAACAACGGAGTCGATCTGTCCGTCATTCCCGGCGAAGCCCTGTTTGACTTCGCGTTTTCAATCTGCGTCTTCCACCACATTCCCTCGCGCGGCGTGATCGAGTCCTACGTCAAGGAAGTGGGCCGCCTGCTCAAGCCGGGCCGCCTGTTCAAGTTTGAAGTCCAAGGCGACACAAGCCTGCAAACGGCTCCCGATGACACCTGGCTCGGCGTCCCGTTCAGCGAGGAACAGGTCCGGTCCATGGCCGCCCGCTGCGGTTTCGAAGCCCGCCACCTGGTCGGCCTGGGCGAAGAGCGCCTCTGGATTTGGCTGTTCAAATCCAGCGATGGGCCCCCGCACTGCACTGAAAACCGCACCTGAAGAATCAAAACGTCAACTTCAACGCGCCCTGCCAAGACCGCGGCGGATCCTGCCCCGTAATCGTGCCGAACGCGCCGGACGTTACGCCTGTGTTCGGACCTGCCAGATTCGCGAAGTTCGCCGCATTAAACGTCTCGGCGCGGAACTGTAACCGCCATTTATCGTTAAACGTGAAGTTGCGGATCAACCCGAAGTCCCAGCGCGCCTGAATCGGTCCTCGTATACCAGAGAAACGAATCGGAAACCGGCGGAGATTGCTCCCAAGCTGCAAGGCGTTATTCCGCTCGAAGCCGGCATTCAGGTTGAACCAGCTGTCCACGCTTCTCTCCCCGCGCGGCCGCACCACATTGCCCAGATCCCCGTTGAAGATCGCGTTGCCGAAGCCGAGCGGCGGGCCCGATTGATACTGCATTGCGCCGTTCAACTGCCAGCCGCCCAGGATCGCGCGCAGCGCGGCGTGTGAGTCCGAACCCCAGCGGCGCCCCTTGCCGAACGGCAGTTCCCAGATTCCGGAGCTCGTAAGGCGGTTCGTCCGGTCCAGTCCCGAGATCACCTCCGAAGGCGTGATGTCCTGGTCGTTCAACATCTCGGAGGCCTCCATGTTCTTGGACCACGTGTAGGAAAGCTGCGTCGTGAATCCCCTCGACAGGCGCTTCTCCAAACGCATCTGCAGCGAGTGATACCAGGCGTAGCCGATCGGTTCATAGACGTTCACGTTGCCAAACTGCGGGAACGGGCGCAGCAGGCTGCCGCGCGTGGTGTTTACGCCGAAAATCGGGTTCGTGCCCCGCAGCGGATTCGGGAAGTTCTGCCCCAGAAAATTAATAGCGGCCTGGTCGCGCGTTGCGCTGGTGGAAAGATATTGCGCCGGCGTGAAGTTCAGATTGCGCAGAACGTTCAGCCGTGTGGAGCGGTTGCCGACATACGACGCTTCAAGAAGGAATCCGCCGGCCAGCGTCCGTTGCAGGCCGAAGCTCCAGCGCTGCGCGTATGGATTCTTGCGGCGCAGCGGGAAAGCGTTGACGCTCTGACCGATGTTGGTCAGCAGGCCACCCGCCGGCCCGGCTGGCTGGGTGAGGCCAGAGGGCAGGGGATTGGCCAGCGTGGCGATGTAGGTAAGTCCGTTGTCGAGCGTCGCCTGGATGGGCGTCGCGAGAGAGAACCCGGCCGGCTCCGTGTTTGTGTACAGCGTGCCCAGCGGCGCCGTGTAGAAGCCGTACCCCGCGCGGAGCACCGTCTTGGTGTCGATCTGATAGGCAAGGCCGAAACGCGGCATCAGGTTGCCCTTGGCCGTCTGCCAATAGCCGCGCGGGTTGCCGCCCGCGTTGACGAAAGTCAAGCCGCCAAGCGCGCGGAACTGACTCGCCGGCAGTTCGGGTATCGGCGACTGCGCGTACTGAGCCCGCGCCTGCGCGTCGACGGGGTTTGGCGTCGTCTGATCAAAATTTCGGACGGCGCGGTTGTACCGTTCCGTAGTCGCGGACTCCACCTCGTACCGTAAACCGAGATTGAGCGTGAGCTTCTTCGAGAATTTGTAGTCGTCCTGGACGTAGAAACCGTAGATCGAGTTGCGCTCGGCGTAGCTGGCGTTCACCGCCATATTGCCGCCCGGTATGCCCAGTAGGAACGCCGCGATCTCGCCTCCCACCTGCGGCGGGGGCGAAGTATCGAGCGGGCCCCGGGTAAACGCGGAGCTAAAGGCTAGGTCCGGCGAGGCGCTGGTGGGGAACCGGTTGCGGTTCTCACGAAGGTTGCGCCAATCGAAACCGAATCGCACGGTGTGCGTGGCCTTGTTCCAGGTCAAAGTGGAGTTCAAGTTGTGGATGATCGAGGCCGTGACGCCATCGCCGGACTCCCAATTGGAAACCGTTGTGAACGGTGCGACGTTCAAACGGGGAAACGCGGCCACGGATTTGTCGATCGAGTTCACGAGGTTTGACGAAAAACCGAGACTGGCAAGATCGAATCCCCGGGAGACGCGCCGTTCCGGAAACTCCTGCTGCGTCAAGCCGTACCGGAAGTTGAGAAGTAACGACGGGCTAATGACCTACACATCGTCGAAAGCGGCGCCCCGGTTGATGCGGTTCAGGATGATGCCGGTAATGTTGTCCGGGCCAAAGAGACGGTTCTTGTCCTCTTGCCAGTAGTCCCGATGCATGCGGACGAAAATGCGATGGCTTTCCGAAAAAGCGTGATCGATGCGGCCAATGTTGGTCCAGTACGTTTCTAGTGCTTTGCCAGAGAGGAAGAAATTGTTGCGAAAGTCGGACGTGCCGGTCTGATTCGGTAAGGGCCACGCCTGAAGCAGTCGCTGCGCCACGGGGTCGAGCCGCGAAGTGGGGATGAGATTTCCCGGAATTGGCTGTCGCTGGAATCGCCCGCCTGCCACTGCGGCGGTGGAGCGCGGATCGTATACCTGGTTATTGGCGCTCAAACGAAGCAGCGGGGAAAGGTCGCCCCGGCGCATCTCGGCCGTGGGAACGGTGGTAATCTGGCTGCCGACGTTGGGATCGCCGAAAAGATTTGCCTCGAAGGCGTAGAACCAAAACGTCCGGTTCTTGCCGGAGTAGAGGCCGGGTATGGAAAGCGGCGCGCCGGCCGAACCGCCGAAGCGATTGTCCTGGTAGAGCGCCAGCTTCTGTCCGGCGCGATTTTGAAAGATGGTAGGCGCATCGAGTTTGGAATGCCGCAACCAGTGGTGCAGCTCCCCGTGCAGCTCGTTGGTACCGAACTTGGTGGTCACGTTCACGTTCGAGCCGAGCGAGAAACCGGCCGAGGCGTCAAAAGCGCTGGTCTGCACCTTGAACTCCGCGATAGCCGTCTGCGGCGGCGAAAACGCAACGCGCGGCGCGGTGCCGTCCGAGTAGACATTGACGACGCCGTCGATCGTGAAGTCGTTGTTGTTGTTGCCCGTGCCGTTGGTGCCAAACTGGCTGGGCGCGGCGTTGAACGGCGCCTTCCGCAGGCGCAGATTGGTTCCGTTGACCGTGCCGGGCGCCAGGTGAACCAGGTCCATCGCGTTACCGGCAAACAAGGGCAGCTCTTCGATTCGCCGCTGGTCGATCACCTGACCGAGCGAAACATCCGCCGTGTTAAGCAAAGGCGTCTCGGCCTTTACTTCCACGGAATCGGACACTTGGCCAACTTTCATCTCCAGATCGAGCGTTACAATTTCCGTCGTGCGCACTTGGACGCCTGGACGCACAAGCCGGGTAAAACCCTGGATTTCAGCCTCGACTCGGTAGGAGCCTGGGTTGAGGTAGGGAGCGCGGTAGTCGCCGCTTTCGTTGGAGATCGAGGTATTGGTCAGCCCGGTGGCCTCGTTCACCACCTTGACCGAGGCTTTTGGAATGGCGCTGCCGGAGGCGTCGAGCACCCGGCCGAGAATGGTTCCGCGAGGGTCCTGCGCGAAGGCGCAAAACGAAACGAAGACGAGCAGAAGACGTTGACCCATGATTGTCCCATTATAGAGAACAGCGCTCTTGCCAGCCGGAGCCGAACCGGACCTGCCGCTCCGTCGCTGCTGCTTGACGAGTTCGCACCGCTACTATTTCACGGCTGCGGTGTTCTACTGGTAATTGCTGCGTAGCTTTGTTTTCTTAGGAGTTCTGGCGTCGATGTGCCCGGGCCAGATTTTCGAACGCGGGTCTGTCCGCGCGCAGAACCGTCCGCTGCCGGGCGCCTTGATCACCGCCCTCCGTGGATCGGACAAAGTGGTGGTCTCCACGGACGAAGATGGCAATTACGCGTTGGAGCTTGGCGAAGGCGAATGGTCGTTAACCGTCGAAATGTTTGGCTTTGTTCCGGCGGTGCGCACGCTGCGCCCCGCCCCAGGCGCTCCGCCCGTACACTGGACGCTGGAGTTGGTCAAAGCCGCTGTCGCGGCCGGCGAGGCGAGCGCTCCGGAACCGGTACTTCCGGAAGTACACGAAGCGCCGGGTGCCCCTGAGCCAGTGGAGACGGCGGCGAATGAGTCGTTTCTGTTGTCGGGAAGTCTGAGCCAGGGATTGCCGCCAGCGATGGCCGAAGCGCCGCCCGAGGCGCCGGGCCGCGCTACGGATCCCAACGCCCCGCCTCCTGGCGTGTTCGGCGGCAACGAGGCAGGCGAAACACCGGGCGGCGGCGTGGGCAGGCGCGGCGGATCGCGCGGACCGGGCGGCCGGAAGTTCAGCCGGGAGGCTGTGGAAAAAATCAAGAAAGCGCGCGCCGCGCGCGGAAATGTGGTCCTCGGCAACCGTCAGCGCAAACCCTCGCGCGGCGCCATCCGCGCGCAGTTGAGCTACACCACCCGTTCCTCGGCGTGGAATGCGCGCCCGTTCTCAATCACAGGGCTCGACTACGAACGGCCGGACCAGGCGTCGAATCGACTGTCGCTCACCGCCGGCGGCGCGGTGCCCCAATTCGGTGCCGGTACTGCCTTCACCGTCTCGTACGATCTCCGCTTGGACCGCCGTGCCTTCAACGGCGTGGCAACCGTTCCCACGCTCCTCGAGCGCGGCGGAGACTTTTCGCGGTCGGAGACGCGCGCGCCCGTGACGATTTACGATCCTTCGAACAGGCTGCCCTTTCCGGGGAACCGGATTCCGGCATCGCGCGTCGACGCCGCGTCGGCGGGCTTGGCGCAATTGATACCGTTGCCGAACTTCGGCGCGCGGGTGCAAAACTATCAGTTCATCACCGGCGTGCCGTCGAATGGACAATCGCTCTCGGCGCGCTTGAACCGGCCCGTCACCCGGAAGGACCGTCTCTCGGTGAATCAGACGTGGCAGACCCGCGATGCGCAATCGGCGCAGTTGTTCGGATTCCTGGACGAGTCCGATGGCTCGGGCTGGTCAACGGAGTTGACTTGGACGCGCAATCTGAATGCGAAGACGATCCAGACGATTCGCGCGAAGGCGGCGCGAAACACAACGGACCTGGTGCCGTTCTTTGCCGGACGGCGAAACGTCGCGGCCGAACTGGGAATTCGCGGGCCGTCGGACGACCCGGCGAATTGGGGGCCGCCGAATTTGAACTTCACGAACTTCGGTGCGCTTCGCGACGGGTTTCCATCGGCGCGCCGCGAGTTTCAAATGTCGGCTTCGGCGGCGTGGAGCTTCGTGCGCGGCCGGCACAACTTCTCCACCGGTGGCGATTTTCTTCGGACGCGGATGAATACCCGTACGGATTCGAATGGCCGCGGGACGTTCACTTTTTCCGGGCTCGCCACCTCCTTCGTCGATGCGCAAGGCACTCCCGCCGCCGCGTCCGGATTCGACTACGCCGACTTTCTGCTTGGCCTGCCGCAATCGTCGTCCATTCGCTTCGGCACGCCCGCGAACTACTTCCGCGCGCTGAACTTCAACGGCTTTGCCCAGGACGATTGGAAAGCCCGGCGGAACCTGACGCTTACCCTCGGGCTGCGCTATGAGAGCTATGGTCCGTTCCTTGAGCGGTACAACAGGCTGGCAAATCTGGATATTGCGCCGGGGTTTTCGGCCGTGGCGGTTGTGCAACCGGGCCAGGCCGGCCCATACGGCGGCGAGTTCCCGCGCTCTTTGATAGACCGCGACAGGAACAATTTTTCCCCCCGCACCGGATTGGCGTGGAAAGTCTCCAGCAAACACTCGTTAACCGTGCGTGCAGCCTACGGCATCTATTACAACGGCGTTGTGTATCAGAACTTCGCGCAGCGGCTCGCGTCCCAGCCTCCGTTCGCGAACACTTCTGCTATTCAGACCTCGCCGGCCCGCGTGTTGACAATCCGCGACGGGTTTTCGGCCACTCCCTCGCAACGGATCACTAATACGTTCGCCGTCGACCGGTCGTATCTTGTGGGGTACGCGCAGAACTGGAACCTTGGGTTGAGCAAGGAGTTCAAGCGCGCATACGTATTGGAAGCCGGCATCCTGGGAACGAAGGGCACGCGCCTGGATATGCAGCGGCTGCCGAACCGGGCGGCGCCAGGCTCCCAACTGAACGCCGAGCAGCGGCGCGCGATCGGGAACGCCGTCGGCTTCACGCTCGACAGCTCTGAGGCGAATTCCATTTACCACGCGGCGCAGGTACGGTTGACCCGGCGGTTCACGCGAAGCGTTTCGTTTACAAATACCTATATGTTCGGCAAGTCCATCGACAATGCAAGTTCGCTCGGCGGCGGCGGTGGCACGGTGGCGCAGGACGATACGAATCTGCGGGCCGAGCGCGGCCCTTCGAGCTTCAATATCCGCCACTTGTTGACCTCCACCTTCGTCCTGGCGTCACCCATCCGGGACCGGTCGCGCTCGCTCTGGGCGAACCTGCTGCGCGGTTGGATGACGACAGGGTCGATCACTCTGCGAAGCGGCACGCCGCTCACGGCGCGTGTGCTCGGGAACCGTTCGGACTCCGGCGGCACCGGAGCCATCGGCGCGGGCCGGGCCGACGCGACGGGGCTCGCGATCGATGACGGCGCTGGGTTCTTCAACCCAGGCGCGTTCACGCTGCCGCCGTCAGGGCGGTTCGGAAACGCGGGCCGGAATACCATCACCGCCCCCACTCTGTTCGCCTTGAACGGTTCGTTCGGCCGCGGCTTCCGCGTCGGCGGGGATTCGCGCCGGCGCCTTGAGTTCCGGCTGGAGGGATCGAACCTGACGAATCGTGTGACCATATCCTCTCTCGGTACCGTCGTGAACGCCTCCAACTACGGACTGCCGCTGGGCGCCGCGCCCATGCGGATGATGCAGGCAAACGTGCGGCTCCGGTTCTAACCATGCGAAAACTGCTCGCCTTCTTCTTCCTGCTTTCGGCCCAGGAGTTCAAGTTTGAGGCGCAGACCCAACTGGTCGTCGTGAACGTGACGGCGCGCGGCAAGGACGGCAAGCCGGTCTCCGGCCTCAAACAATCCGATTTCCAGGTGACAGAAGACGGCAAGCCCGCGGCGGTGACCGTGTTCGAGCATCAGGAGTTGAACGTCGATCCGTTGCCGGCGATTCCGGTGCCGAAACCGCTTCCGCTTCCGCCCGCCGTTGAGGAAGAACCCAAACCGAAGCCGGACTTTCGCGACAAGCGTCTAATGGTTCTCTACTTCGACTTTTCAAGCCTGCCGCCGATGGATCAGGTGCGCGCCAAGGAAGCCGCCGCCGAATGGCTGTCGAAGCAGATGAGCTCGTCGGACCTGGTTTCGATCTACACGTTCTCGTCCTCGCTCAAGAAGGCCGTCGACTTCACGGCGGACCGGGATCTGCTGTTGAGGACGGTCCAAAGCTTCGGATCGGCGGACCTTGTGGATGCCGAAGCCGCCGATGCCGCTGAGCCCGCCGAAGAGACCGAAGACGCTCTGGCGTCGATCGACGAAACAGAATTCGCGATCTTCAACACGGACCGCAAGTTCGGAGCGCTGGAGGATTTGGCCAGGGAATTGATGCCAATCCAGGAGAAGAAGGCCGTGGTCTACTTCGCCGCGGGCGTCGGCAAGCGGGGCGTGGAGAATCAGTCGCAGATGCAGTCGGCCGTGAACGCGGCGGTACGTGCGGGCGTGGCGCTGTATCCGGTGGATGTGCGCGGCCTGATGGCCATGGCGCCGGCCGGCGACGCGTCGAAGCCGGCTGGCAAAGGCTCCGGCCTGTTCAGCGGGCGGGAGCAGACGAAGGTCCGCGACAAGGCGGCGGACTCGCAGGAGACTCTGTTCACGCTGGCCGCCGATACCGGCGGAAAAGCGATGCTCGATTCAAACGATCTGGCGCTGGGCATTCGCCAGGCCCAGCGCGATGTCACCAGCTACTACACGTTGGCCTACTACTCGTCGAACACGGCGAAGGACGGACGGTTCCGGCGTATCAAAGTGACGCTGGCTGCGCCGCACAGCGGCGTGAAGTTGGAGTACCGCCCCGGCTACTATGCCGACAAAGTGTGGTCCCAGTTCGACGCGGCGGATAAAGAGAAACAGTTGTCGGAGGCGATGGTGCTAGGCAACCCGGTGACGGACTTGGAGATGGCCGTCGAGGTCATGTATTTCCGCATGGAAAAGGGGCGCTACGCCGTGCCGGTGGCGCTGAAGATTCCCGGCTCGCAGGTAGGGATGAAATATGGCAGGACTGAGCTCGACTTCGCCGGTGTTATCTACGACGCGAAGGGCAAGACCGTGGCGACTCTGCGTGATGCAATCAAGGTTCGATTGCCGGAAGGCGCAAGCGAACAACTGGCTCGCCGCAGCCTGCTCTACGATGCCGGTTTCCAATTGCCTCCCGGACAGTACCGGATCAAGATGCTGGCGCGCGAGAACCAGGGTGGCAAGCTGGGGACCTATCAGTCGAAGTTCACCGTGCCGGATTTGGACGCGCTCTCTCCCGCGCCGGCCGGCAGCCTGGTGCTGGCCTCCGCCCGCGAGCCGTTGCAGGCTGCGGTGGGCAAGGCCGGCGTCTCGAAAAAGGCGGTGAGTCCTCTGGTACGGGACGGAATGAAGTTGGCGCCCAGCGTAACCCACGTCTTCCGGCGCGGGCAAACCTTGACCGCATTCACGGAGGTGTACTCGCCCTCGACTCTGGCGCGCGTGGCGATCTTCAGAGGGCGCGACAGGATCTGGGAGTCGGCGGCGCTGCGTCCGTCCGCCGTTCGGGAGAGCGCCTACGCCGTGGAACTGACGGTGCCTCTGCGGCGGCTGGCGCCGGGCGAATATACGTGCCAGATGACGCTGGTCGATCCGGTGACCCAGAAGTTTGAAACGCGGCGGGAGCGCCTGGCGATAGTGCCGTAGGGGTGGTAGCGCTAAGGGGATTCGAACCCCTATTTAAGCCTTGAGAGGGCCTTGTCCTAACCCTTAGACGATAGCGCCACGAACTCTTTCCAAATATAGCACGATACCCACGATACAATCGTTGCGATGCGTCTTCTCCTCCTGTCCTCTCTCATCGTGTTTGCGGCCCCCAGGCCCGCCGACGTGCCCTTCAAAAAACACCATTTGGACGCTGGCGCTAATGAGACCGCGGCCTGGGCGGACCTCAACGGTGATGGCCGCCTCGATATCGTCAACGGTGAGAACTGGTACGAGCAACCGAAGGTCCGTGGAGGCGAGTGGAAAAAGCGCCGCTTCCGCGAACTGGCCTTCGCCAACAACTACATCGACGCGTTCTCGGACCTGCCGCTGGACGTGAACAACGACGGGCGCATCGACATCATCAGTTGTTCCTGGTTCGGAAAGAAGATCGCCTGGTGGGAGAACCCCGGCAAGGTCGACGCCCCCTGGAAGGAACACATCATCGAGGACCAGTGGAACGTGGAGTTCATGTTCCTGGTCGACCTGAACAACGACGGCAAAGCTCACGAAATCCTCCCGCAGTTCGGCGGCAAGGGCCCCACGGTCTGGTACGAACTGCAGGGCGCCAAGTGGGTGCGGCATATCGTGGACCCCAACAACTTTGGCCACGGCATAGGCGCCGGCGACGTCAACGGCGACGGCCGCATTGACGTCATCACCCCGAAGGGCTGGCTCGAAGCGCCCGCCGACCCGCGGCAACTGCCCTGGAAGATGCACGCCGAGTACCAGGCCGAGAAGCACACCGGCTTCCTCTACGCGACCGATATCGACGGCGACGGGAAAAACGATATCCTCTACCCGCACGCCCACGACTACGGCGTGTTCTGGCTGCGGCAGGAGGCCGGCGGCAAGTGGACCCGGTCTAAGATCGACGACGCCTGGAGTCAGGTGCATGCGACGTATCTGGTCGACCTCAACGGTGACGGGCAGAAGGACCTGCTCGCCGGCAAGCGGTTCTGGGCTCACGATCACGACCCCGGCGCGCAGGAGCCGCTTGGGATCTATTGGTACGAATGGCGCAAGAGCGGCAATAACGTCGAGTGGATCCGGCACATCATCGACTACTCTTCGGCGGCCGGCGCCGGCATGCAGATCGCGGTCGCCGACTACGACAAGGACGGCGACCTCGACTTCGCGGTCGGCGGCAAATCCGGCGCTTTCCTGTTCGAGAACAAGACCAAGTGACCCTCCACCCCGAGGTCCTGGCGATGCTGGAAGCCTCGAAAGGCGCCAGGTCGCGCGCCGCGATGAGCGTGGCGGAGACTCGGAACGCGATGCTGGCTGGGCGGGCGTGGCAGGAAGCCGCCCCGGATATCCCGTCCCGCGACGGAACCGTGGCCGGCGTGCCGGTGCGCTGGTATGGCCCGGCGGTTGGACCCTCCGTCGTTTTCGCGCATGGGGGGCGGTTCTTCTCCGGAGATCTTGAGACCCACGACGCGCCGCTCCGGATGTTGCAGGCGCGAACCGGCTGGCGGTTCTGCGCAGTCGACTACCGGCTCGCGCCGGAACATCCCTATCCGGCGGCGGTGGACGATGTGCTGGCCGTGGCCGGGGAGATCCAGCCGGATGTGGTCATGGGCGATAGCGCCGGCGGCTATCTCGCGGCGCGAGCGGCCCACTTGGCACGAGCGGCCGTGCTGATCTATCCGATGCTCGACCCGGCCTGCGTATCGGAGTCATACCGGACCTATTGGGACGGGCCCTGGCCGAACGGCTGGGACATGCGTCGCGGCTGGCGGCTCTGGGGCCCGGCCGAACCCATAGACGCACCCCTGGCCGTACCGGCGCTGGTTGTGACGGCGGGCGTGGATCCGCTGATCGACGAAGGCACGGCGTTCGCTGGGGAACACCTGCATTTCGCTGACATGCATCACGGCTTTTTCACGCAGACGAAGCTCACGCGTTCGCGGGAGCTGATCGCCGCGCTAGCCGGTTGGTTGCTGCGTTTCTCAAACCCAGCCGGCCACTCTGCGCAGGCCTTCGACGAGTATAAACGGCGGAGCAATAATAGACCACGAAACGCCGTTTGAGCGGCGGATTGTGGCGGTCGAAAAGTAGACCACCATGCTGGGAAATCCGCAGGGGCAG
>Ga0194122_10004260_pt1 | contig 14082 bp, 19 predicted proteins | sample TA2MahCa10mmetaG_FD_155487 | JGI IMG/M metagenome (GOLD analysis project Ga0194122, IMG submission 155487) | Freshwater microbial communities from Lake Tanganyika, Tanzania - TA2015021 Mahale Deep Cast 10m | ecosystem: Environmental > Aquatic > Freshwater > Lake | place: Tanzania: Lake... | reverse complement strand
TCGCCGCGAGAAAATCCTACGGCTTTCGGACCTTCCGCGTCCACGAACTCGCGCTACATCACACACTTGGCAAGCTGCCCGAACCGCCACTTACCCACGAATTCTTCTGACGAACCAACTCTTTCAAAACCGGCCGACCTCCGCTGAACAATGGCCAATTGATTTATCGGCTAACAAAGCTTAACTGCGGAGGGGCTTGGTCAATAATGGAACCTGAGATCCGTTCAGAACGGACCGTAGTTTTATTCCAAGGCAGGCATGAGCTACCAAAGGTACTAAATCGAAGGTATTGGCCATATGGGCCAGAGGTTCATTAGCGGGATAGACCGGATCAGACTTGGTCGCGATAGTACGTCCGCAGACGGTCCAGCTCGGCTTTCAGCTCAGATTGGACCTTGGCGTAGGCGGGTTCACCATAGACGTTCTTCATTTCGCGCGGATCTTTGATAAGGTCAAACATTTCCCATTCCGGGGGCGTGGGCGTATCAACCGCGCCTTTGGATCCGAGTGCCTGCCCATAGTAATAAATGAGCTTGTGCGCATGAGAACGAACGCCATAGTGGGCCGTCACGGTGTGGCCACCGCCGAGGTGCATCCAGTAGCGATAGTACATCGACTTGCGCCATTTCTTCGGCGTCTTGCCCTGTAACTGCGGAGCGAAGCTTTCGCCCTGCATCGTGGCCGGCGCTTTTTGCCCGGCCAAGGCGAGGAAGGTGGGGGCGAAATCGATGTTGAGAATGATGTCTCGATTCGTGGAGCCGGGCCTGATGAGTTTGGGATACCGCGCCAGGAAAGGCATGCGCATGGTTTCCTCGTACATGAACCGCTTGTCGTACCAGCCATGGTCGCCGAGGAAAAAGCCCTGGTCGGAGGTGTAAATGACCAGCGTATCTTCGGCGAGTCCTTCGGCGTCCAGATAGTCGAGCAGGCGGCCCACATTGTCATCCACGCTGCGGACGCAGCGCAGGTAATCCTTGATATAGAGCTGATAGGCCCACTTACGCAGTTCGCGGCCTTCAAGTCCGGCGGGGCGATCCACTTTGAGGTCTGTCTTGGTCATGTCGTCGCCCACGCGAAGAGTTGCACGCTGGGCGGCGGCGGACCGTTTGGAGATGTCCTCATAGAGATTGCCGGGCTCGGGCACCGTCTCGTCCTTGAGCCAATCCTGGTACTTTTTCGGCGGCGTCCAATCGCGGTGCGGCGCTTTGTGATGGCACATCAAAAAGAACGGCTTCGATTTGTCGCGGCCGGTCTTGAGCCAGTCGAGCGTGAAGTCGGCAATGAGATCGGTGCAGTAGCCCTGGTACTTCTGACGCGAACCGTCCTGGTGGGTGAAAACCGGGTCGTAGTAAAGCCCTTGCCCCGGCAGGATGCGCCAGAAGTCGAAGCCCTCAGGGCTGGTCTGCAGGTGCCACTTGCCGATCATGGCGGTCTGGTAGCCGGCGTTGCGCAGCAGGTGGCCCACATGGATCGTTTTCGGATCAATGGAATCGTTCAGCGTCTTGACGCCGTTGAGATGGCTATACTGGCCAGTGAGGATGCAGGCGCGCGACGGCGTGCAGATGGAGTTGGTGACGAAGCAGTTGTCCAGGCGCAGTCCGCCCTTGGCGAGCCGGTCGATGTTCGGCGTCTCGTTGATCTTGCTGCCATGGGCGCTGATGGCGTGCGAGGCATGATCGTCGGACATGATGAACAGGATGTTGGGCCGGCGGCGGCCGCGCGACTGCGCAAAGGCCGGAGCGGCGGCAAACGAGGAAGCAAACAACTGGCGGCGCGAGATCATGGCTTAACAGTTTAACAGCGGCCAGGCGGCACCCGGCCATTCGCCGTCCCGGTGGATGGCTATGCCCCGCGCGACGAGTTCAGCAAGGAGTACCGTGACGGCCGCGCTCTGCCCCTCACCGTTCCCGGCGTCGAGCACCACCGCCCAGGCGAGTTCTTCGCGAAGCGCGCGTGTGACGATGCTCCAAAGCGGCGGTAACTCTGGCGCAACGCCGGGCATCGGCATTTCCCATGTGCGCGCCAGGCGCCGCGCGGCAGCCCGGTCAGGCAGCGGCCCTTCTACAATGAAGTGATTATCGCCGTGAACCAGAATTCCCCGCATTCCATCCACGCTATCTCGCGCCGTGCCCTTGGCGCATTTGCCGCCGCGTCCGCCGCCTCGGCGCAGGCTCCCGCGGGGCAGGCGCTGCTGAAGCCGCGCGCTCTGAGCCAGGGCGATACCGTTGCCGTCATCATGCCCTCCACGCATGTGCCGGACCCGGACCGGCTGGCAAACGTCAAACCCACTATCGAGCATTTCGGCTTGAAGCTGAAGCCCGGGCGGTTTCTCGGCAAGCGCACGGCAGCCTTCACCCAATCCATCGACGAGCGCATCGCCGACCTCCACGAGGCGTTCTCGGACCCGGCCGTGAAAGCCGTGCTGCCCATCGGCGGCGGCTACGGCACCATGCAGATTCTCGAGCGCATCGACTACGCGCTCATCCGCCGCAATCCGAAAATCTTCACGGGCTATAGCGACATCACCGCGATGCATCTGGCTTTCCAAAAGTTCGCCGGGCTCGTCACGTTTCACAGCCCAGTGGTATTGTCGCCGTTCACCAAATACTCGCAGACGCTGTTCCGCAAGGCGCTGTTTGAAGCCAAGCCGATCGGCGAGGTCGCCAACCCGCCCGAAGCGAACCCGCTGCGGCCGCAACACCCGTGGCGCGCGGTGCGGCCGGGGAAGGTGCGCGCGCCGATTGTGGGCGGCAATCTGACGCTGGTGGCGCATACCATGGGCACGCCGTATGAGATCGATACGCGCGGCAAGATTTTCTTCATTGAAGACGTGGGCGAGGACACCTATGCGATTGACCGAATGCTGATCCAACTGCACCTTGGCGGCAAGCTGGAGCAGGCCGCGGGCATTGTGTGGGGCGAGTGTAACGACTGCGGTCCGGGCGCATGCCGCACCTCGTCAGCCTCGCCGTTCACGCTGGGCGAAACGGTGGACAATATCTTCGCGCGCCTGAAGACGCCGGTGCTGGCCGGGCTCACCATCGGCCACACGGCAGACCAGGCCACGCTGCCGCTGGGCGTGATGGCGACGCTTGACGCGACCGCCGGCACGCTCACCCTGGAAGAACCGGCTACCACGGCATAATAGGAGACTCATGCGCAGCCGAATTCTTCTCGCCTTTGTGGTGGCTATCTTTAGTTTGGTTTCCTGCCGCAGCGGAATCAGCCCCGACGAGGCGCAGTTGGTGACGCCGCCCAAGGGACCGGAGCGGTATCGCGTGAAGTTTGAAACCACCAAGGGTGACTTCGTGGTGGACGCCGTGCGCCCATGGTCGCCGCTCGGCGCCGATCGCTTTCACGAACTGGTGACGTCTGGCTTCTATGAGAATTGCCGGTTCTTCCGGGTGGTGCCCGGGTTCGTTTTGCAATTTGGCATCAAGGGCGTTCCGGGGACCGACATGAAATGGAAGAAGCTCGCGATCGACGACGATCTGCCGGCCGTCGGGAACAGCACAGGTACCGTGACGTTTGCCACGGGCGGCCCGCGCACTCGCACCACGCAGGTGTTCATCAACTACAAGGACAACAGCCAGCTCGACACGCGAGGGTTCACGCCGTTCGGGCGCGTGACCGAAGGCATGGGCGTGGTGATGGCGATCAATGCCGAGTACGCCGAACGGCCCGATCAAGGCAAGCTTTCGCTCGAAGGCAACGCGTATCTGGACCGCGAGTTCCCGCGGCTTGACTACATCAAGAAAGCCAGCATCGTCCCGTAGCAGCCGGCACCCACGCGCATGGAACTCAAAATCGAGGGCCTCGTCAAGACTTACGCCACCGGCGTACGCGCGCTGGACGGCATCTCGCTGACGATTCCGTGCGGCATGTTCGGGCTGCTGGGGCCCAACGGCGCGGGCAAGTCCACGCTGATGCGGATTCTGGCGACGTTGCTGGAGGCAGACGCGGGCCGCGTGACGCTCGGCGACGTGGACGTGCTGGCCGACAAGGACGAAGTGCGCAAGCATCTCAGCTACCTGCCCCAGGACTTTGGCGTGTATCCGAAAATCTCCGCGCTCGAAATGTTGGGTCATCTCGCGCTATTGAAGGGCTAACTCCAAGCGCCCGTGCGCGCCGACGCGGTGGAAGCGATGCTGGTGCGCGTGAATCTGTGGGACGTACGCAAGAAGCCGCTGGCGGGATTCTCCGGCGGCATGTGCCAACGCTTCGGCATCGCGCAAGCACTCATCGGCAACCCGCGGCTGTTGATTGTCGACGAGCCGACAGCAGGCCTCGACCCCGGCGAGCGCAACCGCTTCCACAATCTGCTAGCTGAGATTGGCGAGAACGTCATCGTCATCCTGTCGACGCATATCGTGGCCGACGTGCTGGAGCTGTGCCCCAACATGGCGATCATTCACAAAGGGCAACTGCTCTACACGGGCGACCCGCAGTCTGCCGTACGCGAGCTCGAAGGCATGGTGTGGCGGAAGCTGGTGGACAAAGCAACGCTACGCGACCATGAAGAGCATTACCGTGTGACCTCCAGCAAACTGATCGCTGGACGCCCGCTCATCCGCATCCTGCGCGACTCGCCGTCGGGCGACGGCTTTGAGGCAACGCCGCCGGACCTCGAAGACGTGTTTTTCTCGCGCGTGGGCAACGCGCACTAGGCCCCGCCATTTGGAGAGAATTTCCACTGTTTGAGCTCCGCTCCTAATTGCGCGGGTTCATGGTGTGGATTTTTCTACTGGTAATCGCGCTGCTGATCTTCGCGGCGGCGAGTTGAGACTCGATCACCGTGGGAGCCTCGCTCGGCAACCTGCACCGCAATGCGCCCTACGTCATTCAGCGCTGGTACGGCATCATATCGATCATTGGCCTGTTGATGACCACAGCGATCGTCAACGCCTCCGCCACGCGCGACTTTGCGAGCAACGCGCACCAGATCGTGTTCACCACGTCGGTGCGGCGGTTTGACTATTTGTTCGGCCGTTTCTACGGCGCGGCGCTGGCGGCGACGATTCCGCCGCTCGGTATCACGGTGGGCATCGTGCTGGCGCAATTCATGCCCTGGGTGGATCCGCAGCGTTGGGGCCCGGTGCACGGGGGCGCGCATTTGCAAAGCATCGTCGCCTTTGTCATTCCCAACACGATTTTTGTCTCGGCCATCGTGTTTTCAATCGCCATTCTCACGCGCAGCACGGTGCAGAGATTCCTCGGCTCCATCCTGCTGCTCGTGGCCTGGGGCGTGTCGAACTCGCTGATCGACAATCTGGACAACGAGCGGTTGTCGATGCTGCTCGATCCGTTTGGGCTGGAAGCGTTTGGCACGATGACCAAGTACTGGACGCCTGCCGAACGCAACCGCCAGGCGCTGGGACTCGAAGGGATGCTGCTGGTGAACCGGTTGGTATGGGTGCCCGTCGGCCTCGCGGTTCTTGGCCTCGCGTGCATGCGCCTCCGGTTTGAAGAGCGCGCCTCAGGCGGCTCATGGTGGTCGCGCTGGCGGCGTAGCCGTGCCGCGGCGCCATCCTCGGAACCGGCCCCGCGCAGCTTCACATGACAGCCCGCCAACGCGCCTGGTGCCGCGGGACGGCTCCGGCAATTGTGGGGCTTCACGCGCAAGGAGTTCTTCGGGCTGGTGCGCAGCACTGCCTTTGTGGCGATTCTCGTGGCCGCGCTGCTCAACACTGTTCCCGGCCTTTACATGAATGCCGAGGCCGGCTACGGAAACCAGTCGTTCCCGGTGACGTACCGCATGGTGGAGATGATCCAGGACACCATGTAAGTTTTCCTGCTGGCGATCATCACCTACTCCGCGGGTGTGCTGGTGTGGCGCGAACGCGATGCGCGGTTCGACGAAATTCACGATGCGTTGCCATACCCGGCGTGGATGCCGCTCGCCGCGCTGCTAGTCACGCTGCTTTTGCTACAGGTGCTGGCCACGGGGATCGGCATGGCTGTACAGGCGAGCAAGGGCTACACACGCTTTGAGCCCGAAATCTAAACGATGGAGTTCTTCGTCTCTGGCATGACGTTTTTCTACTTCTTCGCGGCCCTGGCGTTTCTGATTCATGTTGTGACGCCGAACAATTATTTCGGCTATTTCGCGTTCGTGGTCTTTCTGGTAGCATCCGGTCCGTTGTGGATTCCGCTCGACGTGGTGAGCAAGATGGTGAACTTTGCCGAGCGCCCCAACATGGTCTATTCCGATCTCTACGGGTGGGCGCCGTTTCTGCCTGCCTGGCTGTGGTTCACTCTTTACTGGCTGCTATTCTGCACGCTGTTGCTGGTTGTGGCAACGGCGTGGTGGCCGCGCGGGCGCGAGACGGAATTCAGCCGGCGACTGCGCGGGGCCCAGTTGCGCGGCGGACTGCGCACATTGGCGCTGGCAGCGGGCGCCGGATTCGCGCTCGTCGCCGGCTGGGTTGTCTACAACACCAAGATCGTCAACACGCTGACCGGCCCCAGGCAAAACGCACAGCAGCGGGCGGACTACGAGAAGCGCTGCAAGAAGCACCATGCGTTGCCGCAACCGCGCGTTACGGCCGTGCACTACCGCATTGACCTGGTTCCCGAGCGCCGCGAAGTGACCATCGATGCCGAACAAACCATCGAGAACCCCACGAGCGCACCGATCGCCGAGCTTCATTTCACTGACAGTTCAGCCACCGAATACCCGACTACCATCTCGCTGGACGGCGCGCAACTCCGCACGCATGACCGCGAATGCCAATACCTCATCTACACGCTCTCACCGCCGCTGGCGCCCGGCGAACGCCGCATGCTTCGCATCCGCGCCCAGCACCTGAACCGCGGCTTCACCAACGACATGAAGACGACCGAACTTGTGCAGAGCGGCTCGTTCTTTAACAACAGCGTATTGCCGCAGATTGGCTACCTCAGCAACATCGAAGTGCGCGACCCGAACGAGCGCCGCAAACATGGGCTGCCGCCGCAAGACCGCATGCCGCCGCTCGACCGCGACTGCCGGAAAGGCGCCTGTGACAACACCTATATCAGCCACAACTCCGACGGGGTGAGCGTGGAGACCGTCATCAGCACCGCGCCCGATCAGATCGCCATCGCGCCCGGCTCGAAGCTGCGCGAGTGGACTGAAGGCGGCCGGCGCTTCTTCCACTACAAGCTGGATCGCGATTCGCTCAACTTCTACTCGTTCCTCTCGGCCCGGTACACCGTGGCGCGCGAGCGCTGGAACAACGTGGACCTTGAGGTCTACCACCATGCCGACCACGCCTGGAATGTGTCCAAGATGCTGTCGGCCATGCGCAAGTCGCTTGACTACTACACAACGAACTTCTGGCCGTACTATCACCGGCAGACGCGCATCATTGAATTCCCGCGCGTAGCCAGCTTCGCGCAGGCGTTTCCGGGCACCATGCCCTATTCGGAGTCGATCGGCTTCATCGCCAAGATTATCGACCCCGACGACATTGACTTTGTCTACTATGTGGTGGCGCATGAGATGGCGCAATAGTGGTGGGCGCATCAGTTGATCGGCGCGGACATGCAGGGCGCAACGAGTTTGTCCGAGTCGCTGTCGCAGTACTCGGCGCTGATGGTGATGGAGCGCGAATACGGCCGCGACATGATGCGCAAGTTTCTGCAGTATGAAATGGATCGTTATCTGCGCCCGCGCGGCGGCGAACAGTTGGAGGAGCGCCCACTGGTGCGCGTGGAATCTTCACAGGGCTACGTGCACTACCAGAAGGCGAGCATCGCACTGTACTACCTGAAAGAGATGGTCGGCGAAGCGGCCATCAACCGCGCGCTGCGGAAGTTGATCGAAAAGTACGCCTACCAGGGGCCACCGTATCCCACCTCGTATGTTCTGTTGGACGCGCTGCGCGCCGAGACGCCGGCGGATCTGCAGTACCTGCTGAAGGATCTGTTTGAAGACATCACGCTCCTCTCCAACCGCACCACCGTGGCGCGTGCCGCCCGCCGCGCTGACGGCACATTCGATGTCACCGCGGAAGTCGAACTGCAGAAGCTCAAAGTGGACGGCAATGGCGGGGAGACAAGCGTGCCGGTGGACGACTGGATCGAAGTCGGCGCGTTTGCCAAGCCCGAGAAGGGTAAGCGCTACGGACGCGCGCTGCATCGCGCGCGGCATCGCATGCAGGGCAAAAGCGCCTCGTTCACATTCATCACCGATCAACTGCCGGAGCAAGCGGGCGTGGATCCCTTCCATCTGCTGATTGACGGCGTGAAGGACGACAACCTGAAGAAGGTAACGGGCGCGTCATGAGCTTTGACGGTGCGCGTCGGCGTGAGTTTCTGAAGGCTTCATTTGCACTCGCCGCGCCCACGCCGCCCACTTCGCTGATTCGCCGCGAGAGCGCAAAGCCGGGCACGACGGACTGGCAGGTGACCAAGGTCCGCACGAATCAGGGTAAGGGCTTTCGCACGTCGCTGGTGGAAGGCTACTGCTCGCATCAAAGTGTCGAAGCCGGGCAGCGCCTCGGCATCTTCCTGAGCGCCGCACCGGCGCGGCGCGTCACGGTAGACATCTATTGCATGGGCTACTATGGCGGCACGGGCGCGCGGCACATCACTCAACTGGGCCCAATAGCGGCGAAGGAACAACCAGTGCCAGCGATCGGCGACAACCGGCTACGCGAGTACCGCTGGGAGCCGGCGCTTGAAGTTGCCGTCCCCCCGGACTGGCCGAGCGGCGTGTATCTCGGCAAGCTGAGCACGCTGTCCGAGTCCAGGCACGAGCACTCCTGGCAAAGCTACGTGGTGTTTGTGGTGCGAGACCGCCGCCACGCGCACTGCATCTTTCAGGTGAGCGACAACACGTGGCAAGCCTACAATCGCTGGCCTGACGACTACTCGATGTACACGGACCCGCGGCATCCGTGGATGTCGGGCGTGGCGGTGTCGTTTGACCGGCTGTACGGCAAGTACGCGCAGATCTACGACCATCCGTTGTCGGTGGGTTCCGGCGAGTTCTTGCTGTGGGAGTTTCCGCTGGCGTACTGGCTGGAGATGCATGGCTACGATGTGACCTATACGTCGAACTCCGACATGCTCACGCCCGCCGCGTTCGAGCGTGGCCGCGTGTTCCTGAGCGTGGGGCATGACGAGTATTGGGACCCCGCCAGTACGAAGCCGCGCTGGCGAGCGTGGGCACGGGCGTGACGCATCTTTATCTTTCGGGCAATGCCGTGTTTGGCGTGAAGCAGTTCCGCCCGTCTCACGATGGCCGCCCGAGCCGCATCATCGGCCGCGATGGCGTGTACGGCGGCAAGTATGGTGCGTTTGCCGATTGGATGAGGCACGATTTCCCGCTCGAAGGTCCGCGCGCGAACAAACTGATCGGCGCGCATTCGGTGTACCCGTTCAATGGCGGCGATGACTGGCGTGCCACGCAACCGCTGCATTGGATGTTTGCGGGCACGGGCATGCACGCGGGTGACAGCATTCCTGGGCTGATGGGCTGGGAGTTCCATGGCGACCCGGCCGATATTTCGGGCCTCGAAATCGTAGCCGAAGGCGATGTGCTCAGCGGAGGCGTGCGCCCGTCGCACTGGACATCGACGATTTATCCCGGCCCGCGCGGGAGGAACTTCGTGTTCAACGCGTCGACGATCTGGTGGGCACAGGGCTTGTCGACGCTACCCGGGCATATCTTGCCGTGGTCACACGGCGTGCGCCGGCAGGGGCCGGACGTGCGCGTGCAGCGGATCACGCAGAACCTGCTGCGGCGCGCGCTGGCGTAGGCTTCCGCACCACAGCAGCTGCCGCGATGCCCAGCACCCCCAGCACCGCCAGCGTGTAGAACACCTGATGGTAGCCCGCGGCGAGCGTGCCGTTTTTCTTCGCCGCTTCAATCACGGTCGCGCAGTAGCGCGGCACCACAAAGCCCGCCGCGCCCCACGCCGTGAACAGAATGCCATAGTTGGCGCCGATGTTCTTTGGACCGAAGAACGCCGCGGTGATCGACGGCATCACCGCCAGAGCGCCGCCGTAGCAAAAACCCACCAGACAGATGCCGGCCAGTACGCGTGTGAATGAACTCGCGCCAGGCAGCAGCACCGCACAGGTGATCGCCGCGATGGCCGAACAGCCGAGCATCGCCATCCGGTGGCCAGCCCGATCGGAGAACGCGCCCCAGCCCAAACGGCCGAGCCCGTTGAACAACGACATGATGCCCAGCGCCACGCCGCCCGTCATCACCGCCGACGTGCCGGCGAGTTCTCGCACCAGCGGCGCCGCTTCGCCGATGGCCGTGAGTCCCACTGAGCTCAGCAGGAAATAGGCCGCCCAGATCGCCCAGAATTGCCACGTGGCCACCATCACGCGCGGCCCGCATTCCAGGCCCACACCGCCAGCGGCAACCGCAGTGGCCGGGTTCCAGCCTTCCGGCTTCCAGCCCGGCGGCGGCACGCGAAACAACTGCGCGCAGCCGACGACAACGGCGAGGAACAACACGGACAACATGCGGAACGTAGCAGGCAGCGTCTCGGCAAACCGCGCCGGGTCTTTTCCGAGCAGCGACTCAAGGAGCGGCGCAAAAATCAGCGAGCCCATGCCGAAGCCCATCACGGCGAGCCCCACCACCATGCCGCGCTTATCCGGGAACCATTTCACGCAGGCGGCGATGGGCGTCACGTACGCAAAGCCCACGCCGAGCCCCGCCAGCACACCGTAGCTGAAGACGAGCCCGCTGTGATCGGCGCCGATGAACGAGGCCAGCATGCAACCCGCGCTCAACAGCACGCCGCCCACGGAAGCCACCAGCCGCGGCCCTTTGCGGTCCTGCCAGAAACCCGCCACGATCATGGCTAGCGTAAAAAAGAGGATGGACCAGCGGTATGGCGCAATCGACATCGTCTCGCTCCACCCGTACGCCTGCTCAAGCGGGGCGCGGAACACGGCCCAGGCGTAGATGATTCCCAGGCACATTTGCAGTACCACGGCGGCGGCGGCGAGAACCCAGCGATTGGCAGCAGGCATGACCGCTTATTCTATCTCGCCCGCGGCGGCAAACCGGCCGAAACAATTTTTTCGGTCTTTGTAGCTGACACGGCGCAGCCTTGGACGCTATCCTTTTCCTTGTATGCCCTTGATGGTGCAGTTCGACTCGCAGAAGGCCTTTCTGCGCGAGGGCGCGTGGCGGTCAGCCGACATCTCGCTCGAACAGGAATTGAACGACTCCACCACGCAGTGGATTCGGGAAACCGGTGGGCCGTCCGTGTCTGACAGCGACCCGGAACACGCCGTGGCAAAGGAAATGGCCGGCCGGTTGGGCGGCAAGATTCTGTTGCACTTCAAGAGCAGCACGGAGCGTTCGAAAGCCAAATTTCTGGGGCACCGGCAGATGACGCTGGAGTTCACGGCGGCGCTGCCGCTGGGCCGCAGCAAGCGGCGCGGCGTCCGGCGCTAGCCGCGGCGAGCCAGCAGCACCAAGGCGAGCACGGCGCGTGCGGACCACGCCAGCGTGCGAGTCCAGTTGGTGGCGACCAGCGCGGCATGGGCCGAGGCGTCAAAACCGGCGGTGAGCTGAGCGTGGCGCGGCACCTGCAGAAAAAACGTCGACAGCCAGATCACCACCACCAGCGCGGCGCCGGCCCGCGCCAAGGTCCGCGTCTCCGCGTCAGCCAGCCACAGCAACGCTGCCGCGGCCGCGAGTTCCAACAGCATCACCGGCATCACCACCCACGTGGTGCGCGCCGAGTGGAGTTGCTCGTAGCGGGCAAAGCCGGCCACGCCCACTTCGGCAAACAGCGGGTAGTGGACGATCTGCACAAACCAGATCAGCCCCGTCATGAACCACGTGGCGGCGGCGTGAATCAGCAACAAAGGCATACCTCACTATATTCCCTGTTGTGGCTGCCCACCGGGGCGCGTTACCCTGAAGGCGGGCTTCCCGGTGGGTATCAATGAACGGCGCGCGCGGGAAAAAGAAGTACTGCGCCGGAGCATTCTCAACGCCGCCAGCGAGTTGATTCTGGAAGAAGGCTATCAGAGTCTTTCGATCCGCAAGCTGGCCGAATGGATCGAGTACTCACGCTCCACCATTTACCTCTATTTCCAAGACAAAGCCGACATCCTGTCCACCATCTGTCAGGAAGCGTTTGCCGCCTTGAGCGAAAAACTGGACCACATCCACGCCGAAGAGCCGGACCCGCGCACCGCGCTCCGGCAGGGCCTGCACTGCTACATGGAATGGGGGCTGACACATCCCAACCACTAAATGGTCACCTTCGGCACGCCGTGGCCCGCGCCCATCGCCTGTAACGACGATGCAGAAGCGCCGACCTCCTCCGAGCGCGCGGGCCTCGATTGCTTCGCCAAGCTGGTGGCCGCGGTGCAGCGCTGCATCGATGCCGAACAGCTTCCGCCGGGCGACACGGGCCTCTATGCTCAGATTGCCTGGACCTCCATTCACGGGCTCACCAGTAGCCTGATTGTGATGAAGGACGACCCGCACTTTCCCTGGGCGCCACGCGAACAATTGCTCGGCGCCATGGTGAACAACGTGATGGCCGGGCTCGAAGCCGGCGCGCCGTCACGCGCTGCCCTCGCCTCCCCGTCGCTTGCGCTGGCGTAGTAGTGTGTCACGCTAAAGCCATGGAGATCACCATCACGGGCGCTTCCGGATTCGTGGGCCGGCGTTTGTCGGCGCGGCTGATGGCAGCCGGCCACCGTTTGCGGCTGTTAGGCCGCACGGGCCGCCTGACGCCGGGAACAGAGTCCGCCAATGTGCGAGCGTTTGTTTGGGACCCGATGGCGGGGCCGCCGCCCGCCGAGTCGCTCGCCGGCTGCGACGCGGTGATTCACCTCGCCGGCGAGCCGGTGGCGCAGCGCTGGAGCGACGAGGTGAGGCACCGTATTCGCGACTCGCGCGTGACGGGCACCCGCAACCTCGTGGCAGGCTTGCGCGCCGCCAACCCGGTTCCCGAAACACTCATCAGCGCGTCGGCCGTGGGCTTCTACGGCGACCGCCCGAGTGAGACCCTCACCGAATCGTCCGCGCCGGGCGCGGGCTTCCTGCCCGACGTCTGCCGCGAGTGGGAGCGCGAGGCCGAAGCTGTGCGCGATCTCGGCGTGCGCGTGGCGATGATCCGCATTGGCCTGGTGCTGGGCTCCGATGGCGGCGCGCTCGAGCAGATGCTACCGCCATTCAAGATGGGCGTGGGCGGAAGGTTGGGTCCGGGCACGCAGTACACGCCATGGATTCACCTTGACGATCTATGCGCATTGTTTGAGTTCGCGCTCGATCATCCGTTGCATGGCCCGCTCAATGGCTGCGCGCCGAACCCGGTGACGAATGCCGAGTTCACGCGCGTGCTGGCCAGCAGCCTTCACCGGCCCGCGATCTTTCCCGTGCCGCGGTTTGCCATCAACCTCCTCTACGGCGAGATGGCGCAGATTCTCTTCAACAGCCAGCGGGCGGTGCCGCGCGCCGCCGAGGCCGCGGGTTTCCGGTTCAAGTATCCGGACCTGGGCGTGGCGCTCGCCGACGTGTTAAGCTGAGAAGGTTATGTCGATCCCGAATGTCCGCCGTCTGCGCATCACCAATCCGGAAAACGGTCAACAGGCGACGCTCATGACCGTACTGCCGAAAGGCACGAACATAGACGCCTATATCAAGGAAGCGTCGAACCGATTTGACTGGAAGGCTTGGGGCGAAGCGCAAGCTAAGCAGTTCAAAGTCCGCGTCGGTCAGCAGAAGCAGAAGAAGGCCAAGTAAGGCTTTTCTCGCGTTCTGGCGCGTTTTGTTTCCACAAAGCGCCCGCAGCCAATGGCTGCGGGCGCTTGTGCTTTTGCAGGAGGAGAGACTGGTGGGCAGCGGGCGATGGCCGCGAGCATCGCCACTGTATCGATCCGCGCCTCGCCCAAGCCTACCAAGTGCAACGACTCACAGATGGGCCGCACCCAACCTTCATAGGCCGGGAATTCGACCACCGAGCCTTCACTGGCCGCGGGAATCACCTGGGGGTTGATATGAAAATCAGTGGAAGCCAACGTATCGAGCAGTTGCTCGAGCCGCCGCGGCTCCACCACGATACGCAACATCACGAGATCACCTTCGGGCCCGAGAGGGCCGGG
>Ga0194122_10004254_pt1 | contig 14096 bp, 8 predicted proteins | sample TA2MahCa10mmetaG_FD_155487 | JGI IMG/M metagenome (GOLD analysis project Ga0194122, IMG submission 155487) | Freshwater microbial communities from Lake Tanganyika, Tanzania - TA2015021 Mahale Deep Cast 10m | ecosystem: Environmental > Aquatic > Freshwater > Lake | place: Tanzania: Lake... | reverse complement strand
GCAGGCCTCCGCGGGCGCGCGGCAAGCCGCGGCGGTCGCACCCCGCGCGCGCCGGCGCGTGGTCGCCGGGATCGACGTGGTGACGGTCCCGACCGCGATCCGCGAGGTGGTCACGCTGCGCGCCGCCTTCCCCGGCGGCGCCGTGGGTCAGCCCACCGACCGCCACGCGCTCGCCGACCTCACCGCCGCGCTGCTCGACCAGGGCACCGTTACGCGGGACAAGTTCGCCGTCGCCGCGCTGCTCGAGCAGGCTGGCGCCACGGTCACCTTCAGCGCGGGCACGCACACGGTCGACGTGGCCGCGAAGTGCCTCCGCCCCGACCTGCCCCTTGTGCTCGGTCTCCTCGCGGAACAGCTGCGCGCCCCGCGCTTCGATCCCGCTGAGTTAGCTAAGGCGCGGCGCCAGCTAGCCGGCCAGTTCCGCCGCGAACTCGAGGACCCCGGCGTCCGCGCCCGGCTCGCCTTCGCCCGCGCCGCCTTCCCGCCCGGCCACCCCAACCACCGCCCGGCCCCCGAAGACTACCTCGCCGACCTCGAGCGCACCACCCTCGAGGAGGTCCGCGCCTTCCACGCCGCCCAGTACGGCCCCGCCGGCGCCCGGCTCGTGGCCGTGGGCGACGTCGACGACGCGGTGCTCGACGGCGCCCTCGCCGAGGGCTTCCGCGGCTGGTCCGGCGGCCGCGTCTGGACGCCACCGCCACCCGCCGCCGCCCCCGCCACGGCCCGCGTCGAGCGCCTCCCGCTCCCCGACAAGACGAGCGTCGCGCTGCTCATCGGCGCGCCCTCCGGCCTCCGCCACCGCGACCCCGCCCACCTCGCCGTCGCCACCGGCACGGCCGTCCTCGGCAGCGGGTTCTTCTCGGCCCGGCTCCTCGACATCATCCGCAACCGCGAGGGCCTCACCTACGGCATCGGCGCCGTCCTCGGCGGCGACACCCACGTCGACGGCGCGTGGACCCTCCAGGGCACCTTCGGCCCCGAGCTCCTCGCGCGCGGCCAAGCCTCCACCCTGCGCGAATTGCGCCGCTTCCTCGCGGATGGCGTCACGACCGAGGAACTCGACGCCTTCAAGGTCACCCTCACCGGCTCGTTCCAGCTCGGCCTCGCCACCACCGACGGCCTCGCGGGCGCGCTGCTCGCGTGCCTCCAGCGCGGCTACGGCCCGGAGTGGATCGACGCCTACCCTGGCCGGGTCGAGGCGCTCACCGCCCCCGAGGTGAACGCCGCCCTCCGCCGCCACCTCGACCCCGACCGGATGATCACTGTCCTCGCCGGCCCGCTGCCCTGAGGCGGCGGCGGGAAACGGGCGGCGGCGTAGGCGTGTGCCAGCGCGAGGCAGGCGCCCTGCGAGAAGCCGGCTACGGCGATCCGGGTCGATAGCAGGCCCGCGGCGAGCAGTTCCCCCACGGCGGCCTCCATCGTGGCGAGGGCGGCGGTGAAGTGGGGCTCGTTCTCCGCGCGCGGGGCGAGGAAGCGCCGCGGGTAGCAGGAGCCGTCGGGGGAGCGGGGCAGCAAGAAGGCGACGCCCGGCGTGGCGAGGTGCTCCGCAAGCCGCGCGAGGTCGGCCGGGGAACTGCCGCGCCTGTGCAACAGGACGACGCCCCCGCGCGCGGACGCGGTGGGCGCGCTCGCGCGGAGCCAGTTGGCCGGCGCCTGCATCCGCGGGCGGGGCGGGCTCAGCGGGCGGCCTGGCCGGCAAAGGGCCGGCGTGTCGCCTGCGTCTCGGTGGGGAAGTCGGGCGGGACCCGGAGCGTCACCGCGCCGGTGGCGGCCCACTCGGTGCCGCGAAGGAGCGTAGTGATGAAGCCGACGCCCTCGAAGGAGTAGTCCTCGTGGCCGAGGATGGTGTGGAAGACGCGGCCGCGGCCGAACTCGATCACCATCAGGGCGGGCTCGTGGCGGCCGGTACCCTTGAATTCGGGGGCAGAGAAGGCGGTGGCGAGGACCGTCATCCCCTCGGCGGGGCCGCGCAGGCGGTCGTAGCACTCGTCCTGCGTGTGGCGCCAGCGGCGCGGGAGGCCGCGGAGGATCGGGTGGTCGGGCACGCGGGCCTCGAGGACGAACTCGTGTTGCGGGCCGTGGGCGCCACCGGGGCCGGGCCGCGGGTCGCGGACCAGCTTGCCTTGGTCGTCGTAATACACGTAGGGGCCATCCTTCTCGTTGCGCCCGCCCCAGCCGCCGAGGCCGATCATCCGGTTGTAGGCTGGCCAGTTGGGGAAGGAGTTGTTGGCGGCGTGGACCGAGACGAATCCGCCGCCGCGGGCGACGAAGTCCTCGAGCGCCTGGCGGGTCGCGGCGGGCCAGTCGGCGGCCTTCCAGCCAAAGTTGGAGATGACGACGTCGTGGCGGGAGAAATCGGGGGCGAAGTCGGGATCGGCCTGGGGTTCCTTGAGATCCTGGACCGGGCCGCCGCCGGGGGCGGGGTACTGGCCGAGCCATTTGTCGCCCTTCCAAGTGAAGCGGGTGCGGGCGACGGCGACCTCGAAGCGGCCGCTTTGCTCGAGGTAGGCCTTCATCATCGCGGTCGATTTGGGCCAGACCGTGTGGTTGTTTTGCCCGTCGATGATGAGGACGCGGCGGAGTTTGGCGGGGGTGGCGGGGGCGGTCACGGCGGCCAGGAAGGTGAGGCAGGCGAGGAGCGGGGCGCGCATAGCAGGGTACGGCGGCGGCACCGTGGCCGCGCGCCCAACGCGAGGCAATGCCGTTGCGCGGGCGGCGAGGCCGCGGAGGGCGGAGCCCGTTGTAATCGGCTTTCGCTGTGGTCTGGGGGCTCGTTGTAGCCGGGGCATCCTGCCCCGGTCCACGCCAACGAAAGCACCTCCGAAGTGGGCTGGGCCATCCGCATTTCCTTCGCCTGCGGGAGCGCGGCGCTGAAGGGGTTCCCACTCCATTTAAAGGGGCAGGATGCCCCGGCTACCTCGAGCGGGCCCCTACGGCACCCGCCCGCGCCCCACCCCTTAATTCACCACGTTTTCCGGGCGGCCGGCAAGGAAGGCGGCCACGTTCGCGACCGCCGTCGCCATCAGCCGGCCGCGCGCCGCCCGGGTCGCCCACGCGTGGTGCGGCGTGATCAGGCAGTTCGGCGCCGTGAACAGCGGGTGATCCGCCGGCGGCGGCTCAACGGACAGCACATCCAGGCCCGCCCCCGCGATCCGCCCCGCCTGCAGCGCCGCCGCCAGCGCCGCCTCGTCGATCAACGGCCCCCGCGACGTGTTGAGCAAAAAAGCCCCCGGCTTCATCCACCCGAGCGTCGTCGCGTTGATCAGGTGCCGCGTGTCCCCGGTGAGCGGACAGTGCAGGCTCACGACGTCCGCCGCGCGCAGCACGCCTTCCAGCTCCGCCCGGCCGCCGGCCCGCCGCGCCGTCAGCACCCGCATCCCGAACGCCTCCGCGATTCGCGCCACGGCCGAGCCGATCCGCCCGGCGCCGACCACGCCTAAAGTGAGGCTCGCCAGCTCCAGCAGCGGGGTCTCCCAGTAGCAGAAATCGCGGCTCGCCGCCCAGCGGCCAGCCCGCACGCCCGCCGTGTGCCGGCCGACGTGCTGGGTCAACTCCAGCAGCAGCGCGAACGTGTGCTGCGCGACCGACGCCGTGCCGTAGAGCGGGACGTTCGCCACCGGGATCCCGCGGGCGCGGGCCGCGGCGACGTCGACGACGTTGTAGCCCGTCGCGAGCAGGCCCACGTAGCGGAGGTCCGGCAGCGCGGCGAAGGCCGCCGCGGGCAGCGGGGTCTTGTTGGTCAGCACCACCGCCGCCCCGGCCGCCCGGGCGATGACGTCCGCGGGCGGGGTGTGGGCGTAAATGGTGCAGTCGCCGAGGGCCTCGAGGGCGGCCCAGGAGAGGTCGCCGGGGTTGAGGGTATGGCCGTCCAGGACGACGAGGCGGGGGCGGGCGTTCATCGCCCGGGTTCTCCCCGCCCCGCGCGAGCGGGGCAAGCCGGCAGCGCGGGACCGTTTTGTTCTCGCCCCCTTGGGCGCGATGCCCGAGCACCTTCTCCATGCGCCGCCCCGCCTTTCGCCCCGCCTTCCTCCTGCCGCTGCTGGCAGTCGGTGCCACCGCCGCGTCGCCCGCCCCGCCCGCGCCCGGGGCCACCCAGCTGGAGGCGTTCTCCGTGCTCGGCTCGCGGATCCGCCGCACGGAGGTCGATGGCCCCTCGCCGGTCTCGGTGTACCAGGCCGAGGACATCCGCGCCACGGGCGCGATGAACGTCGCCGACTTCCTGCGCTCGCTGCCGCAGACCTACGGCGGGGTCGGTGCCGGCCGCAACAGCGCGCCCGACGACCTCAATCTCGCCGCCGGCCAGCGCACGGAGAGCGGCCTGCCCCTCGTGCCCTCACTCGGGGCCAGCCCCTTCCTCGCCACCAATGCGCCCGTCCAGACGGGCGTTTCCGGCGTCAGCCTGCGCGGCCTCGGCTCCGGCTCGACGCTGGTGCTGGTGGACGGCCGCCGCGTTGCGCAGGCCGCTGAGCGCAACCGCGGGTCGACCACCGGGCAGGGCTTCGTCGACCTGAACACGATCCCGCTCGGGCTGATCGAGCGCGTCGAGGTGATCACCGATGGCGCGTCGGCGGTATACGGCGCGGACGCGGTGGCGGGCGTCATCAACCTGGTGCTGAAGAAGGCGTGGGTTGGCACCGAGGTGAGCGGCGCGGTGAAGTTCCGCGAGCACGGGGGCGCGCGGGAGCGGCAGGCCACCGTCACGGCGGGCTTCGCTGGGATGGGTGGCCGCTTGGGCGGCACGCTCGCGTTCGACCATTACGATCGGGCGCCGCTGCTCGCCTCCCAGCGCGCGTTCTCGCGCCGGATGGACCACCGCGACCGCCTGCAGGGCTACAACCCGACCACGGGCGCGCCCGTTTACGGCACCGACCAGCGGATCCAGTGGGGCTACCCCGCCTCCGTGCAGGCCACCGCCGCGACGGGATTCACTTCCCTCCCCGGCGTGCGCGTGGTGCTCGCCCCGGCGGGCGCCACGAGCACCCCGCCGCCCGCGGCCTTCGAGCGCCGCACCAGCAACGATCCCGGGCAGCCCGGCACCGCGATCGTCGCCCAGGGCCAGCGCATCACCAACCCCGCGGAATGGACGCAGCTGGTCTCCGCCGCGGCACGCCGGGGCGTCACCGGCACGGGCACCTGGGAGTTCGGCGGCGGGCTGGAGCTTTACGCGACCGCGAGCCACTCCCGCGCCGAGGGATTCGCGCAGACCCTGCCGGCCTACGTCGCCGGCGTCGCGGTCGCCGCGGCCAACAACCCCTTCGGCGAGAACATCACCTTGGGGATGCTCCTGCCGCAATGGGGCCAGGTCCGGCAGCGCACCCGCACTGACGCCACGACCGCCACGGCCGGCCTGCGCGGCCGCGCGTTCACCACCTGGCGCTGGGACGCCGGTTACCGCTGGCAGCGGCAGGACTACACCTCGCGCGGCCGCTCGTTCAACGCGACGGCCTTCGCCGCCCTCGCCAACGCCGCCGACCCGGCCCAGCGCTTCAACCCGTTTATCGACGAGCGCGCCCCCGGCGCCCCGAGCCAGCGCGCGCTGCTGGAGCAGACCGCCATCCACCCCGCCGCCGACGGCCGCAGCGGCCTCGAGAGCTTCGACTTCTCCGCCAACGGCGACTTGGCCCGCCTCCCCGGCGGCCCGGCCCGGATGTCCTTCGGCTTCGCGCACGACCGCGACACCAACACCAACGTCGCCACGACCCAGACCGGATTTCCCGCCGTGACCACGGTCACCGCCTACGCCGACGCACGCGTCACCCGCGCCGCGTTTGCCGAGCTCCAGCTGCCACTCGCCGGCCGGGCCAACCGCGTGCCGGTCGTCGAACGCCTCGAGGCCAACCTCGCCGGGCGCCTCGAGACGCTCGACCGGCTCGACCGCAGCCGCACGCCCAAGGTGGGCTTCACCTGGTCCCCCTGGCGCCCGCTGCTGCTGCGCGGCAGCCAGTCCCGCGGCTTCCGCTCCCCCGCCCTCACCGAGAACCGCCGCCCCGTCACCACGACCCCGGCCACCCTCAACGACCCGCTGCGCGGCAACGCGCCGACGCCGGTCACCGTCATCACCCGCCCCAACCCCGGGCTTGCCGCCGAGTCGTCTCGCACCCGCTTCCTCGGGGCCGTCGCCGAGTTGCCCGCCGTACCGGGGCTCACGCTCTCGCTGAACTACTACCGCACGGAGCAGCGCGACGCGATCCAGTCGCTCTCGACCACGGTGATCCTGAACAACCCGGCGCTCTTCCCGGGCTTCGTCACGCGGCAGGCGCCGACCGCGGCGGACACTGCCGCCGGCTGGCCGGGCGCCCTTCAGACGGTGTACGCCCAGTACGTGAACTTCGGGGTGGTGCGGAACGAGAGCCTCGACCACGGCCTCGATTACCGCATCCCAGGGGAACGATTCGGCCGGTGGCGGCTTCAGGTCAACGCCGCGCGGACGCTCCGCCAGACCCGCCAGCTCACGGTCGGCACCCCGGCCGTCAACGACGTGGGGGACACGGCCGCGAGCCCGCGCTGGAACTCGGCCGCCTCGCTGCAGTGGAGCCGGGGCGCGTGGACGGCCGCGGTCCACCACAGCCGGCTGAGCGGTTTCCGGACGAACACGGCGGGGGTGACGCCCACGGCGTACGCGACGCCGGCGATGAGCCTGGTCGACGTGCGCGCGACCTACGAGTTCAGGCGCGGGCTGCTGGGGCGCGTCGGCCGGGGGCTGAGGGTGGGCGCGGGCATCGCGAACCTCGCCGACCGCGAGCCGCCGTTCTTCAACAACATTTACGGCTTTAATGCCGGCCTGCACGGGCGCTGGGCCTTCGGGCGCACGTTCGAGGGCTCCTTCGCCCTACCCTTCTGAATTCCCAGTCCTCCCCGATGAAAACCCTCCGCCACCTCCTCCTCGCGCTCCTCCCGCTGGCTCCGCTGATTGCCGCCGAGCGCCCCGCCGCTCCAGCCGCCCCCGCGCCCACCGCGGAAGGCGCCGCCACGCCGCCGCCCTTCCTACCGGACCTCGGTAAGCTCAAGGGCGGCGAGATTCTGCCCGACTTCACGCTCGCCACCGCCGAAGGCAAACCCGCCCGTTTCGCGGACTTCCGGGCCGGACGCCCGATGATTCTCGGGATCTGGAACGCCGGCACGGGGCCGGGCGAGCCGTTCGTCGCCCGCTGGAACGCGCTCGCGCGCGCGTACACCGGGAAGATCGACTTCCTGGGGATCGGCGGCTACCAGACGAGCGAGGCGCTGCAGGCCTGGCTCGCGCGGAACCCCGATCTTGCGTTCCGCGTGGCGCACGACGGGCTCGGCAAGTTCCCCGCCGCCGCGAAGCCGCGCGACCAGATGTCACCGGAGGAACTGAAGGCGGAGACCGCGCGCTCCCGCGCCTTCCACGAGCGTGCGGTCTCGATGCAGCTCGGCGGCGTGATCACCCCCGTGCCCACCACGATCGCGGTCTCCGCCGACGGCCGCCTGCTCGGCTGGACCTCCGGCTTCGGCCCGAACTACGGCGAGGCGCTCGGCAACCTCCTCCTGCGCACGGGCGTCCCGCTGGCCGAGGCCGACCGCCCCCGCCGCGTCGTCACCGACGCCGAACTGCGGGCCTACGTCGCGGAACGGGCCGCCCGCGCGGCCGCCCCGCGCGCCCGGATGCTGGAGCCGGGCGCGATCGCCCCCGACTTCACCACCCGCGACCTCGACGGGAAAACCGTCCGGCTCAGCGACTACCGCGGCAAGGTGGTGGTGCTCGACTTCTGGGCGACCTGGTGCGGGCCGTGCCTCGTGTCGATGCCGCACACGCAAAAGGTCGCCGCGCAGTACAAGGACCAGAGCGTGGTGGTGCTGGCATCCTGCACCAGCGACACCCGCGACAAGTTCGAGGGGTGGGTGCGCGCCAACCGGGCGAAATACCCGGACTTCGTCTTCTCGCACGACCCGGCGGAGCGCGGGGCCGAGCGCGCCTCCGCGAAGCTCTATGGCGTCGGCGGCATCCCGCAGCAGTTCATCATCGACCGCGAGGGACGGATCGCCGCCAGCGTCACCGGCTACTTGCCGGGCGAGGTGCTGCTTGACGCGGCCCTGGCCCAGGCGGGCGTGAAGGTGGCACCCGAGATTCTCGCCAAGGCGGAGCTCGACCGGAAAAAGCGCGAGGCGATGCGCTAAGGCCCCGCGGCGGGCTCAGTTCTTCGCGGGCTGCTTCTGCTTCGCGCCCTTCTTCTTGCCGGCCTTGGTCGCGGGCGCGTCGGGAGCGCTCGCGGGGGCCTGGGCGGCGCTCCATTTATCCCAGAGCGCCTGCAGCTCCCTCACCTTCGTGGGCTGCGCCGCGGCAAGGTCCCGGGATTCGCCGATGTCCTCGGCCAGGTTGTAGAGCTCGGGCCGACCGCTGCCGCCGCGGGAGACGACCAGCTTGAAATCGCCCTGCCGGACCGCCCACTGCGGGCCGTAGCGCCAGTAGAGCACCTCGTGCGGCCGCCCCGGCTTCCGGCCCGTGACGTACGGCGTGAGGTCCACGCCGTCCAACGCCGCGCCCGCCTCGAGGCGCCCGCCGGCCGCGGCGAGGATGGTGGGGAGCACGTCGAGGTTCATCACGGGGAGGTCGTAGACCTTGCCCGCGGGCCAGGTGCCCTTCCACTGCGCGAGGAACGGCACGCGCGGCCCGCCCTCGAAGGTCGTCATCTTGAAGCCGCGCAACGGGCCGTTGGACGAGGTCGTGCTCGCGGTGGGCCCGCCGTTGTCGGCGATGAAGAAGATGAGCGTGTTCTCCTCCTGGCCCAGCGCGCGGACCTTGGCCAGCACGCGGCCGACGCCGTCGTCCATCGCCGAGAGCATCGCGGCGAAGAGCTTCCGTTTCGGGTCGGTGATCCCCGGGAAGCGGGCGAGGTACTTCGCGGGCGCCTCGAGCGGCGCGTGCTGCGCGTTGTACGGCAGGTAGAGGAACCACGGGCGGCCCTTGCTGCGCTCGAGCCAGTCCACCGCGCGGTCGGTGAAGGCGTCGGTTGAGTAGAAGGCGGGGTCGGTGACGGCGCGCGTGTCGTCCGAGATCCGCGAGTCGACGAAGCTGCGGGGCTGGAAGAAGGGGGTGTTGGCGAGGGTGCCGTAGAACTCGTCGAAGCCGCGGCGGGTGGGGCGGTACTCGGGTCCGCCGCCGAGGTGCCACTTGCCGACCGTGGCGCTGGCGTAGCCGAGCTCCTTCAGCCGGTCGGCGAGGGTGCGCTGGTCGAGGCGGAGCCCGGTGACGTTGGCGACGCTGTTGAACTCGTGGCCGAAGCGGGTCGGGTAGCGGCCGGTGAGGAGGCCGGCGCGGGAGGGGCTGCAGTAGGTGGCGGCGACGTAGCCGTTGGTGAAACGGATACCGGCGCGGGCGATGGAGTCGATGTGCGGCGTGGGGATGTCCTTGCCGCCCTGGCAGCCAAGTTCGCCCCAGCCGAGGTCATCGGCGTAGATGACGAGGAGGTTCGGCGGCGTGGCGGCGGGAGCGGTGGCGGCGAGGAGGAGCAGGCCGGGGAGCCAACGGAGGAGGGCGCGGGACGGGGCGGTGAACATCGGGGGTGGGGGGACGGAGGAGCCTGAGCGGGTTTCGCGGGCGGTGACGAGGCGAGAGTGGCGTCCGGCGCTGGCGGGCCGCAAAACTCGCCGAGGGGCGAAGCCGGTGGGGAAGCCGGGCGGCGGCACGGAGTTGATCAGGCCTCCGGACGCGCCGCCGCCACGCGGTAGGGACCGCGGAGGGTGGCCAGGTCAGCCGGACGGCCGCCTTGCGTGATCCGCACGCGGCCGGCGGCAGCGAGCCGCGCGAGCACGGGACGCAGGGCGGCGGGCGTCGTGCCCAGCCGGCGGGCCAGGGTGCCGGGGCAGCACGTCGTTTCCGGCCGCAGCGCCGCGAGGGCGGCCGTCACCGCGCTCTCGGCCGGCGGATGGGCGGCCCGGGTTAGACCCGAGGAGAACGGCGGGGGAGCGGGGAACACGCACGCGCAAACATGCGTCCGTCCGCCGGCGCGTCAACGCACACAGCTACGCAGTAATGATTTTCGTTTTCCCGATCGGGGCAAAATGCCCCGGCTACACCAAGCCGCGATCCGATCGGGACGGCGTACCCGGCTGAACCAAGCCGGCCAAACCGCCCTCCTCAGTCGATCTCGTACACCTCCACGATGCCCACGCCGGGCAGGGCTGGCTGGTCGAGGCGCGGGTTCGCGCTGCGCAACTCGAACGGACGCACGATCACGGTGTAAGCACCCGCCGGCAGATCCACCAGCACCGCCGGCTCCCGGCGGTTGCCCGGCGCCCGCCCGGTCGCGAATAACGCCTGCTCCCCGGACGTCGCCACCCGCGGCCGGAAATCGTTCACCGGACTCGCCCCGCCCTCCGCGTCCCCGGTCCAGTCGTCATTACGCAACAGCAGCACGCCCCGTGCGTCCCGCAACTCCAGCTCCGGATCGTCCAGGACGCCCCCGAGGTTGAACGGCGGCCGCGCCAGGCTCGGTCCCAGCACGCGCAGCAGCACCCGCCGCGTCGCGCCCGGCGGCGCCTCGACCACGAAACCCGCCACCAACTGCCGCTCCGCGCGGTCCGCGTAGCCGCGCGTCGCGAGGTTCACGAGGCGCGTCGCCTCCGCCCCCACCTCGTACGCCTCGACCAGGCCCGTGCCCGTCGCACCCGCCGCGCCCTCGACGACCGCGGAGTATGCCCCCGCCGGCAAGGTCACCAAGACCGCCGCGTCGGCGCTGCCCGCCGGGAACGGGAAGGCCCCCGCGCGCGCCGCCGCCGCCGCCAGCGCCGCGCCCGGCGAAGCCCCGGCGCCCGCCGGCACGCCCCAGTCGTCGTTGAACGCCACCTCCTCCCCCGCGGCGAACACCCGCACCTGCGGATCCGCTAGCACCCCCTCGACGCCGAGCCTTCCGAGCGCCGGGCCCGCCGCGCGCACCAGCAGCGTCCGCGGCCGCGGCCCCGCCACGACGAAGCCGCCGATCAGCACCTGGTCCCCGGTGCCGACGAACGCGCGCGTCGCCACGTTGATCAGGCGCCCCGCCGGCGGCGCCACGCGCTGCAGCCGGTAGGTCGAGGTGAAGAATGCCGTCTGCTCGATGGTGCGCGCGTTGTCCGCCTCACCCGGCTGCCCCGCGGCCACGCCAAGCGGCGCCGACGCCGGGGCCGGCGCAGTCACCTCCGGGTTCGAATAGTAATCGAGCTCCACGCCCGGCGGGTACGACATCAGGTCGCGGTACTGCCGCCCGTCCGCCCCGGTGAAACGATGCCCGTAACTGTACGGGAACGCCCCCGCGCCGCTTAGCGCGTTGGCCCGGTCGTGCGCGCACCCGAGGACGTGGCCCAGCTCGTGCGCCACCACGTTCGTACCAGAGACGGCGCCGTACCAGACGACCGAGAACGCGAAGTCCGCGTTGGCCGGATCCTCGGGGTCATCGAGCAGGAAACTCACGCCGCTGCTCGAGGTGTCGCTGCGCGCGAGGGCGAGGCACACGACGTCCGCGCCCGCGGCGTCGCGCGCCGCGTGGATGTCGTCCATCTGCCCGTCGGTTCGCCGGTACAAGGCGGTCAACGCGGTGTCCTGGAGCCGGTTCGCCGCCGGCGCCTGCTCGTCGAAAGCGGTCTGGTGGACGCCGACGAGGCGCACACGCGCAGTGGCGCGGCTCGCCTCGAGGGTCACGTTGACGCGGCTGATCGCGAGGTCGAACGCGCCCTGCAAGGCGGCGGTGCGCGCGGCGCCGGAGAGCGTCGGCAGGACCGCCGCGGTGTGGACCATCAGCACGTGCACCTCGGCGCGCTGCGGGTTCTCGGGCAACGCGGAAACCCGCGCGGGCGCCGCCGGGAAGGCCGCGAAGCCAGTCCGCTCCGGGCGCCGCTGGCCGCCGCACGGGGGCACGAGGGCGGGATCGACACGGTAAACCTGCGCGAGGGCGGCGGTGGCGGGCCGGAGCACGAAGCGGCCGAGCACCGGGTCATCGATCTCCGCGTGGAGGAACCCGGCGTGCCACGCGAACCGCGCCCGCCCTCCCGCGCGACCGGCAAGTTGTCCCGTCGCGACCCAGCGGTCGGGGCCGAGCAGTTCCGCGCCGGTGAACACCACCTCGAATTCCCCGCTGGACGGCAGCGGGAAACGGAGGCGGCCGGGACCCGGGGAACGCCAGAAGGGGGACTGCTTGCCGCCGAGCCAAGCGGCATCGACGCGCGCGTAACGCACGGCGCGGGCCGGCGCAGGCAAGGCGGCAGTGAGGGCGGCCGCTTCAGGCGGATCCGCGAAGACAAAGGCAGCCGGGACCGGGGTCTCCGTGCGCGGGTCCCTTACCGGAACGGCCTCGCTCGGCCCCGGCAGGAGCGGCGGCGGCGCCAACGACGGCTCGGCGGCGACCCGCGCGGGGCCAGGCGCTTGGGGCGGAGCGGGCCGGAGGGTCAGCCAAGCCGCGAGCAGGGCCCCGCCCGCCAGCAGGCCTGACAGCCGCCGACGCCAGGAACCGAGGAATGCGGGGAGCCGACGCACCTCTCTACCGAAGCCCGCGGGGCGCGGCGAGACCAGCCCTTTCGCGCCCGGTCAGTCGAGATAGAGCAGCTCGCTCGCGTTGAGTAAGGCGCGGGTGAACGCGGCCAACCCGTGGTCCGCGACCAAGCGTTGCGCGCCCGCGCGTTCGGCGGCCGAAGGCGGACGCTGCAGCGCCACAGCGTAGGCGTCGCCCACCGGATCGGACCCGGTGAGGCGCGCGGTGAACTCGGCGGCGAGGTCGAGGGTGAAGCGGTGGTTGAGCAGCGTGAGCGCCTGCAGCGGGGTGGTGGTGCTGGCGCGGCGCGGCGCCGCGAAGGCGATGTCGGGCAGGTCGAAGTCGCTGAGCACGTCGACCACGCTGGCGCGCGCGTTCTGGTGGTACACGGCGCGGCGGTAGGTCTCGGGGCCGGGCGCGTCCAAGGGGAAGTAAGTCGAGACGTTGTTCTGGGTGAAGCGGTAGAGGCGGAAGCCGGGCCCGCCCATCGGCTCGAGGCGGAGCTGGCCGGTCACGGCGAGGAGGGTGTCGCGGAGTTCCTCGGCGCCGAGGCGGCGCGGCGGGTAACGCCAGAGCAGGCGGCTGTCGCGATCAAGGGCGGCCGCCTCCGGCCGGGGGGCGGCGCTCTGGCGGTAGGTGCGCGAGAGGAGGATCTCGCGGTGCAGGGGCTTGAGCCGCCAGCCGTGGTGCAGCAGCCGGCGGGCGAGGAAGTCGAGCAACTCAGGGTGCGAGGGCGCGCCGCCGAGGAAGCCGAAGTCGCTCGGGGTGTCGACGATGCCCGCCCCGAAGTGGTGCTGCCACACGCGGTTGGCGAGCACCCGCGGCGTGAGCGGGTTACCCTCGGCGGTGATCCAGCGGGCGAGCGCGAGGCGGCGCTCACCTTCGGGGGCGTCGGGCGGCAGCGCGTAGCCGGGCAGGACGCCGGCGAGGACCTCGAGGCTGGAGGGCGCGACGGGGTCGCCGGGCCGGGCGGGGTCGCCGCCCTTGTGGACGCGCGTGGGCTCCGCGGGCTGGGAGAACTTGCCCGCCCAGACCTGCGGGAGCTTCGGCACCTGGTTGAGCCGCGCCTGCACGCGCGCGCGCTGGCGCTCCAGCGCGGCAAGCTGCTCCTCCTCGGCGGGCGTGATAACCTCCGGCCGCAGGCGCTCAAGGCCGACGCGCTCGCTCCACGGTTCGCGGTCCGCCGAGGAGGCGACGGTGCGCCAGTCCTGCTTGTCGAGCGACACCTGCACCTCGTACTCGCAGGGGGTCGCGCCCTGCGCCGGGCCCTCGGGGCGGCCGCTGTCCTTGCTGTTGCGGAAGGCGATGCGGTGGATCCGTTCGGGACGGGCGAAGGTGAGCGTGAGCTCGGCCGGCTGGCCGATGAACCACTGTTCGCCGTGCGCGCCGTCGATGCAGAGCTGCGGCCCGTAGGCCTCCGGGAAATCCTCCGCGACCGAGCCGCGCGCGCCCTCCGCGCGGCCCCCGCGGGCCGCGAGCGCCACGTTGCGCCCGTCCACGCTCCAGACCTCGAACTCGGTCAGGCGCCCGCCCCCGCGCGTCGCCAGCCGGCCGCGCGGCCGCGGCACCGCCCGCCCCGGCACCTCCGTGTTGTTGCGGATGATGAAGCGCACGTGGCGCGCCTCGACCTCG
>Ga0194122_10004252_pt1 | contig 14098 bp, 10 predicted proteins | sample TA2MahCa10mmetaG_FD_155487 | JGI IMG/M metagenome (GOLD analysis project Ga0194122, IMG submission 155487) | Freshwater microbial communities from Lake Tanganyika, Tanzania - TA2015021 Mahale Deep Cast 10m | ecosystem: Environmental > Aquatic > Freshwater > Lake | place: Tanzania: Lake... | reverse complement strand
CCTGTTCGTCCGCACCGGCACGCGGCTGTTCGCCCTCGGCCGCTGACCGGGTCAAGGTCCCGCGGGTTTGATGCCCACGGCAAAATAGACCGCGCCGAGGATCAGCAGGAAGCTGACCGCGTAGTTCCAGGTCAGCCGCTCCCCCAGCACCAGCCAGGCGAAGCCGACGAACACGCCGAGCGTGATCATCTCCTGCATCACCTTCAGCTGGTACCCGGTCATCCCGTTGGCGTAGCCGATCCGGTTAGCGGGCACCATCAGCAGGTATTCAAAGAAGGCGATGCCCCACGAGACGAGGATGATGAAGCCCAGCGAGCGGCCCTCGAAGAACTTGAGCTTCAGCTGGCCGTACCAGGCGAAGGTCATAAAGATGATCGAGGCGAGCAGCAGCAGGAAGGTTGTCATCAGGGGGCGGGTCAGCCGGCGTCCGGCGGGTAGTAGCTCTGGAACCAGTCCACGAAGCGGCGCAGGCCCTCCTCAAGCGGTACGCGCGGGTTGAAGCCCACCTCCGCCTGAATGCGCGTTAGATCCGCACCGGTCTCGAGCATCTCGCCCGGCTGTGGCGGGAGCAGCTGGACCTCCGCCTTCCGCCCCAGCAGTTCCTCGAGCATCCGGACAAACAGGAGCGTCTCGACCGGCCGGTTGTGGCCGAGGTTGTACAGGCGCAGCGAGGGCCGGGGCGGGACCGCCGGCGGGTAGAGCAGCACCTTTACCACCCCGTCGGCGATGTCGTCCACGTAGGTGAAGTCCCGGCGGTTGCGGCCGGCGTTGTAGAGTGGGAGCGGGCGGCCCGCGCGGATGGCGTGCGCAAAGAGCGTGGGCGCCATATCCGGCCGGCCCCAGGGCCCGTAGACGGAAAAGAACCGCAGGCCCGTGAGGTTGAGGCCGTGGTTCAGTGCGTAGCTATGCGCCATCAGCTCGTTGGCCTTCTTGGTGGCGCCGTAGTACGAGATCGGCTGGTCGGTGACGGCCTCCTCGCGGAACGGCGCCACCGCGCCCGCGCCGTAGACGCTGCTGCTGGAGGCGAACACGAGGTGGCGCGGCGGCGTGCGGCGGCAGGCCTCAAGCACGGTGGCGAACCCCTCAAGGTTGCTCCGCGTGTAGGCCGGCGCGTGGGTCAGGCTGTGCCGCACCCCGGGTTGCGCCGCGAGGTGCACGACGTAATCCGGCCGCCAATGCGCGACCAGCGCGGGGAAGTTTTCCGCGTCCGCGCAGTCCGCCTGCACAAACCGGAAGTCCTCGAGGCCAGCGAGCTGGTCCAGCCGTGCCCGCTTCAGCGCCGGATCGTAGTAGGCGTCGAGCGAGTCGACCCCGAGCACCTCGCACCGGCCCGTCCCCGCCAAGCGGCGGGCGACGTGGTGGCCGATGAATCCGGCGGCGCCGGTGACGAGGACCTTCATCGCGCGGGTGATAGGCGCCGCCGTGCAAAACGCCAGCCGGGTTTTGGCGGTGGCCGACGGCGCGCGATGGGGAAATTTTTCGAAAAGGGCGCTTGCCCGCCGGGAGAGGGGGCGTTTACTGCGGGGCGTTTTTGTTTTTCCAACCGTTCAGCGCATGACGATCAAAGCCTACCTAAAGCCTCACTGTGGCTGGTCCAACGGGGTCCGCGCGATCCTGCGGAAGCACGGCCTGCCGTTCGAGGACATCGACATTATCAACCACCGCGAGAACTACGCCGAGATGGTGCGCAAGTCCGGCCAGCCGCTTTCCCCCTGCGTGGAGATTGACGGCGTGATGCTCGCGGACGTCTCCGGCGAGGAGGTCGAGAACTACCTGCTCAGCAACGATCTCGTGAAACCGACGGATGTCTCCACGGACGTCCCGACGAATGCGGGTTGCTCCGATGCGGAGCACGCCAAAATGGCCACCAAAACGATCCGCTTCTTCTAAATCTTCTGCGAGAGCTCTGCGCAATTAATACTTCCCCGGGCCGCTCTCGCCGATGTCGAGACCGGCCCTTTTTTTGCTTCAGATGCGTTCGTCCCGCCTGTCCACCTCCATCTCCGCCGCGATGAATCCCGCTCCCGCCACGCCTCCGCTCGCCCCTGCCAGCGCCACCCCGCGCCCCGCCCCCGGCCTGCCGGCGAAACAGGGCCTCTACGATCCCGCCTTTGAGCACGACGCCTGCGGCGTGGGCTTCATCGCCGACCTCCACGGCCGCAAGTCCCACAAGATGGTGGCCGACGGGCTCCAGATTCTCCGCAACCTCGATCACCGGGGCGCCAGCGGTGCCGAGATCAACACCGGCGACGGCGCGGGCATTCTCATCCAGATGCCCCACCGCTTCCTCGTGGAGGCCTGCGAGGCCGCGCGCATCACGCTCCCCGCCCCCGGCCACTACGGCACCGGCCTCTTCTTTCTCCCCCGCAACGCTGCGATGCGCCGCAAGATCGAGGAGCGCTTTGAGCAGGTCGTCCGCGCCGAGGGCCTCGAGTTCCTCGGCTGGCGCACGGTCAAGACCGACAACTCGATGCTCGGCGACACCGCCAAGTCCGTCGAACCCTTCATGCGCCAGGCCTTCATTGGCCGCGGCCCCGACACCCGTGACGAGGCCCACTTCGAGCGCAAACTTTACGTTGTCCGCAAGCGAGGCTACGCCGAGATCCGCACCTCCACGCTCCCCGGCGCCGAGTATTGGTACGTCGCCAGCCTCTCCCACAAGACCCTCGTCTATAAGGGGATGCTCACGACCGACCAGGTCGACCAGTACTTCCCCGAGCTGAAGGACCCGCGGATGGAGTCCGCCCTCGCACTCGTCCATTCCCGCTTCTCCACCAACACGTTTCCCAGCTGGGAACGCGCGCACCCTTATCGGTACCTCGCCCACAATGGTGAGATCAACACGCTGCGCGGCAATATGAACTGGATGCACGCCCGCCAGGCGCTCTTCGCCAGCGAGCTCTTCGGCGAGGACATCCGGAAGATCCTCCCCATCATCAACCCGAACGGGTCCGACTCGGCCATGTTCGACAACACGCTCGAACTGCTCGTCCTCGCCGGCCGCCCCCTCGCGCACGCCATGATGATGATGATCCCCGAGCCGTGGTCCTACCACGAGTCGATGGACGACGAGCGCCGCGCCTTCTACCAGTTCCACTCCTGCCTGATGGAGCCCTGGGACGGCCCCGCCTCGGTCGCCTTCACCGATGGCCGCCAGATTGGCGCCATCCTTGACCGCAACGGCCTCCGCCCTTCCCGCTTCTACGTCACCAAAGACGGCCTCGTCATCATGGCCTCCGAGGCCGGCGTCCTCGACATCCCGGCCGACCAAGTTGTCCGCAAGGGCCGCCTCCAGCCCGGCCGGATGTTCCTCGTCGACACCGCCGAAGGTCGGATCATCGAGGACGAGGAGATCAAGCGCGAAATCTGCCGCGCCCATCCCTACCGCGAGTGGCTCAACCAGCACCTCGTCCACCTCAGCGACCTGCCCGCCGCCCCCAAGATCGAGCCACCGGACCACGACACGCTGCTGCAGCGCCAGATCGCGTTCGGCTACACCTTCGAGGACGAGCGCATCCTCCTCCTGCCGATGGCCAAGGATGGTGTGGAAGCGATCGGCTCGATGGGTAACGACGCCGCTCTCGCGGTGCTCTCGAACAAGCCGCGGCTGCTCTACGACTACTTCAAGCAGCTGTTTGCCCAAGTCACCAACCCGCCGATCGACTCGATTCGCGAGGAGATTGTCACCTCTGCCGAGACCCGCCTCGGCTCCGAGGGCAACCTGCTCCAGCCCGAGCCGAGCGCCTGCCGCCGCGTCGAGCTGAAGTGGCCCGTGCTTACCAACGAGGAGTTCGGCAAGATCCGCCGCACTCACCTCCCCGGCCTCAAGACCGGCGTCCTGCCGATCCTCTTCCGCGTCTCCCGCGGGGAGAAGGGCCTCGCCAAGTCGATGGAGGAACTCTCCATCATGGCTCGCCGGATGATCGAGGAGGAGGAGGTCAACGTGCTCATCCTCAGCGACCGCGGGGTGACGAAGGACTTCGCGCCCATCCCCGCGCTGCTCGCGGTGGCCGGTCTCCACCATTACCTCATCCGCGAGGGTCTACGTACCCGCGTGTCGCTGGTGCTCGAGACGGGTGAGGCGCGCGAGGTGCACCACTTCGCCCTGCTCATCGGCTACGGCTGCAGCGCCGTGAACCCGTACGTCGCCTTCGAGACGATCGCAGACATGATCCGCGAGAGCCACCTCTCCGGCATCGACCACGCCAAGGCCTGCGCGAACTTCGTCAAGGCCGCTTCCAAGGGGGTGGTGAAGGTGATGTCCAAGATGGGCATCTCCGCGATTCAGAGCTACCGCGGCGCCCAGGTGTTCGAGGCGCTGGGCCTCCGCCAGGACGTCATCGACCACTACTTCACCTGGACGCCCTCCCGCGTGGGCGGGATCGGGCTCGATGTGATCGCCCAAGAGGTGCTCCTGCGCCACCGCGCGGCATATCCCGAGCGGGCGGTCGACGTCCGCGCGCTCTCCGCCGGCGGGCTCTACCAGTGGCGCGCCACCGGCGAGGCCCACCTGTTCACGCCGGAGTCCGTCCACGCCCTGCAAAAGGCAGTGCGGACCAACAACCTTCCGGCCTACCAAACCTATGCTCGGCTGATCAACGACCAGGGTCGCGCCCACTGCACCCTGCGCAGCCTGCTTGAGTTCAAGGACGCGCCCGCTGCCATCCCGCTCGAGGAGGTCGAGTCCGCCGAGAGCATCATGCGCCGCTTCAAGACCGGCGCGATGTCCTACGGCTCCATCTCCCAGGAAGCCCACGAGACGCTCGCGATCGCGATGAACCGGATCGGCGGCAAGTCGAACACCGGCGAAGGCGGCGAGGATCCCGCCCGCTTCACTTGGACCAACGAGCAGGGCGACTCGAAGAACTCCGCCATCAAGCAGGTCGCCTCCGGCCGCTTCGGCGTGACCAGCGAGTACCTCGTGAACGCGCGCGAGATCCAGATCAAGATGGCCCAGGGCGCAAAGCCCGGCGAAGGCGGCCAGCTGCCCGGCACCAAGGTCTACCCGTGGGTCGCCAAGACCCGTGGCACCACTGCGGGCGTCGGCCTCATCTCCCCCCCGCCCCATCACGACATCTACTCGATCGAGGACCTCGCCGAGCTGATCCACGACCTGAAGAACGCCAACAAAGAGGCCCGCATCAGCGTGAAGCTCGTCTCCGAGATCGGCGTCGGCACGGTCGCGGCCGGCGTCGCCAAGGCCCACGCCGACGTGGTGCTCATCTCCGGTTACGACGGCGGCACGGGCGCTTCGCCCCAGACTTCCCTCCAGCACGCGGGCCTGCCGTGGGAACTTGGCCTTGCCGAGGCCCACCAGACCCTCGTGCTGAACAACCTGCGCTCCCGCATCGCCGTCGAGACCGACGGCCAGCTGAAGACGGGCCGCGACGTCGCCATCGCCGCCTTGCTTGGCGCTGAGGAGTTCGGCTTCGCCACGGCCCCCCTCGTCGCCACGGGCTGCATCATGATGCGTGTCTGCCACCTCAACACCTGCCCGGCCGGCGTCGCCACGCAGGACCCCCAGCTCCGCGTCCGCTTCACCGGCAAGCCGGAGCACGTGGTTAACTTCATGCGCTTCATCGCCGAGGATCTTCGCGCCATCATGGCCCACCTCGGCTTCCGCACGATCGAGGAGATGGTCGGCCGCACCGACCGCCTCGAGCCCCGCAAGGCCCTCGACCACTGGAAGGCCCGCGGGCTCGATTTCTCCAACATCCTCTACCAGCCCGACGCCGGCCCCGAGGTCGGCCGCTTCTGCCAGCAGAAGCAGGACCACGGCATCGACCGCTCGCTCGATATGACCCGCCTCCTCGAGCTCTGCCGCCCCGCCATCGAGCGCGGCGAGAAGGTCATCGCCGAGCTGCCCATCCGCAACGTCAACCGCGTCGTCGGCACCATCACCAGCGGCGAGATCACCCGCCGCCACGGCGCCGCCGGCCTCCCGGAGGACACGATTCGCCTCAAGTTCACCGGCTCCGCCGGCCAGAGCTTCGGCGCTTTCGTCACCCGCGGGATGACCCTGGCCATCGAGGGCGACGCGAACGACTACTTCGGCAAGGGCCTCTCCGGCGGGAAGCTGATCATCTACCCGCCCGCTGCGGCCCCCTTCCGCGCCGAGGAGAATATGATTATCGGCAACGTCGCCTTCTACGGCGCCAGCGCCGGCGAGGCCTACATCCGCGGCCTCGCGGGCGAGCGCTTCGCGGTCCGCAATTCCGGCGTCACCGTCGTGGTCGAGGGCGTCGGCGACAATGGCTGCGAGTATATGACCGGCGGCAATGTCGTCGTGCTCGGCCACGCCGGACGCAACTTTGGCGCCGGGATGTCCGGCGGCATCGCCTACGTCCTCGACGAGGCGGGCGACTTCCCCAGGCGCGTGAACCCGCAGATGGTCGGGATCGAGCGCCTCGAGGATCCCCGCGAGATCGCCGCCCTGCGCGCGATGATCCAGAAGCACCTCGACTACACCCGCTCCGAGCGCGCTCGCGCCGTGCTCGCGGACTGGGCCGCGCACGTCCCGCGCTTCGTCAAGGTGATGCCCAAGGACTACAAGCGGATGCTGGCCTGCCTGGACCGCGCCCGCGCCCAAGGCCTCACCGGCGACGAGGCCGTGATGGCCGCCTTCGAGGAAAACGCCCGCGACCTCTCCCGCGTCGGCGGCAACTGAACCACTGCTCCCACCCCCGATCCCTCCTCCCATGGGTAAGCCCACCGGATTCATCGAATACCTTCGCGAACTCCCCGTCGACCGCGCCCCGGCCGAGCGCGTGAGGGACTGGAACGAGTTCCACCTTCACCTCGACGAGAAGAAGCTCCGCCAGCAGGGCGCGCGCTGCATGGACTGCGGCATCCCGTTCTGCCATTCGGGCAAGCTGATCAGCGGGATGGCCAGCGGCTGCCCGGTCAACAACCTCATTCCCGAGTGGAATGACCTGATCTACCGGGGGCTGTGGCGCGAGGCACTCGACCGCCTGCACAAGACGAACAACTTCCCCGAGTTCACGGGCCGTGTCTGCCCCGCCCCCTGCGAGGGGTCCTGCACGCTCGGGATCAACGCCCCGCCGGTCACGATCAAGAACATCGAGGTCTCGGTCATCGATAAGGGCTGGGACGAGGGCTGGGTCCTCCCGCAGGCCCCCCGCACCCGCACTGGCAAGAAGGTCGCGGTGATCGGCGCCGGCCCTGCCGGCCTTTCCGCCGCCGCCCAGCTCAACCAGGCCGGCCACACCGTCTCCGTCTTCGAGCGCGCCGACCGCCCGGGGGGGCTCCTGATGTACGGGATCCCCAACATGAAGCTCGACAAGCGCGAGGTGGTCCTGCGCCGCATCCGCCTGATGGAGCAGGAGGGGGTGAAGTTCATCTGCAACGCGAATGTGGGCGACAACGTCGAGCCGCAGATCTTCCTCAAGGAGTACGACGCCACCGTCATCTGCACTGGCGCCACCCAGCCGCGCGACCTCCCCATCGAGGGGCGCCAGCTGCAGGGCGTCCACTTCGCGATGGAGTTCCTCACCGCGAACACCAAGGCGCTCCTCAATGGCGGCACCGACCACTCGCCCATCCACGCCCGCGGCAAGGACGTCATCGTCATCGGCGGCGGCGACACCGGCACGGACTGCGTCGGCACCTCCCTCCGCCACGGCTGCCGCAGCATCACGCAGATCGAAATCCTCCCGCGGCCGCCGCTCGAGCGCCAGCCGGACAACCCCTGGCCCGAATGGCCCAAGACCCTCAAGGTCGACTACGGCCAGGAGGAGGCCGCCGCCCGCTTCGGCGCCGACCCCCGCACCTACCTTACGACGGTGAAGAAGTTCGTCGGCGACGCCGAGGGCCGGGTCAAGGAGCTGGTCACGGTCGAGGTGAAGTGGGCGAAGAACGACAAGGGCCAGTTCGTGCCGCAGGAGGTCCCGGGCACCGAGCGCACCCGTCCCGCCCAGCTGGTGCTGCTCGCGATGGGCTTCCTCGGGCCCGAGCAGGCGATCCTCAAGGAGCTCGGCCTCGAGACCGACGCCCGTTCCAACCTCAAGGCGGAGCACGAGAAGTACACGACCAACCTCAAGGGCGTGTTCGCCGCCGGCGACTGCCGCCGCGGCCAGAGCCTCGTGGTGTGGGCCATCAACGAGGGTCGCGGCGCCGCGCGCGAGTGCGACCGCTACCTGATGGGCCAGACCGACCTGCCCTGAGCCGCCGCCCGGCCCCCGCGGCCCGGGCGCGCCCCGCCGCCGATGCCCTCGCAACCGATCCCCGGCTCCAGCGGCGAGATCCTCCGCGAGCTGCCCTCGCCCTACGTGCCGCATCCCGGCACCGGGCTGCTCCACCTGCCGCGCTTCCTCGCCAAGTGCCGGATCGTGCGGCGCGACGGACGTTTGCCGGCCAGTTACGCCAAGAACTACAAGCGGGGCTGCGATCGCTTCCTCTGCCAGCACCTCGGCCTCGATCCCGCCGACGTCGAGCAGGCCGTGTTCGCCGCCACCAGTGACGCCGACCTCGAGGAACGCCTCCGCCGGATGCTGCCCGCCGACGTCCGCGCCGCCGCATGGAACCGCCTTTACGTCCAGATGGGGATGACCGACGCCGGCCGCGACTTCCTCCGCGAGGCGCTCACCGCGATGGGCTGCCCCGACCGTGTCGCCGACATCCGCAGCGTTCCTGACCTGATGGACTTCGACGAGCGGCGGATCGAGTAGCCCCGCCGCTCACTCGGGCAGCAGCTCCGGCACCGGGGGCCGGCCGATGGTCCGCCGGATCGACTCGAGGTTCTCGCGGATCAGGGCCCCCATCGATTCGCAGCGCAGGTACTCGCCCCGCTGGTAATGCTCCGCGAGCGCGGCGCGCAGCCGCTCCACCTTGTCCGGCGGGGAGATCGGGTCCTCCGCCATCCCGTGGAGCAGGCGGCCCAGCCGCTCCGAGGCCAACGCGGCCCGCTGCAGCATCAGCGTGTGCTCCTCGCGCCGGTACTGGCTCGCCGTTTCCAGCCGCAGGTGCCGCGTGCAGAACTGCACCAGCTGCAGGTTGTCTTTGAAGAATTGCGGCAGGTAGAAGTTCTTCCGGCCGTCGTAGCTCTGCTGATCGAAGTCCATCGCCCTGATCCGCAGCTGCGCCGCCTCGAAGTCGGGCGTCACCACGAACACGAAATTGTACGAGCGCATATCCCCGAGCAGGCGGACGAAGCAGCGCTCGTTGAACTTCACCAGCTCCTTGGCCACCCGGATTGGCTTCAGCTCGCGCCGCCGCCCCAGCCAGTCGCGGATGTAGATGTCGCCGGGGATTCCCGCCACGTGCTCCTCCACCAGCGTGTCCCCGTGAGTGAGGAAACTGAGGCGGTTCGGCGACAGGAGGTGCTCCAGCTCGAGGCCGTAGACCCGCGAGGCGTCCGCCCGCTTCACGTAAAAGTAGTCCTGGTTGTCGTTATAGGCGTTGACGATCCGGATACGGAAGGGCGTCGAATTACCGAAGGTGCAGAAGTCCACCCGGTCCACGTACAGGTGGCGCACCACGGACAGGTCGCCGTCCACCTTCAGGGCGGCGTACACCTCCTTGAGCCCCTCGTTGAGGGCGGCCATCTCGCCCGGGTCGTAGATCACGGTGTCCCAGAGCGTGGGCTGGCCCTGGTCGTCGACGAGGGGGATGACCTCGTGGAACGCGCGGAGCCGCTCGTAGGTGACGGGCATCTCACGTTCGCGGCGGTACCGTCGGAGGTAGTCGCGCAGCTCGGCCCGGATGGGGAAGCTGGGCTTCCTCCGGGTGGGCTGGGGGGCGACGGGCGCGGCCTCGGGCATTCCTGGAGCGTGGACCGCCCGCGGCGCGGACGCACGCCGGAAGCGGCCCGGCCGCCGGGCGGCGGGGAGCAGCTGCTCAGGCGTTGAGTAAAATTACTCAACCATTGAGTAAACTGAAGAGCGGTCGTCCGGGCCGGCTCAGCGGGCTGGCCGCGTTTCGGGCCCGTTACCCGAAGGCCAAGGCCCTCGTGCTCGGCGGGGAGGGGGTCCCATTGAGGACTTCTTCCAGGGGCGGCGTTGCGTCGGAGGCGTATCTGCCTCCAAGGTGCCGGCAATGAGCCCCTTGCCCCGTCCGCCCTCCTTCCGCTCGGTTGCCCGCGCCTTTCTCACCAGCGTGGCGGCCCTCCTCGGGGTGTTCGCCCCGGCCGCCGTGCCTAGCGGGGCGATCGAGGGGCGAGTGTTCGACGCCGGCCGCGGCGAGTACCTTGAAAACGCATTAGTCAGCCTGGAGGGCTCCGCGCTTGAGACGCTCACGGACGCCACCGGCACCTACCGGCTCGCCCCCGTCGCCGCCGGTCCCGCCCGCCTCCGCGTCTTCTACACCGGCCTCGGCCTGTTGACCGCCGCGGTGGAGGTGCCCGCCGAAGGCCTCCTCCGGCGTGACTTCACCTTCGCGGCTCCCGCCGCCGCGGGCCGCACGGCCGCCGGCGAGATCGTCACCCTCGGCGCCTTCCAGGTCTCCAGCTCGCGCGAGATGGAGGGGTCGGCCCTCGCGGTGAACGAGCAGCGGTTCGCGCGCAACATCGTCAATGTCATCTCGGCCGACGAGTTCGGCTCCGTGGTCGACGGTGCGGTGGGCGAGTTCATGAAGTTCCTGCCGGGCGTGCGGATGAACTACGTGAACGGCGACCCGCGGCTGATCTCGATCGACGGCGCCCCGCCGGGGAACGTGCCCGTCACCCTCGGCGGCTTCGACCTCGCGACCGCCGGCGGCGGTTCGCACATGGCGCGGCACGTGCCGCTGGACCAGATCTCGCTGAACAACGTCTCCCGCTTCGAGGTCACGCGCTCGCCCACGCCGGAGACGCCGGGCTCCGCGCTCGCGGGCGGCGTCAACCTAGTGCCGCGCAGCGCGTTCGAGCGCAGCCGCCCCGCCTACAGCTACAGCCTCGCGTTGATGTGGAAGCAGTCCGAGCGTGCGTTCGGGCGGCGTACCCCAGGCCCCCGCTACGGCGGGCAGCGCTCCTACAAGATCCGCCCCGGCTTCGACGCGTCCGCGGTCGTCCCGCTCGGCCCGAACTTCGGCTTCACCGTCTCCACGGGCTACTCCGAGCAGTACTCGCCGCGCGACCGCGCCGGGATGAACTGGCGGCCCGTCGCCTCCGGCAGCGGCGTCGCGCCGTTCACCAACCCTTATCTCGGCGTCTTCGGCTGGTACGACGGCGGCCTCGAGACCACGCGCCGCTCCTTCGCCACCACCCTCGACTGGCGGCCCGCGCCGCGCGACCGGATCGCGTTCTCCTTCAACTACGGGCTCTTCGAGCAGTGGACAGGCACGCGCTTCCAGACGCTCACCATCAACACCATCCGCGCCGGGGACTGGAGCCCGACCCACGCCTGGGGCACGCCCAGCACCTTCCCTGCGACCGGCTCGGCCGCCAACAACGGCCAGGTCTCCATCGCCAACAGCGGCGCCCGCCGATACGGATTCACCGCCACGCCTTCCCTCCGCTGGCTCCACGAGGGGCCCGTCTGGAAAGCCGACGCGGGCCTCAGCTACGGCGCATCCCGGATCCACTTCCAGGACGTCGACAAGGGCGCCTTCAACGGCGTCACCGTCCAGCGCAACTTCGTCCAGGTGAAGTTCGACGACATCCTCCCCCTCTACCCGCGCCGCATCACGGTCCTCGACCCCGCCGGGCGCGCGGTCGATCCCGCCCGCCTCGAGAACTACTCCGTCGTCTCCGCCACCAGCACCCGCAAGCTCACCCGCGACCTCGTGCGCCAGGCTTACCTCAACGTGCGCCGCACGCTCGACGTCCGGGGCGTGCCCGTCACGGTGAAGCTCGGCGCCGATGTGCGCGACCGCACCCGCGACGCGCGCGGCGTCGGCACCGAGACGTACACCTGGGTGGGCGACGACGGCCTCGCGAGCACCACCCCGACCCGCCAGAACGGCCAGGCCAACGACGACAGCGCGCTGCCCTTCCTCGACGCCACCTTCTCCACCCGCGTCCCCACCTGGAACCTTCCGCGGCAGCAGCACGTCGACAACGCCGCGCTCTGGGCCGATTACCAGGCCAACCCCCGCCGCTGGACCCGCAACGCCAACACCGACTACGTCAACGCCACCAACGCCTCGATGGTGGCGCACGAGACGATCTCGGCCCTCTTCTGGCGCAACGACGTCGCGCTGCTCCGCAACCGGCTCAAGCTCGTCGCGGGCGTCCGCGCGGAGCAGACCAACATCGACGCCGAGGGGCCGCTGAACGACCCGACGCGCGCGTTCCAGCGGGATGCCACGGGGCGCGTGCTGCGCGGGCCGGCCGGCGCGCCGCTGCTGCAGGTGCCCGCGAACGTCGGGCTCGCCTACTCGCGCGGCTACCGCGCGCGCAAGGAGTACCTGCGGCTATTTCCCAGCGTGAACGCCAGCTACCAGCTGACGGAGAACCTTGTCGCCCGCCTCGCTTGGTACCAGACCGTCGGCCGGCCCGACTTCAACCAGTACTCCGGTGGCCTCACGCTGCCCGACATCGAGCAGCCGAGGCCGGGCGACCGCATCACGGTCAGCAACGTCGCCATCAAGGCGTGGCAGGCGCGGACGTGGATGACCCGCATCGAGCACTACTTCGGCAACGGCGGCGAGCTGAGCGGGGCCTTCTTCCTCCGCGACTTCACCAACTTCTTCGACAGCGTCCTCGTGCCCTCGACGCCCGAGTTCCTTTCCGCCTACGGGCTCGATCCCGAGACCTACGGGTCGTACCCGGTGGCCACGCGCGTCAACAGCCCGCTCAACGTCCGGATGACCGGGATGGATTTCAATTACCGGCAGGCGCTGACGTTCCTCCCGGCGTGGGGCCGCGGCGTGCAGTTCTTCGCCAACATCACCTCGCAGCGCGCGAAGGACACGGACGAACTCGTGGATATGACGCCCTTCAGCTTCAACTGGGGCCTGACCATCACCCGGCCGCGTTGGAACGTGCGCATCAACGAGAACTACCGTGGCCGGAAGCGGGTCGCGCCGGTCACGGGCAACGGCATTGAGGCGGGCTCGTACGAGTACTACCACAAGCGGCTCTTCATCGACGTGAGCGCGGAGTACTACCTGCGTCCGGCGCTCGGGCTGTTCCTCTCGGTCCGCAATCTCAACAACGCGCCCGAGGACCTGAAGATCTACGGCCCGAGCACCCCGGACTACGCCCGGTTCCGGGCGCGCGAGGCGTATCACCCGCTCTGGACCTTTGGCGTGAAGGGCCGGCGGTGAGGCTCTCGCGGGGCGGTCTCTAATCCGCGATCGGATTCCGCCACTTCAAGCCGCGGAAACGCGAGAAGTCCGCGTCCGTCGAGTGGAGCACGCAGTTGTGCTCAACCGCTAGCGCCGCGAGATGGGCGTCTGACACCAGATTGCCCACGGCTTTGCCGCCACGGAGCAGTTGCTGGAATAATTCCCAGTGCTGGTCCCCGGGGTGGACCAGACGCACGCACGGTTGATCCAGCCAGCTTTGCACCCGGTCGATGGCTTCCCCCAAGAGGAGAGGTTGCTGGTGGAGGCGCGCGTTGGTGCCGATCCGGATGAAGGCATTCAGCACCGGCCAGCAGAGCGCCACCGGCTCAATCCCGCTCAGCTGCGCATCCCACCAGGCACGGGCCGCGGGGTGGTGCTCGGAGCTGCTGTCTTCGGCGTAGAGCAGCAGGTTGGTGTCCACTAGAATCACGCGTGATCCTCCCCTTCGCCGGCGGCAATCAGTTCGGAGATATTGTCGTAGCTGAAACCACGGCGGAGCCCGAGCGGACGCGCCTTGGTGACGTAGGGCTTGGCGGCAGGAGGGGCCAGGACCTCGTCCAGCCCGGCCCGCAGGGCGGCGTTGATGACCTCCTTGAAGGGCTTTCGCAGCCGGCGGGCGCCGCGTTTGGCTTTGGCGGCAACATCCGGATCAAGCGTCAAGGTGGTTCTCATACAAGCATCATGATGCTTTTAGGAGTCCGGTCAAGGTGCGGTCCGTCCGCGTACGGCGGCTCTCAGGGCGCCTTCAGGGTGGCGATGAGGTAGGCGGTGGGGTCGGCGTGCTTCACCCCGGGGGCGCCGGGATAGACCAGCTCGCACGGCACCCCCGAGGCGGCGCACCGCTCCTGCAGCTTCACGCCGAAGTTGGCGGTGT
>Ga0194122_10004240_pt1 | contig 14120 bp, 18 predicted proteins | sample TA2MahCa10mmetaG_FD_155487 | JGI IMG/M metagenome (GOLD analysis project Ga0194122, IMG submission 155487) | Freshwater microbial communities from Lake Tanganyika, Tanzania - TA2015021 Mahale Deep Cast 10m | ecosystem: Environmental > Aquatic > Freshwater > Lake | place: Tanzania: Lake... | reverse complement strand
GAGTGGGATGTAAAGGGTAATGGAATCATTCTTAGCAAGGTTAATGATTCCGCTGGTTATGTAGTTATAGAGGAGTAGAATACTTAAAAAGGAATGTAGACATGTTTTACGGCGGAGAGAGCAATGTCCCTGGCGCACCCGGCAATTTATTTGCAGGTGGCCCCAGTTTTGACATTCGCCTTCTTGAAGAAATGCAACGACGCGGCATTACTCCTGGCGGCGCCCCCCAGCTTCCGATGGCTCAGGGTTCTAGCAACCTACCCGGTGCCGTTGGTAACATGGGTGGTTTAGTAAACGCACAGCTCTTTGAGGGGCCGCAGCTTGGACAAGCTGCTTCACAGGGCGAATCGCAACCCCCCTATGGGGGCGCCCCCAACGTTCCCTTAACACCAGAAGAAAAAGCTCGGCTTCTTCAACAAGGCAGTCCCATCCCCCCTGGATTTCGCGAGCAGTATCTTCCCAAGCCGGGGGTAAATTTTGCGGTTAATCAAGGCCCAAGCACTCCGGTTAAGTTTGACGAACATATGAATATGTTAGTTCCAAACATGGGAGCCGGACGCCCCGGGCAAGTTCGACTTAAAGTTCCCCCGGTAGAGGCCCCCGGCGGTTTCCAGGCTAAATATGTTTTCTAATGGCACAAGACGACAGCAAATATACAAAGCCAGGATTACGCGAAAGTATTAAAGATCGTGTAATGGCTGGTTCCAAGGGCGGTAAGCCCGGGCAATGGTCTGCACGCAAGGCTCAACTTGTAGCTCAGCAATATGAAAAAGCGGGCGGTGGATATAAGGGTGGTAAAGGTAAGAAGCAAAAAGATTTAGAGAAGTGGGGCAAAGAAAAGTGGATGACCAAAGACGAGTATGAAAAACGCGGCAAAGCAAAGGCGGCTGCCCAGAAATATAAAGACAGCAAAAGCTAATGGCAGTCGATAAGGCAATACAAAAGGGATACACAAAGCGTTACTTACCAGAAAGCGCTTGGGCATCTCTGTCAAAAAAAGAACGAGAAGAAACAGATCAAAAGAAAAGGACTGGTAGCAAACAAGGAAAACAGTTTATTTCTAATACAGAATCTGCTAAAAAAGCAGGTAGGGCTGCACGTGCGGCCAAACGCTATAAAAACAAAAAATGAAAACCAAAAAACTTGTTAAGAAAGCCTTAAAACATCCTGAGCTGTATTCGCCTGCCGAGATTTCATTCTTCGCTACCTGGCTTCACAAAAAGAAGCGGGCGAAGGCTGCTAAGATCAATAGAGATAATAGGGAAAATAGTTAATGGCAGCCGGAGACGCTAAGGCAAGGCTTAAAGAAATTATTGACTCTTATCTTGAGAAAGATGGCGGAGCAATGATCGACACGGGCGTTGTGGCTGCCCACCTTGCCCAGATGAGGATGTTCGGCATCCGCCAGGGCGTTGAGTTTTTCCCTGGTCAGGATAACTTCGGCAATCAGCGTAAAGACTTTATTAGTCGCGTAGTCAAATATAACTCTATAGATATTCGCTTAGATTCCATCTGGGATTATTTCCTTTGTGATGGCCAGGGCCTCTTTTACATTCGTCCCACCCAAAACAACTATCGTCTTTATTATTTCCGTAAACACGAATACCGCAGCTTCTACAACATTGATGGTGAACTAGATGAGGTTGTCATCATCTATAGCTATAAAGTCCGCAATGGATTTGGATATCAACAAGAGATTGATTCAATAAATTTAACCGGGCCTGCAACCCTTGGTCAGGGTGGGGCAAAGCGTTACATACGCCTTTCGATTAAGCGTAAAACAATTGAAGAAACACATTCAGAAGGTGAATTGTCTTTTGATACGGTGTACCAGGTGACGCCTGGAAAAACCAAGACGTTTAAAAATACACTTGGTTTTATTCCTTGTGTTGAAATCTTTAACAATGTCAAAGGTTTTTCAACTGAAGGCTGCGGCGAATTTGATGCTTTAGCCAACCACATCTGTACGCATGACGAATTAGTTCGTACCATGCGTAAAAACATTCAGTTCTTTGGCAACCCGACATTACTCTCGTCCCGTCCTAAAACGGATTTAATGGAGTCCGGCGGAGACGTTACTGTTCAACGTCCCTCTATTGCGGCAAACTCCGGTTTTGCTGGCACCAGCCCTTTAAGCCAGTCTCGATTTAAAACGGACCCAGTTTATCGAGGTGTTGACGGCCAGTTACGGGTGCCACGTGTTATTGCAAACCTGGAACCAAACGACCGAGTTGGCTATATTGTTCCAGATGCAATTACGGGCGATCAAAATTCTTTTGCTCGTGTTTATCGAGAAGAAATTCGTACCGCTTTGGGCGGTGTTGATGAGCTTTCAATTTCTGCAGGTGTTACAGCAACTGAATACAAATCGTTATTTGGTCGCGTTTCAGCTACTGCAAAGAAAAAATCAACTGCTGTTTATACCTACGGCATTTGTCGCTGTCTAGAGCTTATTGTTTATCAAGAGGAACGTCTGTTCCGCGAAACACTTGCCGCCGCCGCAGGTTTAGAAAAGCCCCTGGATCTTCCAGAGAATGCGCCTCAGGAAGATATTACTGCCTACGACGAAGCCATGAAGCTTTTCAATGAGCAAGTTAAAGGATTAATGATAGCTTGTCTCAAGACCCAACAAGTTCCACCGGGAGTCATGGGACTCATTCCTGATGGGGATATCACTGTTGAATGGCGTTGGCTGGGTCCTGTTTACGAGGATACTACACAAGATATTTTAAATAACTCCATTGTTGTCAGAAATCTGCAAGAATTAGGTGTTGATAGCATTGAAGCACTGAAATACCTCTTTCCGTCAAAAACGGATGAGGAGCGGGCCGCGATGCTATCGGGGTTCCCGTTCAGGATGGTGAACGAATTACAGGGTGCATACTCTACATTCGCTCGCCTGGTGGGGGGAATGATGCAGACGCCCCACCCGCAATCACCGGATTTACCGATGGCTGCGGATCCGCGATTGGATTTGACCCCATATCTGTATCGCACTTTAGAAGCATTACAAAAGGAGATGAGTTATGCAGGACGCTACCGTCCAATCGATCCCACAGACGAGCCAAGCACCAGTGGCAGTCGCCCCGAGCAATTACGTGGCGGCAGCCCCACAGGCAACACAAGCGCCGGCTCCGTATCAAGTGGGTATGAGCTACCCCCAAGCGGTACCTCAGGCAGCCCCCAGCTACCAATCAAGCCCTACTCAGTACGCCCCCCAATTCCAGTCGGAAACTCCGGCCAGCAGCCCATGGGAATCGGCGTTCAACAAGGTAGTGAACCTACTGAGCGCTCCAGTTCAATCCCCGTTCCCGGGTCAACAATCACCAGCGCCAACAGCGTTTACCCCGGCGAATTACGGGCTACCCAGCAGCCAGGGTACATTTCAATCGGTTCCCCTGACATGGTCGCCCAACCAGGAATACTCGCCCAACTATTCCCAAACCTCTTCGACTCTCTCCTTGGAGCAAGTCGCGGATCTGGTGGGGATGAGCCAGGACAGCCGTCAGGTGATGGACGCGTTCGGGATCGAGGCACCGGCACTGCTAAACAACTACGCCCTCCAACTGGAAGGACTGGTGGACAGCGCCGTCGCGTGGGGAAACCAAGCCGCTAATGTAATCACTGATTACGCGAATTTCTCTGTTAATGAGCACCAGGAAAACCTGGCTTATAACGAAATTCTTACTAACCCCGATGTGCTTAGCGACTACACGCTGAAGTTTTTTGGCCCTGAAGGTCCTTATCCCGTTTACGAAAACGAAGCACAATTGGAGACTCGCGGTTATCCCACCGCTCCCGTGAATAATGTCATGGCCCAATTGGGTCAAATGCCTGCTCCCCCGACTGCCGCTGCTCCTCAAACACAGGGTGATTTCTGGGGCGGTTTCAACGAGCAAATGTCTCGTGACCCCCAGAATGCTTGGCGTCTTTTAAATCAGGCTCAACCACAAGCCGTTGCAAGCAAACTGTTTGTAATGGAGTGATTAGTACGTCGGTAATTTAATTAAGTAATTCATTAAATTACTGACTGCTAAAATTTGTGTTAGATAAGACATAAATATGTCTGAATCTCTCACCCGATAAACACATTTCCTGCGACACTGGAGGATAAAACAAAGTGTTCATTGATAACGATTTTCCAAAGATTCTAGGTGCGGAACTTTATCGTCCCCACCCTGCTTACATTGCGGAAATGGCGGTTGAGCCCGTAGTGGTTCATGACTTTACCCGCCAGCCTGGTCAAACTGTGCAGCTCGACCGCTATAAGTTCTGGGGTACCCCTGGTACCAAGGACAGCCGTGAGCGTATTGCTGACCAAACCATCGGTACTGCCAACAGCCGCAACATCACCAAAGAGAAGGTGCTTGTTGTACTGAAGGAATACACTGGCCCCGCTGACCCGGGCGACCCGACCCAACCCAGCACCTTTAAAATTGCTCGTGAAACCCTGGTTACCGCCCAGCGCCTGCTGTTGGATACCGGCAACCTGAATATGTTCCACCAGAGCATTGGTTCGCTGACTCTGCTTGACGATTATCGCCGGTGGCGTGACCGCGTCTTCATCGACGAACTTGCCAAATCTGAAGCCCTCGGTGCTGCTTCTGATACCCAAGGCGGTTACTTCTTCCCTGGCAGCAAGGTAAAGAATGCCTCTGGTCAGATTACATATACCGCTGCTGAGGTTACCGCCAAAGATCAGCAGTTTTCAGTAAGCACTGACCTGTTAACCCTGGTTAAGCAGCTGCGTAAGCGTAACGTTCCGACCTTCGCTGATGGTCTGTTCCGTTGCGTGTGCGACCCTACATTCATGATGCACTTGCGTCGTGACGCTGACTTCCGTGAGATCGCTCGTTACAGTGGCAATCCCGGTCAGGGCATGTACATGGGCAACCCCATGATGCCCAACAACGCCAGCTTCTACATGGGTCCCCAGGCTGGTCAGGCTTATTTCCTGGCTGGTGAACCCGTCATGCCGACTGGTGTGCAGTTCGAAGGCGTGAAGTTCTTCGAATCAACCAACTTCCCGACCAAAAACGTTAGTTCTTCTTACACCGGCGCCGCTGGCAATTTCTCCAACCGCGAAGTGGCTCAGGGTTACTTCTTTGGCCCTCAAGCCATTGGCGTTGGCATTGGTGGACCTAACGCTCAAGTGCTCATCAATAATAATGATGACTTTAGCCGCTTTATCATCTTGATCTGGCAGCTTTATGCTGGCTTTGAAATCCTTAACAAAGATTTCGTGACCAATGCCTTCAGCTTTATTGCTGATTCGTGATCCGGAAGTTAATTAAACAATAAACAAACACACTTGGAGAAATAAATGTCTTATTTGTCTTCTAAGAAAATCTTCCCAGGTAACTGGGCGGAACCGCTTAACGGTTGGTATAAAAACATTGACACCAACGATGACGGTGTTAGTAACGCATCCAAGGGTGGCCCTACTTCGGTGCTGGCCATCCCTGGCTATCGTTACTTTCAAAACCGTGGTTATGTGGCTGTTAGCACTGCTTCAGGCGCAGGTGCTACCGCCTCTGGCAGCGTGATCGTCCCTTCTCCCTACCGGCAGGATGACACTCGTCCTGACATCACTGGCATGGTGATTTCAGGCGACTCTACTCTGCCTGTTTACGTGTATCGTGCCACTATTTCTGTGGCTTCAGGTTGGGGTGATGGTCGTGTGGCTTCTGGTGTTTACGCTGCTACCGGCAACGTGATCACCTTTGCTACCGGCTTGACTTCCACAGGTACCGTGGGTGAAGCCGTGGCGCAAGCCAACTTAACTTCTACCACCTCTGGTGGACAAGCCGGCGAAATCTTCTTCGCCGCTGGTACCGCTGCTTACAGCACTCAGCCCTTCCTCACCGCTACCGGTGCTGATGGTGTGACCGTAAGCAACGTGTACAAGAAGATCACTACCGCTGCAACCTACAGTGTACTGGCACGTGGATCGCAAACTGCGACTTCTACTTCTGGTGGTTGGTACATTTCCAGTGGCGATGTCGACGCTGGCAAGAAAGGTTATTTTGTGGTTGAAGTGTGCTATTTACAGCCCGATGAAGCCCCTGGCTATGAAGACATCGATGGCTATATTCTTGGGCGCACTGTTAGCTAATTAGGCTAAACTAGGACCAGAATATTCTTCTGGTCCTTATGCTTTACAAGCACGCAAAGACTGGCGCTCGCGTCAAAGTCGTAACGGAATGGGATAATGGCGACTGGTTCATGATTGAAGATCAGGACGGTCGCCTATTCACTGCTTATAAAAACGAACTTGAACCTGACGAAAAAGCAACTAAAACAGTTCAAACTCTTCAGGTAAAAGATAAAGCAGCCAAGGAGGAGCCCAGATCTTTTCCGCCGGATACTCGCTTGAATATAAATTCAGCGACCGCCCAGATGATCGCAGATCATATTAAGGGTATTGGTCTTAAGACCGCACGTGAGATCAAAGATCTACAAATGTCCTTATCGGGTGAAAGATTTAACAATCTCGAACAACTGAGGCAAATTAAACGCGTTGACTGGGACGCTGTTTTGGCTGCTGATTTAATTCGCGTCTAACACTCATTTCCTCATTAAGCCCCTGGAAGACCAGGGGTTTTTTAGTTTTAGAATAAAAAGAAAAAGATAATGGCTGCTCTTATTCCTGCGGGTTTTATTGTTGATCCAAGTAAGGATATTTTCCCGACAACTGGAGCACACCTTGACCCCAGGATTATCCCTCAATTTGGACCAAACAAAGGAAAGCCAATAAATCCACGAAGTGCAAAATTTCTTTTGCAGAATTTAATGCTGGGGGACACACCAGTAGTTGAACAGAGGGGTGGCAACTGGCAATTTAATTTTCCTGTGACAAGTGAGTTTGGCCAACGCAAAGCGCCCACTCCAGGTGCAAGCACATTTCATCAAGGCATTGATATTGCCGCACCAGCGGGAACTGCCATCAAGTATAGAGGGTATGGTTCATATAAGCCAGGACAAGGCTTGGGAACTATCAGCACGACAGATCCAGAGGGCAATCCGTATGATATTCAACTACTTCACACCACCCCTGGTAAAGCAACGGAAGTCGCCGCGAACACGACAGCCCCACCCACAAGTGATACATCTTCCAGGACAGAGGATATTCTTAAAGCCTTTCTTTATGGAGCTCAAATAGGGAAGAATGAAAAACCAGAAAAAACCTTTAAGGAGCAACTTGAGGCACAACTACTCAATAGTGTTTTAACTCAGGCACTCAATCCCCCCTCCTTTTTATCTTCCTACGTTTCGCAAGATCCTTACATGGCTGGTCTAAAAGCCGGATCTACAGATTATTTTGATGGTCTTTTTGGTTGATTACTTGCTTTTATAATTAAACGATAAGGAGAATAGAAGTGCAGCTCTCTGACTTCGATAAAAGCAGAGTCAGGTATCACCTGGGTTATTTCACCGTTTCTGTGCCAGCAGGCGATTACGCCAGCCTGGAAGAGGCTATGAATACAATTCCGGATTCCTACTTTTACAACAAGATCTCTATTCAGATCGGTCGTTGTGACACTGCCGAAAAGAAGACAGAAGTCGCAACTTCTCCTTCTACCCGTTTGGAAAGTATTGCCGGTGACGTGGATCGCACGATTCGCTCCAGCAATGCAAGAGAAGCGTTAAAGGTTTGGGATGAGATTTATCTCTACGAAACCAATCGTTTAGCCGGAATTCTTTACGTTCCTAATTACAAGGATCCTTTCCAAGCCAGATACCGGTATGAGCGCTCAGGCGCTGAGTTTATCCAGGCACTCCCTGGTCCCGCCGACACAGCTGTTGGCTCTTGCATTTATTTACATGAGGTTTGGAGGTAATTATGGCGCAAGGTAAAAGAACCGGATCCAATCCCAATGTTGTGGATCTTTCCGGCTTTTTTCGTCTGCTTTCCGGAAACACGGGTGGCAATGCTTCCTATGTCCCCGCAGGTGGAGGAATGGGAGGTCAACGTGGTGCTTCCGCTGCTCCAGTAGGAATCCGTCCACCAATGCCAGGTCTTGATCCTGATTATAGGCGGACTGAGTTGGCAGCAGGCGCTGCAGCAGAGGCATTTCGCCCAGGCGCAGGTTTCCCTGGGCAGCAAGCTGAACTTGCTTATCAAAATGAAAAGGCTCGTATTGCGCAATTAACAGAGCAGGATCAGTTATTTAAACAATATAAGGTTGCTGATTTAGCCAAGGCATACAACGCTGCAAAGGGAGACGAAAGAGAACGACTGGGAATGGAAATTTTTGCTCTAACAAATCCAGGCCTTGCCAAGAAAGTAAAGCCCGGCCAAACAGGCTACGAAACAATTCAGGCTACAAGACAAGCAAATACCCCGTTTGGTTCTGCCCTGAGCGCAATTCCTTCTTCCAGCACTACAAATTATCAGTCGGCGTTTACTGCGATGCCAACTGATAATATTGTTTCACAAGCTTTTGGCGGAGTCTCCGGCGAAGGCGTGCAAAGCATTTTGAATGCCACCCCAGATCTTTCAAAAGCTGTGGCCGGTTTTTCAGCAGGAGAAAACCCCCTGGGCGGCATGTCAATCAAAGATACTTTTACTTCTTCTGTTTTTAACCCCTCTCAAGATAATCTCAGTGCTCTGAAATTAGCTCTTTTAAAAAAAGATTTTAGTAAACTTATAAAATAAACTCAAAGTCTTGGCATTGCACTGCATGTAAGCCCAACCAGCTGGACAACAGATCTTTTGATCCACGGGGGCCAGTGTTGTTGCTTTTGATCTAATGCTTCTTTGTCCTAATTTTGTCAAGCGTCTTGCGGCTGTAATTAGCTTAGTTACTTCAGTACAAACAGTGTTTGCACCGGGTCTTAAGGCAGAGTCAAATTGGGTAGGAGAATAACAAGAACACAATAACAACTATGGCACCCCGCACAGTACAACAAATCTTTGGATTAAAGCCGGAGGAGGTTAATGCTTTAACCGTTCTTTCTGGCTTGGAGGGCTTCCGTGGTGGCGCCCAGAGCCCTGATGTTGCAGCGGTGGCCGCAAACGTACTTTCTCGCAGGCTACAAGGCGGTTGGGGTGGGCGCGATATTCGCAACATTGCCAAATCACCAGGTCAATACGAAGCTGTTTTTGGTTACAACATGCAACAGTTGGCCGACCCAGCTTTTGGTGCACGCGTCTTAGGTGGTCAAGAAGAATTTAATCGTTTACGTAATATTGTTAACGACCCATCTTTGGTTGGCGAACAGTTTCGTCGCTCCAGGGGTGCACAATCTTTTCGCGGAGTCTCTCTTTACGAAAATAAAAAACCAGGGGACTATACACCCGTTCCCGGTAAAAGTAATTTTTACTTTAACCCATTAGACGCATCAACATATAAAAAGGGTCTTAGATTGTTTGGCGACACCGCTCAGCCCCAGGTTGTCTCTCAACCATCTGATCAACGTTCTGTAGAAGACATCCTCTCTTCTACCCTGGGACGTAATGAAAAAGCACAAAGTTTTCTTAATAAATTTGCGCTTTCGCTTATGGGGGCTTTGCTTCCTTCGGTAACACCAACAAACACGCCATCGCCCCTACTTAATCCTTTTAACATGCTTGGACTACCCTAATGCCAAAATTTACAGACTACCTGGATCAATATCCACACATTCTTCCAAGTGAAGTTAGGGGTCCTGCTTTATTTAAACCAGCAAAAGATGACGGAAGTTTCTTTCAAAAATTTCTGGCTCTTCAAGCAAACCCTCAAGCTGCCATCATGCAGAAAATGTATTTTCCCGAGCGGCTAAAACAATTCATGGCATTGAGTGGCGGTCAGTAACGCTATAATTAACAAAAAGCTGCAGAGTTAGAAGTGTCGAGTACTGCCACAAATAAGCAGCCGCTCTTGGTTGACCGGCCTTTATTTGATTCTGTGCGTGTGACCACGCAGACCGTAGGTAGCGCAACCACCAATACGTTGTTTGTTCAGGGGGGACAAGCTCCCTCCATCTTGGTGGATATGGATGCGTCGTTAAGCGAAGATAACAACAATGGTGGCGTGGTAGATTCGATCACCATTATTAGAAATGATTTTTATAGAGCTGCTGATTTCATTGTTAACGCCGCTACTTCGGGAACTGTTATCTCGTTGGTTAGTGGACAAATTGTACAAATAGCAACAACAGGTTTAACTACAACCGCCGCCGTAAGTGGCGTTGGTTTCTATACTTATACGGGTGCAACCACACTAACAGGCATTAATACAACCCTTCTTTATTCAGGTGGCACTGCGACAGGATTTTCTTATGGTGGCGTAGCGTATGGCTATCGACAACCTGTCACCTTTGCCTTTTATCACACACGCGGCACCACAGTCCCCATACCCGCTTCCGGTGATTATCGGCTGTTATTTGCCAAGACAGTGCCAGCAGATAGCGGTGTGATTGATTGCAGCGATGTCATGCCGCAGCTTGCTACGCCCGTAGCGCAAGCCGGCAACACCAACGGCTTAGGTGCTACAGCGCCTCTTCGAAATAAAGGAATTTACCTTGAGCGCGGTGATCGCATTTACGTTGGTGTTTTTCCAGATGGTCCTAATATCTCTGGCTACACACCAGGTGCTCATATTGTTGCACAGGGCGGCCTCTTCTAAAAATGGCGAAAAAGAGTGGCAGCTCTTTTGGTAGTTTTGGCAGAGCAGAAGCATTTAAGCTTGAACCAATTACACCAATAACAACTGAGTTTTCCAAGGGTTCAGTTGCGGACTCTATTTACACCACGAATAGGGAATCAACCTGGTCGCGCTGGAGAAGAGGATATGAATTGGCAACAGCAACTACATACGGCAGTGACTATAGCTACAGGTTTCGTTACGAAATTCCAAACGCCACAAGCAGTCAAAATCCCACGCCTGTAATCTCAGGGGTTTTTGTTGGATTCCCGACAAAAAATAAAGAATTTGGTATGCATTGGGCCATTTGGCGTCAAGCCGGTTCTATTCGTTGTGACAAATTAAAAGATCCAATCACAAATCAAAATTTATTTATTGAATCCATTACGGAAGATGCAGATCATTGGTACGTAAAACTGGCGGGCAGCTGGAGCTCCTCCAACCCATTACCAGCGCCCTTCTTTATTCCAGTACCGGGAGAGCCTGATGGTTTAAAACCAGCAAACACAGAAATATTTGAAGATCGCATCATTGAGATCAACGGTGAAATTATCAATAAAGACACAATCAATCCAGCCACACAAAAGAGATATGGTTACATGCAAGCTGTTGTTATTGCAATTGACCAAAATACAGGAATACTGACTTTTAAAAAAGCTGGGTCTGTTCAAGTTACACCTGACGGTGTATTTATTACACCCTCACCGGTAAGCTTTACTCCAGGGCGTTATCTAATCACCGGCTCTAGGTATAGCTGTACATGTCAGGACTTTACGCGTAGAGATTATTCTTTTTTATCCGCAGCAAGTGCTGACAATAAAAAACAGTTTCCGCGCACGGGAGTATCAAATATCAAGCCCGGACGCTTTGAGGTAACAAAGCTAAACGGAACTGTGAACAACAGTGCAATGACCACTGCAGATGTAAACAGGTCATTGGAAGTTGTATCGACACAAGGCTTTGGGTTGAATTATGAAGTTACAAATGACACCACGGAAAAAGCTAAAGCAGGAAGAGATAACCCTGGGGTGTATCGAGAGTTTGGCGGAACCTATATCAGGAATACCAGCAACATTGCGATCACTGGCTCAAATTCAGATGGTATACCTAAATATGAAGACTACAAATCGAGCAAACAGTTCACTGATAAAAACGCCATTGAACAAAGCACCATCACCCAAATAAATGATTCTTGGGAACCACTCTTAGATGAGCTTCGCTATTGTAAACATATCTACGCGCTCAAATTTAAAGACCAGGTATTCCCACCAGAACCATCTGATTTTCCCGTAGGCATTGAAAGCATGGCAGCCTGGGAACAAACACTTGTTGATAAATCAGAAAAAGAACAACAAAACTTACGCGAGTTTAGTCGAACAAGAAATGCATTATCGAAGATGGATGTGCCTCCGTACAACTGTCAGTCACCAATTCTTTTTCCAATGCTTCAACGTTTATTTAATTTTGCAACTGATCGCATTGAAGTAAATAATTTCACAATGTTTGACAAAGACGGGTTGGAGTATACTCCTTAACACTTGTTGTATACTTTTAATAAGTCTCACGAGACTTATTAAGGATTTTTGCACCCACTGCCCTAGATGCCCCGATTGCTATGGTCGGGTTATCTCAGACTACCTCAGCCATGACACAACAGCCGCCTGTTGATCAGCGGATTGTGAACGAGTACTTTCAGCTGATCTCAAATCGAAAAACAAAAGACATCGGATGGCTTTACGCCATGATCGCTACCTTTGGCTTGAAACCAGAAGAACTCAGTGGTTTTTCCTGGGGACCAGGGGGAGTAATCAGGTTGTCTAGTCGCAAGCGTCCCGTTTCTCCGCTTCACCCACAATGGGTCTTTTTGTTCGAACTCAAAGAAAAAGAGCCCTGTGCAAGACAGGACTCTTGGGTGTCCCTTTGTACATCTCTTTATCGATCAATGGCGTATCAGGACATAACCCTGAACGTTACTGACCTGCTTTTGGCCCATCGCTTACGCAAGAACCATTACCAAAACTTTAAGCAGCAGCAGGCATCTGCCCGCTCTTTTGCAGTTGTTTCCTAACTGCTTTTACATTCCAGCGATAACCGTCCCGTGAACGGGTTTCTGGAAAAGCGGCGAAATGCGGCCCCAGTTTTAGGGTGCCGTCGTCGCGGTACTTAAAAAGGGTCTGGCGATCAATACCGAGGAGATCCTCAGCGCGGGAAATGGGAACCCACCCCCCAGAAGCTTTAGTCATGGCGCGAGAAAACGCGGACTCACACACAGTATCGAGCAGCTAGACCCTGTCAAGACACTTAATAAAAGCTTCAGCTTTGTGTTGTAGTTAGATACAAATGTGGGGAAATTAAAATGAGATAACGGCAACTAAAGAGTATGTTCAGTTGTGAGCAGGAACCCCTCTCTCTTCTGATTGAATTAACTCCAAAGTTAGCAAAGAAACGTTATCGACAATCCATTTACGAAGCCTGGGACTATAGGTGCGGTTACTGCGGTGACCATGCCACATCGCTGGACCATATTGTCCCCCGCTTTCGTTCTGGTTCCAGTTATCGAAACAACCTGATTCCAGCCTGTCGTCGCTGCAACACAAATAAGGCGAGCGCCAAAATGGAAGACTGGTATCGTCAGCAGATATATTTTAATGAAGAACATCTCGTCAAGATCCAGACCTGGATGTCAGAAGATCTTATAAGTCTTTTTTCTTATAATGTTGATACAATGGTTCCCGTTTTTGCAGCAGGATAATGCCGATTACATTTCTTTCTTATTCTCCCAAGGAGGGCTGGACGAAAAAGCCTGAAGCGTACAAGCCAGTTGATCTTCCCACCAATTTGCCCGAGACCTACCAGGTAGCGGAAGTTAAGAAAGATTACGACGGAATTCCTATTGCTAAAAAGGACCAGGAAGGAAACAACTTAGTGGATGGCGATGGGAACATTCAATATGAGTACGAATACACAACGTATCCTGATGAAACGGCTATCAATACTAATAAATTAAATGCGGTCAAAAACGAAGACAACAAAAAGTTTAACGATAAACTTGCCAAAAAAGATGCAGTATATCAAGAGGTATTGAACATTGCTACTAACGCCAAGGGTGGCGATTATTTAGCACAAAAAGCGGCAATCCAGAACCTAGATAATAAGGCTTCTGAAGTTGGCTTGAAAGTTGATGAGTTATTAAAGGAATACAATGCTTTCTATAAAACAGAAAAAATCGGGGCAGGTTGGAATATAGATTTAGGCGCAAAGCCACCAGCCGGAAACTTTGATGCTGATTATTATTTGGCCCAGAACCCTGAAATCAAAGACACGTGGGAATCGGCGCAAAAAAACGGTGATCTAGATATTCTTGAGCAGTACAAAAAACCGGCAGTACTTGCTCTTTATTATTACACTGCTTTTGGTAAAAAGGCGGGTAAACGAGGCAATAAAGAAGAAGAGCTTTTGGCCGCTAAAGAATATCTTGAAAAGAAACCAACA
>Ga0194122_10004232_pt1 | contig 14136 bp, 12 predicted proteins | sample TA2MahCa10mmetaG_FD_155487 | JGI IMG/M metagenome (GOLD analysis project Ga0194122, IMG submission 155487) | Freshwater microbial communities from Lake Tanganyika, Tanzania - TA2015021 Mahale Deep Cast 10m | ecosystem: Environmental > Aquatic > Freshwater > Lake | place: Tanzania: Lake... | reverse complement strand
TGGTCGAAAGAAGCCATCCGCAGGCACTGGCCCGCCCTCGGAAAGGGGATTCTGATCAAATCCGGCACGGGAGTGAGGCGTTGGTGTATACTGTGGGGGTCCGGGAGACCCAAAATGGAAATCCCGGATTAAACTGCACCGTGATGGGCGAAGCTTCGACGGTAATCGATTCGCGCGTGGAGCCGGTTTCCAGACGCGCATCGACAGTGACGTCGGCGCGAGCCTGAACCAGAACGTTTTTCTGGACAAACTTGCGGAAACCGGTCATCTCCATCGATACCGTATAGGTACCCGGAATGACGAAATCGAAGAGATATTGCCCGGTCGCGTTGGTGACCATGTTGGCCGTAACGCCGGTGTTGTCATTGGACAAGGTCACGGTGGATCCGACGATGACGGCATCGGACTGGTCCGTGACACGGCCTTGGATTTTGCCGCGCGTATCCTGCGCGGGCAGAACCATCGCGGCGAGCAGAAGCGCCGCAAACGAGGATTTGGAGTTGATCATGCTGAAAAGACCCGAAACGAGGGGTTGCCTGCATGAAACCACAGTCCGGTGGGCACGGTCAAGCTATGTTTTGTTAAAGATCCGCTCAGAACTGATAGCGTAGTGCAAGCTGCATCTGGCGGTTGTCGATCTTCGTCGAGGAGATGACGCCGTAGTTCGGAGCGCCCACGGTCCCGCCCGGCGCATCCCAAAGAGGGTGATTCGGCAGGTTGAAGACCTCCCAGCGCAGCTCCACATTGTGTTTCTCGGTGATGCGGAAGTCCTTGAGCGCGGAGAAGTCCCAGTTGATGACGCCGGGGCCAATGATGGTGTTGCGGCCGGCGTTGCCGTAACGGAAACCGGATCCGGGAAGCCGGTTCACGAAGGCCGAGGTGTCGAACCAGGCGCGGGGATCCTGCTGCCCCCGGGCCAGGTTTGGATTTCGGCCCACATTATCGGGACGGCATGCGCCATCGCCGTTTTGCACGGCGCCGGAACCGCAGACGGGCGAAACCGGGAAGCCGCTGATGAGTGTGACGATGGAGCCGATCTGCCATCCTCCAACGATCAGGTCCGCCGCCCGGCCGGCGTTCGAGAACAGCTTGCGGCCCTTACCCATGGGAAGTTCGAACATCAGGGAGTTTGTCAGATTTTGGCGGAAATCGAACGCGGAGAGCCCGCGCGAGGCTCTCTTGTTATAGGGATCCGAGATGCCGGCGTCGCCAAATTGAATGCGGTAGGCGCTGACGTCGTCGATCGATTTTCCGTAGGTGTAAGCAGTGAGGAGGTTGAGACCCCACTTCGGACGGTGTTGAAATTTGGCCTGCAGGGCGTGGTAGCTGGAGTGGTAGGCACCTTCGATCCAGACGCCTGTGCCGCCGAACAGCGGGAACGGGCGGCGGGGGTTAATCGCGCCCGGTCCTGGAGGAGCGACGTTCATGGTGCCGCCGCCCTCCAGGTATTGCCCTGACGAGCCGAGATAGTTCACGTCAATCGAGATGTGGTTGGCCATCTGCTGCTGCAGACCGAACGACCAGGAGGCCAGATTGGGACGCCGCACGTCATACTCATGCCCGAAGAAGAGCGACGGAATATTGGAGCCGATCACGGACAAGCGGTTCCAGGTCAGATTTGGAATCAGGTTGTTGGCGGTTTCATTGCGGCGAACGGTGAATGGCGGGTGGCGCACGACTTCGAAGTTCTTGTTCTGAATCTCCTGGACGTAGTAGATGCCAGCGCCGGTGCGAAGAACGGTCTTCGGTGTCAACTGATAGGTGATGCCGAGGCGGGGTCCCCAGCTATCCAGCCGGTTTTTCTGAATACCTCGGCCCCGGCTGCCGTCTCGCAGATACGGAATCGAGTTTGGCGGGTTGCAGCAATAGGGGCCGCCTTCCAGGATGTCGCCCTTGCCCGCACGGACGAACGTCGGGAACAGCGAGTTGTCCCAGCGCATGTTCACGTTGATGATGGCATCGAACTTGTCGGTCCAGGGCGTGTAGTCCTCCCAGCGGAGCCCCCAGTTGATGTTTAATTTACGGGTGACGCGCCAATTGTCCTGGAAATATGTGGCAATGTACCAGTTGCGGTAGTTGGCCAACGGGATTCCGGACTGTGACTCGGAGACGGAGAAGTGGCCCTGCATCCAGTCGGCCAAGTTGTGGGCGGCGACAATGGGCTGGCCGGGAATTCCAGCGGAGGAGAATTGGCCATTGACCGAGAAGCGGCCACGGGTGGTGACTCCTCCGAGCTGGTTGAAACGGGTGCGCGTAAACTCGCCGCCGAACTTCATGCTGTGCTTACCGACCGTCCAGGTGAAGTTATCGTTCAGTTGGATCATGGTGTCGAAGTTGATGAAGGGCGCGTCGGCGGAGTTGCCGGTGAGCGTCATGCCGGCGCCGAACGTAACGTTGGGAACACCCCAATACAGGGGAATCGAGGAGTCGAGCGGAATGCCGAGCTCCTGCACGACGTTGCGGACGCTGGCCTGGAGGGGAACGTTGGAGTTTTCGAAACGGCTGACGCCGGCGCGAAACTCGTTGACTTTGTTCGAACCGATGACGCGGGTGTTGGCCAGTAAACCCTGGTGCGCCTGCACGACCACGTTGGTGCCGTGGCGGGGAATCGGAATGGGGTTGTACTGGGCCTCTCCGGCGTGGGAGTAGCGGAAGAACCAGGAAGACGCGGTGCTTTGAATCCAATCGAAGCGGGCGTTTTGCTGGTTGTTGTCGGTGGGGCGGCCTTCCGTATTTATGAAGTTGTTCGCCGTGGCGACAGGTGCGACCACTTCCGGCATCCAATCCCGCATGAACCTTTGAGAAATCGGCGCCAAGCGGCTGGCTGGAATCCGATTCCCCGGGAACGGCATCGAGCTGACAACCGCGTTGCCGGCGGCGTTCAGCACACGCGTGTTCACGTCAAAGACGGTTTGCGGAACTGCCGAGAAGTCGCCCTGCACCCAGGCGCTGGGAGGGACGGTGGCGGGTTGAACCAGGGCTTTGCGCTCGCGCAAGCCCTCATAGTTAAACATAAAAAAGAGCTTGTTCTTGCCATTCACCAGTTTTGGGATCGTCACCGGACCGCCGAGCGTGAACCCGAATTGGTTGCGGCGGAAGGCCGGCTGCGCAGTGCCGCGGGGATTGAAATAGTTGCGGGCGTCGAAGTAGTTGTTGCGCACGAACTCCCAGGCGGTTCCGTGCAGATCGTTCGTTCCGCTCTTGGTCGTGACGTTGATCTGTGTGGCGTTCTTGCCGTATTCGGCCGGCGTGTTGCCGGATTCGACCTTGAATTCCTGCAGCGCGTCAAGAGACGGCAGGAAGATGTAGCTCTGCCAGTTCGGACTGGTATTTTCCAGACCGTCGAGCAGGTAGCGGTTGAAGATGATGCGCTGGCCGGAAACGGTGAGCGTGAACAGACTGCGCGTGCCACCCTGGCGCAGACCCATGACGAAGGAGGCAGGCGCGGCGGTAGTGGCTCCCGGCGTGAGCGCGGCCAACTGCAGGTAGTTGCGGCCGTTCAAGGGAAGCTCGATGATGCGCTTGTTTTCAACGACGGTTCCGAGCGACGTGTTGTCGGTCTCGATGAGCGGAGCGCCGCCTTGCACCTCGACGACTTCGGTAACGTTGCCAACCTGAAGCGTGAGATCGATGCGCGCGACCTGCGCCACCTGGAGTTCAACGTTGTTGCGGACCTGCGATGTGAAGCCCTTCATTTCGACGCGGAGACTATAGACGCCCGGCGGCAGCGCTGGGATATTGTAGACGCCGGCGTTGGACGTGGTTACCGTGCGAGAGGTGTTTGTGGCAGGATTGGACGCCGTGACGGTAGCGCCAGCGATGACCGCGTTGGCGCTGTCCAGAATGGTTCCGGTGATCTCGCCGGTGGTTACTTGAGCGGCGGCAGGGAGCGAAAGAGTGAGGAGTAAAGCTGCGAGTTGTCGAAGCATAAATGGGGTGAGGAAATAGAAATATTAGATTCTTGGGGCAGAGTCAAGGGTCTATCGCCCACCTGTCTATCGCTCGACGCTCAATTTCTGCCGGATGGCCGACCATCGTTTGTTGAACCAGCCGCGGCGGCGTTTCCAAGCCTCGCGGAATCGGAAGAACAGACGCCCGGCAGCGGAGAAGCGCCAAAGATCGTAGGCCGCCTTTCGCACGCCGGTGACGTGCCGGTATACCCACGCAAACCAGCCGATGGCGAGCAGTTTCGGTTGAGTCAATTGGAACAGGCGCGCGACAAAAGCCGTTCCCAGGATCTTTGCCGTAAAGATTGTGCTTACGCCGAGCACGGGATGCCCGCCGGCGAGCCAATAGAAAGCGAGGAGTTTGATGGGCGCCAACGCGATGGACGGAACGCCGAACAGCGCGAGCGCTCCGTAGGGCGGAAGGCCAGCGATCCATGTCTCCAGTGACCGGAAAACCGGCAGCTTGCCGAGCAGCGCGTAGACCTTGGCCAGCCGCCAGAGCGCCTCTTCGACCAGCAGCAACACGGCCGCAACTGCAAGAAGCGGATAGGTGATCAGGCGCTTCCACCAACGGCGCATCCGAAGACGATACCATGGCACTCAACATGACTCGCCGTGGATTTCTTCTCTCCGCCGCGCTGGCGCAGCCGCGCAGGAACGTTCTGTTTCTGGTGGCCGACGACTTGAACAATGCGCTCGGCTGCTACGGCAACAAACACGTGAAGACGCCAAACTTCGACAAATTGGCCGCGCGCGGCGTTCTCTTTGAAAGAGCCTACTGCCAGTTTCCGCTGTGCGCGCCGTCTCGCGCTTCGTTCCTGAGCGGACTGCGGCCGGAAACAACACGTGTGCTTTCGTTAGACGTTCCGACCCGCCGCCACATGCCCGACGCCGTGATGTTGCCGGAGCTATTCCGGAAGAACGGATACCACACAAGCCAGTCCGGGAAGATATTCCATACGGGGCCTGAGCACGAAGACCCGCGCTCCTGGGACACGATGCATATCGACAACGGCAAGAACCCGCCGGTCACCGAGGCGATCCGGTACGACACGCTGCCGAAGCCTCGCAATCATTCGATGACCTGGATGGAGTTGCGCACACCGGAGGAGCAGACGCCCGACGCGATCGCGGCCGCGAAAGCGTCGGAGTCGATCCGGCACGCGGTGCGAACAGGCAGGCCGTTTTTCGCCGCCGTTGGGTTCCGAAGGCCGCACTCGCCCTACGCGGTGCCGAAGCGGTACTTCGACCTGTACGATCCGCCTTCGCTGCCGCTGCCCGACCCCGCGTCGACGCACCCGCCGGCCGCCCGCTACGAACTGCCTGAAACGAAGCCGTTGACCGCGAAGGAGCAACGCGAATTTCTGGCCGCCTACTATGCCAGCGTTTCCTACGCCGATGCGCAGGCAGGCCGGATCTTTCAGACGCTCGAGGAATTGGACCTGTGGGAAAACACGGTTGTTGTGTTGATCGGCGATCACGGGTACCACAACGGCGACCACGCCATGTGGCACAAGATGACGCTGTTCGAAACCTCCCACCGGGTACCGTTCCTTCTGTATGCTCCGGACGCGAAGGGCAACGGCCGGCGGAGCAAGGGATTGGTGGAACTCCTGGACGTCTATCCGACGCTGGCGGGGCTTTGCGGGCTGACTTCGCCCAGGAATTTGGAAGGCGTGAACCTGCGGCCGTGGCTGGACGACCCGGCGCGGCCGTCGAAACCCGCGGCGTTTGGAATGGTTGGCCGCAACGACGATGGACACGAGTCCCACCACAACCCCACCTATTTCGGCAAGACGATCCGCACGGAGAGCTGGCGCTACACCGAGTGGGACGAAGGCAGGCGGGGCGCCGAACTCTACGACGAGCAGAAGGACCCAGGGGAAACGAAGAACCTGATTGGAGACGCGGCGCACGGACCTGTGATTCAGGAACTCAAGCAGCGTCTGCGCAACAGGCAGTGATAAGATCGCATTCGAGATGTTGACCACGCGACGCCAACTTCTGAAAACCGCCGCACTTTCCGCCGCCGCTGCCCCTTCGGGAAAGGTGCTCAAGAACATGGGATCGGCCGGACCCGGGTTGACCGCACGCATTCGCGCCACGCAGGCGGCGGGCAAGGAATGGGACATCGTCGCGTATTGTCACGAAAAGGGCCTTGGAGCGGCCCACACTTCACTGCCTCGCGACATGAATCCGGCGGGCATCAAGAAGATCCGGGATCAGGTCAACAAGTGGGACATGCGGCTGACGGTGGGCTTGCGCACGCCGAAGTCAAAGGACGACCTGCCGCAGTATGAAGCCGCCGTGAAAGCGTGCGCGGAGATGGACGGCCGCGTAGTGTGTGTCCATGATCCGTTCTCCGGCCGGCGCTACGAGCAGTTCAAGGGCGCCAAGGAATTTCACGTGTTCGACGCCGCGTGCCGCAGAGGCGTGGAGATCGCGGAGCCGGTGCTTCGGAAGTACAAAATGCCCCTGGCTATCGAAAACCACAAAGGGTGGCGTTCCCAGGAGTTGGCCGATTGGGTGCAATCGACTGGCAGCGAGTATGTCGGCGTTTGCCTAGACATGGTGAACAACGTCTCCTTGGTGGAAACACCGATGCAGACGATCGACATCCTGGAACCTTACACGATCTTCGTGAGTTTTAAGGACATCGCAGTGGATTTTTACGATCAGGGGATTCTGCTCTCGGAGGTCGCGTTTGGCGACGGATTGTTCGACCTGCCGGGGTTCGTGGCGCGGATGCAGAAGCGAAACGCGAAAATGCTCTTTCAGCTTGAGATGTTAACGCGTGATCCGCTGAAGGTCCCGATTTTCACCGAGCAGTATTGGAAGATCTACGACGAGAAGTCTCCGGTTCCGCCACGGGATCTGGCGATGCTGGTGGAGTGGGTTCGAAAGAATCCGCCGCCCAAGCCGTTGCCGAAAACGTCCGGTCTGTCGCCGGCGCAAGTTTTGGCGCTGGAGGACGAATTGAACGACCGCTCAATTGCGTTCGCGCGCGCCAAAATGCCGACGCTTTGTTAGTTGACGCTATAAAATGAAAGACCGGGAAGGGGAGAGCTTCCCGGTCTTTCCGTTCTTGGCGGACGTTGCTTAGGAGCCTTGAGCAGCGGCGGAGCCCATCGAGCTGGCAACCTTGCTGAAAATCTGGCTAATGTTTTCCGAAACACCGGGCATGATGGCGCCCGCGGCGACTGCCACGAACCCGGCCATCAATGCGTACTCAATGAGATCCTGTCCCTTGGTGTCTTTCCACACCTGGATTTGAACCAGGATCGCCTGAATGCTCTTCATATCTCTATTCCTCTCGTACTATTCTCCAGCAGTGACCTGCTAGTTCGATGTTACGGCTGTACGACAGGCATTGGAGTAGGGAAAAACCCTCAATTCGCCGGGAAAATTAGCCGAGGAACCAGTACCGACTCGGGTCAATTAACGAGGGACCGCAACGCCGTGTGTCCCGGTCCCAACCTCTGGCAAGAAGTAGAATACCGCACCCAGGATGGCGTAAACAGCGAGCATTTGAACGCCCTCCATCCAGTTCGACTCCCCGTCGTTTGAAACTTGGGCGCAGATGAAGACGCTGATCGTCACAGCCAGCACTTCGGCCGGGGTGAAGACCAGGTTCATGGGATGCGGTCCTACAAAGTAGCTGGTGATCACGAGAAATGGCGCAACGAACAAGGCGATTTGAATGCTGGAGCCGATGGCGATGCCCATCGAAAGATCCATCCGGTTTTTGCGGGCGACGAGGATTGCCGTGGAGTGCTCGGCCGCGTTGCCGATGATCGCGACGACGATCACACCGACAAACACGCTCGACATTCCGAAACTGTGCGCCGCGTGTTCCACCGAGGCGACGAGAATTTCGGAGATCCAGGCGATCATGGCTGTCGCGCCGGCCAGGACCGCGGACGACTTTCCAACGCTCCAGGGCTGCGCCTCCCCGCCGTGCGCTTCGCCGGCTTCGCCGCCGAACAACTGTTTGTGGGTGACGAGTGAAAAGACCAGACTCAGGACGTAGACCAGCAGAAGGATGCCGGAGATCTCCAAACTCAGGCCGCCCTCCACACTCGCGCCAGCAGGACCGGCCAGATAATGAAATGCCGCCGGCAGTATGAGCGAGAACGCGGCCAGCATTAGCATGGTGGCCTGATTCTGGGCGATCATCCGGTTGTAGGTCTGCGTCTTGAACTTCAAGCCGCCCGCTAGCATCGACAGACCGGCGACGAGCAGCACATTTCCGATGATCGAGCCGGTGAGCGACGCCTTAACGACCTCATGCAGGCCGCTTCGCAGCGCCGCGAGGGCGATAATCAACTCGGCGGCGTTGCCAAAGGTGGCGTTGAGGAGTCCACCGATGGTCTCCCCTGTGTGATGCGCAAGGTTTTCGGTTCCCTTCCCCATCCAGCCGGCAAGCGGGAGGATGGCGAGGCACGCGCAGATGAATGTCGCCGTATGCTCATCCTTCCTCGCATAGTGAAGCCATGCGGAGATGGGAATAAACACGAGGAACCAGTTCAGCGAAGGTTTCAAAATCGCAGGCATTCAATAAAGACTCAACCGGCTGAAGCCGCCTTCTTTTTTTTCGAGGCGGATTTGCGCTTCTTTCCAGGGACAATCGGCTCGGTGCGCTCTCCCCAGCGGCCCAGTTGGTATACCCGCTCATAGCCCGCGTCCAGATTTGAAATTGTCACTTTCACGCCACCGCTTGGACCGCATTGGTACTCTTCCCGAACACTCTGATTCTGCCAAGTGTGATAGACGGGCAACGTCTCGAGCGAATGCAGAGTGTTGAGCGAGGGATCGAACGGAAAATGAATCTCGTCCCAGACGGTGATGTCTCCGGCCGGCTGGCCATCGGCCGACAGTTGGCTGCACTCCAGATATCGAAAGTGGCCAATGTTGTGAACGGCGACGTAGTCGCGCGTTTGGCGGAGAGGCGGTTCGCCGGTAGCGGGCAGGGCGGCACCCTTGGCAAATAGGGGATCGAAGCGCATGCGGCTGCCGCCTTCGGCCTCGCGCCACACGCCAAAGTACCTGGTGAACTGGTCGCGCAGGACGTAGCCAGCCGCCTCGCCGGCTTGAATTGCGAGACCGATCGCGGTTGCCGCCCTGGTATATGGCGACCGCTTCACCTTTGCCCTGTAGCGTTCGCGGAGCATGCGGCCAACGAGCGGCAACTCGCTGCCGCCACCCGTCACGTAGATCGCTTCTAAACCTAGCGCTCGCTCCGCGAGATCGTCGACGGCGTGAAAAGTCTCATGGATGAGCGCCTCGGCCCGGTAGTAGTATTCCGCGACTGGAATCGGAACCTGCGGGAAACCGGCTCGCACACACTCCAGATCCATGGCTATGCGGCGAGAGTTTGGGTTGAGCGATTCCTTCTTGCGCCGGGCTTCCTCCACAAGACGAAACCACTCGGCCTGTGTCAACGATTCGCTGTCGATGCCGGCCGCATAAAGAGCGGCCTCCGCCAGCAGATGATCGAAGTCGTCGCCGCCCAATGCGGGAAGTCCCTCGCTAGCTATGACGGCATGGGACTTCCGGTCGAGTTCAACGAGCGTAGCATCGAACGTTCCGCCACCTAAGTCGTAGACAAGGATCTCATCCTTCTTCGTAGCGCGGTCGCGATGCGTGTGGCCGTATTCGATAGACGCCGCGGAGGGCTCGTTCAGAAGGCCGATAACATCGAAGCCAGCCTGGCGAAACGCTTCGACCGTCAGAAACCGCTGGTTCGAATTGGCGCTGGCAGGCACTCCGAGCATGACCTCCAAAGCTTCACCGCCCGGAATTTCCAGATTGGAGTGATCGCGCAATGCATTCATTAGCGACGCGGCCAATTCACTCAGTACGGTGGCGAGTGGAGCTGTGTGACCGGCGATCTCGACCGGAGTCATCGGACCGGCGCCGGGCAAAAATCGCTTGATGCCGCGGACGACCGTCGCATCGGCTTCGTTCTGGGCGCGCCAAGCATCCCAGCCGTAAAGCCGCTGATGGCCCCGTACGCCCACAAGCGGTGGAAACCAGTCGCATGCATCGCCATCGGGCCCCTCAAAAGTCACGACCGGGTAGTTGCCGCGATCGCACGCGGCCACCACAATTCGCGTCGTACCGAAGTCGACACCGAGTCTCATACTTTCAGGATAGCGTCTACCGCCTCCCGAAGAACCAACCAGCCAACAGACCAACCAGCACCCCGCCGCCGCCCACGTACATGAGCATCCGCTTTGCCTCATCGAGAAGGACGTTGTTGAAGACGTTCGACGAGAGGTGAAGCGCTATGACTTTCCACTCTCCATCGACCTTCGCCACGGTAGTCGTCCATTTCGAACTGAGCTTGAAAGGCCCGCGAATCACCGGGAAGTACTCGTCCTCCATCGTTCCGTTGGCGACGGCGACGTCTCCATTGCCAAGAAACCGGGCGTGGCCGTCCAAAGCGGCTTTTGTCGTGTAGCGGGTGATGATGCGATCCTTGCCTTTCACCATGCGGTCATAGTACGCGAGGATCTCAGCAGGTCCGTGCGAGACCTCACCGTTTGCCCAGACGACGGTGGCGTTCGGATCCATCTGCTTGACCATTCGATCCAGACTTTGTTCATTGATACTGGTCTCGACTTCGCTCAGAATTTTCAAGAGCAGCTTCCGGTCTTCGGCATGCGGGTCCGCCATCAGTCCTCCAGACAATGCGATCAATAGTGGTAACAGAAAACGCATGGTCCATGCTAACCGGAAATTCCGCTGCATGGATTTGACTTTTTCGCGACAAGTACTTTTACTTGACAATCCCGCACTTTTTCCGGCGCCGGGGAGGTTTGCGGTTTTGGACACTTTGCGATGACAAACTGGCCCGGTGGCCTTACTCTGTAAAAATGTCACGTTTTCAAAATCGGACCGCCATCGTTACAGGCGGTGCATCCGGGATCGGTCTTGCGATCTCCAGGGGATTGGCCAACGAAGGCGCGTTCGTCGAAATTCTCGACCGTAACCCGGAGGCCATGGCCGCCGCCGTACGCAACATTCCGAACTCCACGGCGCACGATTGCGATGTTACCGATCCGGCCGCCGTGGACAGCGTGATCGCCTCGATTCACGAACGGCGCGGACGCATCCACATTCTGATTAACAACGCCGGCATCGCGCATGTTGGCAACGCACTCACCACAACGGCAGAAGATTTTGCCCGGGTCCAGAAAGTGAACGTGTATGGCCCGGCCAACTGCCTGCGCTCCGCTCTGAAGTTCATGACGGCCAGCGGCGGGGGCTCCATTGTCAATCTGGCATCGTGCGTCAGCGTCATGGCGATCAACGATCGATTCGCGTATTCGACTTCAAAGGGCGCCGTATTGGCGATGACCTACGCCGTGGCAAAAGACTTCCTGGACAAGGGCATCCGCTGCAACGCTCTGCTGCCCGGCCGCGTGCACACGCCGTTTGTCGACGGCTTTATCGCAAAGAACTACCCAGGACGCGAGGCCGAAATGTTCGATAAGCTGTCCAAAGCCCAACCGATCGGGCGAATGGCGCAACCGGAGGAGATCGCACACGCGGCCCTGTTCCTCTGCTCGGACGAAGCTTCGTTCATCACCGGCACGGCGCTCCCTGTCGACGGCGGCACACTGACAATTCGATAAAACATCATGAAACTCATCCGTTTTGGAAACCCCAATCAAGAAAAGCCCGGCCTCCTACTTACGGACGGCCGGCGAATCGACGTCTCCGGCTTCGGATCCGACTACGACGAAGCCTTTTTCGGAGGCGACGGCCTGGAACGACTGAAGGCGTGGGCGGCCGCTAACGCGACAACGGCGCCCACTGTCGATGCCAGTGTCCGCCTCGGCCCCTGCATTGCGCGGCCGTCCAAGATTGTCTGCATCGGCCTGAACTACGCGGATCATGCCAAGGAGTCCGGCATGGACATCCCTAAGGAGCCGATCCTCTTTTTCAAGGCCACATCATCGCTCGTGGGCCCGAACGACAACGTTGTGATCCCGCGAGGATCGGAAAAAACAGACTGGGAGGTGGAACTCGCGGTCATCATCGGCAAGAAGGCGAGCTACGTGAGCGAGGCTAGCGCGCTGAGCCATGTTGCCGGCTATGCGCTCCACAATGACTATTCGGAGAGGGCCTTCCAACTGGAGCGCGGTGGACAGTGGGTAAAGGGCAAGAGCTGCGATACGTTCGCGCCGCTTGGACCGTACCTTGCAACGCCGGACGAAATCGGCGACCCGCACAAGCTGAATCTGTGGCTGAAGGTGAACGGCATCACGCGCCAGAACAGTTCCACGGCGCAGTTGATTTTCAATGTTCCGCAGTTGATCAGCTATGTGAGCAGTTTCATGTCACTGCTACCAGGCGACGTGATCTCGACGGGCACGCCTCCGGGTGTTGGTCTTGGTTTCAAGCCGCCTATCTTCATGAAGCCCGGAGACGTGGTGGAACTGGGTATAGAAGGATTGGGCGAATCCCGGCAGGTAGCCGTGGCCTGGTCGTAAGGCAGGAATGCTTACCGCCCGCCAGCGCTACGCCGTGCTTGTAGCGTCGTTCCTTGGCATTCTCTTCGACGGTTTCGAACTCGGGTTGATGCCCGTGGCTTCGTTGTCGGTTTCGAAGGGATTGCTGGCGAGCGATTTCACGGCGGCGCTGGGCGGGGAGTGGTTCGCGCGCTTTACCGCCGCGCTGATGCTGGGAGCAGCGGTGGGAGGCATCCTCCTGGGAAATCTCGGCGATCAAATTGGCAGAACCCGGGCAATGGGGTGGAGTATTCTTTTCTACTCCCTCTTCGCCACGATGGGCGCATTCGTTACCACGCAGGAACAGATGCTGGTACTGCGGTTTTTCGTCGGGCTGGGAGTCGGGGGTATGTGGCCGAACGGAATGGCACTGGTGTCCGAATGCTGGCCGGAGGCTTCGAAGCCCTTGGTTTCGGGCGTCATGGGAGCGGGGTTGAACATGGGCATTCTGTTGCTCTCCCAGGTGGCGCGTATGAATCCGATCACGCCGGATAATTGGCAGTGGCTGTTTCAAATCTCCGGCCTTCCGGCCGTACTTGGTTTGATCGTTCTGTTCGCCCTTCCCGAATCACCCAAATGGCTCGCCTCTCGGAACGAGACGAAAGCGCCCGTTCCACCGCTGGCCGAACTCTTCCAGCCCGAATTGCTCCGCACGACCTTGAGCGGCATTCTGCTCAGTTCGATTCCGCTGGTTGGCGCGTGGGCGGCGAGCAAATGGATGATCCCGTGGGCCGACAAAGTCGTGGGTACGGCAGACGCGACCTACAAAGCCGCCACGCAGGGCTGGTGGGCAGTTGGCGCGACGTTCGGTAGTTTTTTTGGCGCGCAGCTAGCGGCTTGGCTGGGCCGCCGCCGCAGCTACCTGTCCATTTCGATCGGCGCAACGGCATTGACTGCCGGCCTGTTTCAGTTCACTGCCCCTCTGCAGCCCGGATTCCATGCAGTGGTGTTTGCCCAGGGATTCGTATCGACGCTGTTCTTCGGCTGGCTAGCGCTTTACCTGCCAGAGATTTTCCCGACGCGCGTTCGCGCTTCGGGCGCCGGATTGGCCTATAACTTCGGCCGGTTCGCGACAGCGATCGGAGTACTGGCCGCAGGCCTGCTCTTTGCCGCCTTGGGCGGCGACTACCCCAGGGTGGGGTCGATTTGCGCCATGATCTATGCACTTGGCGTTTTCGCCAGTCTACTGATCCGGGAGCCCGCATGACAAGACGAACCTTTCTGGCATCCGCCGCCGCGGGCGGCGTGCCGCCAAAGCCGAATATTGTGATTTTCCTGGCGGACGATCATGGATGGAATATCGCGGGCTGTTACGGCAACCGGGTAGTGAAGACACCGAATCTGGACCGCTTCGCGACGGAAGGCCTGCGATTCACCGCGATGTTTGCCGGCTCGCCTACTCGCGCGCGATTCTCTATACGGGCCTGCACTCCGCCAGGAATGGGCTTATGGGGAATCACACCGGCTGCCGCGCCGGAGTGAAGTCGATCGCTCACTACTTGAAAGACGCAGGATATCGCGTCGTTCTGGCAAACAAGACGCATATCAGCCGGGATTTCCATTTTGGGTCTCCCGGACCCCCACAGTATACACCAACGCCTCACTCCCGTGCCGGATTTGATCAGAATCCCCTTTCCGAGGGCGGGCCAGTGCCTGCGGATGGCTTCTTT
>Ga0194122_10004227_pt1 | contig 14149 bp, 11 predicted proteins | sample TA2MahCa10mmetaG_FD_155487 | JGI IMG/M metagenome (GOLD analysis project Ga0194122, IMG submission 155487) | Freshwater microbial communities from Lake Tanganyika, Tanzania - TA2015021 Mahale Deep Cast 10m | ecosystem: Environmental > Aquatic > Freshwater > Lake | place: Tanzania: Lake... | reverse complement strand
TGCTCAGATATCTAAATGGTCAGGTGGTATTGGTTTACATGTTTCAAATATAAGAGGTAAGAATAGTTTAATTAAAGGTACTAATGGAAAATCAAATGGTTTAGTTCCATTTTTAAGAGTTTTTAATGATATAGCAAGATGGATTGATCAAGGTGGTAGAAGACCTGGATCTATTGCCATTTATTTGGAACCACATCATCCTGATATTTTTGAATTCTTAGATTTAAGAAAAAATTTTGGTTCTGAAACAGAACGTGCAAGAGATTTATTTTTAGCTTTATGGATTAGTGATTTATTCATGAAACAAGTAGAATCAGATGGTGATTGGTATTTATTGAGTGCTGATAATTGTCCAAATTTAAATGAAGTATATGGAGATGATTATGATAAATTATATTGGGAATATGTAAATCAAAATAAATTCAGAAGTAAGGTTAAAGCAAGAAAATTATGGTCACATATATTAGAATCTCAAATTGAAACTGGTATGCCATATATTGCTTACAAAGATGCTATTAATCAAAAATGTAACCAAAAAAATTTAGGAACAATCAAGTCATCAAATTTATGTTGTGAAGTGACTGAATTTTCCAATCATGATGAATATGCAGTTTGTAATTTAGCATCTATAGCTTTAAAACCATTTATTGATTCTTGGAAACCTACTGAAGGAGATGAATGGATAATTTATACAAAACCAAATTGTAAATTCTGTAATTTTGCCAAAACCTATTTTAAAAATAATAAAATTACTTATTCAGAAGTTGATTTTAATAAAGAATCATTACAAAATTTAAAAGATTTATTAAGATTAAATAGAATTACTTTTCCACAAATATTTATTAAAAATAATAATAAATTAAAAAGTATTGGTGGATGGTCTGATTTGTATAAATACACTGCAGGAATATTTGATTATGAAAAATTATATCAAGTTGCTTATTTAGCTACTATTAACTTAAATCAAGTGATTGATATCAATTATTATCCTGTTCCACAAACTAAAATATCAAATATGAAGCATCGTCCAATTGGATTAGGTATTCAAGGTTTAGCTGATGCACTTGTATTAATGAGAATACCTTTTGATTCAGATGAAGCAGTTAATTTTAATTCTAAATTTATGGAAACTATATATTTGGCTTCTATGACAGCATCAAATGATATAGCTATTGAAAGATACGAAGGTATGAAAACATTAGTTGAGTATTTTAAAAATAAACCAATACCTGATTTTTATTCTGATTCTTATGATAATTCTGAAATAAATGAATTATATCATAAACTTAAACCAAATAAATGGGAAATAAATAGAAATTTAGAATTAACAACATTAGGTTCATACAGTTCATTTGATGGTTCTCCATTGTCAAATGGTTTATTTCAATTTGATTTGTGGAATAAAGAACCACTTGAAAAAGAAAAATGGTCTAATTTAAGAGATAAAGTAATTAAATATGGTACAAGAAATAGTTTATTAACAGCTTTAATGCCAACAGCATCAACAAGTCAAATTTTAGGAAATAATGAATGTTTTGAATTTTTCACCAATAATATTTATACGAGAAAAACTCATGCTGGAGATTTTGTTTTGGTTAACAAATATTTAGTTAATGATTTAGTTAGTGTTGGTCTATGGTCCAAAGATTTAAAAGATAAAATAATTGCTAATAATGGATCAGTTCAACAATTTGATAATTTACCACCTGAATTTAAATCAATTTATAAAACTATGTGGGAATTAAAACAAATATGGGTTTTAAAAGCTGCAGAAGCTAGAGGTCCATTTGTTGATCAAACTCAATCAATGAATATTTTCATGGGAGAGCCTGATTTTCAAAGACTTGGTTCATCTCATTTTTGGGGATGGAAACATGGATTAAAAACAGGTATGTACTATTTAAGAACTAAACCTTCAATGGATGCTATCAAATTTACTATTGATCCTAATTTAATTAAAAAAAATGATATAGGAGATTGCCTCAATTGTTCAGCTTAAAAAAATTGAAATTTAAAAATTCTAATTTAAATTATGTCTAATAAGATGCCGTCCAAACGTTCTAATTCTAATTATACTGGTCTCATTACCAAAGAAGGTAAGGAGGAAGATTATGCAATTGCCAAACTGCCTGCTGGAAACTCTCAATATAGAGTAATTTCAACAGAAACTGGTAATGAAGTTACAGCAACAATTCGCGGGAGTCTGCGAAGAGGAAAAGACAACAAAGTTGTTCCTGGAAAGTTGGTGTTGCTTCAACTCGATGAATCATCAACGAAAGAAAAGTGGTTCATCACACATGTCTATTCTGAAGATGATGTCAGACGACTTCGTAAGTCAGGAGAAGTTGTTGATGTCAAGGAAAAAGAAGTGAGCAATGTTGTATTTGTTGATGATAGTGCTCCAGTAGTTTCCAACAACCAAGAGTCTGACGATGAAGGTGATCAAGCAGGTTTCATCGATGGTATTTGATTTATATTGGTGAAAGATTTTATAAGAAAATCAGTTACTTTAGTACTTGTATCTTCTGTCATATGATTATCTGATATTTTTTTAGAGTCAATACCAATTTGTTCCAAATATTCAATTCTTTTTAAATTAATTTTATTAGAATAATTTCTAATGTATTCACTAAATTTTAAATCAAGTTTACTAATTTTATTGATAACTTTATCAACTAAAATTTTTGGACTAACATCAGGATTCTTCATTCTAGTTTCTAAATACCATAAACACCATGCTAAACAAAATCCACCAAAATCTCCTGATTTTTTATTAATTAAATTATTTTCATCAGATACTGTTTGAAAACCAGCAACTGGTAAATAATCGTCTGGTTTAATATATTTTAATCCAGTGTTCCAAGTTAATTCTTCTTCTAGAACTTCATCAATACTTCCATCAAGTTGCATAGTATTACCATAAGGTTCGAATCTTTCAACAGTCATATTTTTAAAATCATAAACAATTAAATTAGCATGCAATACTTTTTCATATATTAAACTTAGGAAAACAGATGCAAATCTTTTATTTCCATTTCTTCTTGTTGCATTTATAATATTATTTAAATATGGATGAATATGATATTCATTTTCATTATGATAAGATATAATCCATGGAAAAATAGGTTCTTTTTTAACAATACTATCTGAAAAAGGAAATGTATCATCAAATGTTATATTTTTTAATTGATATGATTGTAAATTAGGTATAAGTAAATCGGAATAAGTGTCAGATAAATAAATTGAAAATATACCAACATCCTTAAATGTTGCTTGAAATATAGTATAATGAGAATATTCGTCCATAGTTAAATTTATATCATTTTTTGGTTCTTTATATTCATCTAATTTTTCAAATAATTTAATCCATTTTTTATCCTCATGATCTTTTATATCATCTAACACTGATTTAGCAATTTGTAATTTAGATTTTTCAAAAAATTTAGAATAAACATCATAATCTAAATTTGTAATTAAATGAAAAGGAGTTAATTTTTCAATATTAAGGTGATTCCAATCTTCAGATGTTGAATATTTTAATAATTCAAAATCAGGTGAATAATTTATATTTTTTATTTTTTCAGCTGATACTACTTGTTTCATTCTATTCATTCTAATATAAAATAAAGTATGTAATGGATTATCTAAAAATTTATTATTTTTTTTTAAAAATTCGGAATTAATTTTATTCAATTCATTGATAATTATCTTTGAAAGTTTAAATTGATTATTCAAAATATCAGTAACTAATGATAATAATAGCGGATTATCAGTATGATAGAAAGTATGATAATCAATATCTGTATTTCTTTTAATTAAATATTTTATTAATTCTTCATCATTATTATTAATAGCTAGTAATAATAAACCTCCTGATGTATCATCTTTTAAGTTTAATTCTTGATCTGTAAATTTATCAAGAATTTTAATTAATTCATCTTTTTTTAAATTAATATTTCTAATAATTACAAATAAATATTGATATTTATTTTTTGGTTTAATTTTTATTAAACTAATAAATTCATTTAATTTTTTATAATTTAAATTAATTAAAATATTATTAAAAATTATATAATCTATCTTTGTACCCTTAATTAATAAATCTTCCCAATCTAAATTAGGATATTTTTTAATTAAATTATTAAATTCTTCAAATTCAAGAAATGCAGTAAATGCTTCATTTGAATTATTTCGATTGTAAATATATTCTGAATAATTTTCAATTAAATAAAATAATATTTCTATTTGATTTTCTTTAGCAGCAATGTGGAAAGCATTTAACCCATCATTATTTTCTAAATAAACAGGAAATTTTTCTAATTTTAAAGCATCTAAATTACCAATACTAACCAAATAATGAAATAAATAATTTGAATTAAAAATTGGTTTATCTAATGAAAACTCTTTTAGTTGTTGTTTATTTTTAATATTTATAATTTTCTTAAAATCTATTTTCATATAATTAATCATAGGTAGAAAAAATTTAATAATTGTCAAATGCTAGAGTTTTTACACTTTTTTCATTTCAAACATTAATTTTTAGTCAATATGATATATGTTTAAAGAATTTATTTTTAGTTATAATATAATTATGTATAAACGATTATTTATTAATGTAAAAAAAATTATACCAAAAATTTCTGAGACCGAAATTATTGCATTAAAATCAGGTGGTGTTTCAATAGATAGAGAGATTTTTAAAGGTAGGGTAAATTATAAAAATTTATTTAATTATAAAAATATTAATAAAATAAATGAATATGAAAAAGTTTTTATTAAATCTACAAATGAATTGTTAAAACAATTCGGACAAGATAATATATATCCAAATAAAGAAATTACTAGAATTATGAATTACTTAGGAAAAAATGGATTTTTAAGTATGATAATTGATAAAAAATATAATGGTAATAGAATTTCTATTTCAGCACAATCTAAAGTATTATCAATTATTTCATCTTATAACCCATCTTTGGGAGTAGCTACAATGGTTCCAAATTCACTTGGACCAGCAGAACTTTTACAACATTATGGCACAGAAAAACAAAAAAACTATTACTTACCAAAATTAGCAAATGGTGATTTTATACCCTGTTTTGGATTAACAGGTCCAAACAATGGCAGTGATGCTGTTGGAGAAATAGATGAAGGAATTGTTGAATTAGTAGATGGAAAAATTAAAATTAAAATTACTTTGAATAAACGTTATATTACATTAGCACCTATTTCAAATTTAATAGGTATTGCATTCAAGTTAAAGGATCCAAATAAACTATTAAATAGTAAAAAAGAAGGAATTACAGTTGCATTAGTAGAAAATACAGAAAAAGGATTAGTTCAAAATACTTATCATAATCCAAATAATGCTGGTTTTCCAAATGGCACTATAAAAGGAACGATTTTTATAGACACAGAGAAAGTAATTGGTGGAGAAAATAATATAGGTGAAGGTTGGAAAATGTTAATGGAATGTTTAGCTGTTGGAAGAGGTGTTAGTTTGCCCGCATCAGCAAATGGTTCATCTAAATATATTACGCTATGTATTATGAACTATATAAATATTCGAAATCAATTCAATATGCCTATTGGAAACATGGAAGCAGTAAGAGAAAAATTTATTGATATGTTCATAAATACTTGGATTATTCATACTAGTGTTAAATTTACAAATAATATATTAGATTCAGGTTCAACTCCTTCAGTTATAACAGCAATTATGAAGCAACAAACTACTGAACGTGCAAGAAATATATTAAACAACGGAATGGATATATATTCCGGAAGTGGAATATGTCTTGGTAAAAATAATTTTTTCACCAAATTTTACAACTCATCACCGGTTGGGATTACAGTTGAAGGTTCAAATACATTAACAAGAGGATTAATAATATTTGGTCAAGGATTAAATAAAAGTCATCCTTACATTTTTCCAATTTTTCAAAGTATTCAAGATGATAATAATAAATCATTTAATGATAATATAAATTTATTGGTAAAAGAAATAATATATAATTATTTACATTTAATAAATCCATTTAATTTAATACCAAAAAATCCAGAACAGCAGTTAGATTATTTAACATTAAAATTTAGTATTCTTTCAAATTTTATTGCACTATTAGGAGGAAAAATAAAATCAAAACAAATGATTTCTGGTAATATGGCAGATTTATTATCAAATATTTATCTAGGTTATAGTTTAGTTTGGTATCATCATCATTATTTACAAAATAATGAATTAAAAAATTATTGTATAAATAATTTGAATAATGATATTGAATATAAAATGAACCTAATTATTGATAATTATCCAACACCTATTTTGAAATTTCTATTGTTACCCCTAAAAAATACCATAAAATATCCTAATCTCGAAAATAAAAATAAAATATATTCCCTTGTAAGTAATGATGAAAATTTAATAAATTTATTAAAAGAAGATATTTATTATGATAACACAATATTAGAAAAAATGGAAAAATTAAGAAAGATGAAAAAAGATAATCCAGAATACAATAAATTATATCAAGATATAATCAGTGTTGGTGAATTTAATATAGAAAAAAATGGTAATTGTACCCTTGAAACTTAATTTTTTTGAACTGAAATAAAAAAATTGAACAGTTCAGTTATTATTTTAAAAATACCTATTCTAATGTCTACATCAGTTGATACAGAAGATGAAAAAGAAATTAAATACGGTGTTTCAAAATATAAAAATATTATGGGAATTACCTGCTACATGAATTCAATACTACATATTCTACAACAAATTCCAATATTTACTGAATATATATCTCAAGCTAAATTTAAAGATTCTGTAATAAAAAAAATAGAAAATCAATTAAGGTCAAACCAATTTAATAATCTAGAATCAGAATATCTTGCAAAAGAAGAACTTTTGAAAAAATATGTTATATTTGAATTATTTAAATTATTTAAAATTAGTCTAGAAAATGAAGATACTGTAATAACCCCAACATCATTTAAGAGTTTAATAGGTACTAAAAATGATATGTGGAATGAATTAAATCATCAAGATTCACAAGAATTTTTTACTTTTTTAATTAGTCAATTAGAGGAAGAAGTAGGAATGAAATCTGTATTCTTACCGGGATTTAATTATAAAGATTTTATAACGATGAATATTAATGAATCTCTAAAAAATATAATTGCTACCGAATCATGTAATAGATTTCAATCAAGAGAATATTCACCTCTTAAAAATTTATTTGATGGTTTAAGTGAATTTAATAATAGATGTATGTGTTGTAATAATAAAAGTATTCGATATGAACCATTTGTAACATTAGCATTATCTGTACCTATTAAAAATAGTCAAGATATGACTAAAACATTTAGTATATATGATTGTCTTGATCATCTTATTAAAGAAGAACAATTGGATGATGATAATAAAATGAACTGTGAAATGTGTGGATTAAATAATAGAGCTCATTCGCAATCTTTACTTTGGAAAACGCCAAAAATTTTGGTTCTTCATATTAAAAGATTTTTAGTAAATTCGTATGGTGTACCATCTCAAAAAATAACTAATGATGTTCAATATCCTATAACTAATTTTGATCTAGAAAAATATTTTGATCCAACGAGTCCATATAAAAATAGTAGTAAATATGATTTAGTTGGAATTAATATTCATCAAGCTTCTGGTTATGGTGGAAATATAAATTCAGGACATTATACTTCTATGGTTAAAAATATAATGAACAATAATTGGTATTTGTATAATGATGCAAATAAAATAAAACAAGTTTATACAAAAGAATTTTTACAAGATAGAGATGCTTATCTACTATTTTATTATCGTCATGATTAAAAAATAGTAATTATTTGATAGTTTTTGATTTTATTTATATTATAATTGAATTCATTAAATTCACTTAAATCATAATTATTTGGTAATTTAAAAAATATAATTTTACTATTAATTTTTTTAACAATTTCTATTAATGATAAATCTCCTAATTTAAATCTAATGCTTTTTTTATATTTATAATCAGGACCTCCCCATGGTGGATCAAAAAAATATGCTGAACATTCTAAATTTAATTTATTTAAACAAGAATCATTAATTAAAATTACATTTGATAAATCATATACTTTAACATTATTGTCTAATATGTTATACCTGTTTATACATAATTCTATCGATATTACATTTTTAAAGTTTCTGCCAAATGATATAGTATTACCACCTATACCAGCAGTTGCATCACATAAAGTTATTTCATTTCCTAATAAATCTTTAATTAAAGATGATATTTCATCAGCTTCATTAGGTAATGTAATTGAATATAATCCTTCTGAATCATAAGATAATAAATTATATTTTTCAGTATGTGGAAATATTTTTTTAATAATATTTAAATCCATAAATTATAATTAATAAAGTTTATGTTTTTAAGTAGTATATTTTTTAATTTCTCTGATCATGTTTGATTCAAATTCTGGAATATTTTCAAAGGGTTTATCTACCTCCAAATTTAATGGGATTCCTATATCAGTAAAATTGTAATTTTTGTCTAATATAACCCAATATTCGCTATTTTCATCTGTTTCATAATTACAAGCTTGTAAAATATTGTTGTGATTTTTTATTGTTTTTTTAATATCTTTACTCTTTTTAATTACATCCATAAATACACAAATGTTATATAATTGTGAAGAGGTCAAATCTAATTTTTCATTTGTAAGTAATAAACCAAATAATTCTTCTTCTGATGAAGTTAAATTTAATTTTAAATCGATATACATTACTATATAATAGACATTTATATTTTATATATCTTAATTATAAATTATGATAAAGAAATAAACGTATTTTATAAAAATTGAAATAAATATTAATATTTAAAATATTATACTAGTTAATGAATCAGAATATTATTAATGAGTTTGAAAAATTAGTTAATTTTATGCAACTTGAAATTGATAAATCTAAGGAAAAAAAAAATCAAAAAGAAATAATTGCAAATACATTTAGACTTAAACAAATTAAAAATGCTCTTGGTACAATTAAAAAATATCCAAAAAATTTAACAGTCGATAATTTAAATGATTTTTATGAATTACCTGGAATTGGAAAAGGAACTATTGATAGAATTACTGAAATATTAAATAAAGGTAAACTTGAAGAATTAAAAAATTTTAAAGATACCAGAAATAAAGACAAAAAAGCAATTGAAGAATTAGAATCAGTTGTAGGTATTGGACGATCTACAGCACTAGAATTTATTAAACAAGGAATTAAATCGGTTGATGAATTAAAGAATAAAATTGCTTCTAAAGAAATAGAAGTAAATGAAAAGATTTTATTAGGAATTAAATATTATGGTAAATTTCAAGGAAATATTCCAAGAGAAGAAATTGAGAAAGTAAAAAAAATACTTAATAAAATAATCGATAAAATGAATAAATATTATCATTTAGATGAAACAAACAAATATATTTTTGAAATATGTGGATCTTTTAGGAGAGAAAAACCAACAAGTGGTGATATTGATGTTCTTATTTCGAAATTAGATAGTATTTCAGATTTTCAAGATGATATTAATCATTTAGAAAGATTTGTTATAAGATTAAAAAAACCTATCAAATCAAATGATAATCAACCATTATTGACTGATGATATTACCGATAAAAATTACGAAACTAAATATATGGGATTTGCTAAATATAAAAATAATCCATTTAGAAGAATAGATATTAGATATGTTGATTACGATGTTTATCCTTCGGCTCTATTATATTTTACTGGTTCAGCTGAATTAAATTTAAAAATGAGAAAAGTAGCTAAATCAATGAAATTAAAATTATCTGAATATGGTTTAACAAAAGAAGATGGTACTAAATTAAAAATACAATCAGAATATGATATATTTAAAATTCTAAAAATAGAATATCTCGCTCCGAGATTAAGATAAATTATTTATTTTTTATAAAATGACAAGATTCCCATTCAGCTTCAGTTAAATATAGACATTTAGTTCTCAATTCTAGTTCCATATGCCCAATTACAAAACTTAATGTGTTAATTGTTTTTAAAATTTCTTTATTATGTAACACAAAATTATTTTTTGCATTAATATAATTAATTAATATTTTTAAATCAGCTGATACCATATTGTGAACATAATGATCTTGATAACATAAATTTTTGGTTTTTATATTGTAATTATATGAACAATTTTCTTGATATGAGCAAAATTTGTATGAACATCTTGAAATTATTATATCATCTTTTATACCTTGTTTTAATTCATTTTGTTTGTCATGATTAATTTCCTTCTGACCAATTCTAATTCTTAATGTTTCACTTAAATTTAATAAAATATTAAGACAATTCTTAAAAAAAATATAATCAATATTTTTATTTTGTAAAGTATATTTTGTTAATAATTTTATTATTTCTAATTCTTTTTGTAAAATATTTAAACTATTAGTTTTCATTAATTCTTCTATAAAATATTTATTTTCACATATTGCTTCAATATCTTTTAATTTATTTTGGTACTCTTTCTCTATTTGATCTATTCTATATTCTACATTTTTTCCTTCTAATTTATTTGATAATTTACTTATAAAATCATTTATTTTTTTTGATTTATTATTTTCAAAGTTATCATTAAATTTATATACATAATCTTTACTCCAGCATAAATCTTGATTCATTTACCTATTAAAATAAAATTATCTTTATATAAATATTTGAATTTTATTCATATTATATAAAGATTTTCTAGATAATATTAATAATGGATAATAAAGTTACTAAAAGATTAGTAAATGATAAAAGATATGAAAGACCAGAAAAAACATATCAAGATAATTTAAGTAATCAGGATATTAAAGATAAATTAAAAGATTATAAAAAAGTTACTGATATTAAAACTGTTTCCATAGGCACTCATATAAGATATTTCACAATTGATCCAAAAACCAAACAAAAAAATTTTAGACTAGGTGGTACATTAAATAAAATTGATCCTGAAGGGAGATTTATTATATTAGGTAATGGTACTCTATCTTGGTCGGTTCAAATTCCAACATCTATATTTTATCAAAAAATGACAGAAAGTGAATTTAAAGAAGAATTAAAAAAAGAATTAAAAAAAGAAATAATGACTGAAGAACAAACTGTACATGAAGATACAGATTTTCTTAAAAAAGAAATAAAAGTTTTAAATAAAAAATTAGATAAATTTAAAGATCTTGAAAATGATTATAAAAAACTATTAAAAATTAATGAAAATTTATCTAACCAAATTAGTAAAATAGAAGAAGAAATTAAAAAGAAAAAAAATAAAAAATAATTATTCTAAAAATTTAATATTTTAAAAAATTTCTTTATAAGATTATATAATGGGCAAACAATCTTCTAATAAAAAATATAGTTTTACAGGTCGTAGATCAATAATTGAAAATAAATCTAATTATTTAAAAAATAATTCTAGTTCTCAATCTTTGTCTGATGGATCAACTACAAATGATATGATAAGCGTTTTAAATTCAGATTCTATAAATAGTAAAAATAGAAATAGACCTCACAAGTCAATAAATCAAATGGAAATGTCTAATTTAAATCAAATATCAGTTCAAGATATGAATCAAATGGCTATGCCAGATATGAATCAAATGGCTATGCCTGGTATGAATCAAATGGTTATACCAGGTATGAATCAAATGGCTATGCCAGGTATGAATCAAATGGCTATGCCAGGTATGAATCAAATGGCTATGCCAGGTATGAATCAAATGGCTATGCCAGGTATGAATCAAATGGCTATACCAGGTATGAATATGATGGGTAATAAATCCAATGTAAATGACATTGATCATTTGATGGTCAACACTTTGGTTCCTATTAATAATCAATCAATGAACTATGATTCAGGGATTGAATATATGAATCAATCTCAAATAGCAAATAATTTGGGAAGTCTTGCTAAATTATCAAACAATTCAATTAAAAACAATCATATGGGTTTTGATTTCAATCAACATCAAAGTAATGTTAACTTGAGTAACTTAGCTAAATTAACATAAAAAAATTGATTAATATATTTTATAATAATATATTAAATAATTAATGGACTTTGTAATTAAAAGACTTTCTAAAGAATTATCAAAATTAAAAGAAGAAGGTGATAAACTTGATGGGATCATAATTGATGATCCACAAAATATTTTAGTATGGAATGCTAGGATTATTGGACCTCCAGATACACCCTATCAAGATGGTATTTTCGAAATACTTCTTAAATTTGATTCAGATTATCCAAAACGTCCACCATCTGTAAAATTTTTAACATCTATGTATCATCCTAATATTTATAGAGATGGAAAAATATGTATAGATATTTTACAAAATGAATGGACACCTGCACAAAATGTACGTACTATATTATATTCAATAAGATCTTTATTGATGGATCCAAATCCATCTTCACCAGCTAACAGGGAAGCAGCAGAGTTATTTAATAAAGATAGAATAGCATATGAAAATAAAGTTAAAGAATTAATTAAAATTAATAAATAATTTATTTAAATAATTGTGTTTTTGGAATTTCTATTAAATCACCAATTACATATACATCATTTTCTAACATTATAAAATTTCCGTTATCATCTTTATCTATTTTACCTACAGGAAAATTCAAATCATAATCATAGACTACACCTGAATCTTCGTAGAACCAATAATAATTTTCTTTAGAATAAGATGTATCATCTATTTTTTGTACAGCTTTTATTTTTCTTACTTTAATCTTAATTCTAGAAGAATCCTTAGCATTTGAACCATTATCTATTTTTAAATCATATTCTAATTTATCTTGATATGCAGGACCTACAGGTTTTTCAAATAATGAATTTTCATTAAATTGAAAACATTTATAGTTTGATCCCATCATATTATGAGCTTTAAATAATTCACAATCTACAGCAGCTTCCTTAACAGCTTCTATGAATGATAACAATAAATTATTTTTTTTTCTTGATATCATTTCCATTTTTTCATCAGTGGTTTCTTTACCACTTTTTCTAACCATTTTATATCTAAAAACATCTACTTTACGTTCTTCCATTGGTAAATCTTTGTGTTGACAGTAACGTAAAGCACGCCCTATAACTTGTTCAATACGTACTTCATTCCAGTATGGTTCTGTTATATGTACTTGTCTAACATTATTCAAGTTAATACCCTCTGAACCTGCTGGAGAAATCATAATTATTTTACAATGTTTTCCATATTTATTTTCACTCATATTAAAAATTTGTTTATTTATTTTTCTAACATCTTTTTCTATTCCTCCATGAAATTCACAATATCTTAATCCATCTTTTAATAATTTTTTATCAGCTTCTAATTTATTCTTATTAAATTCTGAATCCTGTTCAATATTAACAAATCCAAAGAAACTTAAATATACCTTTAATAATTGTAATCCTTCCATGTCAACATAATTTGAATAAATCATAACGGTACCTTTTGTTTTTAGAATATTAAAGATAATTCTTATAAATTTAGGACTTGAATTATACATTGCTTCAAATAATTTACTTTTTTTCTTTTCATTTTCATAAAAATTTGTAAAGCTTCCTTCATATTTATTATGAAAATTTTTAACATCATCACTAATTGTAAAACCATTTTCTTTATCTACTCTTAAAAAATCTTTTAAATATTCTATGAAAGAATTAACATATGTTCTTATAGCTTTCATATATTCTAAAATTTCAGCTTTTGATTTAACAAGTTCATTTTTCTTTTCAATATTTTTACCTTCATTTATTATAACTGCATCAGTTTCTTTTATTTTAAAAGCTCCTGGTCTTGGTCTTTTTTCACCATTAATTTTATCAGATATAGAAGGAAAAACTAAATTACATGCTTGTCTTGTATATGATGCATAAGTAGACATTGAATCACCAACTTTACCGCGACTCATTCTTAATCTGATTTTTTCTTTTTTTTCTTCTATTTCTTCTAAATATTTGTAAACTTCTTCTTGATAACTTTCCATTGGTATATTTAAATAATGAACTGTTTTAGATGCATATTTATCTGGTGTTGCTCCAATATAATAAGAAACTAAACCTAAAGTTCTTCTTTGAAACATATTTT
>Ga0194122_10004226_pt1 | contig 14151 bp, 11 predicted proteins | sample TA2MahCa10mmetaG_FD_155487 | JGI IMG/M metagenome (GOLD analysis project Ga0194122, IMG submission 155487) | Freshwater microbial communities from Lake Tanganyika, Tanzania - TA2015021 Mahale Deep Cast 10m | ecosystem: Environmental > Aquatic > Freshwater > Lake | place: Tanzania: Lake... | reverse complement strand
TCGCTCACTCCTCGGGTGGCAGCACCGCCACGAACTCACCCACCACCCGGAACTCCTCCGGCGTCAACGTCCACTCCTCGAACGTTGGATTCAGCGGAATCATCCGAATCGCTTCGTGCTCCCAGTTGCCGTCCGCGTCGAATCGCTTTTCGCTGCGATAGACCTTCACCGTGTACTGCGCCGTGGCGTCGATCGTACCGAAGCGTTCGATCAGTAGCCGTTTTCCGTTACGGCTGCCCGCCGGCGCCGGCCGGAACAGGCAAAGGCTCCCGTTCGGTATCAACGGCTCCATCGACGCGCCTACAACCCGCGCCGCGAACATGCCAGGCGCCGCGCGTACCCCATCCGGCGGATCGACCGATCCGGTCACGGTGCCCGGCAACTGCTCCTCACTCAGCGCGCCCGCCGCCGCCCGCAACTGCACCACCGGCACCGCGCCAACCTCATTGACGTTCTCGCGGTACAGCCTGCGCAGCCGCGCTTCGGGATCGGAGACCAAGGCCTTCTCCAGATCCGTCACCGCCAGCGTGTTCGAAAATTCACTCAAATACCGCAGCGTCGTGGCGCCGCCTTTTTCGCCGGCCCACGTCCGGATCGAGGCCTCCAACTCGCTTAGCACGTCGGACTCCTCGCCGAACGAATCCCACTCACGCCGCAGCTTCAGGAACAGCCTGTCCGTCTCTAAGTCGAGCAATACTACGCCCGCATTCTCCGGCCTACGCCCCGGCAGCCGCACTTGCAGGAACAAGTACTCGACCGGCCGCATCTCCAGAGTTTCCCCCATCATCTCCTCATCGCCCCACTCTACTTCTTCTTTACGTCGGGCGCGAAGGGATAGTATCCTTTTCGAGCGCGCACCGTAACGTTCGGCAGGTTTACCTCCACGCGGATATTCCGCAATACCTTTGATTGGTCCGCGGAGTCGGGCGAATAGCGAATAATGTACTGCGTCGTCACCTCGCCGGCCGTGTCCGATACCGCGCGGAACATGCCCTTGGCGATCTCGGAGGCATAGCCGCCTGTGCCGACCTTCAGCGCGTAGTTGCCTTCGTCCGAGGGCGTCGACAGATAGCCCGATACGTCTTTGTATAGCCCTTGCAAAGGATACACGACGCGCCCGCCGGTCTCTTCGGTCAAACGCGTCAGGTTCTTCTCGCCTTCGCTATTGAATCCGAACGCGACCGTCGACACGCCGTACACCGTCACCAGATTGCGCTGCGCAATCTCCACGACCTCTTCCAGCGTCTTTTTAGACGAGTTGTCGTGTCCATCGCCAATAATTACAATTACGCGCCGGGGCTCCAGCGGCTCCCCCTTCACCAGCGAGCGCGACGTGCACGCGGTGTAGATCGCGTCATACAGCGCCGCACCGCCGCCCGGCTTCAGCTTCCGGATCTTGTCGGTGATCTTCGATGAGTCGTTCGTCGTATTTACCGCCAGTTCCGCGTCGTTCCCGTATGTGATCAGGTATCCGCTAAACCGCTTGTCACCGTCCGGCAGCAGCGCCAGAGCCAGCTCGATGGAGGACTCTTGATAGTTCTTCCAGTGCAACCGGCTCGCGTTCGACAGGTCGAGCAAAAATCCAACTACCACCGGTTGCTGCCGCTCTCGCGAGAAGTAGCTGATTTTTTGTTCGCGACCTTCGTCGTAGATCTTGAAGTCCTTTTCCTCCAAGTCGGATACGAACCGGCCTTTGGAGTCGGTTACCGTGATAGGCACCACGACTTCGGTTACCGACACGTTCAACGGCTGCTGTGCCATGGCAATCGAACCGGCCACGCAAAGTACGGACAGAATACGTCGCATATATAAATTATAAAGGCCGCGGAGGGATCCGCGGCCTTCGGCTTTGTAACGTTTCAAAAAGGCTCAGTTTTCCGGAGCCGCGCTCGGCCGTTTCTTCAGCGTCGGCCTCTCGTCTTCGTCTTCCTTCGGCTTCTTGCCGTCCTCGTCCGGATCCACAGGTCCTGTACCCGAGCCCGGCGCGCGCCGCAACCGCGGACGGTTCGCGTCTTCCTTGTCATCCACCTTGCGCCGGTTCAGCAACGACGCCAACCGGTTCTTCACGTCGTGAAATTCCGAGGTTGTCACTACGTACTCCGGCTTCGCTTCCAGCAGTTCCTGAATGTTCTTCTGCGCCGTTTCAATGCGGTCGTCGGTCAGCGGGTGCGAGGAAAACACCTTCGCCATCGTTCCCGGCTTGCGCTTTTCCAGCGATTGCAGTTTTTCGAAGAAGTCCACGAACGCCGAGGGATCGTAGCCCGCCTTGTAGAGATACTGCAACCCCAACAAATCCGCCTCGCGCTCAAAACCGCGGGAAAACGCCAGGAATCCCATCGGGATCAGCACGCTCGCGCCCTGCCGGATTCCATAGCCGGCCCAACCGCCCATGAAGATCAGCGGGATCGAGGCGATGTTGGCGATCTGCCCGCGCGTGGCCTGCCGCGTGCCGTGCCGTGCCGCGATGTGTGCGATTTCGTGCGCCATCACGCCGGCCAACTCGGCCTCGCTCTCCGCCTTCAGAACCAATCCGGTGTTGACGAAGAAGAAGCCGCCCGGCAGCGCGAACGCATTCACTTCCTCCGAGTCGATGACCTTGATCGTCACCGGCACCTTCGTGTCCGAGTTCCGCACCAGGTTCTGGCCTACGCGGTTCACGTATTCGGCGATCACCGGGTCGTCGACGATCTTCGCCTGGCGCTCAATCTCCTGCGCCAAACCCTTGCCCAAACCGATCTCCTTTTCGATGGAGTAGAAGTTCACGCCTTTGCCGACGTCGCGTTCGCCGATTGCCTCGACATCCTTCTTTTCCGGCTTTTTCTTGTTATTCTTCGGCTTCGCGGCCGGTTCCTTGGTTTTTTCGGTCGAAGCCTGTTGGTCGGCGAAACTGATCCCGACGGTCAGCGCACCGGCGATAATCAAGCGGAAAAGCTGTCGCATGAGGACTCCTTCCAGTCGCCCTTATTATAGCTCGGGCTCATATCGTGGTACGCATAGGAGAGAGGATCGGTTTCGAATTTGATCGCCCCACCCCTTTGGGAACGCCACCGCGCCAATTTTCCTGTAACGGACAACCTTGTCTATCTGAACCACGCCGCCGTTTCGCCACTCAGCAAGCCGGCGGCGGACGCCATGCGCTGGCTCGCCACCGACGGCGAACAGTGGGGCTCCCATCACTACCCCAAGTGGCTGGCCTGCTACGACGAACTCCGTGTCCAGACCGCGCGGATGATCCACGCCGAGCCCTCTGAAATCGCCATCGTCAAGAACACCTCCGAAGGTATCGCCACTATCGCGCTCGGCATCGATTGGCGTCCAGGCGACCGCATTGTGGCGTTTGAAGGCGAATTTCCCGCCAACCAGTACCCCTGGCAGCGCCTGGCTTCGAAGGGCGTTTCGATTTCCTGGCTCAAGGTTGATGCCCCGCTCGACGAAATCGACTCCGCCGCCGCCGGCGCCCGTCTCCTGGCCATCTCCTACGTCCAGTTCCTGTCCGGCTACCGCGCCAACCTGGAGGCGCTCGGCGAGATTTGCCACCGCCGGGGCGTGTTCTTCTTCGTCGACGCCATTCAGGGCCTCGGTGTCTTCCCCTTCGATGTCCGGAAGTTTCGTATCCACGCGGCCGCGGCCGACGGTCATAAGTGGCTCACCGGCCCGGAGGGCTGCGGGGTTCTCTACGTCCAGCGGGACAGGCAGGACGAAATCGAGCCCGTCGAGTTCGGTTGGACGAATGCCGCGTCCTATTCCGACTACGGCAGCCGCGACATGACCCTGCGCTCCGATGCCGGCCGCTACGAGCCGGGTACCCTCAACACCATTGGTTGCTTTGGTTTGGAGGCGGCCTTCCGGTATCTGAACGAAACCGGCACTGGCGAAATCGGCCAGGCCGTCCTGGCGTTGGCCGACCAGGCGGCCGAGGGAGCCCAGACGAAGGGGTACGAACTCATGATCCCGCGCACCCCCGAATCCGCAGCTGGGATCGTCTCCATGCGCCATCGGTCTCTGGATTGCCGAGTTATCCACGCGAGCCTGAAGGCGAAGGGCTTTATCACGGCCCCCCGTGCGGGCTGGCTCCGCGTCTCGCCGCACTTCTACATAAGCCCAGCCGAAATCGACGCGTTCGTCGCCGCGTTGCCGGCGTGACTTCAGCCAACAACCTCCCGTCGGTTTTCGAAGCGTCGTCTAGTTCACGGGGACCCGCTTTTGCGTTCCTTTGCACGATCTATCCGGCGATGCGAACGTCCGGAGGCCACCGTCGCCGTGTATCCGGAGGCGCTGAAGTCCGCGCTCACTCGGGAATGCCCTTGGAGCGCGGAGTTCAGCCTCCGGCTGTGCGCTTCCGCCGCGGGCCTCTGCAACGCGGCCGGCTGGATGGCCCGCGCGGCGAACGGTTTGGTCCACGATTCCGGCTAGTATTCGCGGCCGTAGGTGAAGGTGCCGCCCAGATGCGAGAACAGCACGCGAAGTTTCGAGGACGCGCCGTATTTGAGGTCCGCCTCGAGAGCGAGCGACGGCCACAGCGTTTCGAACACCCAGCCGGGAGCGGCGGACGTCCTGCGCGCCAGGCGCACCGCACCAAACCCGGCTTTGTACACGATCGAGGGCGGTTTGAAATTCAAGGGATCGTTATCGATTCGGCAGCCATAGATCCCATTCTCCGATGTGACCGGTATAGGGTTCAGCCACGCGCCGGCGGCAGCGTCGCCGACGAGCATGGAAATACCCGTGGTGCTCTGGGTACAAAAATAGGTACCGGGATGTGTGGAGGACAGGTCGGGGATTCCAACGGCTCCCATAAAACGCAGGGTCCACGCTGGATAGTGTTCGTGTTCAATGAGATTCAACTGCTCTGTGCCCGCGGATATGCCGGGCGTGTAGAGAAAAAGCCCTGCTTCGGAGGCCCCTCTGGAGACAACGGCATTAATGATAAAGCCAAGTGATTGGCTCCCCGGTCCCTCCCCGGTAGGGCCTGAACCTCGATCGATGTCGAGATCACGAATCGTCGCGGCGACGCTAGTGACTTGACGAATCCTAGTCCACAAAGGTTGTGGGTGGGAGGATTGGGGCTTAACCTTCTGAAAAGTGTGGAAGACACCGGCACCAGGCCGGCTGTGGAGCACGTGGATAAGGGCTCCGGCGGTTGGGTGATGGTATACCATCCCGGCAACAGAGTTCGGCGTGCTGGGCACGGAAGGATGCTCTCCGCAGATCCAAGTCGCGGATGGCCCGCAATTACCCAGGGGCGAGGATGGAATCTTGGCGGCGTAGTAGATTCTGGAGCCTACCAAGTAGACCACGAGCGGAATGCCATTCCTGCTGACGGAGGCATATATTTTGGCCGGCTGGCTCACGTGGAGAAATACCGATTCCGGTGCCGCGGCGGCGCCGTTCGTGGACGTGGCAACCGTTAGGATGTTGTCGACCGCGTAGGCGATGATCGTCGTTTCCTGGCCAGAGACGGTACGGGTGGCTAGGGAGGGATTTTCGCCGGTGAAGGTCTGATTGACCCAGGCTCCGGACGCGGTCAGAGGAAGCAGGAACAGGATCATTAGCAGTCTCATACTAACGAAAGCGAAAACAGGTAGAAAGTTTTTCAGCAAAATAATCCGGCTGGCCAACCGTGAATGGCTGGCTTCGCTGAAGGAGATCTTCGATCGCAATGGCGCCCGATATTCCCGCCGCTGGCGGTTCCGTTCGTTACCGGTCGAGAATGGCGCGGACGTCAATCCCACATTGCCGGACATCGGCGAGGCCCCCTGGTACCGCGCCGCCGCGTGCCGAAGCGAAGAAGACGTTCAACTCCTGCCCTATACGGGCATCAATGTGGAGTTCCGCGACGTCAACTGCGAGACGCCGGTCTTATGGTTCTAAACCCGAACCGTCCACAGGTTCCCTGGAGCAGTCGCTCACCGGCACCGGGCACGGGTAGTGGCGCCCGAGGCGGTCCCTATGTTCAACGTGTTGCCGCGGTCCGCACAGGACACCACCCTTCGCTCACTTGGCGATCTTTCCCGAAATGAAGCCTGTGACCGCGGCGGTAATCGCCATCGTGATTACGGTCTTTGAGACGCCCTTGAACCGGCCCGCCGGCGTCACGGGAACCCCTTTCTTGATACTTCCGACCTCGTCGAACCCCAGTGTTTGCTCCTTCAATTCGCCGCCTTCCATCCGCTGCAATCGCATTCCTTCGTTGGTCGTGCCCATCAGCTTTCCCGTGGATTTCGTCCCGTCGGGCAATGTGACAGTCAACGGTGTTCCGGCTGGAATCGCGAGAGCCTTTGTCTTCAACACCTCTGGCGTTTGCAGCCCCGGAGGCTTCAAGCCGGGTATTCTTCCACGAAATCCCGGTGACGGCCGTTTCACACTAGCGATCTGATCGAATTGCAGATTTTTCGTCACCAGGTTTCCCGCGTCAAAGGTCTGGAGAGAGAAGCCGTCCGCCGTCACTCCCATCAGTTTGCCCGTCAATTGGCTGCCACCTGGCATGTTCAAGGCAACGGGCGATCCGACCGGAATACCGAGCAACGACTTCCGTACCATCACGGGCGATTGCAGCGAAGGGAGGCCCGGGAGTTTTCCCTTTGGCCGCTTCACTCGGGCCAACTCTGCGTGGGGAATCGTCCGCGTTATCATCGAATCGCCCGCGCCCGGCACCTGAACTTTCACTCCGTCAGGCGACTTGCCCGCATACCGTCCGCTGACCTGTGTCTTGTCGGCCAGCGTAAGTGTGACCGGCGTGCCGGCCGGAATGTCTCCGAGCTTGGTATCTAGCGCCTTTGGCATCCCCGTTCCGACTGCCATCCGGTTCGGCTTACCCTTCTTGAGACTCGAAATCTGATCGAACGCGATACTCTCGATCCCTCCGGTCTCGGTACGGACTTTTATTCCTTCGCTGGTCATATCCTGCAGCGTGCCTTTCACGGGTCCGCGGCCGGCTACCTTGACCGTCAGCGGCGCCCCGGCCGGGACTGCCAGCGCCTTGTTCCGCGCAACGTCTGGAGGCAGAACTCCGCCCTTAAGTTTTTCCACGCCGGCCCGCGCGGCCGTGGACTCCACCTTGGGCGTCTGGCCGAACGTCGATACCGACGCCACTCCGATGGCAAGCAACTGCTTCAGCATCTCCGATTCCATCCTTTCGGTGCGGTCCCGCTTCCGGTAACCGTGCCCCCGTTCTATCCTAACCGTTCGCAGGTCCCGGTGCATTTGCCGGGCGCTTCCCAGCGAACAATGTGGGTGAAGCTGCGCGGCGCCAGGGCGAACGGCGGCGGCCAGATGCTTCCGTTCCACGAAAGCGGCGAAAATACAGGAAGGAAGTACGCTGTACGGTCCCATTTCCGGCGCTCCGAATTTGTTTCCCTGATCTTCGTCCTTGGCGTCTTCCCGCTCTCCGCCGCCGGACTAAACGACAGGCTGCGGCGCATCGTGCGAGCCGCCGTGTCCCGGCCTCGAGCTTTCCGGGTTGCTCGTGTCCCCTGGCGCACTTCACCTGCTTTGAGAGGAAACGATCGCGCATAAAGATGGCGTCTTCCAACCGCGTTTCGAGCGTTCTGCCGCGCGGGTCAAGCCGGGCCTGCAACGCCACCGGTGTCTTCAGTACCCTATTTCCATGCTCGACCGAATCGCCGATGGACGCACCGACCTGGTTTTCGACCATGTGAATAACTGCGGACCCGCCACCGCCGTTGTCCAACGGGCCTCGCTCATCCAGCACTGCGCCTACTACGGCGACGTCAGCGCGATCAAGTTTCTGCTTGCCCACGGAGCGACGCTCGCGACTCTCGGGGAGAATTTCGACCTGAACGGCGCTTGCTATCACGGCCACTGGCGGCTCTGTCAGTTCCTGATCGAACAGGGCGCGGACGTCAATCACGCATTGCCGGACACCGGCGAGACTCCGCTTCACTCCGTCCTTTGCAAAACCAACCGTGTGCGTTACACCCCGCTGGTCCGCATTCTGCTCGCCGCCGGCGCGGATCCCAACCGCCCAACGATTCCCGGCGTCGAAACCGGCAGCTTCATGCGCGACTGCCGCACAAAGGGCGAGACTCCCCTGCACCGTGCCGCCGCGTTCGGAAATGAAGAGGACGTGCAGCTCCTGCTCGACGCCGGCGCAAAAGTGGAGTCCCGCGACGCAAACGGCGAGACTCCGCTTTCCTGGGCCAGTTGGTATTTGCGCTCCGGAGCCATGCTCCACCTGCTTTGTTACGGTGACTACTGGATTCGTCCGGAGCGCCGCCAACCCTCGTCAGCCGAACCACCCACCGGCTCCATGGAGCAGTCGCTCACCGGCACCCCGCACCTAGGACCGGCGCCTGCCAAATAGGGCGGCTAGCAGCAGGCCGGATCCTAGCAGCGCATAGGAGGCGGGCTCCGGAACGGCGCCCGATGCGTATTGAAAGTTCAGCGGATTCCCATCGATTCCGGTGTCGTAGGCCCAAGTGATCCCGTCCGGCACGATCACGCTCTGGACGGTTACCGTGTTGGCGGCGTCCACGAAGCCGGAGCCGAAGACACTCCCTTGCACAGACAGATAAATCCGGTTGTTCGGTCCGACAGAATACCCGAACGGGTCGGTGAAGCTATAGATTCCAGAGTGAAAGCCCGCTTGGCAAGCCCCGGGCGGAGGGATGTCGTCGCAACGGTTGCCCAGGCCGTTCGTGGCGATCCGAATGATGAACGGGAAGAGAACATTGTTGTTCGCCACCATCCGGAATTCGGCCTGACTGTTGACACCCGCATTGATGGCCAAGTCGTAAGCGAAGTTTACGGTTAGGCTGACTGGCGTGCCGGTTGGGGCGCCGCTCAAGGTGAAAGCGACCATCCACTCCGTGGCCACTTGATTCCCGGTCTCCGCATATAGCCGGTTCGTCCCATAGTCGGTGAGCCCGAAATTGTTGCCAAGGCTGATTTGGACCGGACGGACATTGGGCGCTCCATAGCACGGCGCGCCAGGCGAGCTCCCATTGGCGGCACCGCAAACCACGCCATTCGCGCCGTTGTTGATGTTGGCCGTAATGTAGCTGCCCTCGGCTGGGTTTGCCGTGGCCAACAGGAGACAGGCTCCGCCAAATGCTCCCAACGATGCCCTCTGCGTGCGTTTCCAGAAATTTTTCATAAACTCTCTCCGAATTCGTGATTGATGAAGGACGGACGGCCATCCCGGCGCGAACAGCGCCTGGCCAAGCGCCTCCGGTCAAGATGGCGTGAATCCCTCCGAAACTGTCCGCGGAGTCAGCAAAAAAAATTTGCGCATGATAGTCTGACCACATGGCGGGGGCTGATCGGCCGGATATCACCCAATTGCTTGAAGATTGGGCCGGCAACAAGGACGGTGCGTTCGACCGGCTCGCTCCGGCGGTCTACGATCACCTGCACGAAGTGGCGCAATCTTTGTTCGCGGCCGAGCGGCGTTCGAATACTTTGCAGGCGACCGGATTGGTGCATGAACTCTTCCTGCGCCTGATGCAGTCCCGGGAAGCTTCCTTTACCAACCGCGCACATTTCTATGTCTTCGCGGCCAAGGTCATGCGCCGGATTCTCATCGACAACGCACGCAAGGCCGGCGCGAAAAAACGGGGGGAGCGAGCGCAACGGGTAACGCTGGTCCCGGAGCTCGCGTGGGTAGACGCTGCATCCGGGGACGTCCTGGATCTGGAGCGCGCGCTCCACGAGTTTGGCGACGCCTACCCGGAAAAGGTGCGCACGCTGGAACTCCGTTTTTTTCTCGGAGCCACCGCCGAAGAGGTGGCGGAACTGCTCGGGCAGTCGCGTTCGCAGGTCAACCGCGACATCGGCTTTTCGGTCTCCTGGCTGCACCGGCGGTTGAACAAAGGACGGCCCGCTGAAAATCCGGTCACTTCCTGACCGCTTTGCGCCATTCAAAAGAGAGGAGGGGCGATGTTCGAACCGGCGCGGCTGGTGAACCGGCGGGAACAATTGGAAGATCTCTTTCACGCGGCCTTGGAGAGCGGGCCGGAATGCCTGGAATGGGCCTGCCGGGACGATGCCGCGCTGAAAGCGGAGGTCCTGGAGTTGCTCGAAAGCTACCGCGCGTGGAGCGGCGAACTGCCGGTCGCACAGGAGCCGGCACTGCCCGTCTTCGGGCCCTACCGGTGCGACGCCATTCTCGGTTCGGGCGGCATGGGGACCGTCTACCGCGCGCATCGTCAGGACGGCGAGTTTACACAGGAAGCGGCGATCAAGATTCTGCGGGGTTCGCTGCGCAACGACTGGTTCCGGCAGCGATTCCTTGTCGAACGGGAGATCCTCGCCGGACTGAACCACCCCGGCATCGCGCGCCTTCTGGACGGCGGGACTTCCGCGGACGGCGAGCCGTACCTGGTAATGGAGTTGGTCGACGGCGGACCACTTGACGAATACTGCGACGCCCAATCGCTCTCTCAAAAGGCCCGCCTGCAACTCTTCCTGCAAGTCCTGGATGCGGTGGACTACGCGCATCGGAATCTTGTGGTGCACCGGGATCTGAAACCCGGGAACATTCTGGTCGCCGCCAGCGGCAACCCGAAACTGCTCGACTTTGGCCTATCGAAGCTGGCCGAGGATGACGTCACCGCATCGATCCACGCGATGACGCCCGGCTATGCAAGCCCCGAGCAGTTGTTGCGGCGGCCGGTAACGGTGGCCTCGGATATTTTTTCGGCGGGCGTTGTGTTGTTTGAGCTGTTAACGGGACTTTCGCCCTTCGGCGCGGAGGAGCCCTGGGCCCTGGCCCTGAAGCGCGTCGCCGGCGAGGTGGAGATTCGGCACGCGCCTGAACTGGACCGGGATCTCTCCTGCATTCTCCGAAAAGCGTTGGAGCACGAGCCCGAGCGCCGCTACGCTTCGGCGAAGGAGTTCCGGGACGATCTCGACCGGTACCTGAACGCGAGGCCGGTACTCGCGCGTCCCCACGGGTTGGCCTACCGGGCTGGAAAGTTCGTCAGGCGCAACCGGATTGCGGTGACCTCGGCTGCGCTTGTGCTGGCGGCGGCGTTCACCGGTGCGAGCCTGACGCTATGGCAGGCCCGCAAAGCGGCGGCGCGGTTCGCGGAGTTGCGCGGCTTCGCCCGTTTCGTAGTGCAGGATCTGCATACCGAGATACAGAAGCTGCCGGGTTCAACCAATCTGCAGAGGCTGAGTGTCGAACGTTCGCTCGGCTACCTGGACCGGCTGGCGGCGGAGTCCGCGCCGGATGCGGCGCTTCGGATCGAAGTGGCGGATGGGTACCGGCGGTTGGGCGATGTGCTGGGCAATCCGTATCGATCGAATCTGGGCGACCGCGGAAAGGCCGAGAGCGCCTATCGCAAGGGTCTAGTCCTTTTGCGGGAGGGTCCCAAGACCGCCGCGTCGCGCCGTATCGCCGCCGAACTGGCCGTCCAGTTGGCGGGCACGGCGGGGTTTGGAGGATCCAAGGGGGAGGGGTTGGCGGAGATCCGCCGCGCCGCTAAGGAGTTGGCCGGGCTGGCTGCCGCCGCTCAAGACGATTCAGCTCTCCAACTCTCCGCCGCGCGCGCCTGGGAAGCGCTCGGAACCCGCCTGGTCGTAGGGGGCGGCAACATCGAATCGGAGGGTTCGGCAGAAGCGGAGAAGGTCTATCGGGAGTCGATAGGACTGGCCAACGCTGTGCTGACGCGTGAGCCCGCGAATGAAGCCGCCAAACTGCAATTGGTCCAGTGCGAACTGAATCTTGGAATGCTGAAGGGGTCGGACCGCCCAGTAGACGCCATTGCGCACTACCGCCAGGCCGCGCGCCTGCTTGACGAAACCGGCCAGCGCGGATCGCGCCGGCTCCGCGCCGTCGTTCTTTCAAATCTCGGCTGGGCCGAAGGCCAAACCAGAATGTACACCGAATCTGTCACCCATATCGGGCAGGCCCGGGACATTTTGCGGGAGTTGTCCGCTGCGGACCCAGACGATACGAACATGCTCTACGCGGTCACCTCGCCGTACCGGGCGCTGGGAATCGTCGAGGCGTATCGAAAAAACTTCGCCGCATCCGTCGAAAATTTTCGCGCGGCGGCGGAGATCCATCAGCGGTTGTTGCACCGTGACCCGGCGAACAAGGTCTACAAGTTCTTGCGGGCAGAACTTCTGGTGCGAACGGGCGATGGGCTGATGGCGCAGGGAAGAACCGCGGAGGCCGCGGCTGCGGCGCGCGAAGGGTTGGACGCGCTTCGCCTTCTCGCTTCGGCTTCGAACGCCTCCCTTTCGCACCAGTTTGGCGCCTGCCGCTGGTTGGTGGAGACACGCGTGCCGGCCTTGCGCGACGGAACCGCGGCCGAAGGGTTCTGCCGAAAGGCCGTCGAGTCGACCAAGGGTGACGATCCCGACGGGTTCTCCGGTCTGGCCAAGGCGCTCCTGCTAAATGGCGACCGGACGGGAGCGGTCCTGGAGATGGAAAAAGCGCTGGCGCTTCTACCCGTTGCAAAGCCCGGCCAACCAATCAGCCGTCAGCGCACGGAGCTGGAATCGGAGCTGAGAGCGATCCGGCAAAGCCGCGCCGCCGCGCGGTAATCCCGAGTGTCCGCCTCTATAAGAGGGATATAGTATCCTCAGCGATGCGACGCAGAGAATTCCTGAAAGCGGCGCCGGCCCTTCCGGCCGCCGGCAAGCCGGACTTGCCCAACATCCTGTTCATTCTGGCCGACGACATCGGCTATGGCGATGTTCGCTGCTTTCATCCAGCGTCGAAGATCCCAACTCCCAATATTGACCTCCTGGCCAGCCAAGGTATCCGGTTTACAGATGCGCATTCGCCGTCGGCGGTTTGCAGTCCAACCCGCTACGGAATTTTGACGGGACGCTACGCTTGGCGGACCTGGCTGAAACGAAGCGTGCTGTTGGCCTACTCACCGGCGATGATTGAACCTGGACGGTTGACCGTCGCCGGCATGCTCAAACAAAAGGGCTATCGCACGGCGGCAATCGGAAAATGGCACGTCGGAATGACCTTCACCAAGACCGACGGCCGGCCTGTCACCCGCGAGGAGAGCTTGTTGAGCGATTCCCGCCAGATCGATTTTACGAAACCCATCACCGGCGGTCCAGTCGACTGTGGCTTCGACTATTTTTTCGGCAATTCCGCCTGCCCCACCACCGATTATCTGTACTCCTACATCGAAAACCGCGCTACCGTGGGCACCCCGTCCGTCCAGGATCCAGGTGGCCAGTTCGAGAAGGGCGACCCGCTCACGGCATACCGCCCTGGCCTTCGTTCTCCCGGATTCGACTTCGAAAACGTCGATGTCACGCTGCGCGACAAGTCGGTCGCGTTTATGGAAGAGCACGCCCGAACCCGCCCGGATCAGCCCTTCTTTCTCTATCACGCCATGTCGGCCGCGCATATGCCGATCCTGCCGGCGCGGCGGTTCCGCGGCAGGAGTGGAGTTGGGCTCTACGGCGACTTTGTCATGGAGGCGGATTGGGTCGTGGGCGAACTTGTGAAAACCATCGACCGCCTCGGCCTCGCCAGGCGAACCCTCATTATTTTCACGAGCGACAACGGGCCGGAGACCTGCGTGCGTGAGGTGCGCCGGGAATTTGGCCATCAGGCGTCGGGACCGTGGCGAGGATTGAAACGCGACAACTGGGAGGGTGGTCATCGCGTTCCCTTCGTCGCCCGCTGGACTGGCCGCATTCCCGCCGGCTCTTCCACCGCCGAAACGCTATGCCTGACTGATTTCATGGCCACCGCCGCTGCGATCAGCGGTTTCCCGCTCCCTGCCTCGGCTGGCGAGGACAGCTACAACATGCTGCCCGCCCTTGTGGCAAAGAAGCGCAGCCGGCCTATCCGCGAAGCGACGGTCCACCACTCCTTCGACGGGTCTTTCGCCATTCGCCAAGGCCCGTGGAAGCTGATGGTCCACCAAGGCGCCGGCAATCACAACTACGCCAAGGTGTTGCCGGACCCGCCCGTGTCTGAACCGGATGCGCCCGGGCAACTGTACAACCTCGTCACCGATCCGGCCGAACGGATCAATTTGTACTTAGAACGTCCGGACGTCGTCGCCAGGCTTTCCAAGCTGCTGCAGAAATACCAGGAGCAAGAACGCAGCACGCTATGATGATCGAATGTTCCGGCGCTCCGCACTCGCTCCCAGTATCCTCGTCCTTGGTTTTCTCTCCCTCTCTGCCGCCGAATTGAGCGAGCGG